>Ga0247833_1000599_pt1 | contig 65145 bp, 54 predicted proteins | sample LaCruzMarch2015__7_FD_187117 | JGI IMG/M metagenome (GOLD analysis project Ga0247833, IMG submission 187117) | Freshwater microbial communities from meromictic Lake La Cruz, Castile-La Mancha, Spain - LaCruzMarch2015_8m | ecosystem: Environmental > Aquatic > Freshwater > Lake | place: Spain...
AAAAGCCAGCCCGCTGGTTCGAGTCCAGCCGGGCGTACTGAATTGGGGATCCAGTGGCGGAGCGAGGCCCGAAGGGATCGCGACGCCGAAAAGCCAGCCCGCTGGTTCGAGTCCAGCCGGGCGTACTTGAAAAGCACTGGGAAACCCTAGCTTTTCGCATTTCAGATGATGGGTGAGTTTCGTCGATCCGGTCACGGCCCGCATCAGCCGATCGACCAGTGCGGCGGCCTCGTATGCAACGCTCAGCTGTCGAAGGCGACGCTCAAGAGCCGCGGCATCGCCAGCTCGTAGAGCGTCTCGTCGTTTTCTGGTGCCGCAGACTGGTGCCTTGGGGGGAAAGCCGTGAATCCGCGGTACCGAAGCGTCTTCGTCAACCCGCGATTCCTCAATCGTCGTCAGGCATCCTGCGAGAGAATGGCCGCGAGCAGGGGCGACTCATCCGGCAGGAACGGATTGACGATCGTCACGCCGCGCCATGTGAAACCATGCTGAAGGTCTTCACTCAGCACAATGCGACAGCGATTTTCGGCAGCGACCGCCATCACAAGCGCGTCCCACATTCGAAACTCGTGATTCACGGAAAGATCGAACGCCGACTGGAACGACGCCCATGTCGAGTCGATGACGTCAAACGAATCGGCCCAGCCGAGCACGGCGTCGCGGGCGGCCTCACGAGTCCGCCCCGCTTTTCGCGACAGGACCAGCATCAACTCACCAAGCACCTGCGCCGGCAGCATAACCGCCGGTTCGGGCAAGCGCTCAATGAGGCTGATGGCAACGCGACACCGGTCCTCATCCCCGACCCCCTCGGCGTACGCGAGAACGTTGGTGTCGATGGCGACTCGCATGGTCAGTTTTCGTAGAGTTCGTCGCGGGTCCAGCAGCGGGCCCCGACCACGGGTTGTCCTCGTAACCGCTCAAGCAGTATGCGTTTCGCCGACTGCCGCTCTCGACCGCTTCCCCGAACCGGCACGATGGTCGCAACGGGCCTGCCACGCGAGAGGACAGTGACATGCTCTCCCTGAGCTACTTCGCGGAGCAAGCGAGAAAAATGTCGGTTCGCGTCGGCTGCGGAAATCGTCTTCATCATTGCCTCCGGAAAATAGTAGTGTTCAACACTACACAACTAAGGGTGCATCGTCAAGGAATCGCACCATCTTCCGACCCTGTTCATCCCGAGGCGGTGTGGTGGACGTGTTGAATGGATGAGACGGTCCGCAGACGGCAAATGGTCGTTAGGAGCGACTGCTGCAGCCGCCGCCGGCTTAAGGTCGCCGTCATGATGCCCACCATCAACGCATCTTCGAACATGTAGGCGGCGATGTAGAGCGCGAGATACCCGTAACGGCCGGCTGGGCCATAGCCCTGCCGCGAGAGAATGCTCGTGTAGAGTGCCGGCAGACCGGCCGTGCAGAGAAGCTCGACGACATTGACAAGCACGGCAAGCACGAAAGCGCCCGCCACGGCTCGCGGCAGCTCGCCCTGACATCCCGTCCGGCGTCGAAGGGCAGACCGGGCTGCAACCGTTTGGACACTGGTCAGAAGGCCTCGGAAGGCCTACAAACCATGTCTATGAACGCTCCACACACCACCCCTTCGTCGCCGCTCTGGATGTCCCGCTGGCTGGTTGCAGCAGGAATCTACAATCTGCTCTGGGGCAGCCTGACCGTGCTCTATGCCGGCTGGCTTTTCGACCTGACCGGGATGGATCGGCCGAATTACCCATTCATCTGGCAGTGCGTCGGCATGATCGTCGGCGTCTACGGCATCGGCTACCTGGCCGCATCGCGAGACCCGATCACCCATTGGCCGATTGTACTCGTGGGTTTTCTTGGGAAGATCTTCGGGCCGCTGGGGTATGTCATGGGCGTGGCGAAAGGCGAGGTGCCCCTGGCATTCGGCTGGACACTCCCGACCAACGACCTCATCTGGTGGGTGCCGTTCGGCATGATGCTCTACCACGCCTGGAAGATTCACCGTACCGCGGCTGCAGATGCAACGCCTGCCCGCGACTGAGAGAGGTGGCCGCCACGTGACGTTCATCGAAGGCGTTCTTGCGGCTCAGGCGATCGCTTCCTGTGCCATGTGCGGTCTGATCTGGTTTGTGCAGGTGGTGCACTACCCGCTCTTCGCCAGCATCGACATCTCGACTTCTTCCGACTACGCCGACAGGAATCAGCAGCGCACCCCCTGGATTGTCATCCCGCCGATGCTGGTCGAGGCGGTCACCGCGGCAATCATCGTGGCACAACCGCCATCGGGCATCGGCCGGCCCATCGCAGTGGCTGGACTGGCCATGGTGGCGGCCCTCTGGTTGTCCACGCTGTTGGTGCAGATGCCACTGCACGCACGACTCAAGCAGGGGCACGCTCCGGAACTGGTCACAGCGCTTGTCCGCACCAACTGGACACGAACCGCACTCTGGTCTGCACGGGCGCTACTCGCCGTCTGGATGCTCCGCGCTGCCTGATGAGCCACGGCTGGCCAAACAATCTAAGTCAGACACGACCAGCCAACACGACCACGCAATGGTCGCAATCAGGCGTGAATGGCCCCACCGTTGACGGCCAACGCGGCCTCTTTGAGTGCCTCGGGCAGCGTGGGATGGGCATGGCAGACCCGGCCGATATCCTCCGCCGTCGCGCCGAAGTTCATCGCCGCGGCAGCCTCGCCGATCAGGTCGCCCGCCGCCGGCCCGATGATGTGCACGCCCAACACCCGGTCGGTCGCCGCGTCAGCCAAGACTTTGACCTTGCCCGTTGTATCGTTGATTGTGCGGGCCCGGCCGTTGGCCCGGAATGGAAACACCCCCTTTTTGAAGGCAATGCCCGCCGCCACCAGCTGGTCCTCGGTCTTGCCCACGGCAGCGATCTCCGGATGCGTAAAGACGACGGCAGGCACCAGGTCGTAGTCGACGTGCGACCAGCCGGTCTTCATGCCCTCGACACACGCCACGCCATCCTCCTCGGCCTTGTGGGCAAGCATTGGCCCGGGGATGCAGTCGCCGATTGCATAGATGCCCTGTGCCGACGTGCGGAAGTGATCATCCACGGGAATCCAGCCACGTGTGTCGGTGACGATACCGACCGTCTCGAGGCCGAGGTCTGCCGTGGCCGGAAAGCGGCCCGTCGCCGCCAGCACGCGATCACATTCGATCGGCGGCTGACCTTCGCATTCCACAACGCACCGGCCATCAACAGCCCGCGCACTCTTCACCTTCACGCCCAGTCGGATGTCGAGGCCCTGCTTCCGGAAGAGCGGCAGCGCGTCTGAGGCGATCTCCGCGTCGAGGCCGGTAAGGATTCGGTCGGCATACTCAAGCACCGTCACCCTCGAGCCGAGCCGCCGCCATACGCTGCCCAATTCCAGTCCGATGTAGCCACCACCAATCACCACCAGATGGGCCGGCACGCTGTCGAAGGCCAAGGCCTCCGTGCTGGTGCCGACCAGCCGGCCATCGACCTCGACGCCGGGCAGTACCACGCTCTTGCTTCCCACCGCCAGAATGATCTTTCCGGCCTCGAGGACCGACTGTGAGCCGTCGGCCGCGGTGACCTCCACTTTGCCCGGCCCGGCCAGCCGACCCGTGCCCCGGAGCCGCACGATCTTGTGCTTACCGAGAAGAGCCTCGATTCCCTTGGCGAGTGTCGCGACGACGTCATCTTTCCGCTTCAAGAGCGCGGCCAGGTCGAGCGTGACGCCCGCCACATGCACGCCGTGCACTCCAAGCTCGTGCCCGGCCTCCTCAAACTTATGGCTCGATTCGAGGAGCGCCTTCGAGGGGATGCAGCCGACCCGCAGGCAGGTGCCTCCGAGCTTCTCCTCCTTCTCGATGACGGCTGCCGTCATTCCCAACTGCGCGGCCCTGATCGCCGCGACATACCCGCCCGGACCGCCACCAATCACGACCAGATCATGCTGTGCCATGTTCCACTTTCTGTGTTCGCGTTGAGCTCGGATACCAGACCCTGCAGTCGGATGGTCTTGTGGCGACAAGGTTGTATTGTGGCGACAAGGTTGTATCTCGTCTTGCCGGGCCGCTTGGCCCGCATTCAGCAAGTTGAAAACTCGCTGCCACAGTCGGGAAGATGATTCCTGCGTTGAACCATCGGGGTCACGACTGCCTTCGTCACACCTCGGAGCATCGTTACACCTCGAGCATCAGCCGGCTCGGATCCTCGATCGTGTCCTTGATGCGCCTCAGAAACGTGACCGCCTCGCGGCCGTCCACAAGACGATGATCGTAGGTGAGCGCTAGATACATCATCGGTCGGATCACGACCTGACCGTTCACCGCCATCGGCCGATCCTGGATCGCGTGCAGGCCGAGGATGCCACTCTGTGGCGGATTGATGATCGGCGTGCTCATCATGGAGCCGTAGACGCCACCATTGGAGATCGTAAAGGTGCCTCCCTGCAACTCATCAAGCTTGAGCTTGTTCGCAGCCGCACGGCGGGCGAAATCGCTGATCGCCAACTCGATCTGCGCAAACGACATGGTCTCCGCGTTCCGCAGCACGGGAACAACGAGCCCCTTCCCGCCCCCGACGGCGATGCCAATGTCGCAGTAGTCCCGGTAGACGATGTGCGGCTCACGATATTCGGCGTTCACCTGCGGCACGGCCCGCAGGGCCTCGACCGCAGCCCGCACGAAAAACGACATGAAGCCCAGCTTGACGCCATGCCGCTCCTGGAAGACGTCTTTGAATTTCTGTCGCAGCGCCATCACCGAGGTCATGTCCACCTCGTTGAAGGTGGTGAGCAGGGCCGCCTGCTGCTGTGCCTCGACGAGCCGTTCGGCGATCCGCTGTCGGATCGGGCTGATCAGGACATACCGCTCTTCGCGGGCACCGCCCGCCGCCAGTCCGCCAACGGCCTTGGCCGGAGCGACCTCCTGAGGACGTGACGCCAGAACCGCGGCCGGTTTCGCCACCGCCGCCACGGCATCCGATTTTGTCACCCGGCCGCCAGGGCCCGTGCCGGCCGCCGTGGCTGTCATCCCTGCTTCGCCGAGCACCCGCGCCGCCGCCGGCATGACACGCGGAGGCTGCACGGAACCGATGTCGGTGCGACCATCCTTCCGCTTCACGTCGACAACAGGCTGCGACGGTTGTGCAGACGGCTGCGGCTCACTGGCCGCACCCACCGGCTCCATGTAGCCGATCACCTCGCCCACCAGCGCCTTCTCGCCGCTGCCCTTGAGCACCTTCGTGATCGTGCCTGCACGTGGCGCGGGCAGCTCCACGGTCGCCTTGTCGCTCTCGATCTCCACGATCGACTCGTCGATCGCGACGACATCCCCCTCCTGTTTCTTCCAGGCGCCGATCATGACCTCGGTGATCGACTCACCGACTTCCGGGACTTTGAGCTCGAGTGGCATGGGAAATCGCCGCGTTGCAAGGGGGTCGAAACGGAGTGGATAAAGACGGTTGTGGGGCAGTGCTGGTCGCCGCTGCCGCGAGTTCTAACTGTGAAAAGCGGCGGACAACAGTTCGTTCTGCTCAAGGTCGTGGCTCTTCTTCGAACCCGTGGCAGGACTCGCCGCGCTCTGTCGACAGACACCGGAAAACGGAAATCTATCGAGCAGTTTATCGCCGAAATGAATGCGGAAGAATCGCCAAGCGCCCATGTTCTCCGGCTCCTCCTGCACCCAGACGGCTGGAGTGCCGGGAGCGAAGTCGGCGAGCGCAGCTTCAAGCGAACGTCGCGGCAGAGGATAGAGCTGCTCGACCCGCACGATCGCCACGTCGCGGCGACCCAGTTCCTGCCGGCGCTTTTCCAATTCATAGGCGACCTTGCCCGAACAGAGCAGGATCCGCCGCACATCCCGCGCGGCCACGCCGGAGGCATCGGGGATCACCCGCTGAAAAGTGCCCTTCACCAGATCGTCCATGCTCGAAACACAGAGCGGATTTCGCAGCAGGCTCTTGGGGGTCATCACCACCAGCGGCTTCCGCCAGACCCGCAGCACCTGCCGCCTGAGGCAATGGAAGATCTGCGCGGGCGTTGTCGGCTGCACCACCTGAATATTGTCCTTCGCGGCCAGCGACAGAAACCGCTCCAGTCGGGCGCTTGAATGCTCGGGGCCCTGCCCCTCGAAGCCGTGCGGCAGCAGCATCACGATACCCGACAGACGGTTCCACTTATCCTCAGCACTCACGATGAACTGGTCGATCACGACCTGCGCGACGTTCACGAAGTCTCCGAACTGAGCTTCCCAGACCACGAGGCCGTCCGGGCAGTCGAGGCTGTAGCCGTATTCAAAACCCAGCACACCCATCTCCGAGAGTGGGCTGTTGTAGATCTCGACCGGGGCCTGATCAGCCGACAGGTGCTCAAGCGTGCAGTAGGTGTCGTCCGTGACGGCATCGTGGATCACGGCATGCCGGTGGCTGAAGGTGCCCCGCTGGCTGTCCTGTCCGGAGATCCGCACCCGCAAGCCCTGCGTGGCGATGCTCGCAAGGGCAAGTGCCTCGGCGGCAGACCAGTCGAGCGGTTGCCCACCCCGTGCCATCTGCTGGCGTCCTTCGAGAAACTTCTGAATCTTGGCATGCGGCTGAAAGCCCTCCGGAAGGGCCACGAGCCTGTCGAGCAGGTGCTCGAGCACTTCCCGGCGAACGCCCGTATCCACGTCGGCCGCCTCGCGCTCACGACCGCCGACATAGAAGGCCCACACGCCCCCCACGTCGCTGCGGTGCACGTAGTCGTCGCTCTTGGCGACCGACAGTTCGGCATCGAGTCGGGCGCGATGCTCATCGGCGATCTTCATCGCCTCTTCGCGGGTAATCTCACCGAGCTTGAGAAGCTTTTCGAGGTAACTCTCGTGGACGCTCGGCCGCCGCTCGATCACCCGGTAGAGCGCTGGCTGCGTGAAGGCTGGTTCATCCGCCTCGTTGTGGCCGCGGCGACGGAAGCAATACATGTCGATCACGACATCCCGCTGAAACTCGCGGCGGAAATCCATCGCCAGGTTGACCACCTGCGCCACCGCCTCCGGATCCTCACCGTTGACGTGAAAAATCGGGATCTGCAGCATCTTTGCCACGTCCGTGGCATACATGCACGAGCGCGACTCCCGCGGTCCGGTGGTGAATCCGATCTGATTGTTGACCACCACATGCAGCGTGCCACCGGTGCGGTAGGCCTCAAGTTCGCTGAGGTTCAGCGTTTCCTGGATGATACCCTCGCCCGCGAAGGCAGCGTCGCCATGGATCAGGATGACCATGCCATTCTGACGGGCCTGATCCGCCGTCCGATCCTGCCGGGCCCGCATCCGGCCGATGGCGACCGGATTCACGAATTCCAGGTGGCTCGGGTTGAAGCAGAGCGTGAGGTGCACGCTGTGGCCGTTGGCGGCGCTGTAGTCGGTGGAATGACCGAGGTGATACTTGACGTCGCCGCGGCCGACGTGCAGCTCCGGATCCATGTCGGCGAATTCGCGGAAGATCCGCTGCGGACTCTTCCCCATGATGTTCGCAAGCACATTAAGACGGCCGCGATGCGCCATCGCCAGTACGATGTCGCCAATATCCTGCGAGGCAGCCCGCTCGATCGACATTTCCACGAGCGGAATCAGGCTCTCCGATCCCTCCAGTGAAAAACTCTTGGCCCCGAGAAAACGCTTCTGGATGAACTCCTCGAAGATCGCCGCAGTCGTCATCTGTCGGTAAATCCGCAGCTGCTGCTTGCGGTCGAGTTGAATCCGATTTTCGCATCCCTCCATCCGCACCTGCAGCCACTGCCGCACCCGCAGATCGTCCATGTGCATGAACTGGACGCCAATCGAACGGCAGTAGGTGTTGCGGAGCCGCTTGATGATCTGGCGCAGCGACATCGACTGCGGCCCCTCGATCGTGTCGGTCGAGAACGACCGATCCATATCGGCCTCAGTGAGGTGATAAAACTGCGGATCGAGTTCCGGCAGCCCCGGCCGCGGCCGGCCCAGTGGATCGATCTCGGCCATGAGATGTCCGCGGACTCGATACGCACGCACCAACTGGTCAACGCGGTCCTGGAGGAAGGCCACCCGCTCCTCACCCGCTGTGCCGGTCGCCACCGGGAGCGGCAGCGGCATCGCCTCCCCGGCGGGGGCCGCGGGTAGCCGCACTTCACCGTTTGCAATCGCCACCGCATGCCCCGTCGCGATGCCGTCGGGCGCCACGAGTTTTCTGACGGGCGGCAGGGACGCGACACCATGCACCGCGCCGTTTCCGCCGGCCGCCGCCGTCGCCGTATGCGTCAGCACCGTGTGGGGCAGGGCCGAATTGCTCGGGCCGTTCCCCGAGGCCGCCAGGGTATCCGCCCCTGTCCGCAGGGCGTCGAAGTAGGCCCGCCAATCGGGATCAACGCTTGCCGGATCGTTCTGATACTGCTCGAAGAGTTCCTCGAGAAAGGCGAGATTGGCAGTTCCCGCCGCGTCAATGCTGTCAGACATGCTCACTGGTGGCCCTGCAGATCGTGGCGATCAGGTCGAGGTGTGGGTTCAGCTCAAGAGGAAAAAATCGGGACGCAGAAACAACTGCCGGGACGACCGCCCTGCTGGCACTCACATGGCAAGCAACAACCGGCCCGGACTCTCCAGATAACCGATGACTTCTTTGAGGAACCGCGCTGCTGCAGCGCCGTCGATGACCCGATGATCGTAGGAGAGCGAGAGCGGCATCATCAGCCGGGACTCGATGCGGTCGTCCCGCACAACGGGCAGCTTCCGCGATCGGCCCACCAGCAGAATCGCCACCTCGGGCCAGTTGATGATCGGCGTGGAATACGTACCACCGATGGCCCCGAGGTTGCTGATCGTGAAGGTGCCGCCGCGGAGATCCTCGATCCCATACTGCGCGTTCTTGGCCTTTTCTGCCGTCTCGGCGACTGCCTGGGCGATCTGGGGAATCGACATCTCGTCGCAGTTGCGGAGCACCGGCACAACCAGTCCGCGAGGCGTGTCAACAGCCAGACCGATGTTCACATAGTCCTTGTAGACCAACTCCCCCTTCTCTATGTCGATCGAGGCATTCACGATTGGATGCTGCCGCAGGGAGAGGCTCACGGCCTTGATGACAAAGCCGAGGGCCGTCAACTTGATGTTGCTCTTCGTGTATTCCTGGGTGCTTGCCTTGCGGAGATGCTCCAACTCCGTGACATCCGCATCGTCAAAATTCGTCAGATGCGGAATCGTCGACACGCTGCGGACCATGTTGGCCGCGATCGTTTTCCGCATTCGCGACAGCTGCTCCCGGCGGACCGGGCCCCAGTCATCCCGCTGCGTGGCGGGAGAGTCGGTCGGCCGCGACCGTGTCGACGTGCCCTGACCGCCAGCCTGGCGAACGGCGGTGATCACATCTTCCCGTACGATCCGGCCGGCCGGACCGCTGCCACGCACCCGCCCCAGATCAACGCCTAATTCCCGTGCCAGTCGACGCACGGCTGGCCCCGCGGGATCGACGGCGGCCGCCGAGACTGACTCATCGGCTTCCGCCACCGCGGCCACCGGCTTTGACGCCACAGGAAGAGCCACTGCCACTGCAGCCACGGGGGCCGCCACAGCTACGGGGGCCGCTGCAACGGCCGGTGCCGCCGGCGCTGGTGCAGCAACAGGCCGGGCTGCCGGCACGGTCGGCTGCGAGGCCGGCTTGGCAGCCGACCCGGCAGTCCCTGCGGCATCGAGCATCACGAGCGCCTGGCCCACCTTGACCGTGTCGCCCTTCTTGACGAGCACCTGCGTGATGAGGCCACCCGGCGGACACGGCACTTCGATTACGGCCTTGTCCGTCTCGACCTCCAACAATGCCTGCCCCGGCTTCACGACATCGCCCTCTGAAACGAAGACGGTCACGACATCGCCCGACGCGATGTTTTCGCCCAGATCGGGCAGCTTGAATTCGATTGCCATGGACTCCGTTACTCTTGTTGTAGGCGCCAGGGGTTGTGGTTGACGCCAGTGTTTGTTGTTGCGGTTAGCGTGGCTGCTGGAACGTTTGCCGCCCGAACTGAAACCCTACCTCAAAACAGTCTCGATCACCCTCGACTTCGAAAACTCCCGCGTCGACTCCTGCCCGCCTCACGCCGACGCGGCGTCGAGTTTGTCGGGATTCACGCCCAGACGCCGGATCGCCTCGGCCACCACATGGGAGCCGATCGCGCCGGCTGCCGCCAGCCGCGAAAGCGTGCCGATCGCGATACACTCCGCATCGACCTCGAAGTGCCTTCGCAGCGGACCACGCGTGTCGCTACGGCCGAATCCGTCCGTGCCCAGCGTGAATAGTCCGCCGGGAATCCACGGGTCGAGTTGCTCGGGCACTGTTCTGACGTGGTCGCTGGCCGCCACGAAAACACCATCCGTGCCGGCCACCATCTCCTCGAGATAGCTCCGCCGCGGCGTGGCCTCAGGATGAAGCATGTTCCAGCGGCGGCACTCGAGCGCCTCGCGGCGGAGTTCCTTCCAACTGGTCACGCTCCAGACCGTGCTGGCGACCCCCCAGTGCTCGGCCAGCAGATCAGCCGCCCGAATCACCTCACGCAGGATGGCACCCGAACCGAGCAGGTTGACGTGCGGCAGCGGACCAGTACTGCCCGGGGCCGCAGCCGGAACCTCACGCAGCCGATACATGCCCTTGAGGATGCCCTCCTGACAGCCCGGCGGCATCGGAGGCATCTCGTAGTTTTCGTTGTAGACCGTGATGTAGTAGATCCAATCTTCGCCCTTGGCATACATCCGATCGAGCCCGGCGAGCATGATGACCGTGGCCTCGTAGACGAACGCCGGGTCGTAGACCTTCACGGTCGGATACGCGATGGCGAACAACTGGCTGTTGCCGTCTTGGTGCTGCAGCCCCTCGCCGGCGAGCGTCGTCCGGCCAGCCGTGCCGCCGAGCAGGAAGCCGCGGGCCCGGCAGTCGCACGCCGCCCAGATCTGGTCGCCAATCCGCTGGAAACCAAACATCGAATAATAGATGAAGATCGGAATCATCGGCACGCCATGGCTGGCGTAGGCGGTGCCGGCGGCGATGAAGCTTGAAATGCTGCCAGCCTCGGTAATGCCCTCTTCGAGGATCTGACCGTCCTTGGCTTCGCGGTAGTAAAGCAGCTGGTCGGAATCGACCGGCTCGTAGAGTTGCCCGCCGTGTGCGTAGATTCCGCACTGTTTGAAGAGGGGATCCATGCCGAAGGTCCGCGACTCATCGGGCACGATGGGCACGATGTATTTGCCGATAGTTTTGTCCTTGAGCAACGACGCCATCAGCGTCACCACGCCAGTGGTCGTGGAGACCTCCCGGCCGGCACTCTTCTCGATGAAACCGGCGTAATCCTCGAGCGACGGCGTCTTCAGGAGCGGGGATTGGGTTGGCCGCGTCGGCACGGGGCCCCCCAGCGCCGCACGACGCTCGCGGAGATACTTCATCTCGGGCGAATCTTCCGGCGGCTTGTAGAAGGGCGCCTTGGCGACCTCGTCGTCTGAAATCGGAATTCCAAACCGGGTGCGGAAGGCCCGCAACTCCTCCTCGTTGAGCTTCTTCTGCTGGTGGGTCACGTTGCGGCCCTCGCCCACCTCGCCGAGACCGTAGCCCTTGATCGTCTTGGCAATCACCACGGTCGGCTTGCCGTGGCACTTCATCGCCGCGTCGTAGGCGGCGTAGACCTTCTCCGGGTCGTGGCCGCCGCGGCGAAGTTTCTTGAGCTTCTCGTCGGAAAGGTGCGCCACCATGTCGGCTAGCTCCGGATCGCCCCCGAAGAAGTGCTCGCGGATGTAGCCGCCCGGCATAACCACGTATTTCTGGTACTGCCCGTCCACGATCTCGCCCATCCTCTTGACGAGCTTGCCCTTCTCGTCCTTCGCCAACAGCGAATCCCACTCGTCGCCCCAGATCACTTTGATGACGTTCCAGCCGGCACCACGGAAGACGCCCTCCAGTTCCTGGATGATCTTGCCGTTGCCACGCACCGGGCCGTCGAGTCGCTGCAGGTTGCAGTTGATCACGAACACGAGATTGTCGAGCTTTTCGCGGGCCGCCAGCGAAATCGCGCCGAGCGTCTCTGGCTCGTCGCATTCACCGTCGCCAATGAAGCTCCAGACGTGCTGCTTGCTCGTATCCTTGATGCCGCGATCCTGCAAATACTTGTTGAACCGGGCCTGGTAGATCGCCATGAGCGGGCCCAGACCCATCGAAACGGTGGGGAACTCCCAGAACTCAGGCATCAGCCACGGATGCGGGTAGCTCGAAAGCCCGCCCCCCTCGGCCAATTCGCGGCGGAAATTCTCCAGCTTCTTCTCGCTGAGCCGGCCCTCGAGAAACGCGCGGGAATAGATGCCTGGCGATGCATGCCCCTGAAAATAGACCTGGTCACCCGAGAAATCGTCGCCCCGTCCGCGAATAAAATGGTTCATCGCCACTTCCACGAGCGTCGCCGAGGAGGCGAAGGTGGAGATGTGGCCGCCGATGCTTTTGTCTTCGCGATTGGCCCGCACCACCATCGCCATCGCATTCCAGCGGATGATGCTCTTGATCCGCCGCTCGAGTTCGCGATTGCCGGGAAACGGCGGTTGCTTGTCGGCCGGAATGGTGTTGATGTAGGGGGTCGTCGTGGAGAACGGGATCGGCACCCCCAGCCGGTAGGCCTCCTGCTCGATGGCATGCAACAGATAGGCGGCCCGGTCGGCCCCACGGCTGTTGATGACATACCGCAGGGAATCGAGCCATTCGGTGGTTTCCGTCGGATCGGCGTCGACGGCAACCACGCCGTCGGCACGCACGGGTTGTCCGCTCGTGCTATCGCTCATCTGTCCGATCGACATGGCTGCATGGGCCCCCTGCGGCAAGGCACCGATGCTCCCGGACCGTCCATTGGCACCATCGGCCTCTTCAAGAACGTCGCTGCCGGTCAGGTCGATGTCGGGGCTGGCCATGGGGTGCTCCGGAAAGGTGGGCGAACTTTTCCCATTATTCCGATGGTTCCGGGGGGCGTAAAGCCCATTCAACAGACACGGCTACTTCGCTGGTTCCGCCCGCGGGCGATAGATTTCGGTCGCAAGTCCGAAATAGTTCTCGGCCGAGAAGGCGACGGTTTCCCCGAGCGTCGGATGCGGGTGGATCGATTCCATGAGATCTCGGGCCGAACAGCCCATCTCGATCGCCAGCACGCCTTCGGCGATCAACTCGCCTGCGCCGGTGCCGACGATGCCCACGCCGAGCACGGTGTCGGTCTCGGGGTCGATGAGGATTTTTGTCAGCCCGTCGGTCCGCCCCAGCGCGTGGGCCCGCCCGCTGGCCGCCCAGGGGTAGCGACTGACTTCAACAATCCGGCCCGATGCGGCGACCTCGCTCTCGGTCAGCCCCGCCCAGGCGATCTCGGGATCGGTGAACACCACGGCGGGAATGGCCCGCGGTGCAAAGACGGCCGGTTCGCCATGCAGCGTCTCCACGGCCACCTTTCCCTGGTGGCTGGCGCGATGGGCCAGCATCGGTTCGCCACAGACATCACCGATGGCGAAGATGCGGGGATCGGCCGTCCGCTGCTGGCCGTCGACCTCCACGAATCCCTTCGCATCGATTTTCACACCGGTGCTCTCGAGGCCGATGCCATCGGAATTTGGCCGCCGGCCCACGGCGACGAGCACACGGGAAAACTCCCGGACACTCGGCCCTTCCGGTCCCTCGAAATGCACCCGCACCGACTGCCCTGCATCCTCGAGTTTCACGACCTTCGTGTGGAGGTGAATCTTTTCGAACAGCTTCTCCAACCGCTGCTGCAGCGGCTTGACAAGGTCGCGGTCAGCTCCGGGAAGCAGGGTGCCTGTGAGTTCGACGACCGAGACCCGCGTGCCGAGTTCGGCGTAGACCGTGCCCATCTCCAAGCCTATGTAGCCGCCTCCGACGACCAACAGCGACTCGGGGATGTCGACCAGTTCCAGGGCTCCGGTCGAATCCATGACCCGCGGACTACCGATGTCGAAGGCCGGGATCCTCGCGGGGCGGGAGCCGCTGGCGAGAATGCAGTGGTCAAACGTCAGCGTCTGGCTGGCCCCGCCGGCCTCCACCGCCGCGATCTCCAGGGTGTTGGGGCTCGTAAACCGGGCATTGCCGCGGACAACGGCCACGTTGCGGCGGCGGGCCAGTTGGCCAAGACCACCGGTGAGGGTCGAGATTACCTTGTCCTTCCGGGCCCTCAGGGCGTCGACATTCACGGCGGGGGCCTGGAAGTGGATGCCCCACTCCTCCATTTCCCGCGACTCGGCCAGCACCCTGCCCACGTGCAGCAGGGCCTTCGAGGGAATGCAGCCCCGCAGCAGGCAGGTGCCGCCGAGGCGTTCATCACGTTCCACCAGGGTCACCGCCATTCCAAGGTCGGCCGCCATGAAAGCCGCGGCATAACCGCCAGGACCGCCGCCCAGCACCACCAGTGGAACATGCATCGCTCGGGTTTCTCCTGAATCAGCCGGGAACCGGCTGGGGTCGATGAAAGAAGGCACGCTGTTGTAGGTTCGTCGGTCAAGTTGTTCAAGAAACATCCCGCGGCAGAGCGGCAGTTAGGCAGGTTTTCCGTGGCTTTTGGCGGCACTCCTGCTCCGACGGTTGCGCCCGCCGCCGGCAACCCGAGGCGATGGTGAGGCTGTGGTGCAAACGCTCACACTGCTTTTGCGACGGGCGTGCACCCTCGATTTCCGCGGCCTGGCCGCATTTCGCATGGCGATCGGCCTGCTCGTATGCGTCGACGCCCTGCTCCGGAGCCGTGATCTCACGATCATGTTCGCCCCGGACGGGATGTTTCCGCTCCAGTTGTTACGAGACTATTTCTCTGACGACCCCGCCGCGTGGTCGCTGGCAACGCTCGTCGACACCCGCTGGTGGGGGGCGGCCGTCCTCTGGCTGCAGGCTCTGGCCGGAGTGCTGCTGGCCGTGGGGTGCGGCACGCGGTTCGCCACGATCGTCTCGTGGCTGACGGTCGTGAGCATCCTGCGACGAACAGCGCCAGCGACCAACGCCGGCGATGCCTGGCTGGCATGCCTGCTCTTCTGGGGTATGTTCCTGCCCCTGGGTGCTGTCTGGTCGTGGGATCGGCGGCACAGCGGCTGCCGGGGGACAATCTGCTCCTTCGCATCCGTCGCCCTCGTGCTGCAGATTGCCGTCGTTTACCTGGCGGCTGGCCTCTCCAAATGGAACGACACCTGGCTGTCGGGCGATGCGATCCGCTTCGCCCTGTCGGTCCATGACCACGGCACGCCACTCGGAGAGTGGCTGCTGGCCGGAGGCTGGATGGCCCGGCCGATCGCGTGGGGCGTGCTCGCGGTCGAACTCCTGGGGCCGGTCGCCGTGATCGCACTGCCCGCGGCTCGGCCGCGGATGGGGCTTGTAATCCTGTTCATGCTGTTCCATCTCGCCAGTTGCCTGACGATGTCGATCGGGCTGTTTGGCTATGTCGGCCTGGCCGCCTGGCTGTCGATGGTGCCGCGGGAATGCTGGGACTGGCGTTTTCCAGGCGGCGGCCCGGGCCCCGGCACAGAGGCGACTCCGGACGGCAGCGAGTGTTCGGGCAGGCTGTCGTGGCCGGCGCGGTGGGCCTGCCTCGCGGCCGGAACGCTCGCCATGGTGAGCCTTGTGCACGACATGACCCCCTGGCGACACACGCCCCTGCCCCGACTGGCCGCATCGCTCATCAACCTTTCCTGCCTGCATCAGGAATGGCGGATGTTTGGCGACGTGCAACGGCAGGAGCAGTGGGTCTATGCGTCGGCCGAGCTGGCCGATGGCTGCGTGGTCGATCTACTCCGTGGCGGCCGACCACTCGAGATCGAGCGGCCCACCGGGGGCTTCACATCCCTGCCACACCACCGCTGGCACAAACTCTTCTGGGCCTTGCCGCGGCCCCGCCAGCGACCTTTTGGGCCAGCGATTGCCGCGGCGATCGTCAGGCAGTGGAACGGCTGCCACCCAGCTGGAAAACAGGTCGTGTCGCTCGAAATCCGGTTCGCCAGGCAGGGCTGCACCGCGACAGATGACACCCTCCATGAGCTCTTGCTGGCAAGCTGGCCCCCCAGGGATGCTGCCGGCCGCGGGATGCTCGACCGTGTTCTGGATGGCCCGCAGGACGCCAGTGGCCCGCGGAATGCCGCAGCCAGTGAGGCCAGTGCTGCGGCGGTGAAATCGACGTTAGACTAACGTCCGAGAGTGTTCCGCGAGAGTGGCGAAATTGGCAGACGCGCTGGATTTAGGTTCCAGTGCCGCAAGGCGTGCGGGTTCAACTCCCGCCTCTCGCATCATTTTGAGTCTGGCGCGATCAGTGGCAGTCACGGCCGCTCTGCAGTGCGGCCGCTCAGCGGTTGGTCCGAGGTGGTGAAATGCCGCCAGGCCGTCGTGCTCATCTTGCTCATGGCGTCGTCCGCGATCGCCAAGGACCGGAATGATGGTGACTCAGCAACTGGTGACTCAGCAACTGGTGACTCTACAACTGGTGACTCTACAACTGGTGACTCTACAACTGGTGACTCGAGAACTGGTGACTCGAGAACTGGTGTCTTGAGCAAAGCAGCCGGCGGGGTTGCCGCGGGTGGCGCGGGCAGGTCTGCGGCGGCCGCATCGGGCTCAAGTGATTCCTCGCCTGCCCCCGGCACTTCCGCGCGTGGCGGTCGGGCTGGAGTGACGGCTTCATTGTTCGAGGCCTGCACCACTCCGGAGCCAGGCCACCTCCGCCACTGGGTGCCGTAGAAACCGAAAACCTCCGGACGCACCGGGCAATGTGCGGGACACAGACCGTGTTCGCACTGGCGATGCCCCGCGTGGCTGCCTTCGGCAAGCCGGCACTGCGAACAGGCCGGCCGCTCACACTGGCTGCATCGGGGCTGCCCGCTGCCAGCACCGCCGGCTGGCGTGACAGCATGGTCGACTCTGGCAGCATGGTCGGGTCTGGGGGCAGAACGAGCGCTACGACTCGGGGCGGGACGTGATCCTGCGGGACGCGATGCCGCAGGACGCGATGCCGCGGGATCGGCGGCGCTGGCCCCTGTCGCCATCACGACGAGTCCGACGGCAGCCCCTACCCACAGCCCCTCCCACCTTCGCACCGCGCTTGTCGGGCGGTATTCAGCAACAGTGCGGTTCATAAGGTTCGCCCTCTACCCACGTTCCCCGGGCGGGGAGCCGTCACACTCGTCGCAATCGGAAAAGTCGGCCTCAACAGAACCATCGTCCAGCAGAGCCTAGAATCTTTGGGGATCTGCCGGGCCGGACTGAAAGAACGCTGCTGAGACCGTTCTCAATGGCGGGCGGATTGAGCCGTACGCGGGCGGGGCGAACGATCTTCGTGTAATCTGAAGGGTGCCGAACCAGTACGAAAAGGGCTCCGCACCAACGCTCACCGCGACTTCGGGCCGCCATCCTCCGTCTCCCTCCCAGGCTCTCCATCCTACGAATCGCTCGCCCATGAATCGCCAGCAAAAACGCCTCAATGTAGTCCCGATGCTTGTGATCCTCGCCGTCGCGGTGGCCGGGGTGGTTGCCATCGCAATCGTCCACCGGCTGCAGACTGCGCGGAATGCGGGGAGCCTGGCGAGCCTCGCACGGTCAAAAGTGGCAGACGGAAAGCCCGCAGAAGCGCTCGGATTGTTTGCCCGCTACCTCGCCTATAGGCCGGACGACGCCACAGCTCAGGCGGAGTTTGCCCGCCTGATCGTCACCCATGCCGAACGCCCCTCCGCGACCAAGAACGATCGCAGCTACGCCTACAACGTGCTCGAGACCGCCGTCCGCAAGAATCCGGGGGACAACCAGCTTCGCAGGCAACTCGCGGAATGGATGCTACGGTTTGGTCGGTACGGAGACGCTCTCGCCGAAATCACGATCCTCAGCGAGCAGGCCACGGCAGCCTCCGGCGGTAGTGACGGCCAAGCACCCGATGCAGACGGCATCGAACTGCTGCGGGCGCGGGCACTCGCCGGCAAGGGAGAGTTTCAGGCTGCCGCTGCGTCAGCCGCCGCCGTTCTCGGATTCGACCTGACCACGCAGTCGTTCAAACCAAACGGGCCTGCCAGGTCGGCTGCAGCGGGCCCGCGCGAAGACGATACCACGCTGCAGGCATCCTTGACCCTGGCCTCCCTGCTCGAGCAGAAACTCAACGCCCCGGATGCCGCTGCCACGGTTCTCGAACGGCTCGTGGCTCTCAACTCGGAAGACTTCCGGGCCTGGCTCACTCTGGCCCGATGGCACCAGTCGCGAGGGGAGCTTGCCAAGGCGGCGGAGTCGGTCCGCACGGCCGCCAGAATTGCCCCGGACGAGCCCGACGTGCTGTTCACCGATCTTGAACTCTCGGTGGCGGAGCAGCGTTTCACCGTCGCCGACCAGTTGGCCAACAGGGCGCGAAGCCTCTTCCCGAATGACGAGCGGAGCTATCGCGGCCAGGCCACAGTCGCCGTCCAGCAGGGCGATCTGGAACGTGCCATCGCCGTTCTCAATGAGGGTTTAACCGAACAGGCCGGGCAGCCGTCGCTTTTGTTGATGCTCGCCGACGTGCTGCTCCAAAACAACCAGCTCGAGAAAGCAGACGAGGTGATCGGCGCATTCATCGAGCGCCATGGGGCGACGAGTCCGGCGGTGGGCCTGCTCGAGGCCCGGATACTGATCTCGCAGAAACGCTGGCTGCCCGCTAAACAGAAGCTCGACAGCGTCCGTCCCCTCGTGGCTGAATCCGTGTCGTTGACCAAGCAGGTCGACCTCTGCCTCGGGCAATGCCACGAGATGCTGGGACAGTTCGACGAGCAGCTCGCGGCCAACCAGCGGGTGCTCAGCGAGGATCACGAGTCGCTGGCGGCCCGCATCGGTATGGCCGGGGCCCTGGCTGCATCCGGAAAGCCAGACGCAGCGCTCGCGGAATATGAGGCGGTTGCCGTTTCTCTTCCTCCTGACGGACTCCCGGCCGTGCCACGGATCTGGAATCCACTCCTGCAGCTCCGCATTGCAAACCTGATGCGGCAGCCCGCGGCAGACCGCGACTGGACGTCGGTGGACCAGATGCTTGAACTCCTCGAGCAGTCTCCGGCCGTATCAGACTCGCAGGTGGCCCTGCTGCGTGCCGACGTCCTCGTCCGCAAGGGCCTTGTGCCCGCCGCGTTCGCTGTCCTGAAAAAACAGGTGGAGGCGGATGCGTCGAGCCCACAGGCGCTGGCAGCGCTCACAGTGCTGACCATGCGGGAAGAGGGGCCAGCGGCTGCCCAGAGCCTGCTCGACACGTCGCCCCCCGAGATTGCAGATGACCCTGTTTTGCTGATGGCGCGGGCACAGGTGGCAGCGAGGTCCTCCCCAGACGAGTCGGCGGCGGCCCTCGCGAGGATCGAAAAGAAGGCCCTCGGACTGCCTGCTGAGCCATCCATTCGCCTCTTGTCGGTCATCGCGTCGATCCACCGCGGGATGGGTGAACGCGGAGAGGCGGAGAGGGTCTGGCAGACCGCGCTTGAGCAACGTCCCGATGACCTTGGCATCCGCACAGCACTGTTCGAACTGTTCTGTGAGGAGGGCTCCGTCGAGAAGGCGCAGGCGGCGGCGGCGGAATTGAGCCGGCTCTCGGGGCCGACAAGCCCGCAGGGACGCATGGCTACAGCCGCCGCCCTGGTGCTGGGTGTTCGTACGACGCAGGCACACAACACATCCGCTTCTTCGCCCCTGTCTGACGAGGAGAAAGAGCAGCTCATCGCTGCCCGAAACCTGCTCATCGAGGCGGAAAACGACCGGCCCGGCTGGCCGCAGATCCAGCAGCTCCACGCGGAAATTGCCGGCCTTCAGGGCGATCTGCCCGCCGCCATCGACCGGCTGCAGCAGGCAATGCGACTCGGGCCCACGAGCCCTGCGGTCATCCGCAGGCTCGTCTCGCTGCTCTATGCCACCAACCGCCTCGAAGAGGCGCAGCAGGCCATCGCGACCGTCGGCCCGGATGGCCTCGACGGAATCGAGCGGATCTCGGCCGAAATCGATCTCCGCAACGGACAATTCGATAATGCGGTGGCGCTGGCAGAACGGAGTCTTGCCGGTGGAAAACAAAACACCGCCGGCGATCTGCTCTGGTTTGGCCAGTTACTCGCCCGGGCCGGCAAGACCGACCGCGCGGTGGACGTGCTGCAACAGGCTGTGGACGCGGATCCGCTCCAGTCGGCCGCGTGGATGGCACTCTTTGCCAGCCAGCTCGCAACCGGAAACCAGCGGGCTGCCGAGCGGACGCTGGAGCAGGGCGGTGAGAAGCTTGCCCCGCCCCAGAGGCAGATGTTCATCGCTCGGGGAAGCGAAATGCTCGGGCGTGTCGACGATGCCGAACGGAGCTTCCGCGAGGCGCTGGTCGCCGTCCCCGGCGATACCGCGGCGTCACGCGGTCTGGTCGCGTTTCTCATTCGGCGTGGCCGACTGACGGCGGCCCGCGAGGAGCTGCAGACGATGCTTGCCTCCACTCCCGACGATGCCGCAGGCAAATGGATGCAGGGCTGGGCCAGAAGGACGCTCGCGGAGCTCACGGTCCAGCAGGGCAGCTATCAAGACGTCGAACGCACCCTGGCACTCCTCGACAGCAACGCTGATGCGGACGGCGTCTTGCCTCCCGACGACCTGGCCCTCCAGGCGATGCTGCTCGCCCCCCGCCCCGAGCCGAGCAGTTGGCGGCGGGCGGTCGCCATCCTCGACACGCTCGCCGCACAGCAGCCGCTCACGACCACGCAGCGGATGCAGAAAGCCCAGCTCCTCGAACAGCTGGGCAGATGGGACGAATGCCGTAACGAACTTTTGTCAATCGTGTCGGCACCGAATACACCGCCTGCGGTCCAGTCACTGCTCATCGAAAAACTCGTGCGGCACGGGGACTTGGACGCCGCACGGATCTGGCTCAAAACACTGGCTGGTCGTCTTCCCGATGCACCGGTCGTATCCGCGTTGCAGGCCAGGCTCGCCCTGGCCGAAAACGACCGGGCCGGAGCCATGGCGGCGATCCGCAAACTGATGCCTGACGAATCCTCGTCCCCCGGGCTGGCGGGCCAGTTCGGCCCCCTCGCCAGCCTGCTGGAGGAGCTTGGATTCCAGGCGGCGGCTGAAACGGTTTTCACCCAGTTTGCAGCGGCCTCCAGCGACGGCGTGATCGCCCGTGCTGGCTTCCTGGCGCGAGCAGCACGCGCGGATGAATCCCTCGACCTGCTCGAAGCCTCCTGGGAGAGGATTCCCCTCGACAATCTGTTGCGAACGGCGATAGCGGTGCTCGCATCCCAGGGCGACGGCCGGACATCGCAGCAGTCGGAACGGGTCGGAAGATGGTTTGAAAAGGCCCGCCGACAGGATCCGGATTCTTCGAGCCTCGCCCTGCTGTTCGCTGATTTCGTCGGCATGACGGGGAGCCGCGAGGAGGTCGTGAAGATCTACCGTGCGGTCCTCGACCGCAAGGATCTTTCTCCGCAGCTTGCTGCCGTTGCGTCCAATAATCTCGCCTTCCATCTCGCCGAGCCGGAGACGGTGGCAGAGGCCGAGAAGCTGGTCGCCACAGCCCTTGCCGAACTGGGCCCTCATCCCGACGTGCTCGACACACGGGGAGTCGTGCTGCTGGCTGCCGGACAGGGACGGCGGGCGATCGAGGACCTCCAAGAGGCGGTCCTGAGTCCTTCGCCGGCGAAATACATCCATCTTGCGTCGGCGCTCGTATCGGAGCGGCAGCTTGATGCTGCCCGTAAGGCATTGGAAGAGGCCAGAAAAATCGGCTTCCAACCCGAGCAGCTATCGCCGGGCGATCGGAAGCGGCTCAAAGCGGTGGAGTCTGCGCTCGGCGGCTGACCGTGCCTGGCAGCTCCCGAAGCCGAAACTCCGGAGGCCAAAACTCCCGAAGGCGGTCTAGCGACCGCCCTGCAGCGTCCGGGAGCGGGCCAGGGCATCTTCCGCCTCGGCAATGAGTCCGCCCCGCATGCAGGCCACGCTGAGCGCGGTGTAACTGAACGGGTCGTTGGGTTCGAGTTCGCAGGCCCTGCGGGCATGCCTGATCGCCTCTTCGTGACGCTCCAATCGCGTGCACCAGGCCGCCAATGCAGAATGGGCGAGCGTAAAACCGGGCTCATCGGCCACCAGACCCTCCAGAGATGCCACCGCTTCGGCGAGTTTGCCCTCGTTTTTAAGCGATTCGGCGGCTGCGTACCGGTCGTCGGGACTGGTCATGGCGGAAATCTCCTCGGCGGACAATGGCGAGAGACCGCAGTGTAGCGACTTTCCGTGGTCTGGCGAGCCGGGGGAGGCAGGGGGAAGTCTGCTGACCCCGCCAAACTGACATTGAATCGCCCATCCACGGAAGCCGATAAACCCTTTCAGTCGGCGGCCCTCGCCGGCCCGACCGTGGCAAGCGCGGCCCCTTTCCGGTGTGGAACGACCCGTGAGCATTCATCCGTTGGCCAATGTCAGTCCCGAGGCCCGATTGGGTGTCGGTGTGAGCATCGGGGCGTTTGCCAGCGTCGAGGGTGACGTTGAACTCGGCGACCACTGCGTGGTGGCATCCGGCGCCGTGCTGAAGTCGGGAGTCAAGGCAGGCTGCCACAACGAGTTCGGCGAACACTCGGTCATCGGCGGGGCCCCGCAGCATGCGGGCCGTCCGCAGCACACCGGCCGGGTCGTCATCGGCGACAACAACGTGTTCCGCGAATACGTCACGATTCATCGGGCACTCAAGCCGGAGACGGCGACAACCGTCGGCCATTCAAATTACGTGATGGCCAACGGCCATTTCGGCCATGATTGCACCGTCGGCGACAACGCGATTTTTGCCAACGGCGCCATGCTCGGTGGCCACGTTGCCGTGTCGGATCGGGCCTTTGTCTCCGGTGCCGTCGCCGTGCACCAGTTCTGTCGCGTCGGACGCCTGGCCATGGTGGGCGGCCATGCACGCGTCGTTCAGGACGTTCCGCCCTTCATGCTGCTCGATGGACAGAGCGGCTGCATCGTCGGGCTCAACATCGTCGGCCTGCGCCGCAGCGGCCACACGGCGGAGGATGTCGCCTCGCTTAAGGCAGCCTACAGACTCATCTACCGCCGTGGTCTGCCGTGGAAGGACGTTCTCGAAGCCCTCCGCGTCGAATTCGCCGGTGGCCCCGTGACGCAATTGCACGACTTCCTCTCGAGCGGCACCCGCGGTTTTGTTCAGGAACGAAGGGCACCGCCCGCCGCAACGCTGCGGCTGAGGGTGCCCGACGAGGACACCGCAACGCCGATTCGGGTCAAAGCGGGCTGACCACTCGCTCCGCGCCGCTCCGTTCTGGCTGGCATGCCGCTCTCCGTCTGTCAGCGGCCTGTTTCCAGCCGAGCCAGGGGTGCGAAGACGCCGTTTGTGCCGGTCGTGACGCGGCGGGAAGATTTTCCGGCAGCGGGGCATCGCCCCGGCGCGAAAGATGGGCCAAGATTGGGGTACGGTCGGCACGATGCCGGCGCGTTTTTTCCCAGAGCCCTCTGCCGACGGCGTCATGCAACCATTTCCCCCACTGGGTCTGAACACCGTTGAAGCTGCCTCGGCCACGGGCCAGCAGCCCGGCGGACCGATGCCCGCCGGCTCGGCGACGCCGGCCGGCCAGGCTGCGGCCATGAAGCGGTCGATCGCCAAGCGGCTGCTTTTCTGGTTTCTCGCGATCGCGCTCATTCCCTGCGCGATGCTCACGGCGATCACGTCCCGCATCGCATCGAACGCCCTGGAACAGTCCGTTCGCGACAACCTCGTGCGGACCGCCGCCTCCAAGGCCGTCGAACTGGAGAACTACGCGACCGAACGCGTCCGCGATGGCCGGGCGCTCTCCCGCGAACCGGCCGTCGTCCGCGCCGCCAGCGACCTCGGATCGATTGCCGCCGGCGCCGAGTCAGCGGCCTTCCGCAAGGCCGCCACAGAGTCCACCACCGGGTTTGCCGGTTTTCTCGACCACGCTGCCGAGGCGTTCGGCTATTCGCACCTGCTGCTGATCGACGCCACCGGCCGCGTGGTCTTCACCCTCGATGACGCGATTCCGCTCGGCTCATCGGTGCTTGGCGGAGGAACCGCATGGTCGGCTCTCGCCGGCGGTTTCGAGTCGGCCCGCGGCCAACTCCAGACCAGGCTCGGCGGCTTCCAGCCCCACGACCGCGCCGCCGCCGCGGCGCCGGTGGCTTTTGTGACAAGCCCGATCATGGACGGGGACCGGTTCGTCGGCGTCCTGGCACTGGGTCTGGGGCCGCAGCGGATCTGGCAGGTGCTCTCCGATCTCACCGGCCTGGGAAACACCGGCGAGATCGTGACAGGCGAACGCCAGGGCGACAGCGTGCTGGTCACCGCACCGCTCCGCCACGAAGCCGACGCGGCCTTTCACAAGCGGATACCCTTCGGCTCCCAGCGGGGGGCGGCGACCCAGCGGGCCGCGCAGGGCGAGGAGGGCTACGGTCCGGCGATCGACTACCGGGGGCAGGATGTGGTTGCGGCCTGGCGGTTTCTGCCCAGCTTCGGCTGGGGCTTGTCCGTCAAGCAGGACGCCAGCGAAGCCTATGCACCCCTGCATTTCCAGCGGAATGCGATCATCGGCCTCTCGCTGGCCACCATCCTCGGCGTTGCGCTCGCCGCGCTCGCGCTGGCCCGCAGCTTTTCCACACCGATCAAAACGGCCGTCGAGGTCGCCCGGCGTGTGGCGGGGGGCGACCTGCGGGCCTTCGGCCCGTCCGGTGTCGGAGCGACCAGCGGCGATGACGAAACCGGGGCCCTGCTGATCGCCATCGAGGCGATGACCGATAACCTACGCGCACTGATCGGTCGCATTCAGAAATCATCGGTGGCCCTGATCTCAACCGCCACCGCGATCCAGGCCACGTCGAGCGAACAACAGCAGGTGATCGCCGATTACGGAGCCTCGACGAGCCAGGCCGTCGCGGCCGTCAAGCAGATCTCCGTCACGAGCCAGGAACTGCTGCGGACGATGACCGAGGTCAACGACATGGCGGCCAATACCGGCCTGATGGCGACCGAGGGGCGGAGCAATCTGGCGGGCATGGATGGCACGATGCGGCAGCTCGCGGAAAGCACGCTGTCGTTCGGTTCCAAACTGTCTCAGATCAGCGAACGGGCGGCCACCATCAACCTCGCCGTCACGACGATCACGAAGGTGGCCGATCAGACGAACCTGCTCTCCATCAACGCCGCCATCGAAGCTGAAAAGGCGGGCGAATACGGTGCGGGTTTCCTGGTCGTGGCCCGCGAGATCCGTCGGCTGGCCGACCAGACGGCAGTGGCGTCGCTCGACATCGAGCAGATGGTCAGGGAGATGCAACACAGCGTGTCGAGCGGCGTGATGGAGATGGACAAGTTTGCCGGTCAGGTCCGGTCCAGCGTCAGCGAGATCAGCGAGGTGTCTGCAAAACTCGGCGAGATCATTTCGGCAGTGCACGGCATCCACGGCCGCTTCGAACAGGTCACGGAGGGCATGCGGGCGCAGTCGCAGGGGGCTGCGCAGATCCGCGAGGCGATGATCCGGCTTTCCGAGGGAGCAAGCCGCACCGCGGCCTCGCTCGACGACTTCAACGAGGCGACGTCGCACCTGCGCGGGGCCGTGGGCGACCTCAAGGAGGAAGTGTCGCGGTTCACGACCTGACGGCCACGGTCTGCACCGTTGCCGCCCGTGCCCTCCGCGTCCCCCGGCCATGCAACTGCTCGTCTTCTCCGTCGGGACCGAACACTACGCGATCGAGTCGCGCCGGGTGGTCGAGGTGCTGCCGCTGGTCACGGCACGGCCGATCCCCCGTATGCCCGATTCCATCCGTGGCATCTTCACCCATCGCGGCCGGCTCGTGCCTTTGGTCGATCTGGGCCGGCTGTTCGCCCACGGCCCGCTCCGCGAAACGCTCGGCACGCGGGTGATCGTGGTGGAGTTTTCACCTGCCGGCGGGCCTGCCATCCGGTTGGGGGTCATGGCCGAGAACGTTCTCTCGCTCTGCTCCAGTGTCGATGCCGAGGCAACCCTGCCCGCGATGCAGCCGGCCAATGCGGCCGCCCTGGGTCGCCTCCTACGAATCGATGGCAGCACGCTCCAGATGATCGATGTCGAGCATCTGCTGCCCCCGGACATACTCGCCGGACTTCTTTCTGGAACTCCGGCTGCGACCACCGCGTCTGTGGCGGCATCAGCCGCGTCCGGGCTGGCATCCGCCGCGTCCGGGTCGGCATCCGCCTCGTCCTCGTGACAGCTTCACCATGCATGCCACCGTAGACAACCATCACGCCGGCCCTCTCTCCGCCGAGGCGCTGCTGCAACAGTGGATCGGCCTCGACGCCCAGACGATCGGCACCGCCGCGGTATCGCGGGCCGTCCAGATACGGATGCAGGCCTGCGGTGATTCCGAGGAGGGTGGCTACCTGGCCCGTCTCACCCGCGACACCGATGAACAGGGCCGCTTCATCGACGAAATCGTGGTGCCTGAAAGCTGGTTCTTCCGCGATCCGCAGGTCTTCGCATGCGTGCAGCGGTCTGCGACCACGCAGATCGCGGCGGCAGGACGAACACCCATCCGCATCCTCTGCGTGCCCTGTGCGGCCGGCGAGGAGCCCTATTCCGTGGCGATGGCCCTCTTCGAGGCCGGCCTGACGGCTGCGGAGTTTACGATCGACGCGGTCGACGTGAGCCAGGCCGTAGTCGCGCGGGCGTCTGCCGCCACCTACTCGGCCAATGCCTTTCGCATTGCGGACCTCACTTTTCGAGACCGCTGGTTCCAGGCGAAGGGGTCTGCCTTCCATCTCGACGATGCGGTCCGCCACCAGGTGCGGTTCTCGCAGGGCAACCTCCTTGACGACTCCTTCACCGCCGGCCGCGAGCCCTATGACATCGTCTTTTGCCGCAACCTGCTCATCTACCTCACCACCGACGCCCGCCGCCGCGCGGAGCAGACGCTCGACCGGCTGGTCACGCCTGCGGGCCTGCTCGCGGTCGGCGCTGCCGAGCCACCGATTCTGAAGGGCGCCTGGATTCCGGCCGAGACGAGTTCGGTGTTCACACTGCGTCGCGGCACACGGCCGGCGGATGGCTTCCCCAAGAGGAGCCCTCCGTCGGTCGTTCGAGCTGTATTTCCCACTCAGCAATCTGCATTTTCCAACGTGGCCGCCACTTCCCCCGCACTGGAAGCTGCATCCGCGACGCCGGCAGCTGCATCCGCCACGCTGCCACCTGCATCCGCCACGCTGATCGAGCCCGTCGCTCCGACGCCCTCCGCGGTTGACGATCTGCTTCGTCAGGCGGGCGAACTGGCCCACGCCGGCCGCCATGCCGAGGCCCTGTTGATGTGCCAACAACACGAGCAGGCCTGCGGCCCCTGTCCGAAAGTCTTTTTTCTGATGGGCATGCTGCACCAGTCGAGCGGCGATCTCGATCGCGCGGAGGGCTGCCTGCACAAGACGCTCTACCTCGACGCCAACCATGACGAGGCGTTTCTGGCTTTGGCGCTGGTGGCGATGCAGCGGGGCGACAGCCGGATGGCCGAACGCTACCGGCAGTCGGCCACCCGGGCCCTGGCACGCAGAGGTGGCTCGTGAACGACCACCTTGCCCAGCCGCGCCGTGACGTGGTGGCGCCGATGGAAAACTGCTGGCGGCTCGTCGGCGTGACCGGAGATCGCAGCTGCCCGGAGCTGGCGACATTCATCCACTGCCGCAACTGCCCGGTCCTCGCGGCGGCAGCCCGCCGATTCTTCGACCGTCCCGCCCCTCCGGGCTACCTCGAATCGTGGCGGGAAATCCTCGAACAGCCTGCGGTTCTTCCCGACACCGACGCCCGCAGCGTGCTGGTTTTCCGGCTCGGCGATGAGTGGCTGGCGCTGCCCACGGCGACGCTCGTCGAGGTCACCCCGCCGCGGCCGGTTCACGGTCTGCCGCACCGCTCTGCCACGGTCCTCGAAGGGATCGTCAACATCCGCGGTCAGTTGCAACTCTGCATCCGGCTCGGGGCACTTCTCGGCCTGAACAGTCCGGTTGCCGACGCATCCGAGCCGACCCCGACGGCTCGACTACTCGTTGTCGAGCGGATGGGGAACATGGGGCCGGAGCGGTGGGTGTTTGGCGTCGACGAGGTTGCTGGGGTGCACCAGGTGCCCGGAGCGTCCGTCCGCCGCGTGCCGGCGACGGTGAGTGGATCGGGGAAGCGGGCGACGATGTCGCTCTTCGCGTGGCGGGATCGGACAGTGGGATTGCTCGACGAGGAACGATTGCTGGACGGCCTGCGGCAGCTGGTCTCAGCGTGATGGACGGCGGTGGGCGTCGTCGGGAGTGCGTGCGGTGGAAGACCTGAGCCAGTTCTCGATGCTCGAACTGTTCCGCCTCGAAGCGGACACGCAGACGGCCAGCCTATCGGCGGCCGTGCTGGCGATCGAGGAGGTTTCGCATTCGTCGGCTGCGATCGAATCGATGATGCGAGCGGCCCACTCACTCAAAGGCGCCGCGAGAATCATCGGGCTCGAGCCGGCCGTACGGGTGGCCCATGCCATGGAGGAGGTCTTCGTGATGGCAGGCAAGGGCCTCTTCACCGTGGGACCCGAACATGCCGACGTGCTGCTCGAGGGAATTGATTTTCTGTCGTCGATCGCGCGGGCAGACGACGCCCTGCTGCCCGACGGCCCGTGGGGGGAGCGGGCCGACCTGCTGGTGACGCGACTCGCCTCGCTTCCCGCCGTTCCCTCCCAGCCACCGCCCGCGGTGTTGCCCCTGCCGGAAATCATCCCCGACACCCGAACAGCGTCCATGCTTCCTGGCTCCGAGCACGCTGATCGGGTCGTCCGGGTATCGGCGGACAGCCTCACCCGTCTGGTCGGGCTCGCCGGGGAAGCGTTGGTCGAGTCCCGGCAACTCCGGCCTTTCGTCGACGGGCTGGGAGCCCTTCGCGGCATGCAGATGAAACTCCGCCACACGATCGCCGCGCTCGAGGAACGCCTCGGGGAAGCCGGGCTGCCAGAAGCCAGGTCTCCAGAAAACGGGTCTTCTAGCGCCGATCCACCAGCCGCCCTGCTGGGCACACTCCGTGAGCAGGCCAACACAGTACTCTCCGGCATGACGGAGCAGTTCGAGCAGTTCGAAAGCTTCGCGAGGCGGAACGAAGACCTCTCCAGCCGGCTGCACCACGAGGTCATCGTCAGTCGGATGCGGCCGTTTGCCGACGGCATTCGCGGCTTTCCAAGGCTGGTTCGTGACGTCGCCCGGTCCCTCGGCAAGCAGGTGCGGCTGGAGGTGCGCGGCGAGCAGACGGGAGTCGACCGCGACATTCTCGAAAAGCTCGAAGCGCCACTGTCACACCTCATCCGCAACGCCCTCGACCATGGAATCGAGCCGCCGGGCCAACGCGAAGCAGCTGGGAAGCCGACCGTCGGCACGATCCTGCTCGAGGCCCGGCACCGGGCCGGCACCCTCAACATCACGATCACCGACGACGGCGAGGGCATCAGCATCCAGCACCTCCGCACGAAGGCGGTCGCCTGCGGGCTCGTCGCCGACCAGGTCGCCAACCAGCTTTCGGAGTCTGAACTTCTCGAGTTTCTCTTTCTGCCGGGATTCTCAACCAAAGACGTGGTCACGGAAATCTCCGGCCGCGGGGTGGGGCTCGACGTGGTGCAGAGCATGGTGAAGGCGGTCGGTGGCAGCGTGCGGGTGGCGACACAGCCCGGCAGGCAGACTGTCTTCACCCTGCAACTGCCGATCACGATGTCGGTGGTCCGGGCCCTGCTCGTGGACATCGGCGGCGAGCCCTACGCCTTCCCGCTCACCCGCATCGAACAGATCTTCTCCTGCTCATACGCCGATGTTCGCACCGTCGAGGGCCGCCAGTACGTCGATCGCGACGGCATCGCCATCGGCCTGGTGCTCGCTGCGCAGATTCTCGACCTTGCACAGCCCGCGGCCGCCACGTCCGCCCACCCCCTGGCAGTGGTCGTGATCGGTGGCCACGACCGGCAGTTTGGCCTGATCGTCGATGCCTTCCTTGGCGAGCGCGACCTGGAGGTCCGCCCGCTCGACGCCCGGCTCGGCAAGGTGCCCGACATCAGCAGCGCGTCGCTGCTGGAAAACGGCACGCCTGTCCTGATCCTCGATGTCGAAGACCTCGTGCGTTCAACCGATGCCCTTCTGGCGGGGCGCCGTCTGACGCAGGTGGAATGCGGCCCGGTGGCTGACCGGGTTCGTCGCCGTCAACGCATTCTCGTGGTCGATGATTCGATCACCGTGCGGGAGCTCGAGCGTCAACTGCTGCAATCGCTGGGCTACGCCGTCGATGTGGCGGTCGACGGAGTGGATGGATGGAACACCTTCCGGGGCGGCCGCTACGATCTGGTGGTGAGCGACGTCGACATGCCCCGACTGGACGGCATCGGGCTGGTCACACTGATCAGGGCTGATCCCAATCAGAAAGACACTCCCATCGTGATCGTGTCGTACAAAGACCGCGAAGAGGATCGGCTCCGCGGACTCCAAGCCGGTGCGAATCGCTACCTGACCAAGGCGAGCTTCCATGACGAGACCTTCCTCAATACGATCATCGACCTGATCGGGCAGCCGACCAGTTGAGCCGACTCGCTGAGCCGACAGTGAGCCGACCAGTTTCGCCGACAACAACCTGCGGCTGGTGCCAGGGAGAAGAGTGAGCCCGTGAGAATTGGCATCGTCAACGATGTGCGAACGGCCTGCGAGGCCCTGCGCCGCGTGGTCAGCAGCCTGCCCGACCACAGCGTGGCCTGGCTGGCTACCGATGGCGTGGAGGCGATCGCACTGGCCAAACGCGATCGTCCTGATCTGATCCTGATGGACCTGATCATGCCGCATGTCGACGGCGTGCAGGCCACGCGGCAGATCATGGCCACAACACCCTGCGCGATCCTCGTTGTCACCGCCACGGTGAGCGGGAACATCTCGCTCGTCTACGAGGCGATGGGCCACGGGGCCTTGGATGCGGTCGACACCCCCATGCTGGGTCCTACGGGCGAGGTGACAGGGGCCGTTGCCTTGATCGAGAAGATCTCCACCGTCGCCAAGCTCGTGGGACCGCCAGCCGAGGCCCGTCGGCCGACGCGGCGCGACGACGCCACTGCCGGCCCACGGTTGCTCGTCGTCGGCGCGTCGACTGGTGGCCCCAAGGCGATCTCCGATCTGCTGGTGCCACTGCCCCGCGATTGGAACGTGGCTGTCGTCATCGTGCAGCACGTCGACGTCGCCTTCTCACAGGGCCTGGCGAAATGGCTCGGCGATCGGACGGGCCATGCTGTTCGGGTGGCTGAACAGGGTGAACCGCCGCAGGCCGGCGTTGTGCTGCTGGCCGGCACCAACGACCACCTCGTACTGTCGGCGGGCCGCACGCTCGAATACCGCGAGGAGCCACGGGAGCTGTTTTTCCGCCCCAGCGTGGACGTGTTCTTTACCAGCGTGGCGGACCACTGGCCACAGGCCGGCACGGCCCTTCTGCTCACCGGCATGGGCCGCGACGGAGCACAGGGAATGTCGAGGCTTCGGTCGTGCGGCTGGCACACGATCGCGCAGGACGAGGCCACCAGCGTGGTCTGGAACATGCCCAAGGCCGCGGTCGATCTGGGCGCCGCATGCGAGGTGCTGGCCATCGATCAGATGCCGCGGGCGATCCTGTCGCGGATGCGTTCCTGACATCATCCCATCATGGGATCACGAATCGAAACCGCTGCTCTCCACAGCGGAAAAAGCAGTAGGGGGTCAGTCCGACGGCGGAAGTCGACATCCAGATGCCGTTGCGGGTCGTCTCCGAAGCAATCATCCACGTGCCGTCCCGCATCCGTTTGAGTTCGGCATGACGGTTGGCCAGCAGTGGATCATCGAGCTCGATGTCAGCCCCGCTGCCCGCCCTGCCGATCACCAGCCTGTCTGATCGCAGCGAAAACTCCACGGCCCCCGGCTTGGCCGAGGCCTCCGCGAGCACAGGCCACACGGCCTCGGGGATGTGCCTGCCGTCCATGAGGCTCGTCACGTGCCCACCCGCAGGCATCGTGGTTGGCTTCAGCGGGTTTTTGAGCCGGAACCGTCGCGATCCCAGAATAAGAACCGCGTTCTGATGCAGCACCGCCCGGACACACCTGACAAAGGTGCCATTCACGCTGTTGAGATCGTGGAGATGCCACTGGAAGCCTCCCTTCCACGGCGTGCGGAGAATCGCCGCATGGGTGCCGGACACGGCGGGATCGTTCGGGATCTGGCAGTCGCCGGAAGTGCGGCCTATCGAGAACCGCTCCCCGCGGAGCCGGATGTCCTCCCCCTGGTCAAGCGATCCGTCATCAAGCACGGTCAGCACAGGCACCGGAGGCCGCAGGCTCGGCCGAAAATCCTGGCTGTCCTCCGCCGCATACTTCGGCTCGCCGCTGCGGCCAAAAGCATCCGGCTCCGACACCCATTTTACGATCCGTCGAACGGACGCAAATTCCTCGACGACCGGGGGCAGCTCATCCTGACGGGGCTCTTGGCTGTTGAATTCCTCGGGCATGCTTCTCCTCGCGAACTTCCCCAGGTTGTGGCGGACTGCGTGCCTGCTGGCCTGCGTGCCGGCGCTTTTTGTCTGGTGCTTCCGTGCCGGTACTCACAGGCCTGCTTCGTCTCTACTCTACCCCACCATGTGGTGAGCGCTCAGGTTTTCTACGGTTCACCGTGGCCCGTCCCGACGGGGGCTCTTTTCAAGGGCCCGCATTCAATCAGCCGCATCACCTCGAGCACGAGCCGTTCCGCACGCAGCGGATCGGCGGACGACATCGTGTCTGGAACGCCCACCACCTGCACGCCGACGGGCAGGCCGCGGCTGCCGCGATCAGTTGCCCGTGCCGCCTGCACAACACGGTCACGGCTCCAGCCCCGGCCCGTCTCCTCCTCCGGCCGCACGGAGGTGACCGGCACCGTGCCCGCCGGCAGATCGAGCAGATTGGCCAGCATGCAGGGTGCTGCCGCCACCACCAGTCGAGCCGCTGTGCCGTGCCGCAGCGCGGGCAGGGCTGACACGGGGCAGACGAGCGCGTCGAACGCCGTCATCGTGGCGGCAAACCGGGCCGCGAATTCGAGGCGTCGGCTGCAGAGCCTTGCCAATGCCTCGCCGCGTCTGGGACCGGTGACCCGCAGGGCCGCGGCCTCGATGCCACCGCCTGCCATCTGGGAACAGGAGGCGAGCAGCGGCCGCAGCCAGATCGGCACACCTGCCAGCCGCAGGAGTAACGCCACCGGTGGGATCGGCCGCGTGCCGGCGAAGAGACGGCGAATGTCGGCACCGCCGTCGGCGGAAAGGAGGGCCAGGTGGAGCCAGGCAGCCTCGGTGGCCAGCCTGCCGTCCAGACGAACCGTTTCCGCCCCCGCCCCTGCAAGGCGGTTCACCGCTTCGTGCACGGCCCGACTCACGGCGGGAGAGGGCTCGATCGGCCCGGCATCATCCCACCAGGCGATCCGCAGGCCACCGCCCACCGCAGGCCGACCGCGCTGCTCCAGCGGCAGCCCGCCGTGACTGGGTTGAGCCCTCGACGACACCGGCTCTCCCAGCACCTCGAACGCCCGCGTCAAGTCGCCAACCTCCCTGGCGAGAAAACCGGCGCGGGGCCGCACAACCGTGAGATGTGGCATGGTGTCGAACCCGCCGCCATCGCCGATCACACTCGATCGTGGCAAAAAACCGGCGATGCCGCAGGCATGGGCCGGTTGCCGGATGCTGCCGGCGAGATCCGTGCCCACGGCCAGCGGCACCACGCCGGCAGCGACCAGGGCGGCGTCCCCGCCACTGGATCCACCCGGCCCCCGGTCAGCGTTGAACGGATGGTTGGTGCGACCCCAGACTGGATTGTCGGTTTCATGAAGATACATCGCCTGGGGCACATTTCCCTTGCCGACGATGAGGGCACCCGCTGCCCGCAGCCGGACAACGATCGATGCATCCGCCGTGTCGAGTGCCGTCCGCCTGGCGGGAATCCCCAGGCTCGTCACCATGCCCGCGACCGGGAAACATTCCTTGACGCTGACCGGCACCCCGACGAGCCGTCCGGCAACCACTCCCTCCCGCAGCCGCAACGCCATCTGCTCCGCTTCGCCATGGGCGGCTATCTGCCTGGACTGCACCAACGCGTTGAGGGCTGCTTTTGTTGCTTCATGCCGGGAGACATGCTCCGCCAGCACGTCGACCGGCCCCGCCTGCCCGGCCGCCACGCCGTCGGCGATGCTGACCGCAGAGTATGCCACCGCGTCTCCCCTGTGCGATCGGTCGGAAAACAGGTACGCCCTCGACTATTCCTCGACGCTGTTTTCCTGCTGCTGGAAATCAACCGGCCTGACCTCGGCAGCCCACACGGTGTCGCCGTCGAACAGCACACCGGAGACCATGACCCGTTCCCCCACGTCGGCCGGAGGAGGCAGTCGGGAGATGATGGCCACCGTGCGGTCAGTGCCATCCTCATTCACTCCTGAGACGATCGCCCTCGTGCTCCAATACGGACCAACCTGCCTCGCTGACTCCAGTGTGGCCAGCAACGCAACGCCGTCCGCCTGCCGCTTCTGCTTCGTGAGCCACATCCTGCCGAGCCGATCGAGATCCTCCACTGCGGCATCACTGCCGCAGATCTGTTCGAACAAGGCGGCGGCAGACGGCGGAGTCTGCGAGAGTGGCCGGCCCGACTCCGCAGCGACCGTCTCCAGCCTGACCAATGCCTCGCCAAGGGATGCAAGCCGCTTGTACCACGTGACCAGCAGCCGATCGCGGTCTGGACCCGTGTCATCCGCCACTGCGGCCAGCGCCTCGAACGCCTCTGATGCCTGTTCTGAAGCCGTGTCGACATCTGTCAGATCGAGTGGCGGAATCTCCGCGACCAGCGGTGCGGCAGGCGGCTTTGGCTGCGGCACCATGTCTGCGCCCGATAACAGCGCCAGGGCGTCGAGCCCAGGAAGCGGATCGACCGCGGGCAGGGTATCGGCCGCCGGCGCGACCGGCTCGGCCGACGCTACCGGTTCGGCCGACGCAAGGGGCATGACGGCCGCAACAGGTGCCGCGGCTTTGTCCGGGGCCGGGGCAATGCTCGGGCCACCCTCTTCGACTGCAGCCACCGCAGCCTCAACCATCGCCGGCTTCTGCTCTGTGCTGGGCTCTGTGCTGGGCTCTGTGCTGGGCTCTGTGCTGGGCTCTGTGCTGAGTTCTGTGCTGAGTTCTGTGCTGGGCTTTTGCGAGTCGTCAGTGGCGGCCGCCGACGATTCGTCGGAGACCGGCGGGGCGGCCCCCTCACCGGCAAGAGCAGCAAGACCATCCAGCGATGGGGCGGCCTCGAGGCCAGGCGCTGCAGCGGCCTTTCCGGGGGGCTTGTATCCGGGGCGGAGCTTCTGTGGCAGCAAGAATGACAGCTGCTGCGGAACCTGCCTGCCGAGCTTGAACGGGTCTTTCTGAAAGCCCCAGATGAGAATGGCATAGGTGATCGGCAGGGCCATGAGTCCCCCCAACACCACGCCGATCATCTGGCCAAGGCCACCCCGTTTTTTCCGCGCCGGCACCGGCCTGACGGGGCCGCTAGACGCGGGGCCGCTAGACGCGGCAGTTCCGGCGGCCGCCACGGCAGCGGTGAGCGGAATCGAGGCCAGATCATCCTGCCCGGAATCGAAGTCCTGCGGGAAATCTTCGACGCGATCACCATCGGCAAACGGCGAACTGCCGGCCCTCGTGTCGGTCTCATCAGTCTCAAACGAGATCGTCTCCGCAACCGCGCCATCAGCCAAATCACCGAAGGCGGGGGCATCCTCAAAATCACCACCGGCCCCGATCGGGGCCTCAGCCATCGACTCGTCCCCCGTATCGGCCAGCCCCAGCTCACGGGCCAGTGCCTGATCATCGAAGGCATTCTCAAAGCCACCGTCAGAGACGTCGGGCATTTCGGCGGCCAGATCGTCCGTCAGTTCGTCGGCCATTTCGTCGGCCATTTCGTCGGCCATTTCGTCGGCCATTTCGTTGACGAGGTTGTCGATGTTGGCATCACTCGACCCACCGCCGCGGTCATCATGGACGTTCGGCCCGCCGTCGACCATGGAAAGAATGCCCGACCGGCCAGTGCCAATGAGGATTTCCGATCCCTCATCTTCAGACTCTCTTCGCGGAAAAAGGGCCAGCGAAATCTCGTCTGCCGAGACGTCCTCTCGTCCCATGTCCACGTTCGTCACGTCTCCCACTGAAGACTCTTCACGCCCGCGTGGCTCGGATGGGAGCTCCAGCGATTCTTGCTGAAGCTCCGGCTCATCCAGCGGCTCCGATTCATCCAGCGGCTCCGGCTCACCCAGCGGCTCCGGCTCACCCAGCGGCTCCGGCTCAGACGGCGTGTGGTCTTCGCTGATGTCGAAGGAAAACAAAGACTCCTCGACCACCTCGTCGGCCCCACCAGCATCCAGGCCGGCCCACGGATCGGGTTCCGGCTTCTGCATGTCGTCATCGGTTGTCATGAGATTCCTCGCACGCAAGAGCAGTGAGAAAGTGGGGGCCTCCGAACCGCCGGCGACCTCCGGAAATAGTACCATCGGCTCGACGGCTAGCCGAATCGGCGGCTGTAAAGTGGGTGGCAGGCGGCTGCCAGGCGGCTGGCAGAGCGGCTGCCAGGCAATGAGCCCAGCCCATAGGCCTCGCCATACCGCCGCCGCAGGCTCTCCACGAGCCAGCGTTCCGACACGGGCTGTCCCGTGGCCTGTTCGACGAGTGCTGCCGATTCGAACTGCCGGCCGTGCTCATGCACGTGCTGCCTGAGCCAGGAGAGCAGGCCTCCGAAGCGGCCGGCGGCGACGTCGTCGTCGAGGGTGAGGAGTTGGCGGGCCGCAGCCGCCATGAGTTGCGAGGCGTACATGCTGCCGAGCGTATAGGTGGGAAAGTAGCCGATCAGGCCGGCGCTCCAGTGGATATCCTGCAGCACTCCCAAGGCATCGGACGGTGGCCGGAAACCAAAGTCTTTGACAAACCGCTCGTTCCAGGCCTGCGGCAGATCAGCGACCTCGAGCGCACCGTGCACGACGGCCCGTTCCAGATCGAAACGCATCATCACATGCAGGTGGTAGGTCACCTCGTCAGCCTCCACCCGGATCAGCGACGGTTCCACGACCATCAGCGACTGCTGGACGAGCGATGCAGTGGTGTCTGCCAGAGCCTCCGGAAAGGCCGCCCGCGCCAATGGAAAACACCATTCCCAAAAAGCCGGAGACCGACCGACGAGATTTTCCCAGAGACGCGACTGCGACTCGTGAACGCCGAGGGATGCGGCCTCCCCGGGCGGCAGGCCATACCACTCGGTCGGCACGCCCTGTTCGTAGAGCCCATGCCCGGCCTCGTGCAACACGCCGTACAGTGCGGTCGGGAGAAGATCTTCATCCCAACGCGTCGTGATGCGGCAATCGTTCGGCCCGACGCCCGAACAAAACGGGTGCACCGCGGTATCGATCCGCCCCCGCTGGAAATCGAAGCCGATTCGGGCGGCGACCTCGCGGACAAACCGTTGCTGAGCAGCCACGGGATACTTCCGCTGCGTGAGGGCGATCGGTCGCCGCGCCGATTCTGTGCACGCCTGCACGAGCGGCACGATCTCGGCCCGCAGCCGGTCGAACTGTGCGGCGATCGTCCGCCAGCGGCCACCGGGCTCGTAGTCGTCGAGCAAGGCATCGTAGGGATCGGCGTCGGGCATCCGGCAGGCCGCCACTTCGCGCTTCAGATCGAAAACCCTCTGGATCCACGGCTCCAAGAGGCTCCACGACGACGTCGCGCGGGCGGTCACCCACACATGCTGGGCCTCGACGCAGGTTTTCGCGAGGGTCCCCACCAGGCGTTCCGGCACGCGGGCGTTTCGGTCGAAGTCCTTGCGGAGCAGTCGGATCGTCGCACGGACCTGCGGCGATCCCTCCGTCGCCAGTGGACCTGCCGCCAAGGCGTCCAACTGCTCGCCATAGGCCCGATCAGACCGCTGCCGATGCACCAGGGTCGCGACGGCCTCCGCCTGCTCCCCCCGATGGGCCGCGGCGTTCGGGGGCATCATCGTCTGCTCGTCCCAGCCCAGCAGCGATTCCACGGACGCCAGCACTGCAGCCTGCCGGGCGTGACCGCAGACAGCGTCGAAGAGCCGCGACTCGGCGGAGTTGCCGAACGCGTCGGGAGGCATGTCGGGAGGGGGATGCTGCGGCATGCCAAGAGTATGCTGTCGGCTGGACGACGGGACAATCGCCGGTCGCCCCTACCGACCCACTCCAAAGGCCCTTGCCCATGCTCGACGTGCTCGTGATCGCCCCACACCCTGACGATGCCGAACTCGGCATGGGGGGCACCATCGCCCTGATGAAGACACAGGGCCTCCGGGTGGGCGTGCTCGATCTCACCGATGGCGAGCCGACGCCGCGCGGATCCCGAGAGACTCGATCCAGAGAGACAGCGGCAGCGACCGCAGTGCTCGGGATTCCCTGGCGGGAGAATCTCGGCCTTCCCAACCGGCGACTGCGGGCGACGCTCGCCGCCCGCGCGGCGCTCGCCGGCACGATCCGGCGGGTGCGGCCCCGTTGGCTGTTCGCCCCTCACTGGATCGATGCCCATCCCGATCATGTCGCCGCCACCCGTCTGGTGGAGGCGGCGCGATTCTGGGCCAAGCTGACCAAGTGCGACCTGCCCGGCGACCCGTGGCACCCGGAACGGATTTTTTATTATTCCTGCGTGCATTTGAAACTCGTCCGCCAGCCGGCCTTCGTGGTGGACGTGTCGTCAACCTGGGAAACCAAGTGGGCCAGCCTTGCCTGCTACACCAGCCAGTTTGACCAGACCGCTCCCAAGCCCACCGTTCTCGACCGGGTCGAGGCCGCGTCGCGCTGGTGGGGGGCCTCGATCGGCACGCTCCACGGCGAGCCGTTTTCGTCACGGGAGCCACTCGGCCTCCGGAGCTTCGAGGCGATCGTGTAGTGGCTGCGACGGCATCCGGGGTTTGCGCCAGATGGCCCGATCACGTTGACCGGGCGGGTGCCGTGGGGAAGGCTGCACCCGCGTGGAATCAGTTGCCGATGACCCACTAGGGCCGTGGGTGCGGCCGCTCAGCCTGCAAGGATGCGGCGGATGGCTTCTCAGGACATCAATGTCATCGCACTGGTCAAGGGTGGGGAGCGGTACGTCTTCCTCTTTGATGACGACAGCCGCGAGGAAACCCTCCGGACACTCGCCCGGTATGCGGCGAATCCCGACCTGAGCTTTTCCTGGTACGACGCGGCCATGCTGGGGCAAAAGGTCCGCGGAACAACTCCCGCCAGCCGCCGCCACCGCTTTGTACCCCGCGCCGACCGCCCAGCCTAAGGCCTCCCCCCATGGCATCCCATTCGTCGGCCGCGGGGGATGGATTCGCGGCAGGGATCGACCGCTTCCTGCGGTTTCTTGCCGCCGAGCGTGGCGCGTCGCCGCTGACCCTCAAAAGCTATCGTGAGGATCTTCGACAACTGGAAGAATTCCTGCAGTCGGCCGGCTGCCGCACGCCCGCCGATGCATCGAGCGTGATCCTCCGCCGGTTTGCCGCCGGCCTGCATGCCGCCGGTTATGCGGCCTCGAGCGTGGCCCGCAAATTGGCCAGCACGCGAAGTTTCTACGCGTTCGGCCAGCGGGAGGGCTGGGTGCCAGCCAATCCGGCGAAACCCCTTCGCAGCCCCAAACGGTCCCGCAAGCTGCCGAAGTTTCTGACCGGCGACGAGATCGGCAGACTGCTCGCCGCTCCGCAGCCCGGTCGGCCGGGGGGACTGCGGGACCGGGCGATCCTCGAAGTCATGTATTCGTCCGGCGTCCGCGTCCAGGAAACCGTGAACCTCGACGACGCCGACCTCGACCTCCGCGGCGGCACGATCCGCGTCCGTGGCAAGGGCCGCCGCGAGCGGATGGGGATTGTCGGCTCCCACGCCCAGGAAGCTGTGCGGGCATGGCTTGCGGCCCGACCCCAGAACGTGGTTCCGCCGCCGCGCGGTGCGGCGCGGCCACTGTTTACCAACAAGTTCGGAAGGCGGTTGTCGGTTCGCGGTGTGGCGAGGCTGCTCGAGAAGCATCTGGCGGTCGCAGGGCTCTCACGTCGGGCCAGCCCGCACACGCTTCGGCACAGCTTTGCCACCCACCTGCTCGACGCCGGTGCCGACATCCGCAGCGTGCAGGAACTCCTCGGCCACAAAAGCCTGGTCACGACGCAGATCTACACCCACGTCACGACCACCCGCCTCCTCGACGCCTTCGAGAAGGCGCACCCGCGGGCGCGATGACGTGATTGATAGGCGATGGGCCTGCCCGCTCAGACGAGGCCGCGACGGACAGCCCAGACAGCAGCCTGGGTGCGGTCGCTGACGGCGATCTTACGCAGGATGTTTTGGACGTGCTCTTTCACGGTTTCCACGCTGATCGTCAGCGACTGGGCGATCTCCTTGTTGGAGAGCCCCAGGGCCATGTGACGGAGCACCTGGGTTTCCCGCTGTGTGAGCGGGATGTCAGGATCGGCGGTTGCCACGCGGTTGGCCATGGTGGTGGCGACGCGGCGCAGTTCGCCGGCCTTCATCGGCAACTGCCCGGCAGCGGCCCCCGCGATCGAGTGGATGAGTTCCGCCCGGGTGCACCCCTTGAGCATGTAATCGTGGGCACCCGCAGCCACGGCGCGGGCGACGTAGGTTGGATTGTCAAATGTTGAAAGCATCACCACGCGGACAGCAGGCATCTCAGCCCGGATCCGCTCCAGCGCCTCCAGACCGTCCTTGCCGGCCATGCGGATGTCGAGCAGGACGACATCCGGCTTGAGCTTCTTGGTGAGTTTTACCGCTTCGTCGCCGCTGGCGGCTTCGCCCACGATTTTGACCTCGGATCCAGCCAGGAGACTGACAAGACCCCGCCGCACAACCTCGTGATCGTCCGCAATGACCAATTTGATTGACATCTACGTTTCAGACCTTTCCGCGGCGACCGCGGGGTAAATTCTGTTTTGCCTCTGATCGAGACCAGAGTGTGACTTTTCGACACCGGACAGGGGAACGACACTCATGGCTGGCATATCTGGCATGGCTGGACTGGCATGAATGACCGACGGACCGATCGCTCACACCTTCCACACAGAAGGATAGCGATTCAAGTTATTTGAATCAACCGCCGGCCGCCAAACGAACGCCACGAAACCAGCTCTTTCGAGTTCGGACTATTGCGAATCCCGTGCGATTGGACTACCACCCAACAGAGTGATACTCCTATCTTTCCGAGGAGATCAGGCCTGTAGGGCCCGGGCCCGCATGCGTGCGAGCATGGCCTCCGCCCCTTGGGCGAGAAGCATCTCCGACAGACGCCTGCCGAGGCGTTCAGGCGACTCGAACAGAGCCTGCGGACCGCCCTCGGCATCACCGGCCGTGGCCATGGCGACGATCCGGCTCACGCGATCCCCCGTATCCTCGAGGACACATCCTCCGAGCAGAAGACGCCCGTCGGCGTCGTAATGGCCCCATGCGCCGATGGGGGCCAGACAACCGCCCGCGAGCGCAGCCAGGCAGCTTCGTTCCGCCAGAACGGCTCGATGCGTCGCGTCGTCGTCGATCGGCTGCAGTGCCCGCCGCAGCCGATCGTCAGCGACGCGGATCTGCACGCCGAGGGCCCCCTGCGAAACGGCCGGCCAGAATGCATCGGGCCGCAGCACGTGCGTGATGCGGTCGGCCAGCCCCAGTCGTTCGAGCCCTGCGCCCGCGAGGATAAGGCAGTCGTACTCGCCCGCGTCGAGCCGGCGGAGCCTCGTGTCGACATTGCCGCGGATGGCCCGCACGACCAGGTCGCCGCGGATGGCCCTCACCTGGGCGACCCGCCGCACGCTCGAGGTGCCCACCACCGCGGCCCGCGGTAGCGCCTCGAGCGTGCACGGCTCCCTGGCGACGAGCACATCAAAAGGCATGGCCCGCACGGGCACGCAGGCCACGGTGAGCCCAGGCGTGCCTTCCGTGGGCATATCCTTCAGGCTGTGCACGGCGGCGTCGATCCGGTTCTCCAGCAGGGCCTTTTCCAGTTCGCGGACAAACACGCCGTCGCCACCGATGGCCGCGATCGGTACGTCGGTCTGGCTGTCCCCCTGCGTGGAGATCGTGATGATTTCCACCCGCTGACCATGGCTGCGAAGCTGGTCGGCGACCCAGCCGGTCTGCGTGCGTGCCAGCAGGCTGGCCCTCGTGCCGATGCGCAGCGGCGGAGCCTCCGAATTCGTGTGCGACTGCATTTCCTGACGCGTGGGTGCCATGCCTCTCCTCTTGCTCCTGCTGCCCTGCCCGCGGCTTCAACACCTGCACCGCGAAAGCCCGGACTCAAGCAGGCGTCGTTCTACCCGTCGGCACCGCTCCTGTCAGCCCGGGCCACGACGGCAACGTCCACGCTCACTGCGCCGGCGGCAAGCAAGGCCCGAACGCAGGATGAGAGGGTCGCGCCCGTCGTGACCACGTCGTCCACGAGCAGAATCCTCTCTCCGTCGAGCCGGCGGCGCGCGCGAAAGGCTCCCTCCACGTTCCGGGGCCGGTCTGCGATCGGTAGCTCGTTCTGCATCGGCGTGGCCCTGCGCCTCGTGAGCGCCCGGCTCCACGGCAGGCCAAGGAGCCCCGCGATTCTCCGGGAGAGCTCGTCCGCGGCGCTCGTGCCGCGGAGCGACCGCCGCAGCCAGTGCATCGGCACCGGAACGATCCGATCGATTTCCCAGGAGTCCAGCGTGTCGCGGTGCTTACGGACGATCAGCGAGGCCAACGCGGCCACCACCTCGTCGCCAGCCGGCCGCTTGGCCCGTAAGACAGCCTCGCGGAGGCCGCCGGCATACGACGACAAGATCACGATCCGCCGCCAGCTCTGGGAACGCTGCTGGCAGGCGCGGGCATCAGTCGCATGCTCGCCGGGCTGACCACACCGAAGGCAGCGTCGGACGTCGGCAGACAATTCGCGGTCGCAGGCAGCGCAGACGGTCGCACTCCAGAATGCCCCGCCGACCACCGCTTCCGCTGGGTGTTCCGGCGGGGCGAGTCGGTGGTCCAACTCGCGACGGCAGAATGGGCACCGGGGGGGGAACATGAGATCGAGGCCGCGGGCTGCCCAGAGACTGGCCCGTCCGTGCAGCACTCGCACCCATTCCATCGCGATGACTCCATGGCCTGCCCGGCTCGTTTCGCCCAGTCTGCGATGCCCGACCGGCCATTTCCAGCCGGTTTTCCCGCCGGAGCCCAGATTGACGCTCCCGAGCGACCGGCGTACCCTCCGCCACCCGACACGGCCCTTGGCCGTCCGACGGCCGAGAGGCCCCGAGCCTCTTCCAGCAAGATAATCGTCCGCCGCGGACGCCGTCCGTCAAGCGTTCATGCTCATCGACCGCTACATCACCCGGGCCCAACTGCGTGCGTTCATGATCGTGTTCGTGAGCCTGGCCGGGCTGACCTTCGTGGTCGACGCCTTCACGAACATCGAGGAATTCATCGCCCATGCCCCCGAGGCGGGCGGCCTGGCGCGGGTGCTGGGGGCCTACTACGGCTACCGTCTGATCTCGTTCTTCGACGCAACGAGCCCCGTGATCACGCTGGCCAGCGCCATGTTTGCGCTCTCGTGGCTGGAGCGACACAATGAACTCACCGCGTTGCTCGCAGCAGGCGTGACCCGCTGGCGGATCGCCCGGCCGACGCTGGTCTTCGCCGCGGTGGTCAGCCTTCTGGCCATGGCCAACCGGGAACTCGTTCTGCCCCGCATCCGCGACAACTTCACCCGCAATGCGCAGGATCTGCGCGGCGATACGGCCCGTTCGTTTGAAGCCCGCTACGACCACGAGTCGGAGATTCTGTTCCGCGGCCGTACCGCCCAGTTGGCGACCTGCCGCATCGATACCCCCAGCCTGCTGATGCCTCCGGCACTCTCCGAATACGGACCACAGATCGATGCGGCGGAGGCCTTCTGGCGGCCGGCTGATGCCACGCACCAGGCCGGGTTCCTGCTGCGGAAGGTTCGCGAACCCGCCGACATCGATCGGTTGCCGCCGCTGAAAAGTGGCTCGCGGACGGTGGTCTTCACGCGGGCGGCGGCGGACTGGCTCGCCCCCGGGGAGTGCTTCGTGGTCAGCGGTGTGACATTCGAGCAACTGATCGGCTCGGCGAACTGGAGCCAGTATTCATCGACCGTCGAACTCGTCAGAGCCATTGCCAACCCGAGTCTGGGCGCGGGCGCGGACATCCCGCTGAGGGTTCATGCCAGGCTCGTTTCCCCGCTGCTGGACATGTCGCTGGCCCTGCTCGGCATCCCGCTGGTGGTGGGCCCGAGCCGCCGGGGCATCTTCGTCGCGGTCGGCCTCTGCGTGCTGTCAGCGGTGGCCTTTTTCCTGGTGATCTTCGGATGGCATGCCCTGGCGACGGCCTACGTGGTGAGCCCGTCGATCGGTGCCTGGGCACCGCTGCTTATCCTGGCGCCGCTGGCGTCCTGGGCGGCCCAACCGATGTGGCAATGAGCTAGCCTGGCTGGACAGCCTTGGCTGAGACCGGAATTACGGCGCCGCTGGTTTGGCCGGCTCTCCTGGTTTGGCCGGCTCTCCTGGTTTGGCCGGCTCTCCTGGTTTGGCCGGCTCTGCTGCCTTTGCCTGCTCGGCGAGAGCCTTGAACTCCACCGTGCGGGCCACGAGCCCCGCCAGTTCGGCGAGAGGCACCTCTGCGGCCAACTCCTTGGGAACCCGCCACTCCAGCACCGCCGAGACCTTCTTGTCGGGGTCAGACGCGACCCAGATCTGGGTTTCTCCCTCGCTGTTTTTGATCGCCGGAACGCTGGCAACGCTCTCACTGAAAGGCTGCTGACCACTGAGCTTGAGCACCGACCAGGCCGGCCCGGTGCCCGCGGCCTCCGCGGCCCACGATTCCTTTGCGAAGGCCTTCTCCTTTCGAACCTGATCCAGGATTCGCTTTTTGACGTCTTCAACCCCGCTCTCTTTGTCCAGGACGACGCCCACCGACAACACCACCTGTCGCTTGGCCCCAGCGGCTTCCCGCTCGGTCCTGCACGTGATGCGCAACCCCGGGACATCTTTGAGGAGGCTGAGTTGCTCCTTCGAATCTGGCTTTTCCTCTTTGTCGAAGAGCTTGGGAACGCGGAGCGTCAGCCGTGCGTCGGCCAGGTCCTTCGGTTCCTTGTGGAGCCGCTGAAACTCGCTTTCCCCCCGGTAGCGTTCGAGGCTGGTCTTGTAACCCTCGTCGTAGCTACCCGACAGGCAGCCGGTGGCGGCGAGCATGCCGACGGCAGCGAGCAGATGAATTGAGCGAAACATGGCCATGATCTCCCCGGGAGGTCTGCAGATTGTGACAGATTTACCGAATCTGCAACCGGGCCGCCCCAAAGCAGCCCAGGCCCGCACGGCCACGCAATCGGCGTCAAGCCCTTTCCCCGCAACGTCTTCCGCATCCCTCTTTTTTATCCAAGCCCATTTCTTCAACCCCAACCGCCCGAACTGCCGATCTCTCCACTGCAGACGGGAATCGGACGGTCGAGTGTTCGCCGACGATTTTTCAAGATGTTCGAGATGTTCCGGAAGTTCGAGGCGAAGGAGTGCCAGTACCCATGCGGATCACCACCATCAGGTTTGGACGGATCGATGTCGAACAGGCAGACATCCTCCACTTTCCCAGCGGACTTCCAGGGCTCGAGGATTGCCGGGACTGGGCCCTGCTCGCCGACTCCGACAACGACGCCCTTGGCTGGCTGCAGAGCACGACACGCGGCGACGTTGCGCTCGCCGTGGTCAGCCCGCGCCGGTTCGTTCCCGACTATCAGGTTCGCATTCCACGCAGTGAACTCACCCCGCTGGCCCTCGCAGACATGCGGCAGGCTCAGGTGGTGGTCGTCGTCGGAAAAACCGCCACAGGACTCACGCTCAATCTGAAAGCGCCGATCGTCATCAACCTTGAAGCCCGCACGGGCCGTCAGGTCGTTGCCAGCGGTGAACTTTCCATGCAATACGAACTCTCCCCCACCCAACAGCCACTCAAAAAGAGTGCATAATACCGATAGCAGCCGACAGAGGATCGTCGGCACTACGACAGGATCAGGAAGGAACCAGCGATGCTCGTGCTCTCCAGACAACGTGACGAAAGCATCATGATCGGTGACACCATTGTGGTCACGATCGTGGACATCAGGGGAGACAAGGTCCGTCTGGGCATCAATGCTCCGACCGAGATTCCTGTGCACCGCCAAGAGGTCTACGAGGCGATCCAGCGGGAAAACATGCGGGCCTCACGGCTCGAACCGGGCGACGCCCAGGACATCGGCAAGTTCGCCGGCCGCGGCAGCAACGGCCCGGCTCGGCCTCCGGAAAAACCGGCCCGCTAGTCGGGTGTGGTCGGCTGGCGTGGTCGGCTGGCGTGGTGGGCAGGCGTGGTGTTGAGGAGCGCAATCAGGTGTGAAAGTAGTCCGGCTCTTGGCCCGACTTCCACTTGATGTTGCAGCCGATGCTCGGCCGCTGATCGGCCAGAGCCGGCCGGCCGGCGAGCAGGGCGTCGATCGCCCGCCGCAGATCGTCCCCTGTCACGGGAATGTCGTTGCCGGGCCGGCTTGCATCGAGCTGGCCCCGATAGACAAGTTTTTGATCGGCGTCGAAGAGATAGAAATCCGGGGTGCATGCCGCCCGGTACAGCTTGGCCACGTCCTGGGTTTCGTCGTAGAGATAGGGGAACAGATAGCCCCGATCCTCTGCCTCGCGGACCATCTGCTCCGGTGAGTCGGCGGGATGGCCCGAAACGTCGTTGGAGCTGATGGCCACACAGCCGATGCCCCGCGGCAGGATGTCACGGGCGAGCGCAGCCAGGTGGTCGGCGACGTGCTTCACAAACGGGCAATGATTGCAGATGAACATGACCAGGGTGCCACGTGGGCCGGCAGCGTCGGCCAGACTCACCACCTGGCCATCGACGTTGGGCAGTTCGAAATCGGGAGCCGGCGTCCCGAGTGGCAGCATTGTGCTGGGGGTGCGAACCATAGACAGGTCTCCTGACTGGGTCGTGGCCGAGGCAATCCTGACGAAGGCAATCCTGACGAAGGCAATCCGGACCGTGGCAATCCGAACAGAGGCATGGTAACGCGGTCAACGGCGGAGAAAAACCCGTCGCGCGTTGGCGGTGGTCTCAGCAGCCAGTCGCTCCAGCGGAACGCCCCGGGCGATCGCGAGACAGCGGGCCGTATGCACGACATGCGACGGCTCATTCCGCTTGCCACGCAGCGGCTCCGGGGAGAGAAACGGACTGTCCGTCTCGATCAACAGACGATCCGCGGGCACGATCGCAGCCACTTCCCGCAGGTTGGCCGCCGAGCGAAAGGTCACCATGCCGGCAAAGCCCAGGCAGCAGCCGAGCGACACTGCCTCCTCGGCCTCCGCCAAGGTGCCCGTAAACGAGTGCAGCACAACGCCCAGCGGGCCGCGGGCCATGGCCTGACTGAGCGTGTCGAGCGTATCGCGGATGCTCTCGCGGGTGTGGACGATCAGTGGCAGCCCGAGGCTCTGGGCCAGCCTGATGTGGCGGTCGAAGAACTCCCGCTGGATTTCCCGGGCCGCGGAGTCGCGATACCAGTCGAGCCCGGTCTCGCCGATCGCCGCCACCCGGCCGGAGACAACCAGCCGGGTAATGCGATCCCATTCGTCAGGTTCGATCGCCGCCACGTCGTTCGGGTGGATTCCGGCGGCAGCCACGAGGCCGGATTCACGCGCCGCCAGTTCCGCACCGGCCTCGCTGTCAGAGGCCCTGGTGCCGATCAACGCCATGCCGACCACGCCTGCAGCCCGCGCCCGGGCGATGACCGGGGCCAGATCGTCCCCATACCGCATCGGATCGAGATGGCAGTGGCTGTCGAAATATTCCATGGACTGGGTATGCCGATCGGACAGGCGGATCAGGACGCCGACGCGGCCACCTGCTCCAGCACGCCGATGTGCCCGAGCGTCGTGGCCTTCGCCTCCCGGGCCAGATCCGCTGCGAAGGCATCGCCGGCGATCGATTCGCTGATTGTATCGATCGCGGCCATCTGGCCCCGCAGTCCCGAGACGACCCGCGGCAGCAGCGACCGCATGTCGACGTCGTGGCAACCGGTGAAGCCGATTGGATAGGTCGACGAGGGAACGGTCAGACCACGGTCCTCGACCGCCACGGCGGCACGCTCGATCAGGCTTCTGTGATCGCCGACAAGATCAGCCAGCGCGAGCTTGATCGATTCCCGGCCCGGATAGCTCCAAATTCCGGAGTCGGCCAGATACATCGCCAGGGATGGCTGGAGGACATTGAGCAGTCGGCAGAGGGGATCGATGGAGGGCATGGTTGAATTCCGGTCAGGATGCGAAGGCGCCCGCCAGTTGTGCACAGGCATATAAACCCGACCAGAACACGCCGAGCACGACGACGGGCACGACGAGCGCCGTGACAACCGCACCGGGCAGCGACACCAGCGAAAACTCACCCCCTACGCGGTCGCTCGGCGGAGGATCGAAGGTCATCACTTTGAGCACCCGCAGGTAGTAAAACAGGCTGATCACCGTGTTGAATCCGCCAACCACGAGCAGCACGAGCATCAGCGGCCGTTCGGCACCGGCCATGATCGCCTGGACCAGCGAGGAGAACACGAGGAACTTGGCCACGAAGCCGGCCAAGGGGGGCAGGCCGATCAGGCTCACCAGCACGATCGCTGTGGCGACAACAATGCCGGGGCTCGATCGCACGAGCCCGGCATAGGACTCGATCTCCTCGCTGCGAAGTTGGTTGCGAAGCAACGCCACGATCGCAAAGGCTCCGAGATTCATGAACAGATAGGTGCCGAGATAGAAGGCGACGGCACTGACGGCGTCGCGGGCGCCGGCCGGATCAACGCCCACCATCGCCACCGCGGCCGCGACCGCCATCATCAGGTAGCCGGCGTGGGCGATCGTCGAATACGCCAGCAGCCGTTTCATGTTCGTCTGACCGTACGCCGCAAGATTTCCAAGCGTGCAGGTGACCGCCGCCATCAGCCCGACCAGAAAGACCATAAAGTGACGTGTGGATGCCAGGGACAGGACATCTGTCCCGGCAAACGTCGCGCCGATCGCTGCCACGGACCCGCCCCCGGTCTCGGCGACCCCGAGCCCGAAGCAGACCCGCAGCAGCAGGGCCACGGCTGCGGTCTTGCTGGCAACGGAGAGAAAGCCGCCGATCTCGGCCGCCGCCCCCTCGAACACGTCGGGGCACCAAAAGTGGAACGGCACCGCCGAGAGCTTGAACGCCAGGCCAACCGCGAGCATCAGGCCCCCGAGCGCAAGCACCATGATGTTGCCGCTGGCCGGGCCTGCATCCACGACCCTCGCCAGCTCCGCTGCCATGCTCGGCAGGTGACAGGTGCCCAGCAGACCGCCCAACAGACTGATGCCATAGAGCATGATGCCTGCGGCCCCCGCCCCATAGACCGCATACTTGAGCGCCGCCTCGGAGCTCGCCTTGCGTCCCTTGAGCAGGCCGGCCAGGGCGTAGGAGGGAACGCTCGCCATCTCCACCGCCATGAAGACCATCAGCAGATGATTCGCCGAAGCCATGAGGCACATGCCGAGCGTCGCCCCGAGGATGAGCGTGTAGAAATCGGCGCCGTCCTCGTGGTCCGGGATGCCCGACACCTTCGTGAACGGAATGTAGATCGCAAGGAAGCCCATCAACAGAAATCGGATGTAGGCGGTCAGCGAGTCGAACATGAGCAGCCCACCGAACAGTTCCTGCCGCATGATCCCCGTCTTCATGAGGCCGCCCGACAGGCCGCCCGCCGGAATTCCCTGCAGGTCGTTCCAGGCAAACCACAAGGCAAAGCAGACACCCCCAAGCGCCACGAGCGCCGCATCCAATCGCCGCAATACCGGCAGCATTCTGCAGAGCAGCACGAGCACGATTGTGGCTGCGAGACAGAGCTCGGTGCGAAACAGGGGCAGCGACACCGCAAGAGTGTCGTTGAGCGAGCCTGTGATGAGCGAGCCGAGGTTCACGATCTGGTTTCCTTTGCTGTGACGGAGCGGCTAGCGGGCTGGCTGACCAGCCGCACCGGGTTGTGGCAGCGCGGCCACCGCGGGTGCCGGGGCTGCATCGTGGACGACCCGCGTCCAGTTTGCCAGCGTCTCCACCTGCCGATTGACGGTCGGGGTGACGTAATTGAAGAGAATCTGCGGGGCGACTCCGAACAGAATCGCGAGGAAGACCAGCGGTGTGGCGATCGCCAGTTCACGCGGCGTTATGGGCGTGAGGTCGTCTCCGTGCGGCCCCTTGTATTCGGCCCCGAGGTAGACCCGCTGGATGGCCCAAAGGATATACGCGGCGGTGAGAATCACCGTGAATGCTGAAATGGCGGCGAGTCCACGGCTGTAGTTCCATGCCGAGAGCGTTACAAGCACCTCGCCGATGAAGCCGCAGAGCCCCGGCAGGCCCAGACCGGCGAAGAACAGGGCAATCGCCAGCCCGCTGTAGACCGGCATCCGGCCGAAGATGCCGCCAAATTCCTCGAGATTGCGGTGATGCACCCGGTCATACAGAACGCCCACCATGAAAAACATGCCTGCCGAACTGATTCCATGAGCAAGCATCTGGAACATGGCTCCGTTGACACCCTGCGCCCAGGCATCCCAGCGATACTCATGACCGGCCACGGCGCTCCAGACGCCGAGGCCCAGCATCACGTAGCCCATGTGGCTCACGGAGCTGTATGCCACCATCCGCTTGAAGTCCTTCTGGGCGAGCGCCGCAAACGCCCCGTAGACCATAGAGATCACCCCCAGGCCGCAAACGAGCCATGCCAGCGAGAGTCCGGCCCCAGGGCAGATCGGGTAGCAGATTCGCAGGATGCCGTAGCCACCGAGCTTGAGCAGCACCCCGGCAAGGATCATCGAGATGGGGGTCGGGGCCTCGACGTGGGCATCGGGCAGCCAGGTGTGCACAGGCACCACGGGCACCTTGATCACGAAGCCGATCAGCAGCAGCAGGAAGGCCCATGTTTCCAGGCTCATGCCCCAGACCTCGGCCGCCGCAAACGGGGAATTGGGCAGCTGGCCGATCTGCGAGAGCGCCAGGATGTTGAACGTATGCAGCGGACGGTCGGCTGCGCGGATGCCCTCGAAGGCGGCGGTTGTGGCCGCGGCATCGAGGCCTGGGCTGACAACATGCGAGGCGACGAGTTGCTCGTTCGACAGCAGTCGCAGATCGCTTGTGAAGTAGAGCATCAGGATCGCCAGCAGCATCAGCACGCTCCCCAAGAGCGTGTAGAGGAAGAACTTGATGGCCGCATACTCGCGACGTGGACCGCCCCAGATGCCGATCAGAAAGTACATCGGCAGGAGCATCACCTCCCAGAAGACATAGAAGAGAAAGAAGTCGAGCGACACAAAGACCCCGAGCATGCCGGTGACGAGCAACAGAAACAGAACGTGGTAGGCCTTGACATGCTTGGTGATCGGCCAGCTCGCGGCCGCGGCCATCATCGAGAGGAACGTGGTCAGCACCACCAGCGGCAGGCTGATGCCGTCCACCCCCAGCAGGTATTCGATCCCAAACGCCTCGATCCAGGGGAGCTTTACAACCGCCTGCATGGAAGGGTCGCCGAGCCGAAACTGGGCGGGCCCAGCGGGGCCAAACAGCGCCGGCACGGCCATCCACAGCGACAGCACAAAGACAACGGCGGTTGTGAGGAGAGTGGTCCAGCGGATGAATTCCTCGCGGGCCTTCGGCACGATGGGCAGCGAGAGAAACGCCGCGACCAGAGCGGGCAGAAAGACGATGGCCGAGAGGGGCCAGAGGGCGGGCTGCGCGACTGTGTCGATGGGAGACATGGAAAAATCCGTCAGGGGAGCGTGGGGGACTGATGCGGACTGAGGCGAGGCGTGCGCGGAATCGGAATGGGATGTGTGAAACTGGCTGCGAGAAAACTGGCTGCGAGAAAACTGGCTGTAAAAAACGAGCTTCAAAAAAAACGGCGAAAATGAAGAACAGGGCTGTGGTCAGCCGGCGAGCGTCGCCCGGAAGAGCATGCTGGCCAGCACGAACAAGGCCACCGTGCCGACGACGATAAACATCACATACTGCCGAAGGCGGCCGGTCTGCAGTTTTTTCAATTCCAGACCGACGTTCCAGGTGGCCGTTGCCGTGGCATTGACCAGACCATCGACAAGGTTGCGGTCGATCCAGGCATCCAGGCCGGCTATCTGTCGGGCCGACCAGGCTACGCCGTCGAGGAAGCGGTCGATCACGCCGCGGTCGGTTCCGCTCGCCAGGCTGGCGACGGCGAACGCGGGCTGCACGAAGATCGCATTGTAGAGTTCATCGAAATACCAGCGATTGGCGAGGAACGTGTGAATCGGCCGGAACATCGCCGCCACAACCCCGGGCGAGATGATCCGCCACCAATACATCGCTGCCGCCAGGAGAACGCCTGCGGCCGCCGTGGTGAAGGCGGTCAGCGTTGCCGTGACGTGGATGGCCCCCACATGGCTCTCATGCTCCGCCGGCACGGTCAGTGTGCCAAAGAGAAACGTGCCCGTGGTCGTCGCATCCGTACCGGCAGGACGAGCCTGCTCGAGGAGATTGGCGAGGCCAAAGCCACCGGGAAGGGTCCAACCGGCCACGACTGCCAACACTGCCAGCACGACGAGCGGGGCGACCATCACCTGCGGTGATTCATGCGCATGATCGGCGATGTGATGATCCCGCGGGCTGCCTGCGAATGTCATGAACCAGAGGCGAAACATGTAGAAGGCCGTCAGGAAGGCGCCGCCGGCCACCGCGTAATAAAGAATCCACCACGACGGGTTGGCCCGGGAAAAGGAGAGTGCCTGCGCCAGGATCGCGTCCTTCGAGTAGTAGCCGGAGAGGCCGATCACAAACGGAATCCCGGCACCGATGATGGCAAGGCAGCCCACGAGCATCGTGCCCGCGGTCCACGGCATGACTCTGGCAAGGCCGCCCATCTTCCGCATGTCGTTGGTGTGGCAGGCATGGATCACCGAGCCCGAGCAGAGAAAGAGCAGACTCTTGAAGAAGGCGTGGGTCACGAGGTGAAACAGCCCGGCCGACCAGCCGCCGACGCCCAGTGCCAGCATCATGTAGCCCAGTTGGCTCACGGTGGAATAGGCGAGCACCCGCTTGATGTCGTTGGCGACCAGGGCGATTGTGGCGGCGATGAACAGCGTGATGCCACCGGTCACCGCAATCACGAGAAGCACCTCGGGCGTGAGCACGGGGTAGAACCGGCCCACCAGATAGACGCCCGCCGCCACCATGGTCGCGGAGTGCACGAGCGCCGAGACCGGCGTGGGCCCTTCCATGGCATCGGGCAACCAGACGAACAGAGGGAATTGAGCACTCTTGCCGACGCATCCGCAGAAGATGCCGACTCCCGCGATGAATAACAGCCAGCGACCGAATCCGCGGGACCGCCAATCGTCGAGCCGACTGGCAATCTCGTCGGCAGTGGCGTTCGGGCTGGCAGCATGCTCCGAGGCGATCCGTGCCACCTCGTCCGCGTTGGCAAACTTGACCATGCCATCGGGCACCTGCAGCGCGTGACCGGACTCGGCGGGCCTCACCAGACTGAAGAGCCCGGGGCGGACAACGGCATGGCCATCGGGGGCGGCCACCGTTGAGTCGCCAAAATGCAGCGTGCCCAGGGCACCCCACAGGGCCATCAGGCCGATCAGCATGCCGAAGTCACCCACGCGATTGACGATGAACGCCTTGTTCGCCGCGGTCGAGGCGGTCTTCCGCTCGTAGTAGAAACCGATCAGAAACCATGAGCAGATGCCCACCAGTTCCCAGAAGATGAAGACCATTGCCAGATTGCCGGCGATGAGGATGCCGAGCATCGAGAAGCAGAACAGCGACAATGCCTGGAAAAAACGCGGAAACCTGCCGGGGCGGTGGAGGTGGCCACCGTTCGCTAAGTGCACCTCGTGATCGGTGACGTCGTGGAGTTCGTCGTGCATGTAGCCCGAGGCATAGACGTGGATGCACGTCGCGATGAACGTCACGACCACAAACATCAGCACGGTCAGGGCGTCGATGTACCAACCGATCGAGAGCTTCAGGGCTCCGCCCTCGTAGAGCGTGTACCAGTCGCCTGAGTATGCGGCCGGAACGTGGGGGCCATGCTCGGAACCGTGGCCAGTTCCCGTGCCGTGGCCATCTCCTGTGCCGTGGCCAGTTCCCGTGCCGTGGCCATCTCCTGTGCCGTGGCGAGCTTCGGAATCGGTGCCGTGGCCATCGGCATGTTCGGAATGTGCGGCGGCGGTCACGGGATGAGCCGACAGCCAGGTGCCGAAGGCAGCCAACGAAAGCACCAGTGAGGTGGCGATCGCCGCGGTCGCCACCCAGGCGGCATTCCGACCGTGCGGCCCCATCCGAGGACCGAAAAAGAGGATCGCCACGAACGAGGCCAGCGGCGTAAGCCAGGCAAGACCCAGCAGCATCGGGAGTTGGGAGGCAGGATCCATGGTCGAATGCCGCGCTGGCGGCTCAGCCCTTCAGGTCTTCGGCCCGGTCGATGTCGACGGTGGCGTGGTTGTTGTAGAAATTGAGTGTGATCGCGAGGGCGACCGCCGCCTCGGCGGCGGCGAGCAGGATGACGAACAGCGCGATCACCTGGCCGTCCAGCCCCAACGACGCAGCCCCTTCGCCGCGGAGATATGGCGAGGAAAACGCCACGAAGTTCACGTTGGCACCGTTCAGCACCAGTTCGATGCCCATCAGCACTCCCAGGGCATTCCGCTTGAGGGCCATACAGACCACGCCGGACGTGAACAGGATCGCGCCCACGACGAGATAGTGTGCCACCCCCACCGGAGCGGTCAGCAGCCCTGCAAAGAGCGGCACCGCGGGCGACAGTCCAAACGCCAGATGACTCATCGCGGACCTCCCGAAACCAGGGCCGAGGCAGAGGATCGGGCTGTCTCTCGGCCGGTGGTGTCTCCTGTTGTGGCCCCTGCAGCAGGCGACGCCGGGAAGACGGTGGACACCGCAGAGGCCGCCACGTCGATCGCCCGCGCAGAACGTCGCCGCTTGGCACGGGCCAGGTACGCCGCACCCACGAGCACCACGAGCAGATGGATCGATACGATCTCGAATGGCAACAGGTAGCCGCTTCGCACGGCCGCCGTGGGTGTGCCTGCCGCGGGCGAGTCGACGCGAACACCGAGCAACGCCATGCCGATCGGCGTGGCCGCAGGCGCCGCCACCGTTGCCACGGCCGGCCGCCGCCATGGCTCCACTCGAAACGCTGCCTGGAGCAGCACCGCCAAAAGCGCCGCGCCGACCATGCCGGCCAGCACCCGGTCGCCCGTCGACGTCTTGATCGCCACGAACGGAGCCTGCGCCGTCAGCATGACGCCGAAAACGAGCAGCACGAGCGTGCCGCCGACATAAATCATCAGTTGCATCGCCCCAACAAACTCGGCACCCGCGAGAAAAAACAGACCTGCAGTCGAAGCCAGCGACAGCACCAGATAGAAGGCCATTCGCACGACATTATCGGCAAGCACCACAGCGACGGCACACGCACACGCCATGGCAGCAAAGAGCAGGAACAGGACGGAGTGCCAGTTGATGGCGGCAATCGGCACGGCCCACGTCACCGCGGCAAGCAGGGCCGGCGACTGCACGCTGGAGGCGAACATGGTCGGCATCATGGCACCACCTTCACGACGGCCTGGGAACCGGATTGGTGTGACACGGCCTGCGTCGGCACCCCCGCCACCGGCATTCCGCCAACGCGGCCACGGCCGGCTGGCAGGCCGCCCGGCCCCTCCAGCCAGCCTTCGCGAATCTCGCCCGCAGGCCTGGAAATCCCGCGGATCACACCCCCGGGAAATGCCAGTTGCCAGAGCATGGCCCCCGCAAACATGGCCGCTGCGATGGGCGTGCAATATTTGAGGCAGGTTGTCATCACCTGATCAATTCGGAGTCGGGGCAATGTCCACCGCACCCACATCATGAGGAGCACGCCCAGCGTGGCCTTGAGGAGGAGGTTGCCGCACCCGAGCAGGCGGACAAAATAATTGGCCGTGTCGCCTGTACCCTCGCTCAAACCAAGCAGCGTCGCCACCGGGATGGGACCGTTCCAGCCCCCGAGGAAAAGCAGGGCTGCCAGCGCACTGACAAGAAACATCGAGCCGTACTCAGCCATGAAGAAAAAGCTCCAGCGGAGGCCGGAATATTCCGTGTGGAATCCTGCAACCAGTTCGCTCTCTGCTTCGGCCAGGTCGAACGGGGCACGGTTCACGCTGGCCACGGCACACGTGACATAAACCCAGAAGATCACGAAGGTGAACGGGTCGTGAAAGAGATACCAACTCGTCAGCCAACCCGACTGTTTCTCGGCAATGGTCACGAGATCCATGCTGCCTGCGAGCATCACCGGCACAACCACGCACATGCCCAACGGCACCTCGTAGCTGACAACCTGTGCCGCTTCCCGCATCGCACCAAAGAGCGACCACTTCGAGGCCGAGGCATACCCCGCAAGGATCACGCCAAAAACTTCCAGCCCCAGCACGGCGACGACAAAAAACACGCCCACGTTGAGCCGCTGTCCCACGAAGTCGAAGGCGAATGGGAGCGCTATGAAGGCACAAAAGGAAGCACAAAAACTCACGTACGGCGCCAGTTTGAAGAGCATTCCATCCGCCCCCTCAGGCATGAGATCCTCTTTGGCGAGGAGTTTGATGCCATCGGCGAGGGATTGCAGCCAACCGAACCGTCCACCGGTCCGCGTCGGGCCCAGACGGTCCTGAATGCGTGCGGCGATCTTCCGCTCAGCCCAGATGAATACGAGCGCACCCCCCGCGATCACATTCAGGATCAGCGCAGCGGCAACGGAGGCCGTGATCGTCCAGGCCAGCCACTCCGGCAGGCCGATTGTGTTGATCAGAAAATCAGCCATCTCAACCGCATCTCTGGCTGGGTTTCAGAATAAAAAAGAGGTCGCGAATCAGGATTTTCCCGCTTCGCAGGCCACTTCGTGAAAAATCCCACGAAGTTTGCACCAAGTCGGGCCAATTCACAAGTGCCCGCATGAAAACGGGTGCGGAAACCAAGCAGCCAGCCCCGCAGCCAGTCTCGTATCCCGCCAAGCGTTGAGACAGCACAGCGGCCACTTTTTATCGGTCGATCTCGCCCATGACGACGTCGAGGCTCCCCACGATGGCCGGTACGTCGGCGATCAGGCAACCGCGGCAGAGTTCGTGGGTCACGGCCAGATTCGAAAACGAGCTCGAGCGGGCCCGCACCCGCCATGGAATCGCCGAACCGTCGCTGACGACGTAGAAGCCCATCTGGCCTTTCGGGCACTCGGTCTCGAGATAGGCATCACCCGCCGGAATTTTCTCCGTGAGCTTGAGCGGTTCTCCAAGCGGCCCCTTGCAGGCTGAGTAGCGGTCGATGGCCTGACGCACGAGATCCATCGACTGCACGACCTCCAGCATACGGACAAAGAATCGGTGCCAGCAGTCGCCGAGCACGGCATCGGCCGGAACGGGCGGATACGCGTGATCCCGAGGATAATGTCCGTTTTTCATCACGGCCACCTCGAAGGCATAGCCGTCGTACATCGCCGTATAAATGCTCTCTCCGTCGCGCCGCATGTCCTGATCGACGCCGCTTCCTCGCAGCACCGGCCCAGAGCAGCCGTATTCAATCGCCAACTCAGGCGACATCACGCCAATGGCCGCCGTCCGCTTCACGAAGATCGCGTTGGTCGTCAGCAGTGAGTGGTATTCCTGGATGACTGGTTCGAACTGGTCGAGGAACGCCTCGCACTTTTTCAGCCAGCCCGCAGGCAGGTCAGCCGTCAGCCCCCCCACCGTGATGTAGCTGTACGTCAGCCGGGCACCACAGGCCTCCTCGAAGAGGTCGAGGATTTTCTCCCGCTCGCGAAAGGCATAGAGAAATGGACTGAAGGTGCCGAGATCGAGCCCGTATGCCCCCATGCCGACGAGGTGGCTGGCGATCCGCCCCATCTCGGCAATCAGGACACGCAGATGCCGAGCCCGCTCACTCACCTGATACTGCATGAGCTTTTCGACGGTCAACGACCAGCCGAGATTCATGTTCATCGCGGCAAGGTAGTCCAGCCGATCGGTATAGGGGATCCACTGCCTGGCGGTGAGATTTTCGCCGATCTTCTCCGCGCAGCGGTGCAGGTAGCCGATGTGGGGCTCCACTTCGGAGACAATCTCGCCGTCGGTGCGAAGGACAAGCCGAAGCACGCCATGCGTGCTTGGATGCTGCGGCCCCATGTTGACGAGCATCTCGTCAGTACGGACGTCGAATTCGATGATCCGCGGGTCGTCGTCGATCAGTTGTGCCATGGTGTTCTTTCCAGCGAATAAAACAGTGGTGGAGAGCGTTGCCGAAGGGTGACCGATGCGTCCGCGGCAGTCGCCACGGCCTCACGAGGGGCTAACGGCCGCGGATGCCGTGATATTCGAGGGGTTGTTCATAATCTTTCCGGAGGGGATGTCCCTCCCAGTCTTCCGGGCAGAGAATCCGCCGCAGGTCGGGGTGTCCGGTGAACCAGACCCCGGACAGGTCGTAGACCTCGCGTTCATGCCAGTTGGCGCCACGCCAGACACCGCACACGCTCCCCACCTCCGGCAACTGTCCCGGCACGTCCCCCTTCCACCGCGGCAGTTTCACTTTGAGCACGATGCTGACCCGTGATTTCGTGCTCCAGAGGTGGTAGACGAGTTCGGTGTGCGGCTGCCAGGTTACCTTGGCCGCCTTTTTGGGGTCCGGCTCAAACCAATCCACGGCCGTGATGCATTCGAGAGCATCGAACCGGACATCGCTCTTTTCCCGCAGCCACTGGCAGACCTCAACCAGGCGAGGGGCCTCGACCTCGATCCATGGGTCGAGCGCGTCGAGACGGCTTCCGGACACCGCGCCGGGAACCGCTCGTTCCAACTGTTCCAGAAAACCTGGCCCTCTCATAGCAGGAGACCTCTCATGACAGACCTTTCGTCAAACGTCTCTTCAAGCCTGCATGCGGGCTTGAATTCCCAGAAGGATGAAAAACCGACGGAGCAGACAAACCGCCCATACACGCGACTCACCGTGACGTCAGACCGCCGTCGTCTGCCTGCCAGCACCTGCGGCTTGTCCCGCAGCAACTTGCGAGGAAACGGATCGCACCCAGTCGAGGTCACCGCGGTACCAGACATAGGCAAACCCGACCAGAAGCACGGCAAAGAAAGCCGCCATGTCCACAGCGGCGGTGCGGGCAAGCAGCGTTCCGGCGTGGGAAACAGATTCGGCGGCGGTGAGGGTAGACCCCGGGAAGACAGGGATCGCTGGGTTTTCAACGCCGAGTTCCCGAATCAGCCCGAAGGCTCCCGGCGTCAGCGATTGGCCATCGGCCTGAACAGAAACAAACGCCGGATCCGCCAGTTGGGTTGCCTTACCAAAGACCGTGGCCCAGGGAAAGAACAACGCCACCTCGACATCAAAAATGATGAACAGCAGCGCCACCACATAGAATCTCAGGTCAAATTGCACGAAGCTCGAACCGATCGTCGGCTCGCCGCATTCATAAACCTCGAGCTTTTCGGCATTCGGAGCCCGCGGCCGAACCAACCTGCCCACGAGCAGGTTGATGAACAGGAATGCTGCCCCAAGGGCGGCAAACAGGGCGACGTAGCCGGCAATGAGAACGGGATGCATCAGGACTCACCCCACACAGGGAAAAACGAGCAGAAAAAGGGCAGGCATCATAACGCCGAAGCCTATTGGTTTGGGCCACCATGAACGGGATCGACGATCACCTTCGACGCCGCAACGGCAGTCGGATTCAGGGTTGAGCGGCCCCAGGCAACCTCGACAGGAAGTCGTGCGAAATCGACGATCGTTCCATCCCGGCTGTAGCAACTCAGGTCGAGGGTGGATCCCATGAAAATACAGTCGACCGGGCACGGTTCGACACACAACGCACAAAACATGCACTTGGAATAATCGATGGCGAAGCCGCTGACACGGAAGCCCTTGCCGCCGCTGACCCGCTCCTTGCCGATGTAAATGCAATCAACCGGGCACGCCTTCGCACACTGGTCGCAGGCGATGCACGTGGTCAAGTCGTAGCGGTGGAATCCACGATACCGGGCAGCCACAGGCGCGGGCAGTTCGGGATATTCGAAGTGCTCGGTGAACGTTCTGCGTTTCTGGTCATAGGTGCTGCTGAAAACCTTCAGGGTTACCAGCATGCCCTCCGCCACGGTTCGGATGGCCGTAAACAGATTCCGAAACCATTCTCGCATGACGCTTCCACTCGATGCTGCATCCAACGTGCGAACATGCCGCAGATGGCATGATCACAGCACGCACCACCAGTCCAGAGGTGGCGTTGGCCGAAAGAGTATAAGGACGATCATCCGACCAACAAGCGGCTGAAGCCTTTTCAGCATTCCGCGGGCCTTGTCGGCAGTCCAGGCCGGAGCCAAGTCCGGCCGGCCGGCAGCCCTGGCGAGGCAACGCTGGTCAGTATCCACAGAACTCCACAAGTGTCCACTCGCCGACACACCGCCCGTTCGAGGGGCATGCAGCCAAAAAACCAGACTTTATCCCGCCAGTTTCTCCATTCAGCCCGGCCTTGCGGTTCGGAAGAGTCCGGAGAATTGCTTGACCACGTCGTAGAAGCATCTACATTACAAGTACTCGAGACGACGTATCCTGCCCTTCCTCTGCCGGCGAGGCAAAGAGGGTAGGTGTCACGACCTGTCTCGTCCGGACCGCCAAGGAAGGTTTCAATGTTGGTCCTGTCGCGGAAAAAAGACGAAAGCATCGTCATCAACAACGACATCACGATCGTTGTCGTGGAAATCCGCGGCGACAAGGTCCGCCTGGGAGTCGAGGCACCGAAGGAAGTGCCTGTTCACAGGCAAGAAGTCTTCGATGCCATTGCCCGCGGTGAGACCGTGGTTGAATCGGTTGAGGCGGAGGCGGACTCCCGCAAACCGTTCCGACCAGAGGATTCGGTCGTCGGCGATCAGCCACATGCTGGTTGAGCATGGCACGCTGGCCACGCCGGCTTCGCAATTCTTCGCGTGACAGCCACTGCGTTGTTCTTGTGCGTTGCTCTTATGGAGCGCTCTTGTGCAACTCTTTTGTGGAGACAGCATCGCAACTTTTCCAGAGGCTGTTCGAACGCCCACTTCACGGTATGCTAGGGAAACGTGCGGCCCTGTCGTCTAGGGGCCTAGGACACTGGCCTTTCACGCCGGTAACACGGGTTCGAATCCCGTCAGGGTCATTTTCGCGTTCGCATTCATCCGCACGGTTCGCCCATTGCCTGCACGGTTCGTTGATCACCAAGTTTTTCGCAACCGCCCCACTTCTTCAGCCGCCGAGACCATGGCCGACTCCTACGATGCCGTCTTGTTGGTCTCATTCGGTGGACCTGACGGGCCGGATGATGTGATGCCGTTCCTGGAAAACGTGCTCCGTGGGCGGAATGTCCCGCGGGAACGGATGCTCGAGGTTGCCGAGCATTACCATCATTTCGGCGGCAAGAGCCCGATCAACCCGCAAAACCTCGCGTTGCTTGCGGCTCTCCGGGAAGAACTCGACCGCCGTGGGCCCCATCTCCCTGTCTATTGGGGAAATCGCAACTGGCACCCGCTCCTCACCGACACGATTCGCGAGATGGCCGACGCGGGTGTCAAGCGGGCGATCGCCTTCGTGACGAGTGCCTACAGTAGCTACTCGGGCTGCCGTCAATATCGGGAAAATATTGCCGCTGCCTGCGCGGCGATCGGCGACCGCGCCCCACAGATCGATAAAATCCGTGTCTTTTTCAACCACCCGGGGTTTGTCGGCCCCATGGCAAAGAACGTTGCCCAGGCCCTCACTCACTTCCCCGAAGCTGGTCGTGCTGGCGTTCCGGTCTTGTTCACGGCACACAGTATCCCCATGTCGATGGCGGAATCCTGCCGGTATGGCGTGCAACTCGCGGAGGCATGTCGCCTGGTGGCGGAACAGTCCGGCGTCGCCGACTGGAAACTTGTCTACCAGAGTCGCAGTGGCCCACCGACCCAGCCCTGGCTAGAGCCCGATATTTGCGACGCAATCCGGCACCTGCACGCAGCCGGCGGTAGGCAGGTGGTAATCGCTCCGATCGGATTCATTTCCGATCACATGGAGGTGCTGTTCGATCTCGACACCGAAGCGGCCGACCTGTGCAAAGAGTTGGGGGTTGAGATGGTTCGTGCGGCGACGGTCGGCACAGATCCAACGTTCGTCGGGATGGTTCGCGATCTGATCGCGGAACGCAACGACGCTGGGTCTGAAAGGGCGGCGATTGGCATTCTGCCAGCCAACCACGATGTCTGCCCGCTCGATTGCTGCCCGGCCCCTGCCGGCCGCCCCGCCGGACGGCCGGCATGAAACCCAGGCCGGGGCCGGCCTCGCAGGCAGCGGCGGCCCCCTCGGCCGAGCCAACGCCTGACCAGCAGACATCCTCCAAGGCTGGCCCTTGGGAGTGCGTGTCGCTTGTGCACGGCTTTTTGGCCAACTCGTGGATGTTGGCCATGCTCGGCCACCGGCTCGACCGCCGCGGTTACCTCTCCAAGCCGTGGGGCTACAGCAACATGCGTTGCTCGATCCTGGTGCATGCGGAGGCCTTCAGCCTCGAACTGGCACGGCTCGATGCCGACCGGGCCGTGGGTACGATTCATCTGGTGACGCACAGCATGGGTGGCATCGTTGCCCGGGCGGCGCTCGAGCGATACCGTCCCCGGAAGCTCGGTCGGTTTGTGATGCTGGCGCCCCCCAACCGAGGCTCCTTCATGGCCAACGCGGTGGTCCGCGTGCTTGGCGGTGTCTTCAAGCCGGTTGCCGAACTGACCACCTCTGCCGAGAGCCTGGTCAATTCGCTGGGCATGCCTGCCGACGTCGACATCGGAGTCATTGCGGCGGGCCGGGATGCACTTGTCTCCGCCGCGAGCACGCGGCCCGACGTACCCCATGCCCATATCACCCTGCCCTGCCTCCACTCGAGCCTCCTGTTTCGTCGCGATGTGGCCGATCTGGTCGCGGCGTTCCTCGCCACGGGGGAGTTTCCTGACAGGACGCCGGGCCACTGACCTTCCTTTCTTCCGGAACCCAGCTGCCATGAACACCACCCCCCGCACCGTGGGAATGTCCGATGTTTCAGTCGGCCCTCTCGGCCTGGGCTGCTGGCCGCTGGCTGGCATGACCAGATCCGGCATCACGCAGTCCAATGCAGTGGCAACGGTGGCGGCGGCTCTCGACGCCGGGATCGTGCACCTCGATACGGCGTACTGCTACGGCGAAACCGGCGAGAGCGAGCGGGCGATTGCCAGGGCCATGGCAGGCCGGCCCCGCGATGCTGCCGTGATTGCCGGCAAATGCGGCATCCACTGGGAGCCGGGCAGAAAGCAGTGCGTCGACGGTCGACCAGAACGGCTCCGGGCCGAGGTGGAGGAAAGCCTTGTCAGACTGGGGACCGATCACGTTGACCTCCTCTATTTGCATGCCCCAGACCCGACAATTCCGATTGAAGACTCGGCCGGGGAACTGTCTCACCTTCTGGCAGAGGGAAAAACGCGGGCGGTGGGGGTGTCAAACGTCTCGCTCGAGCAACTGGAGCGGTTCGCCGCAGCCTGTCCACTTTCGGCCTGCCAGATGCACTTCAATATGCTCCAGCGCGAGATCGAGGCAGGCATCCTGCCATGGTGCCACAGTCGCGGTATTGCCATGGTCGTGTATTGGCCCCTGATGAAGGGTTTGCTGGCCGGGGGCATGTCCCGCGACATGGTGTTCGCGACAACCGACAGCCGGCACAAATACCCGATGTTCAACGGATTGGAGTTCCAGCGGAATCTCGACTTTGTCGAAGCGCTGCGGCCGGTGTCGATTCGCCTCGGCTGCGCACTGCCCGACCTGGTGTTGGCATGGACGGCGGAGCAGGTTGGGATCACCTGCGTGCTTTTCGGCGCGACGTCACCGGAGCAGGTGCGGATCAACGCGAATGCCCTGGCATGCGAACTCGACGACGACGCCCGCCAGGCGATCGCCACCGCGATTCGGGACCGCGGACCGGTCGCCGGCCGCCGGGCCGTGTGATTCAGCAGATCACCCGGCTCCAACAGGCTCCGGCTGGAGGGCAGCCACACTCACGTACGACTGCCGAACCTTCAGGCATGTCTGCCGGAATGGCTCGGGCCGACTCACGCCGGAAAGACGGAGCGTCTCGATCGAACCGCGGCGAAACACGAGGTCGCCGCAGTCATACCACTCCTGCCCGGGCTTGACGATCAAGTCGATCGCATCGAATCGATTGAGGTCCACATAGTGCTCGATTTTTGGGCTGATGCCCCGCTCCACCGTCACGCGCCTGTTGGTGAGTCGGTACCGCCGGATTGCCCACGGTAGCCGCATCGACAAGTAGAGCATCAGGCCCATCGGAATCGTTGCCAGGAGTGCCATTCGACCTATCGACAGTGGGCCAAATCCCTCCTTGATCCGATACATCCTGCCCAACGCCTGCCCCAGCGACGTCGATCCCACGGACGGCCAGACCGTCATCACGGTCGCCTCCGAAACGGCTGGGGGAGCAACACCGGCGATGGATTGGAGCATCATGGCAAGCCACCTAAAAATCTGGTCGTGGGGTCGGCAGAAGACTGCGTCCCCGCATGGTACCGTGCCACTCAAACCGCGAAAGGGGCCGCGTCATAAAGCGCAGCGCATAAAAAAAGAAACCCGTTGGGGCTCGGCCGAGCCCCAACGGGTCCTTATGTTCACTGGATTGTGGCAGTTGTGCCAGCGACCAGGACGAATCCCGGAAACCAGCTATCTCTTTCGGCGGCTTCTTCCGCACAGCAAGGACCTTTTCAGGCCCCGAACTAACGGAAGCACGATCGTCTCCACAATGAGTTTTGAAGAATCAGAATTTTCATCTGATCTTCGCGACTTTTGGACCATGGGATTCCGTGCCTCTGAAATCGTGCAAGCACGATACAAAGACAATTCCACCCATGGCTGCCTTCACAGTTCCGAAGAGCTGTGTTGGCGATATCCTTTAGAAAGGAGGTGATCCAGCCGCAGGTTCCCCTACGGCTACCTTGTTACGACTTAGTCCCAATCGCAGAGTTCATCTTAGGCGCCTGGCTCCTTGCG
>Ga0247833_1000607_pt1 | contig 64719 bp, 57 predicted proteins | sample LaCruzMarch2015__7_FD_187117 | JGI IMG/M metagenome (GOLD analysis project Ga0247833, IMG submission 187117) | Freshwater microbial communities from meromictic Lake La Cruz, Castile-La Mancha, Spain - LaCruzMarch2015_8m | ecosystem: Environmental > Aquatic > Freshwater > Lake | place: Spain...
ATTTGCTAATGCTTGCGGTCCGTGCATAGGAATGTGGAATAGAGTTGGAGCTGAAAAAGCAGAAAAAAACACGATTGTGCATTCGTTTAATAGAAATTTTGCAAAACGTGCTGACGGCAATCCCAATACTTTTGCTTTTGTTGGTTCTCCTGAATTAGTAACAGCCATGGCTATTGCAGGTGATTTATCGTTCAATCCATTAACTGATTCTCTTACAAATTCAAAAGGCGAACAAGTAAAATTAGACCCTCCGTTTGGTGAGGAATTACCAGCACGTGGATTTGCTGTTGAAGATGCAGGTTATCAAGCTCCAGCTGAAGACGGTTCTAATATTCAATTAGCAGTATCACCTACAAGCAACCGTTTGCAATTATTAGATTCTTTTCCTGCTTGGGAAGGTACTGATTTACATGGTTTGTTTTTATTGATTAAAGCAAAAGGTAAATGCACCACAGATCATATTTCAATGGCTGGTCCATGGTTGAAATTTAGAGGACATTTAGATAACATTTCTAATAATCTCTTAATTGGAGCAATGAATTTCTTTAATGAAAAAACCGACAATGTTAAAAATCAATTAACAGGTGAATATGGCGCGGTTCCAGCTACACAACGTGCTTATAAAGCGCAAGGGATTGGAAGTTTAGTGGTTGGTGATGAAAATTATGGAGAAGGATCGAGCCGCGAACATGCAGCTATGGAGCCAAGACATTTAGGCGTAAGAGCTGTATTGGTAAAAAGTTTTGCCCGTATTCATGAAACAAACCTTAAAAAACAAGGTATGTTGGCGCTTACATTCGCGGATAAATCTGATTATGAAAAAATCTTAGAAGATGATCGCATAGACATTTTAGGTTTGAAAGATTTTGCCCCTAGTGTTCCGCTAACTATGCAATTGAATCATAAAGATGGAAGTGTAGAGCAAATTAAAGTGAACCATACTTACAACGAACCTCAAATAGAGTGGTTTAAGGCGGGTTCAGCTTTAAATCTAATAAAGGCACAAGTTGCAGGAGCGTAAGTAATCTCTTTTTTGAAAGGCCGCTTAAAACGGCTTTTCTTTTTTATAGAATCTGTTGTTCAATTAAGAAGTAATAGATTAAAAGTTGTTTCATGATTTATTTACTTCTCAGCATATTAAGTTCTGCATTATTAATAATTTTATTTAAGCTATTCGATAGGTTTGAAGTAAAAACATCGCATGCAATTGTAATTAACTATTGGATAGCAGCATTTTTGAGTTTTGGACTCGATGATAGTGGATTACATATTGCGAAGGCAATTAATCAACCTTGGTTTTTCAGTGCACTGATTTTAGGGAGTCTTTTTATAGTATCATTTAATGTTATAGGAGTTAGTACTATTAAGATTGGCATATCAGTAACTAGTGTTGCAAATAAAATGTCCCTTATTATTCCAGTTTTATTTTCCATTTTATTTATAAATGACGAATTAAATGCAATTAAAATAGCAGGAATATTTATTGCTTTAGTCGCTGTTTATTTTACAACAAGAAAAGATGATGAACGAGTAATTGATAAGAAATATGCGGCATATCCTTTAATAGTGTTTTTGTTTAGTGGTTTTATTGATTCTTTTTTCAAATATAATGAAGTATATACTTTAGGAGAGAATGGTTTAAAACCTTTTCTCAGTTGGATTTTTCTCACCGCTGGAGCAATAGGATTAGTTACTTTGATACTAGATAAAATTAATCAGAAACAATTACCAAATAGTAAAGCATGGGTTGCAGGTTTTATTTTAGGTATTCCAAACTACTTTTCAATTTACTTTTTGTTAAAAGCTATATCAATTCCTAATATTGAAGGTTCTGTAATATTTCCGGTAAATAATATGGCAATTGTCGCAGTAACTGCATTGTCGGGTATATTTATTTTTAAGGAAAAAATGTCAAAAGTAAATCTTTATGGAATTCTACTTTGTATCATTGCAATTGGAATGATTGCATTTTCTGAAGAAATGATGTTTTTATTTTAAGTTTGCTTAATGGTATTCAGCAGCAGTCTTTTCCTATGTTTTTTCCTGCCTGTTTTTTTGGCATTTATTTCATTACTGAAAAGTATAAAATTTAGTTGTTGGGAGTTGTATTTTTTACAGATGAAGAGCTCCAAAAATTTATATTTGTAATCTTAGGAACAACATTACTTGATTATTTCTTGGTTTAGAAATACTTCAAATTGAGTAACAAAAGAAAAGATTAATTTTCTTTTATCTATGATAATCGTAAATCTTGGGTTACTTATGCTATTCTTAAATTTTTTCCGAGGGGATTTTCTATGCAATTTAAAAATATACCTAACGACACTATCAATAAAAAAATTGAACTAAATTCAGCAATAAGTGCTGATGCAATTTATATGTTTTATATAGATGTGGTAAATGGGAAATTCAAATAATTACCAGATATTTACTTCTCTTTCTAAGCTAACTCCGAATTTCAAAAATACATCATCAATAATTCTTTGAGATAATTCTAGAATTTGATTTCCAGTAGCATTTGCATAATTCACTAATACCAATGCTTGTAGTGCATGTACACCAGCATCTCCTTTTTTATAACCTTTCCATCCAGCCTTTTCTATCATCCAGCCTGCTGCAAGTTTCGTTGATGTTTCATCAATAGGATATTCTACTAAATCGGGGTAATTAGTTTTAATAATATTCGCAAGTTCTATTGATATGACTGGATTTTTAAAAAAGCTTCCAGCATTTCCAATTATTTTTGGGTCAGGTAGTTTACTAGATCTAATTGCAATTACTGCATTACTTATATCTCTGATTGTTGGATAGGTTATATTATTTTTTTGAAGTTCTGATTGAATGGCACCATAATTTGCGGAGATTTTATGATTTTTTCTCGTTAATTTAAAAGTAACATCAATAATTAAGAATTTATTTTTATGAGAATTTTTAAAAATACTTTCTCTATAGCCAAAATTACAAGCTTCATTATCAAAAGATTGCATTTTATTTTTTGTAATTTCAAGTGCATTTAATGAAACAAAAACGTCTTTTATTTCAATACCATACGCCCCAATGTTTTGCATTGGACTTGCCCCAACATTTCCAGGAATAAGAGATAAATTCTCTAATCCACCCCAATTGTTTTCAATACAAAATAAAACAAATTCGTTCCAGTTTTCGCCTGCACCAGCCGTAACATGAATTGTTAATTCGTCAATTATTTGAGTTGATATTCCCTTAATTTTATTTTGAACAATTATTCCATTTACATCTTTTGTAATAAGAATATTGGAACCTCCACCTAAAATATAATAAGGTTTTACAGAAGGAGTGGAAAAAAAATCTTTTGCTTCTTGCACAGTTTCAATTGAAATGTATTCATCAGCAATTGCATTAATTCCGAATGTATTTTCGTTTTTTAAAGGAAATGAATGAACAATATTTTTCAACTTACAATCTTGTTTTCGATGGAATTAATTTGTTTATCTTTTTTAATCAAAGCAGCGATTATTAGACTCAATACTAATCCAATAATGAGCATTGTTAAAAAGGACTTTATTAAATATGTACTAACATTATATTCTAAATAAGCCTCATTTATTTTAAAAGATTTTTCCTCTAAAGAAGATAAATTTAATTCTTCTATTTTTTGCTTTTCATGGGTAATCATAGTGCTGAAATAAAAAGGATTTACAACAGAAACATAAAACCAAGAGAGTAGAGGACTTATAATTGAAGATACTGCTGTAACTATTATTCCTGTTTTGGCACTTTGTATAAAACTGATTTTACCATGATAGAATCTATCTCTTTTTGCCTTTGCTGCCCAATAAAGACCTGTAATTGGAATTATAATTGACATCCATGTAAAAAATGGCCAATAAATTATTCTTGAAGTATGTAATCCAAGAAATAATTCAAGCAATAACCATAAAAATCCAGCAACACTAATTGCAATTCCAGACCTGATTTCTGAGTTCATTTAAATGTATTGTTTTGCGAATGTACCAAATTAGTTTAAATTTTTAGTAAAATTGTAACTTAGCCAAATGTTTGAAGGAAAAAAAATTCTTGTTTTGGTGAGCAATGACCTTGTTACCGACCAAAGAGTTTATAGAATTTGTAACACAATACAAAAAGCAAATTTTAAGTTAGAATTATGGGGAAGAGCAAGGGCTAAAAGCATGGAATTGCCTTTTTGGCCTTGGCATTCAAAAAGGTTTAACTTGTTGTTTGAAACTGGGCCATTATTCTATTTTTCGCTCACTTTTACTTTCTTTTTTAGATTACTATTCAGCAAGTTTGATGTTATATATGCCAATGATTTAGATACATTGCTACCTGCATATTTGGTATCCAAATTAAGAAGTAAGGTGCTTATTTATGATACGCATGAGTATTTTACAGGAGTTCCTGAATTAGCAGAAAGACCTAGAATTAGAGCAATATGGAAGTCAATTGAGAGTTTTATTTTTCCAAAATTGAAGTATGTTTTTACTGTTAATAAATCTATTGCCGATTTATACGCTTCAGAATATCATGTATTGCCATTAGTAATGAGGAATATTCCAATTGCTGAAGATGTTAAATTAATTTCTAATAGATTGGAATTAGGATTACCGCAAAATGAATTTTTAATTATTCTTCAAGGTAACGGAATAAATATTGAAAGAGGGGCCGAGGAAGCTGTTGAAATGATGAAATATCTTGAAGATTGCGCTTTGATAATTGTTGGTGCAGGCGATGTAATACCAATTTTAAAAATGAAGGTTAAAGAAGAAAAATTGCAAGATAAAGTGTTGTTTTTTTCTCGCATGCCATATAAAGAATTAGCTCAATTTACGCTTAATTGCGATTTAGGATTAAGTTTAGACAAACCTACAAACATTAATTATCAATTGAGTTTGCCCAATAAATTATTCGACTATATTCGTGCGGAGATTCCTATTCTAGCGAGCAACTTGATTGAAGTGAGTAATATAGTTAATAAATTTAAAGTCGGTGAAATTGCTTTAAATTACGAACCTAAGTATCTTGCTCAAAAAGTTATAAATTTGAAAAATAACAAAGTTCTGCAAGATTTTTATAAAGCTAATTGCAAGGAAGCAAAGCTTCTTTTAACTTGGGAAAATGAATCGAAAGTGTTATTAAATTTATTAAGACAATTAAAGTAAATCTGTATGGTTTTTAATAGATTATATTTTTATTTATCAAATCAGCATAATTTAATTGTTAGGATATTAATCTTTTTATTTAGTGTTTTTTTAATAACTCTTTCCTTACCAAGAGAAGGGAAATTTAAGTATGAGTTTTTTAAAGGCAAAGAATGGATGCATGAAGATTATAGAGCACCTATTGATTTTGCAATTAAGAAAACCAATGCAGAAATACAAACTGAGATTGCTTTTATTGAGCATCATTCTAAAAACTACACTGTTTTTGATGAAGAAATGCTTATCCAAAAACAAAGAACATTTATTTCTGAGTTAAACGTTTTCTTGCAGCAACTAAATCCAGATAGCAGTTTAGTAAAGGAAAATAGAAGCAAAGAAATTGAAGTTTTAAATAAAAAAGGTTCAGATTGGTTGTCATTGATTTATTCAAAAGGAATCTATCAGCATCAAAATTCTATTTTAAAAGACAATGATATAGTAATTGAAGTGCGCAATAATGTAGCACAAGAGAAAAGTATAAATGATTATTATTCAAGTATTACTGCAACGGAGGAAATTGCAGTTTTACTTTATGGAAAGAAAGAATGGGGCAACCCACAATTACAGTTGTTTTTTGAAAAATTCTTGACTCCAAATGTTTTCTATAGTGAGAAGTATACCGAATCCTCTCGAAATAAGGCAATTTCAGATATTTCTACCACAAGAGGAATGGTTAGTAAAGGTGAATTGATAATTGAGAAAGGAGAAATTATTACACCTGATAAATATCAATTGTTAGATTCAGTTAAAAGCGAATTTGAACAACAATTAGGAATAATGAAGATTAATAGAAATTTGGTTCTATTTGGTCAGGTATTATTGGTTAGCATTTTAATGGGAATGTTACTTACATTTTTAATTCTATTGAGACGAGATTTATTTGAAGATGCAATTAAGTTAAGTTTTCTTTTTTCATTAATTGTTGTTGAGATATTTATTGTAAGTCTATTATCAAAAGTTGATGATATTAGTATTTATCTTTTTCCTTTTTGCATTCTTCCTATCATTATTAGGGCGTTTTTTGACACCCGGCTCGCATTAATTGCCCATTTGCTAACATTGATAATTATTGGTTTTATTGTACCAAATCCATTTGATTTTTTTATAATTCAATTGCTCGGCGGCATGTCGAGTATATTTAGCATTGTTAATTTAAGAAAACGTTCTCAATTATTTATTACAATAACACTTCTGTTTATAGTTTACATTTCATGTTATACAAGTATAACCTTAGTGGCTGAAGGACAGTTTTCGGAAATAAAATTATCGCAAATAGGATGGTTGGGAGCAAGCGCATCTCTTTCTCTTTTTTCTTACCCAATCATTTACATTATTGAAAAAGTTTTTGGTTTTACAAGTGATGTTTCATTATTGGAGCTATCTGATTCCAACAATCCTTTATTGCGCCAAATGGCATTGAAAGCTCCAGGAACGTTTCAGCATTCTTTGCAGGTTGCAAATTTGGCAGAAGCAGCGGTTGCTAAGGTAGGAGGCAATAGTTTATTAACAAGAACAGGAGCTTTGTATCATGATATAGGGAAGATGGAGACTGCTAGGTATTTTATTGAAAACCAGTTAACTGGTGTTAATCCACATGATGAATTAGGGTTTGATGAAAGTGCAAGAATAATCATATCTCATGTTAAAAACGGAATTCAATTAGCCAGAAAACATAAATTACCAGAAAATGTAATTGACTTTATTCGCACTCATCATGGTACATCGCGGGTTCAATATTTTTATCATTCGTTTTTAAAGAATTATCCAGGAACAGAAGTTGATGAATCAGCATTTAGATATCCAGGGCCAATTCCTTACAATAGAGAAACTGCAATAGTTATGATGGCTGATGCTGTTGAAGCAACTTCCAGAAGTTTAAAGGATGTAAATAGCGAGAAAATTGATTTGATGGTAGAGTCAATTATTAATCAACAAATTGCAGATAATCAATTTATAAATGCGAGTATTACTTTTAAAGATATTACAATTATTAAAAAGATATTTAAAAAAATGTTGATGAATATTTACCATGTAAGAATGGAATATCCAAAATAGAAGCATGAATGGATTCTTTGAAACCCCCATTGGTTTGATATACTATAGTATAAACAATGGATTTGTAACAGCATTATCATTTGAAAAAGTAGATAATACTTTAGAAGAAAATAGCGAAGTAAATTATATAACTAAATCACTTTTAAAAAAAGAGGTTTTCCTCTATTTTGAAGGGAAATTGAAGATATTTACAGTACCTATCAATTTAATAGGAACAGAATTTCAAAAGTTAATTTGGAATGAAATAAATAAAATTCCTTATGGCCAAACGCTTACCTACATGCAAATATCTCTCAATATTAAAAATAAGAAAGCTTCCAGAGCAGTAGGAAATGCTACTGGAAAAAATCCTGTTTTATTACTCATTCCTTGCCATAGAATAATTGGTTTATCTGGTGAATTAACGGGTTATGCAGGTGGCTTGGAACGCAAGGCTTTTCTTTTAAATCAGGAAGCATTAATTTCTGGGAAGACCCTATTTTAATTATATAATAGCATTAAATCTGGAATTTCATATTTTACTGATAAGTCAGATAAAAATATTAATTTTGAAAATTAATTCACCTGCTATGAAATATATTATTTATTTATTTTTTTTGTTCCCAACATTTGCAAATGCTCAGTTTTCTAAAGATTTAGTTAAATTATCTAAAATGATGCAAGGATATTATAGTAGCGAATTACAAAGTAAAAGTGACACATCATTTTTTGACATCCGATTAAAAATATTACCAATATGGGTAGATAAAACAGATGCAATTTGGATGTACGTAGAGCAAGCTATGAGCGGAAAAGAAGATAAACCTTACCGTCAAAGAGTTTACCGCCTTACAGAAACTAGTAAAGGAAATTTTGAAAGTGCTGTATTTACTTTAAAATCTCCATTAAGATTTGTTGGAAATCTTGAAATGGTAAACAAATTAACTCCAGATTCACTTATACTTCGCGAGGGTTGTGCAGTATTATTGAAAAAAGTAGGGAAAAAGAAATATTTAGGCGCTACTGAGTATAGAAAATGTTCGTCTGATTTAAGAAATGCGACTTATGCTACGTCGGAAGTAACGCTTACTTCGAAATTATTGGCCAGTTGGGATAGGGGCTACGATTCAAATGATAAACAAGTTTGGGGTGCAATTAAAAGTGGATATTTGTTTAGGAAACAAAAAAAGAAATAGGGTTCTTAAAAGTGTACTCATAATTTAATGCTTCTTTTAATTTAGCATTATTTATTATTCTTTTAATTCCAGAATCTTGTCCAAATTCAATATTTGAATCTTGCGTTATTGCTTGATAGAACGCTCCTCTGCTTGGGTGTTCATCAGCACAAGCATTGAATATTTCTTTTTGGAAATCAGTAGTCAATAGTTTTTCTATGATTTGAATGCAATCTGTTTTATGAATTAAATTAACTGGTTCGTCGCTCGGCAAAGTTGATTTTCCATTTTTTATCCAATTTGCAGGATTTCTGCTTTTATCAATTAATCCCGCAAATCTTAATACTATTTTATATTTAATGGAAGATTTGAGAATTACCTTTTCACCTGTTAGAATGCATTTTGCTTGTTCAGTATCAGGTTGATATTCTGAGTTTTCTGACCAGTTTCCGCTAGTTTTGGGATAAACAGAAGTGCTGCTAATTAAAATAATTCTTTTGGGTTTATTTCCAATCAAATTTAATAAACGGACAAGTTGATTTTCATAATTGGAATAATCACCATTTTTCCCAGGAGGAAAAGCTATTACAATGTTCTCGGAAATATATTTTTTAGGAATATTTTTAATTTCTAGTTGATATACAAAAGCATCAATTCCAACTTCTATTAATTCTTTTAAGTTTTTTTGTTTCGTTGTGCTACCTGCAACAGCATAACCTTTATTTTTCAAATATATTCCTAAATCTTTCCCAAGCCATCCGCATCCAAAAATGGTTAAAGAACTTTCCATTATTTGATTTTATCGTAAGTTTCGAATGTGCAATCAATTAAGTTTTTCTCGTCAGCAGGTCTAAAATCTGATGCTACTAATTTCCATTCATTTAAATTAATTTCAGGAAAAAAGCGATCTGCCTCAGGTGAAACATCTATATGGGTTCTATAAATTCTATCAGCAATTGGCATGGATTGCCTATAAATTTCTTCTCCTCCCACAATCATTATAGTATCAATATTCTTGCAAAGATCAATTGCTTCGTTTATGGAATTACAAACTTCGCAACCTTCAATTTTTAAGTTTTTATTTCTACTCACCACAATGTTTCTACGACCGGGAAGTGGTTTTCCAACAGAATCAAAAGTGGTGCGCCCCATTATAATTGGGTGACCAAGTGTAATAGATTTAAAAAATTTTAAATCAATTGGCAAATGCCAAAGCAATTTATTGTCTTTTCCAATTGCGTTGTTTTTTCCGGTTGCTACAACTAATGCTATCATTAAACTGAAACTTCTCCTTTAATTGCTGGGTGAGATTGATAATCAATTAACTCAAAATCTTCAAATTTAAAATCGAATAAATCCTTTATCTCAGGATTTAATTTCATTTGAGGTAAAGAAAAGAAAGGTCGTGAAAGTTGTAATTTAACCTGTTCTAAATGGTTATTATAGATGTGCACATCTCCAAAAGTGTGAACAAATTCTCCAGGTTCTAAATCACAAACTTGCGCAATCATGAGCGTTAAAAGCGCATAGGAAGCAATGTTGAATGGAACACCTAAAAAAGTGTCGGCACTTCTTTGGTAAAGCTGACAAGAGAGTTTTCCATCGGCTACATAAAATTGAAACAAGCAATGGCAAGGCGGCAAGGCCATATTTTCGACATCGGCAACATTCCATGCACTAACAATAAGTCTTCTAGAGTCAGGATTTTTATGTATCGTATCTAAAAGCTGTTTAATTTGATCGATTGTTTCCCCGTTTTTAGCAGTCCAAGAGCGCCATTGGTGTCCGTAAACTGGACCTAAATTTCCGTCTTTGTCTGCCCATTCGTCCCAAATACGAACCCCATTTTCTTTGAGGTAAGCAATGTTGGTATCACCTTTTAGGAACCATAGCAATTCATGTATGATAGACTTTACATGTAGTTTTTTTGTAGTAACCATTGGAAAGCCTTCTTGCAAATTGAATCTCATTTGGTAGCCAAAGCAACTAATTGTTCCTGTGCCAGTTCTATCATGTTTTTGAGTGCCATTTTGAAGCACGTGTTCTAACAGTTCGTGATATTGTTTCATTGTATCAATTGATAAGGTAAATTTAGATTAAAAGTAAAATGAATTGGGAAAATGGTTTCGTGAGTTATTACTATTTTATTAAAAATAGGGTAACTTTATTATATCAATGTTTCATTCTTGATTGATACATAATTCTATTTCTAGAAACATCGTAAAGTATAAATGAAAACGTATATTTGAATCAATATTGAAACATGAATTATTTAGCTCATTTATATCTTGCCGGCGAAGACCATGAGTTGATAATTGGTAACTTTATTGCTGATGCAGTAAAAGGAAAGCAGATGGAAACTTTTTCTGAAGGAATTCGAAGAGGCATTGTGCAACATAGACAAATAGATATGTTTACTGACGCTCATCCGATAATAGAAAGAGGAAAAGAAGCATTGAGGCCTAAGTTTAGAAAGTTTTCAGGTGTGGTGATGGACGTTTTTGGTGATCACTTTTTGGCAACAAATTGGGATACTTATTCTAAAGTAAATTTGAAAGATTTTTCAGAATCTACTTATGAATTGTTGCACCAATACAAGGAAAAGTTTCCAGAAAAATGCAGGTATACCTTGCATTATATGAGTATGCAGGATTGGTTGTATAATTATCAACACATTGAAGGTGTTAAACGTGCATTATCCGGTTTGGCGAGGCGTTCTGTTTTTCCTTCGGGAATGGAAAATGCCCATAAGGAATTAGAAAGGCATTATTTATTTTACCATAATATATTCAATGAGTTTTTACCAGAATTAATTCGATTTATTGACCGTGATAGGGCCTTGAATTTTCATGATTTATTAATCAAATAATTTTAGCCTGGTCCTAGTGCAATGAGCCAAAAAAAGAAACTCACAATTGCTAGAAAAATAAACTGAATAAAATTAAATACGTTTTTTAATACTTTAATAAATACATTGTCCCCAGGATAAATTGGAATATTTAAATTATTAATTTCCAACCTTTTCTTGATACTTTTTTTTTCTTCCTCTGATTCTAAATAATGAGGAGTTCCGCAAGTTGAGCAAAAGAGTCCACTGGTTGTTGCTTCATTCCAATTGCTGCAATTACTGCACTTCCATTCCTTTTCCATTAAAATCAGTTTAATAAATAACTTGCTACATTTAATGCGTAAAGTTAAGTTTTCTTTATCGCTTCATTCATAGGCTTAAAAATAATTTTACAATCTTAATTGAATTACTATCTTCGCGAATAACAAAGAGTAAAATGAAGATTTCGAATTATTTACTAGTATTGATTTTTTTACTTTCAACTATATTTTTTTCCTGTAAAAAAGTTGGAGGAAATAAGAATATAAACTATGAATTTCAAAATGAATTTAAAGTGGACACTATTTCATTAGTGGGGGAGAGAGAATTTGTAACATTTTCGATGAACTCAAACATTGAAACATATCTAGCAATGAATGATTTTACAATTAACAATATAAAAGAAGCCAAAGTGAATGCTGTTGAGATTTCAACAATCAATACAAATCAGGATTTAAACTATTTTAAAAATTTATCTTTAAGAATGACTAACGATGCTGGAGCCCAGTTAATTTTCGCTAATGCAGTATTACCAGATGAAACAACTCAAAAAACAGTAAATTTTGTCCCAGAAACTACTGATTTAAAAGAGTTTTTTAAACAACCAACCATTCAATTTACGCTCTACGGGATTAATGATTTACCAGTACTTCCTTCTGCAGTTGATTTAAGAATAGAAATTATTGTAGACGTTACTGCTGGTCTTGGAAATTAGTGATTGCATTTTGCCAAATTTCTAAAGAGGTAAAACTGAACATAGCATTCAATAACATTTTAAATTTAGTATTCAAGCTTTCTATTCATACTCGAAGCTTTCTTTTATTGCTGTGGTGTTTTCTTATTTTTCCTCTTTCTAAAAATTCGTGATGATTATTTTATGAGAATCCTTATCATTTATTAGGATATTGTAAATGCCTTGGCTTAAGTTTTTAGTATTAATAGTCAAGGAATGTTTAATCGAGCTATTTAGATTTATAACGATTGTTCCAAGCATATCAATAATCTTAATATTTTTAATTTCCTGTTTAGCATCTATATTAATTTCACTTGTTGTTGGATTGGGATAAATTTTAATATTCTTGAACTCGATGCTTGAAATTAGAACTGGATCTACAAAAATTGTATCAGAAAAAAAACCGCATGTTTCAGTGTTATATACGTTAAGAACATACTCTCCAACTCCTTGAAATTCAAGATTACTAGTATTTGCGAAAGGGATTTCTGTTCCATCAAAATACCATTGAAAAATTAAATTTCCTTGCTCTAAATTCGATTGTATTTGGCCATCTTCAAAACTCAAATTGGGAATAGAACTATTCTGAGTTAGTCTCATTAAAACCATTTTAGTGTTTCCCTCAAAATTTCCCAAATTTGCGAGAACTAATAATTTATCGTCTGTTGTAAAAGCAACATCCAATATTATATCTAAGGTTGCGTAATTGTAGAGTGAATTTTCTAACTGAAAATTGAATTCATTCATTACTTGCCCATCTCCATTTATGATAAAAGCACTTTGTTCAGTTACATTAGAACTATTTGCATAACTAACCAATAAAAAATCATTTAAAACTCTTTTTAAATTTATTATTCGTAAATTATTGTTTTGCTGGGCTATAATTAGTTTACCGTTTGAGCCGAAAGAAGTATCTAATTGACCATTTAAATTATACTTTCTGATATTTGTTTCATAAACATAATACTGTGGTGGGTTTAATAAAACTTCTTCTAATGTCCCAACATAAATTGAATTGTTTATTTTTTCTGTAAATAGTTGTTTTATGAAGTAAGATGAATTTTCTGGACTGATTGTAGAATCTACAATGGTTCCTTGATATCCATAATTATAGTCGATAGTTCCATCTAGCTTAACCATTGTTGAAGTCAAGTAATTATTTTCAGTAACTCCAAAAAATAAATATTTTTCATTATCAATATTTATCGCCTTTGTTATTTTATTGTCATTGTAAAAATCGAAAATAATTAAAGTCTTTTGAATACCATTTTCATAAATCGAAGAATCTATTGAGCCATCTAAGTTGAAGTATCTATAAAATATGCCTTCCGCTTGACTATCAGAATATGAACCTACACATAATAATTTTTGTAAGTCCTCATCTTTATTAATTTGTAATATCCGACCTTGATCAAAGTTTGGTATATCGAGTGTATAATTGAAACTAGTTAAAACATTAAAAGTTGAATCTTCAAAACCAGAAGTGTCAATTTTGCCTAGATATGGATATTCTAGCCCACTTTCTAACTTAGAGCCAAATAGAAAAGCACTTCCATCATCGTTGAATAAATAACCCTCAATTAATGGGAAGTCCGTATCTTCAGGAATTCTACCATTTATACCATATGAAGAATCTAAACCAACACAGTTTTGAAATCTATATAAAGCTGAAATACTTGCAGGTGTGCCAAAAGGAGGAGGTCCATCTAGAAATACCTCACATCCTGCAATTAGGATTTTGTCATTTACCTCACTTATTTCTGCATCAAAACACGAAGCATAAGAATTAAAAATTATAACTTCATCTTCAGCAAAGGTTGAATCAATAAAGTAACTTTGACTTAATAACTCTCCACTGTTAAAACATGTAAAAATTAAAAATAACCATTTTATTATTACTTTCATTTATTTTAAGTTTTATTGAGTTTATATTTTAAGCTTTGCTATATCCTTTAAGTAACAAAAATAATCTTAAAAATAAAATGTTAGCCCAACAAACCTACAAGATTTAGTTGAGAATTCAAATTAGGTTACGTTTTTTTATAATAGAGTTTTAAACTACGGCTATTCTTGAATATTAGCCAATGCATTTTGCCAAATTTTCCAACTTTGTAAAGCTTGCATGGTTAACATGGCGCTTCCATTAAATATGTTGGCTCCAAATTCTTTTCCAGCTTTTAAAAATGCCGTTTCTTCGGGATTGTAGACTAAATCGTACAATAAATGTTTGTCAGTAAGGCTGGAATAGGGTAGAAGCGGCTTATTTTCAATATTGGGAAATTGTCCAATTGGCGTAGTGTTGATAATGAATGGGTGAAATTTAATTACAAATTCATTCACATCTTCCCAGGCAATTTCTTGTTCTCCTTGCGGATTTCTGCTCACAAATAAGGTATCAATCCCCAATTTAAACAAAACATAAGCTACACTTGTTGAACTGGCGCCGGTTCCAAGAATTAAAGCTCTTTCAAAATTAGGTCTTAGCAAAGGCTTTATGCTTTCTTTAAAACCATAAATATCCGTGTTGAAACCTTTTACCTTGATTCCTTTTATTTTTTGTCCTTCAAAATCTGGAACATTTCGGTCAATTACCAAGGTGTTCACAACATTTAAACCTGCTGCTGGACCAAACAATTCATCGATGTATGCACAAACTTCCACTTTATAAGGAATGGTAACATTAAGGCCAACAATATTTGGATTGTCTAATAACAATTGTGGAAGCAGGCCAATATGTTCTATTTCAAAAGCTGAGTAAGCAACATCTTCAATTCTATTTTCTTGAAAATATTGTTTAAAAAAAGTTGGAGAAAAGCTATGTATTAAGCTTTTACCAATTATTCCATATTCCAACACCTTATTAATATTTGGGAAGTGAAGGGTCTATCTGGTCAATCCAGGCAAATATGCCACCTTGAAGATTAGAAACATTGTCGAAACCTTGACTTTCTAAATACTTTGTAATATTTGCAGAACGCACCCCGCTTTTACAATGGATAATTACTGGAATATCTTTTCTAATTTGAGCTATTTCCATAGGAATGTTTCCCATTGGAATCCACAAACCATCTATAGTTACATTTTCTACTTCGTAATCTTCTCTTACGTCAATTAATTGATGTGGCGTATTTGAAATCCTAAGATTATTTAAATCGTTTACAGAAATTTCTTTCATACTTACACTACTTGTTTTAATTTTTTTAAATCTTCAGGCAAGTGTTGAAAAAATGTATCACCCCGAAGTCCAAGTCTAAGTGTTTCCAATGGAATTACATCATCGTGGGCAATATTTCCAAGGTTCACATTTGCGCCAATTAATTTAATAAACCAAGCTTGTTGAGATTTGATAGGCGCTTCCCACAAGATTTTTTCAGATGGAATTTTCGCCATTATTCTGTTTACGAGTATTACGTGAGCCGTTCCATTTGGTCTATAAATTCCAACATTTCCACTTTCTCTAGCTTCAGCAATCACCATTTGAGAACCTGCGTCTAATTCCGCTTTCATCATAGAAATCCATTTAGAAGGAGAAATTAAAATACCAGCTTCTTTGGAACCAACTTCAGAAACAACGTTGAATTTCTTTGCCAATTTCGAAATATAGTCACATTTCTTTTTATGGTCGAGAATGATAGAACCATCTGACACTTCTGCCATATCAAGTCCTAAATCTTCAACAAAATTGATGTATTCTTTAAACATATTGCGGGCAATAAATGCTTCAAACAAAGTTCCACCGACATAAACGCGCATTCCTGCATCTTTATATAGTTTAATTTTCTCTTTTAAGTTTGGAGTAATTACTGAAGTACCGAATCCAAGTTTAATTATATCTGCAAATGCGGCTGATGAAGAAAGGAAGTCTTCTGCTTGTCTTATACTTAATCCTTTGTCCATCATCATGGTTACTCCCGATTTTCTTGGTTTCGCTTCACGTTGAGGTAAAAAGGGAATTGTTACATTATTCATATTAGTTTTTAAATTTTTCTAAAAGTCCGCGAATTTCGTTATTCATTGCGAACTTTGGCAATTCATCTTTAATTTTTTCATACAAGTCGTAGTCGTATGCAAAAGCTTCAGCTGCATGAATCAATGCTTCTTGTTGATTACCAAGATGTAAGTCAATTTCAACTTGTTGATATTTAATCCTAGCATTTATTGGATGTACTTCAATTGCTTCTAAAATGATTTCGTTAGCTTCCTTCATATCTCCTTTTTCCAATAAAACATTCGTTAAAAAGACCCAAATTTCTGTGTTCTCAGGTTCAAACTCTACAACTTTTCTATACGACTCTTCACCTTCTTCAATAAATCCCATTTTAAGTTGTAAATCACCCAAAATAAACCAATAGGTTCCTCTTGTAGGGTCAATGTTTATGGCATTTTTTATATATGGTAATGCTTCATGTGTTCTGTCTAAATAATCTAATACTACACCAATTCCTACCCAAGCATCAGAAAGAAACTCATCCATTTCTGCGGAGCGTTTAAAATATTTTAGTGCTTCATTATAATTATCTAAATTCTCATAACATTCGGCGATGTAAAGGAATGTATTAGCATCAGGTTCTTCTAACTTAAACGTTTCTTTGTAACATTCAATGGCTTCTAGATACTTTTCAGAGGCTGATAAGCAGTTAGCCTTGTTAAACCAAGCAGCTGCAAATTTTTCATCAATAACAATCGCAAAATCAAATGCTTCGACAGCTTTTTCAAAATCTTGACTTTTGCTATACAAATGTCCTAAAGTGTACCAGGCTGTTTTGTTGTATGGCTGATCGTCTATAAATTCATTGAAATACTTTATACCCGCTTCGAATTTAAGTGTTACATCAAAACAAAACGACATTTCATACAAAGCTGATTCGTTGTCAGGATTCATTTTGAGACATTTGCGCAAGTAACGAGCTGCCTGTCCATATTTCAGCATGTTTTGAAATTCGAAAGCAATAAACAAATAGACTTCTTCTAAACGTTTATCAATTCTTAAAGCTGATTTATAAGATTCTATGGCTTCAGCAGGACGACTTTGCATTGCATAAATACTTCCTCTGGTGACAAATACTTCAGGATTTCCCGGTTCAAAAATCTCTAAATCGATTAGTAGTCTAAGTGCCTCGTCGTATTGACCATTAGCAGAAAGCAATTGCGATTTTCTTAATGTAAAGAAAGTAGTGTCAGGATATTGACCTTCGGCAAAATGAATTGCTTTGAGTGCTTTTTGATGGTGATTAACATTGATATAAAACTCAACAATGTCTTCTAAATCGTCGCGATCGAAATAATATCGTTCCTTTCGCTTCAACATCTGCTCAAATCTACTTACTGACTCATTGAATTCGCCTTCATTTTGTGAAAATTCCTTCATACTAAAACGATTTAAGCTGGTTAAACGCAAAAATAACAAATAATTACTCTGTTTAAAGAATTTTATTAACAAATAAAATCTTTAGGCACTCAAAGCGTGGTCGAGGTCTTGAATTAAATCCTCTATATCTTCAATTCCAACAGACAATCTTATTAAACCATCTGTAACCCCAACTTTTTCGCGTTCCTCTTTAGGAATTGAAGCGTGAGTCATACTTGCAGGGTGATTAATAAGTGATTCCACACCACCTAAACTTTCTGCAAGTGCGAATAAATGTGTATTTGTTAATACTTTTTTGGCGGCTTCAAGACTGCTATCTTTAAGTGTAAAACTCATCATGCCACCAAAATCTCTCATTTGAGCTTTTGCAATGTGATGATTTGGTTGATTTTCGAAACCAGGCCAAAAAACCTTATCTACTTTTGGATGGCCAGCTAGGTAATTCGCTATTTCTTTTCCATTTTCGCAATGAGCTTTCATGCGAACATGCAACGTTTTTAGGCCTCTTAACACTAAAAAGCAATCCATAGGTCCAGGAACTGCACCACAGCTTTTTTGAATAAAATAAAGTTGTTCTCTTAGGCTGTCGCTATTCATTACTAAACAACCATGAATTACATCGCTGTGTCCGCCAATATATTTTGTGGCAGAATGTAACACGATGTCTGCGCCTAAATCTAAAGGATTTTGAAGATAAGGAGATGCGAAAGTATTATCGACAACTAAAATAGTTTTGTTTGATTTACTAATTTCAGCAACTGCTTTAATATCAGTAATATTCATTAATGGATTTGTAGGCGTTTCAATCCAAATAAGCTTGGTGTTTTGATTGATGTATGCAGAAATATCAGCAGCATTTTGCATGTTTATAAAATGAAACTTAATACCAAGCTTTTGGAAAATTTTTGTAAAAAGCCTATAAGTTCCGCCATACATATCATCAGAAGCAATTACTTCATCTCCTGGGGAAAGCAATTTCATAACGGCATCGGTTGCTGCCACTCCACTTCCGAAACATAAACCATGTTTACCATTTTCTACTGCTGCTAAGCAATCTTCAAGTGCTTTTCTTGTGGGGTTTTGAGAACGTGCATACTCATAACCTTTATTTACGCCCGGGGCTTCCTGAACATAAGTAGAAGTTTGATAAATAGGAGTCATAATAGCACCTGTAGAAGAATCTGGTGCTTGTCCTGCGTGGATAAGCTTTGTTGCAATTTTCATTCTGGTATTTTTTTGTGCAAAGAACTAAAATTTAATACATATATAAGTGCTTTGTTTCCTCTATTTCTTTGTTAATGGGATTTCAAGGATTGAATCGTTTGCGATACCGAAAACCCTATCGCCTTTTTGGAGATTTATTTTTGCAAGGCCAGTAAAAGAACCAAAAGCTGGCAGCAATAGGTTGATTCCATGTTGATAAAAACAGGGAATTTGTAAATTTTGTTTCCCATTTCCTTTCAAAGAAATTCCCGGGTGAATATGCCCACTGATTACCGGTAATGTATTTTCTTGAAACTCATGACAGTAGATGATATCATTGAATAAGATATGTGTTTCTACAATTTCCATTTTATTTGAAATAGGTTCTGATAAAGTTGATTTATCATGATTACCGGGAATGATGGTCCACTTTTTAATTGTAGAAGATGCGAGCCATTGTTGAAAGCGCGCCCATTCTGAATTGCTATTACTGTGGAAAAAATCGCCTAGCACCCATACATTTTCAATTTCGTGCTGATTTACCAACAATTCAATTTTATTCAAATCTGTTTTAAAAACCTCGTCTGAAACGGGAATTCCTGCTTTTCTAAAATGGGTGGCTTTGCCTAAATGCAAATCTGCAATTATTAAGGTTTTATCATTCGTTCTAACTATGGCTTTTTGAGGAAGCAATAAAAAAGATTCATCTGCAATAGTTAAACTTATTTGATTTGTGCTTGTTTGTGGCATATTGTGCAAATGTACGCTAATTGGCTTTTAACGATTAAATGCGCTTAATTTGCGGTAATAAATTAACAATGAAAATACTCCTATCATTACTTGTTTTAGTTATCTCTTTGGAATCGTGCACCAACAGAAAGCAAAGAGATATCAAAAAATTATCTTGGTATGAAATTGCAGCCGACGCAAAGAATAAACAGGTAACTGTTTTAATTGAAACAAAAAGTATTGCACAATGGAATTCTTTTTATGCAAGATTTAAAGATTCATTGCAATTAAAATTTAGTATTTCTGTTGTTTTTAAAGGGATGGAGATAAGTGAAATAAATGATTCTCTTCAAGATTTAACCACCCAAGCCTTAGTAATGTGCGATGGAAGAAATTTAGAAAATGCAATCAACCAGCAATTATTGTTTGGTCCATTTGATAACTTGATGCCTTTCAGTAAAAATGAATTTTCAAAAAGCGATGCATTTAGATTTTCGGAAGGTATTGCAACAAAAGGATTTGCAGTTCCAGTTATGGCTATGAAGAATGATAGTCTTCAACCGACTTTTTTAGCCATTCCGATTAAAACAAAGAATCAAGCCGCGGCAATAGTTGTTTTAGATGCAATGTTGCATGCTGCAGAAAAAGAAGTACTTTCGCCACCCAATGAGTGATAAGCCTTATATCGTTGGAATTTCAGGAGGAAGTGCCTCAGGAAAGACTTCTTTTTTGAAACATTTACGACAAGCTTTGCCATATCAAAGTATTTGTATCGTATCTCAAGACAATTATTATTTACCTCAGGAATCGCAGTTTAGAGATGAGAATAACCAAGTAAATTATGATTTACCTACTTCTATCAATAGACTTGCGTTTTATGAGGATATGAAACAGCTTTCAGAAGGGAAATCATTGATAATAAAAGAGTATACGTTTAATAATGCATCCAGAGAAGCGGAGTTAATTGAGCTTCACCCAGCACCAATTATAGTAATGGAAGGATTATTTATTTTTCATTACAAAGAGATCAGAGAGGCTTTAGATTTGAAAGTTTACATTGATGCTAAAGATGAGATTAAACTTCAACGACGTTTAAAAAGAGATAAAGATGAACGTGGTTATGCTGAAGATACAGTACTTTATCAATGGCACAATCATGTGATGCCATCTTATCATCAGTTTTTAAAACCATATAGAGACGATGCTGATATTATTATAACCAATAATAAAAGCTACGATAAAGGACTTTCTGTTTTAGTAAACCACCTGTTAAACAAACTATCTTAGGCTGTTTTAATTTGTTGAAAGCAAATTTCAAAGGCTTTTAATAAAAAAAAATCTTAGAAAATTAGATATTCAAGTGAATAGAATTGCTTAAAAATCAATTTGTTGGTTTGATTTGTCAAGACTTGATTAATTCTTACATAATTTTATAATTGGAATTTGAATACAAATATTTGTTAAGTGACATTTAATCAAATACTTAAATGTATTTATATTTCAAATTATTCTATAACAAACTTACACATGTAATACGCTTTCAATAGCTACTTGAATTAGAAGCAACCCCTGTTTGACATTTGTCGTTGAGAACATTCAAATAAACATTGTTATGGGAAACTTCAACTCTAATTGTATTTCATTAAATTTTAAACGTCTTATAAGTGTGGCCTTTTTTATGGGTTTGCTCACTTTAGGAACAGAGCTAAGCGCTCAGCAAACCTTTAAGGTTGCTCCACCTTCGGAAGCTAAGCCTTTACAAAAAGACTCAATTGATAATTTCATGTCGTTTTCTCCAGTTTTTGCTGAAGGAAAAACCTATTTAAGGTGGTTAGTTCAAAACGACAAAAAAGATGGGGTATTTATTGTGGAACGCAGTGAAGATGGAAATCAATTTGAAGCTTTGGGTTTTAAAGATAGGATTGGAACAGACAAAACTGTAAATCTATTTTATTCATGGGTTGATGATGCACCTCCAAAAGGATTTGCTCATTACCGCATTATGCAAGTAGGTGTGGATAATTCTTATAATTATTCTGATGTAGTGCGCGTTAAAACTGCGGTTACGCAAGCTACTGGTGGAAGTGCAAAAACTGAAACTGACGAAAAATAAGCATTCGCTTTTTTTATAAAAGATTAATACTATTTCATGAAACACCGTTTACATTTAAAAAAACGTACTTCTCTTCGCACAAAAAACAGGATAAGAAATGTGGCAGTGATGCTAACGTTTTCTGGATTGCTGGCTGGTATTTTTATGTTATACCAATTTATTGGAAATGTAGCCAATAGCAGAGCTCAGCAATTAGAAGATAAAATACATCCGAAAGCGAATCAATTAGAAGGTTTTACCGGGCGTAAGAAAATTAGTATTGATCCATTAAAAATCAAAAGTACAGAAGTACTAAGAGGTCTTCCAGTATTAATCAATATTCGTTTTGATGAATTACGTCAACAAGAATATGGAGGAACAGTATTTAGCAAAGAAGGAAACGATTTTGTTTTTACAGCTGCTGACGGATTAACTATAATTCCATTTGAAATTGAGAGATTTGATCCTACATCTGGAAAATTACTTGCGTGGGTGAGACCAGATAGTTTGTTACAAGGAGTAAATGCACATGAAATGTTTCTTTATTACGGTAATAAAGATAACATTAACGCGCAAAGCCCTCTTACGTTTGCAACCCCATTTGCTGCTGTATGGCATTTAAATGGAGGCTTTAAAGCAAGCAGTGAGTTAACATTTGCAGGAGAATCGGTTAGATTAAAAGATGAGGAAGGAAGATTTGCAGGAGCAAAGGAGTTTTTAGCATATGATGGAACTTTTGCAACATTCGAGAAAAATGATGCATTAGATTTCAGCGGAAATATCTCCGTATCGGCATGGGTTAAAACAAATGAAAGCGCAGAAAATCAATACATTTTTACTAATTCGTTTAAAAATGGTGGTTGTAATTTCTACATTAATAAAGAGAATAAATTGGTTTTTGAAGTTGTTAATGAAAACGGAAAAACATTATCTATTGAACGTGCTAAGGAATGCAAAAAAATAACTTCAGGCGAATGGCTTAGTGTTACAGGTGTTTATAATGAAAAAGAAGGTAAATTATCTACTTATATAAATGGTGTTCTAGATAGAGAAATACAAGCTGTGAAGGCTTATTCCAAAGGTGGAAATGTAGTTTTAGGAGCAGTTAATGAAAAATGTCATGGATATTTCAATGGAACTATTGATGAGGTAAGAATAGCAAATGCTGCATTTAGTGCCGGTTACGTGGCTACTGCTTATGCTTCAGAATCTGATCCTGAATCTTTTATAAAAGCTGATGAACAAGAAGTATTTACAGCATCAAAAAATGTAACACAAATTGAATCGTTTGATGCTAGAGTTTCTGAAGGACATGTTAGTGTGAACTGGCAAACAGCAAAAGAAAGTAATTTAGACTACTTTACTTTAGAAAGAAGCAGCGACCGATTAAAATTTGAGAAAGTTGCCAGCAAATTTGCTTATGGTAATTCAGAAAAGCCACAGAATTATTTTTTAATAGATCAAGCTCCAATTGTTGGAAATGCATTTTATAGATTGCGATACACTTCTTTTAAAGGAGAAAGTGATGTAAGTAATGTAATTAGTGTTCATTCAGACGCTATTCAAGCTACGCTTGGCATTACCAAAGTTGAACCGAATCCATTCAAAGACAATTTCTCAGTAGTATTCAAAAGCGATAGAGAAGAGTCAATAAAAGTTAAGCTTACAAGCATAAGTGGACAATTGATGCACACAGAAACTGTAAATCCTAAAACAGGTGAAGACAATTATTATGAATTTGCTAATGCTGCATCGCTTCAACCTGGAATTTATTTTCTAAGTCTATCACAAGCCAAAGAGCAAAAGACAATTAAACTGATTAAAAGATTGTAATCAAATCATAAATATAATTCTTATGGAACTTTCTACACTTTTCTTACATCTTAAATTTGATCCTTTAACAATGAAATTTGTTGGAGAATCCAATGAAATCAATAGTTCTGGAATTAGTAACTTAACAATTGGTTATCAAAATTACAGCCGTAATGAAAATCAAAAATCAACTTTAAATATTGAAAACGAGGAATGCATATCAACGTATCAACCATCAAATAGAAAACTAATGAAATCTAAATTTTTTACATTAATCGCTTCAGTTGTAATTGCATGTTTATATACAAACAACGCAAATGCTCAGTCTGGAAGCAATGCCATGGGTTTAGCAGGAAAGGGCAAACTTACAGAAGACTCATTAAATACATTTATTTCTTTTTCCCCTGTTCACCTTGATGGAAAAACGTATGTACGTTGGTTGGTGAAGAACGATAGAAAGGATGGGATTTTTGTGGTAGAAAGATCTGAAGACGGAACAGACTTCGAGGCCCTGGGCTTTCGCGACCGTGTTGGTACAGAATTAACCGTAAACCTTTTCTACTCTTTTGTTGATGAAGAGCCATTACCGGGAACAAGTCTATACAGAGTAATGCAAGTAGGAGCAGACAATACTTATAAATATAGCTCTGTAGTAAAAGTTAAAAATGAGAAAAATCCTAATAGAGGAACTTCTTCAGCCATCGAAACAACCCCAACTAAATAATAATAAGAACCCCAACTTTTTCAAAATACCAGATTATGAAAAGAAAATATACTCGCCTCGCCCCCAAAGTAAAGACAAAAGTATCGGTTCAAAACCGATTAAGATATGTAGCTGTTGCAGGTGCATTTGCACTTGGAGTTTTTACAGTTTCTTTACTTTACAATACACTTGGTGATTCAGAAAAATCTATCGCCAATAACAGGGTAAATGGAATGGAAACATTAGCCGAGTTTAAACACCGGAAAATGTTAAACATAGATGCAGCTGCTGTTGTGGGAAATGAAACTTTGATAGATTTTCCTGTAATGGTTTCATTTAAAGATGATGACTTAAAATCAGCAGCCAATGGAGGTAAAGTAGTAAGTGATAAGGGGGCAGATATCCGTTTTACAAAATCGGATGGAGTTACTTTATTAGATTATGAAATTGAAAACTATAATCCGGTTACAGGTGAAATTGTAGCATGGGTGCGCATGGACTCTTTAAGTAAAAAGCAACCACGTTCTATTTTTATGTATTTCAACAATAAATATTCGTTGGAAGAAACTACACAAAGTACTTGGAATAAGACCTACAAAGGAGTTTGGCATTTAAAAGGAGCACTAAGTAGTAAAATACCATTTGCTACTCAGTTTGCACAAGCTACAGGAAATCCTGCTGATAAAGATGTTTATGTAGCAGCAGAGAAAAATTCAAGTCAATTTCCTTGTTTAAATACACCAGAAGATGTTGATATTACAGGAGAAATAACGGTTTCTGCTTGGATTAATCTAAATGGAAACAAAGAAGTAACAGTACTTTCTAATCAGAATGGATTTAATGGTGGATATCGTTTAGCTGTAAACAAGAAACATAAGTTGGAATTTGAAGTAAGAGATGAAAATTCGAAACCAGCAGGAATTGTTGGGGAAGAAGGCGGTGTTGAACTTCAAAAAGATGTTTGGTATCATGTAGCAGCAGTTTATTCAGATGGTGGAGATTCAATGGTTACCTATGTAAATGGAACGCGTGACCGAGCAATTAAAACCGAATTAAGCATGGCAGGCAGCACAGAACCTTTGCAAATAGGTCGTGAACCAAGCCGTAAAATCTACTATTTCGGCGGACAATTAGACGAAGTTAGAATTAGTAACATGGTGCGCTCACCTAATTGGATAGGTACTGAATACGCTTCTGCAAAACCACCTTTTACATTTATAAAAGCTTCTAAAACAGAAGCGATTCAGCAACAAATCTCTATGAGCTTATTAACCTTTGATGCTGAAGTTCAAAGAAATACTGTGGAATTGAAGTGGCTTACAGCTATGGAAATTGACAATGAGCTTTTTACTATTGAAAGATCAACTGACGGAACAACTTACGAAGTAATTGGAACAAAACCAGGCGCTGGCAATAGTAATGATTTACTTACATACAAGTGGGTAGACTCAAAACCAACTATCGGAACAAACTATTATAGAGTAAAACTAACAAACTCAAGTGGAAACGAAGAGTATTCTATGATTACTCCAGTAAATGTAGAATCATCTGGTGAAGAAATTATTCACATTTCGGCAGCGCAACCAAATCCATTTATTAAAGACTTTTCCGTAGAATATACGGTGCCAAAAGATGGGGAAGCTAAGCTGAAACTTATGAGTGTTCAGGGTGATGTATTATTTGAGGAACAAGTTAAATGTGAGAAATCAAAAACACAACAATTCTTTTTTAAAGACGAAAAAGGAATGAAACCGGGAGTATATTTTTTAAGTGTTGCGCAAGACGACGAAAAGAAAATGGTGAAACTCATCAAAAGAATGTAAAAGTTACCTTAACCCTTAACTTGCGAGAAACCCTGTTTCAATTTATTTTGAGCGGGGTTTTTTGTGAAATCAACTTTAAGCAAATCAATTGAGAATCGAAGATTTTACTAATTTTTACTTTAAAGAAAGACTTTTGTTAGTATTGATTTGTTTCTTACATATCTAAAAGTTAGATATTCAAATAGAGATAAGCTGCAATCCTTTATCTTCAGTAACTTTAAAAGTTGAAGTTTCTCTTTTTTTACCCGCGACTTCTATTTCTTACTTCTGTAATGAGTGCACCTAGTTAAAGAGATCATAAGCAAACATGCAAAATATCTTTACGTATCAATTAGGACTAACCTTAACCCAATCCTAATACAAAAGATTATGGAAACGCAGCAACACACCAAATCGAATAAAATAGTGCAAATCATTTTAAGTGCGCTAGCGCTTACAGCTATTAGTGCAGAAACTCTTGAAGCTCAAAGTAAAATGGGCGCAGGATTAACAGGAAGTGCTCAATTATTAGAAGAAAAACAAAGCCCAATTATCTCATTTTCTCCTGTTTTTAATTCAGGTAAAACCTTTGTGAGATGGCTGGTACAAAACGATGAGAAAGATGGGATTTTTATTGTAGAACGCTCTGCAGATGGCGTTGATTATGAAGCGCTAGGATTTAAAGACCGTGTAGGTTCTTCTTTGTGTGTGAATCTTTTTTATTCTTATGTAGATGAAGCTCCAACTCCAGGACAATCTTATTATAGAATAATGAGTGTTGGAACAGATCAAACATATTCTTACAGTGATATAGTTCGTGTGAGAACAGATATGCAATCTACAAATGCACCAAGCAATAGTGCCAGCAACGAAACTGAACCTAAATAAAAGAAATTAAAATATTGAAAATACCCGTTTGCATCGCTGCCGCGAACGGGTATTTTTTAATTCAACTAATTTTTAATAAAGCCCTATAAATAAGGATTTATTGAGTAATCACTTATCAAAATGAGAAAACGTTTACAATTAAAACCTAAAACTAAAGTCACAGTCTCCACCCGATTAAGGTTGGTAATTATTGTATCAAGTTTTGCAATAGTTGTTGCTGTTGGAGTTATTTTATACTATCAGTTTGGCGATGTTGAAGATAGTCTTGCAAATCAAGAAAATGCATTGCCAGATTTCAATTATCGTAAGAAATTAACTTACTCAAAAGATATTGTAAAAGGGAATGAGTTATTATTGAATTTTCCGGTTTTAATAAATTTAATTGATGCCGACTTAAGGGCTGCCAATAGAGGTGGTAAAATAATTCATCCCAAAGGTTTTGATATTCGTTTTACAAAAGCCGATGGTAAAACAGTTTTACCAGCTCAAGTTGAATCATTTAATCCAAATACAGGAGAGGTAAATGTTTGGGTTGTTTTAGATACTTTATCATCGAAGTCCAACAATCAGCTTTATATGTATTATAGCAATGCTACAATAAAGAATGAATTGGCAAATGTGCTTTGGAGCGATAATGTAAAAGGAGTTTGGCATTTCAATGGAGATGTGAATGCAAAAAACAACAGGAAGCTAAAAGCAACAACGATTGGAACTTCAGAAGCAAAAGGAAAAATAGGAGCAGGGCGCTTATTCTCATCTTCGGCAAAAAATTGTGCAAGTTTTGATTATAGCGAAGAGCTAGACACTAAAGGAGATTTTACACTTTCTGCCTGGATTTACCTGAATGAAAAAGGACGCGAACAAGTCATAGTTTCAAACCAAGGCGATAGCCCAGGAGGTTATCGTTTATTCATTAACAAAAACAACCAATTAGCTATTGATTTTATTAATACTGCTGGAAAAAGAATAAGTACTAGCGGAGTAGAAGGAGCTGAGAAACTTGAGTTAAATCGTTGGTATTTTGTTGCAGGCGTTTATAATGCTTCTTTAAATCAACTTCAGACTTATGTTGATGGCATTTTCGATAAATCAATAGTAGTTTCAGATGCTCCGGCAACAACGTCTTCTAGTTTACAAATTGGTAGAGATCAATTTAATGATAACTCTTATTTCAATGGAATTTTAGATGAGTTAAAGGTAACTGCAGCCATTCGCACACAATCTTGGTTGGCAACTGAATTTTACAATCAATTTGCTCCAAAATCATTGTTTAGTTTAGGCGCAGCAGAAGACCTTAATATGAGCGCCGAAGCAAGGTTAAGAAATAAGCAAGCAATGGGAGAAAATGATAAGCAGGAGTTGAAAAATCAAGTTAATGCAAATAACCAAGAAGCAAAAAAATTAAACGGGGCTTCTGGAAATCCAAATGCGGTAAGCTCGAGCGCTGAGGTTATTCAAGCAAGATTAAATAATATAAAGCGTGTTGCAAAAGACAATGACAAGGCTCAAAATTAGTCCATTAAAAGCTTAATTTGCTTTTACAAACTTCTTGCAAACGTTACCCATTTTGTTGTTTATCCTTAAATAGTATATTCCGCTGCTAAGATTTGATGTAGGAAATATTAGTTCAATTTCACTTTTGTTAAATGTTGCAGTTTTATAAACAATTTGCCCAACCATATTTATAATTTCTACACTTGTAATTGGTTGAGATGAATGAGCGGTGAGATAATCATCAACAGGATTTGGAAACAGCAGAATATCATTTATTGAAGTGTTGTTCTGGTTTATATCAGTTACAAGAATAACAGAAACGGTATCGGAAGTAGCACATCCAAATTCATTAAAAACTGTTACCCAAACAAGACCATTTTCAGGTTCATTGTTGATAGTTATAGTTTGAGTCGTATCGCCTGTGCTCCACAAATAGCTGTTATTAGCATTTCCAGCATTTAAAGTTATTGTTTCACCTGAAGTAATAAATTGATCGGGCCCAAGATTCACAGTAAAATCATTTACAATGCTAAATTCCTTTATGATGCTATCGCTCGCGCAACTATAAAAAGGATTCATTATATATTCAAAACGTAAATCAATATCCAACGCTGGATAGGCGAAGCTGGAAATGCCTCTAGGATAAGTATTTTCAAAACCTACATTTACAGTTGATTCCAAGGCATTCTCAAAATAGATGGCAAAGGTGTAAACAGAATCTTTGTTCAATAGCAATTGAAAATCGGGAAAATCAAAATTCTGTAAGAATGCAGACATAGCACCAAAGGTATCAACTGCGGCAAAGAGCTCTTGCCCAGCAGTTCCTGTTCCTTTAAACAACTTGTAGATAACAGGAACTAAATAATTTGAGTAAAGTCCTAGGTTAAATTTATCGATATAACCATTGCTGGAAGGCATAAACGATTGCCATAGAGTATCGTTATTACCAACTTCAAATCCAGAAAAAATGGAAGACGGAGTCCAGCTTTGATTAATGGTGTCTAACCAGATATAATCTTCAGTTTTTGCATAAGTTATAGTATGCGTACCGATTTCTAATTGTGTTAAGTCAATTGGAGCAATGCTCAAAGGTTGATTATCCAGATACAAGTTTCCATTAAGTGGAGCTACTGTAAAATCAAGTAAACTATCATTTCTGCAGAACACCGCAGCATTAGGAAGGTTAATTTGTGCAGAAACAGGAATTTCAAAACTGTTGTTATTGGTGGTGATACAACCAAAATTGTTCTGATAAGTGTAATTTGCAGTGTGCAAGCCACTTCCAAGGGCAGCTGGATTAATTATGTTGCTGTTTTGACTATCAATTTGAATGCTTCCACCTGTAGGTAAAAATGAAACTTCTGAAGGGGGAGCGCTTAAGCAATAGCTTGGGAATAGAATATTTGCAAAAGTTGGAGTTGTTACTCCGATTGTAACATTGCTGTATGTACTATTACCACAATTTGGAGTTAAAGGAATAATGTATGAAATAAACGACAAATCGTTGTTCATATTACTAATTCCGAAAGGGTATTGGTTGCTGCGCATTCCTGCTATTTGGTAATTACTTGCTGCATCAATTTTAACTGTAAAAATGTTTCCTTGATTTACAGGAAGAGGGTTGGTGAAATATATTTTAAACCAGTCTAGATTGTTGTTAATACTTGCATCAACAGTGCCTTGAGCTAACAAAGTACCATTTATTCCATTTCCACTATAAATCTTGTAATTAATAGTTTGTACAATTGGGTGAATCATAGAAAAAGCAAACGCAGAAAAGCTGCCTGCTTCTGTGGCTGTAAAAGATTGCCAAGAAGCGTTTTGATTATAAATTGTATCACGATAGTTGAAAAAAGCATTTGTAGTTTCAATTGCAGATGCGTTAGAAGTAGCAGTATAAGTAATTACATGATTGCCTGGGCCAGCAATCGCCGGGAAAAAAGTACCGTTAACGACACCATTTCCAGAAAAAATGCCACCAGAAACTATGCTATTCAATTCAATGGGAGCGTTATTTATACAAATTTTTCTAGGAATTGAGTCCATTACTACACCTAAATTACCACTTTTTAAATAGGCCCTTTCATGGTCTAGGCAATAAGCCATTCTGCTATATTGCTGAGGTGTAAATTGAGTAATACAATTTGGATAGGTTGCGCACATGTAATTATCAATAGCAGGGGTATAAAGGTCTCCATTAGCATCAACACTAACAGTATCGATATATTCGCATTGAGGATAAGGTGCAATTCTTCCAAATAATCCTGGGTCAGCTGGTGTGTCGCAAATAAAATCTCCCTCAGTTTGGCAATTTGTGCCATTTACTAATTCAAGTGTGTAAATACTTGTTGAATAGCCATTAAAGGCATGTGTGTGTAAAAGTGAAAAGTAATGTGCTATTTCATGCGCCAAAATAGTAGTTGGATTGTTTCCCATTAAGATTCTATCGGGTGCCCCAAAAAAAGGCAAAGAAGAATTCACAACGCCACCTTTCGCATAAAAAATATTTAGGTATCCATTTTGCCAAGCAGCGTTTGTAAAGTAATTTTCAATGGTATTATCCCATGTTTCGAATCCAGGAGTATTCGTTAAATTGTAAGGATAAGGAACAAATTGAATATTACAAATACTGAAATGTAAATTGATGGGCGCAAAAATAATATTCATTTGATCAATTTCAATTTGAACAGATTGAGGAGTAACCACCGAACCTGTTGAATATTGAGCAATAATAATATTCAAAGCAACATCTCTTACCTCGCTTCTATTGGCACTAACATCATAATTATTAGCGGCTTCAGCAGTGCTCATCATATAATTTTCATATGATTCTGGGTAAGCATCCATGCTACACTCATTAGTTTGTGAAGATAATGAATTGAAGAAAATTGTTAAAAAAGTAATTGAAGATAATAACTTCATTTTAGAGTGGTTTGAATAAGAGAGAACTACAAAAATAGTTTTATTCTAACCCCTTTTTATTTTTTTAGGTTTTCTGACTTAATTCTTGAATTTTTAAATAGAATTAAGTGTGAATCTAAATTCGCTCCCTTCATTAGGAGCGCTTTTTACACTTATGAATCCCTTGTTTTTCTCAACAAACTCTTTTACTAAAACGAGTCCTAAACCAGAGCCATTTTCTCCGTCTAAACCTTGAATACTTTTTTTGTTTTTGTAATCAAAAAGATGGGCAATTTGCTCACTATCAATTCCTTTACCGTTATCAATTACACGAATTTCTGTATGACCATTAATGCGTTTAGCCATTAATTTTATCTCTCCATTTTTTGGAGTGTATTTCAGCGCATTCATAATTAAATTGCGCACTATCATCTTTAGCATATTTGCATCGGCGTAAACCAACGTATTTTCAGGAATTGAAATAGACAAAGTAATGAATTTGCTTTCTGCCATTATATTCAACAATTTTATCTCATCTACAAGCGTAGCCGCAATATCAATAATTTCAAATTGAGCACTTAAATTGTTCGCGTTAGTGCGCGACCAAAACATTAGATTGTCAATTAATTGTGTACTACCTCTTAAACTCGAAATTACTTGAATTCCTGTTTTCCTCATTTGGTTTATATCAGTAGTTTTTCCAAGAAACAGTTCCATCAATCGCATACAGTCATACAAAGGGCTTCTTACGTCGTGCGTAATCAATCCTAGCATTTTGTTTCTGGTTTCATTAGACAGGTTTAAAGCAGTTTCCTGTTCTCTTAAAGCATCGTTGGCATTTTTCAATAAGTCAGTTTGCAATTTTAAATTATTGTGTTCTTTTTTTCTAATTTTAGAAATATAAAAGAAATATATTACAGCTATCAAAAGTAGAATTAACGCAACAAATAACCAACTTTGTAGTAACGACAATTGTCTTATGGTTTGATTCTTTTTTTTAAGTTCTTCATTCTTCAAGTCTAAATTAAAAAGTTCATTTTGTTGCACACTATTTTGAACTGTTGAAGTAGCATAAAGTCTGTCAATTAAAGCATTGTATTCCTTTTGAATTTTCATCGATTCAAAATACTTATGTTTTGTTTCATAAATAGCCGCTTTAAGGTGATATATATTTTTTAATTCTTCTCTAAACTTGTTTTTTTCTGCAATTTTTTGGATATAGGTAATTCTTACTAATGCTGCATCATAATTTTTATTTAGAGTATCAATACATGCAAGCCCATGTCCATTTTCAACCATATTGAAAGGCAAATTATAAATTTTAGCAATATCCATCCCTTGTTGGTAATAAACACTTGCAAAGTCAATTTTCCCCTGCATTCTATAAACCTCGCCAATGTTCGCATAATCATTTGCCAAATCAACCATCGAATGACTTATCTTATTTAATTCTATAGATTTTTCATAATAGAATTCGGCTTTTTTGTAAATCTTCTTGTGTCTAAATACGTCTCCAATTTTGTTGTAAATCCTACTTATATCTGATTTTTCCGCTTTATTGATAGATAAATACTTCGCAGCTATGTAAAATTCCATTGCCTTTTCAAAATTCTTTTCTTTCCTCATTACATCGCCTAAAACAATAAGCGATTTTATTAAACCTTTAGGCATTCGTATAACCTGAAAATTTATACCTGCTTTCCAACAATAACTTTCAGCAGTATTATATTCGCCTTGGAAATAGTAAAAAGTGCCGATTTCCAATTGGGCACTTGCAATTTTATACCTATTATTATTTTCTAAGCCTATCCTATATTGCTTAATTGCATCTTTAAATGCTTTTTCAGGCTCGGAATATTGCACCGCTTTCAATGGTTGAAAAATCGCTATTAAAACGACACTCAACTTTAATGCAATATTTACAATTAATCTTTGCTTATTCATGATAGAATTCAATACGTAAATATTAGCAATCGAGTTAAAGCAGAATTGGCAAACAAAGACAAATTCCTTGATATGTAAGTTTTATTAAAAGAATCAGAAAAAAAATGAAAAGTGATTAACAATTCTCCTCCTAAAAATCTAAATTTACTTAGCTTTGCGCAAGTTTTCAATAAATATAATGGCATTAATAAAATCTATTTCAGGAATTCGTGGGACAATTGGTGGAGCTCCAGGCGAAGGATTATCTCCAATTGACATTGTAAAGTTTACTTCTGCATTTGCATCTTGGGTTAAAAAAAGACACGATTTACCTAGGCACACTATTGTTATTGGTCGTGACGCGCGCATATCCGGTGAAATGTTTCGGAATTTAGTAGTAGGAACATTGCAAGGTATGGGCATTAATGTGATTGATTTAGGTTTAAGCACCACTCCCACAGTTGAAATGGCTGTAACAATGGAAAATGCTCAAGCAGGAATTATTCTAACTGCCAGCCATAATCCAAAACAGTGGAATGCACTTAAATTGTTAAATGAAAAAGGTGAATTTATTTCTGCACAAGACGGACAAGATGTGTTGGAAATAGCTGATAAAGAAGATTTTACTTATGTTGATGTAAATCATTTGGGAAGTTATTTGGTTGTTGATGGTTACATGATTAAGCACATTGAAAAAATACTACAATTGCCTTTGGTGGATGTTGAAGCCATTAAAAAGGCAAATTTTAGAATTGTTGTTGATGCTGTAAATTCTACAGGTGGAATTGTAGTTCCTCAATTATTGAATGCGTTAGGAGTCGAACAAATTACTGAGTTGTTTTGCACACCAGATGGAAAGTTCCCACATAATCCCGAACCATTACCTGAAAATTTAAGGGAATTAAGTGAAGAAGTGAAAAAGAAAAATGCACATTTAGGAATCTCTGTTGATCCTGATGTAGATAGATTAGCAATGGTTTGTGAAGATGGAGAAATGTTCGGAGAGGAATATACTTTGGTAGCAGTAGCCGATTATGTTTTGAAAAATACACCAGGAAATACTGTTTCTAATCTATCATCCACAAGAGCATTGAGAGAAGTTACCGAAAAGGCAAAAGGTGTTTATTACGCATCAGCTGTTGGGGAAGTAAACGTTGTAGAAATGATGAAAGCACAAAATGCAATAATAGGTGGAGAAGGAAACGGTGGAATAATATACCCTGAGTTGCATTATGGGAGAGATGCTTTAGTTGGAATTGCTCTATTTCTAACGCATTTAGCTAAGTTTGGAAAAAGCGTATCCATGTTACGTTCTACATATCCTAACTATCATATTTCTAAGAATAAAGTGGAACTAACGCCTGAAATTAATGTTGACCAAATTTTAGAAAGTATTCAAAAGAAATACGCCAAACAACCAATTAACACAATTGATGGGGTGAAAATTGAGTTTGATAAATCATGGGTTCATTTACGCCGCTCTAATACTGAACCAATTATCAGGATTTATTCAGAATCTGATTCTTCAGTAACAGCAGATAATCTTGCCAATAAGATTATCATGGACATCAAAGAATTTACATCAGAAATGATTCTTAATTCATAATTCAAAAGCTTATGCCAATTTACCTAGACAACGCCGCTACCACTCGTTTAGATGATGAAGTTATAGAAGCAATGATTCCTTATATGCGTGAGCATTTCGGAAATCCATCTTCTATTCATGCTTATGGAAGGGTTACGCGCGCAGCCATAGAAAAAGCGAGAAAAACAATTTCCAGTTTACTCAACGTTTCTCCTGCAGAAATTTTCTTCACTTCCGGAGGTACTGAAGCCAATAATATGGCCTTGGTTAATTCTATAAAAGATTATGATTTGAAACATGCAATAACTTCACCCACAGAACATCACGCAGTTTTGCATACATTAGAAGCTTTAGCGCATGTCGGTAAAATTAAATTGAGTTTGGTAAATATTGATGCTCAAGGAAGAGTTGATTTGAATCATCTTGAGGAGCTTTTAAAAAATAATTCTCGATCTATAGTTTCTTTGATGCATGCCAATAATGAGATTGGAACCAAATTATCATTAAAAGAAGTGGCCGAAATTGTAAAAAAATATGATGGACTATTTCATTCTGATACCGTTCAAACTATGGGGCATTATCGATTTGATTTACAGGATATTTCGGTAGATTTTATTAATTGTGCTGCTCACAAGTTTCATGGTCCGAAAGGAGTAGGTTTCATCTATATTCGTTCAGGTAGTAAAATTCAACCTTTTATTTTTGGTGGAGCACAAGAGCGCAATATGCGTGGAGGAACAGAAAATTTATATGGAATTATAGGCTTAGCTAAGGCTATGGAGATTGCTTTTCGTGATTTAGATGAACATCAGTCGTATATCAGCAATTTGAAGCATTATATGATTCAAAAGTTAATAGAAACAATTCCTGGTGTAGCATTTAATGGCGATATTTCTGATGATTCTTTGTATACTGTTTTGAATGTATCATTTCCGGAAAATCAAATTGGAGAGATGTTATTATTCAGTTTGGATATTAATGGCATTGCAGCTTCTGGTGGAAGTGCCTGTTCTTCAGGAACTGATGTAGGTTCGCATGTTCTGAGAGCATTAAACACTGATAGCAAAAGAGCTAATATTCGTTTTTCATTCAGCAAGTACAACACAATTGAGGAGATTGATTACACGATTCAGAAATTGCAAGAAATGTATCAACCTGCAACAGTTGCTTAATGGAAGAGACTCCATCGGAACATATGCCTTCTGTTGCAGTAATTGGTGCAGGTAGTTGGGCAACAGCAATTGTAAAAATTTTAAATGAAGGTCCCATCAATGTGCATTGGTGGATGAGGTCTGAGGAACAAGTGCAACACATTGCTCAGTTTGCACACAATCCCAGATACTTAAGTGATATTCAAGTAAATCTGCAAAAGGTAAAACCCTCATCTAATTTATTGGAGGTGATTCAATCGGCAGATTTATTGGTTTTGGCTTTGCCAGCTGCTTTTATTCATCAAACTTTCGAAAACGCAGATGCTTCTTGGTTTGAAGGAAAAACAGTCTTTTCTGCCATCAAAGGAATGATTCCAGGGAGAAATGAAATTATATCTGATTATTTGGTGAATGTGTTTGGTTTAAAACCTCATCAAATTGGTATCATTGCTGGCCCTTGTCATTCTGAAGAGGTTGCATTAGAACGTCAAAGCTACCTTACAGTTTCGGCTGTTGACGCTGAGATTGGTTTTAAAATGTCGCAATTGTTAGATTGTAGATATATTCATACGCATGTTATTGTAAATGATGTACAGGGAATTGAATATGCCACTGTAATGAAGAACATTATTTCTCTTGCCGTAGGAATAACGCGTGGCTTGAATTATGGAGACAACTTTCAGGCAGTTTTAGTTTCTAATGCTATGCAAGAAATGCAACGCTTTTTAAAGGCAGCCGCACCCAATGCAGAACGCGATATTAATGAAAGCGCTTATTTAGGTGACTTGCTGGTAACGTCTTATTCTCAGTTTAGTAGGAATAGAATATTCGGCCAAATGATAGGTAAAGGTTATACTGTAAAATCTGCCCAAATGGAAATGAATATGATTGCAGAAGGTTTTTATGCAGTACATTCATTAATGGAAACTAACAAGTTTTTGAAGGTAGATTTACCGATTTGTCAATTTGTACACCGCGTTTTGTATGAGGGAATTAGTCCTTCGAGGGAAATTAGGGTGCTTGAAGCGAGATTGAAATAGTAAGCTATTATTAATTTTCCACTTAATATTCTTAACTCCTTAATAATTAATAAATTAAATCATTAAGAAATTATGTTTTTTAATGATTAGCTCCTTAATGGTAAAAAATAAACCATTAAGGAATTAAGTTTTTTTTCTAAATATTCTTCATATCTTAATGGTGAAAAATAAACCATTAAGGAATTAAGTTTTTTGAATTGCTATTATAATCTCCCATTTGGTAAAAAAACATTAAGAGATTAAGTTATTTTTAATTCCTTAATGGTAAAAACCAAATACTATTAGAAGTTACTCAACCTCAATTTGATATTTATCTAGTAAACCAGTAACTCCATTTCTGGAAAATTTAGCTTTTTTGATATAATTGTTTTCAGGGTCTATAGAGTAATTATATGCATTCTGTAAGTCAGCTTGTTCCAGAATTGTATTGTCGAATGTGGCGTTCAGCAAATCGCATTCAATAAATTTTGCGCCACTTAAATCTGTTTCTGTAAAATCAACTTGTTCTAAGTTGGTATGAATGAATTTGGCTTTTTTCATTTTCTTTCTGAAAAAGGAACTCATGTTAAGCTGGCAATTTTCAAATCCAACTTCAAACAAAAAATCAGCGCAATTTTCAAATTGGAGGCCTAGTAATTTACAATCTTTGAACTGTACATTTTTTAAAGAAGTATTCTGAAATTTTGCATTACTCAAATTGCAGTTATTAAAAGTACAATCCACAAAATGAACATCTAACAAATCTACATTGGTAAAAATACAGGTGTCAAATTGACAATTTTCGTACTCTCCTTTTTCTATTGGATTTGCTTCAAAATTTAGCTTAACATAATGTTCGTTTTCAAATAGCTGGGTTCTCATAATGTTGGGGAATTTAGAAAATATTGGAGAAAACAGCTAATAGGTTACATTTTTCTAAATTCTTGGCATCGTCTGCAACCGCTGCAATTCAATCTTCATTTCACGCATCATATTCATAATGCTGTTGAAGTTGAGTTCTTCTTCTTTGTATTTTCCTGTGTTAATGGTGCAAGTGTATTCCCAAAGTTCTAAAATATCATTGGCGTGTATTAAATATGGGGCGTACAATTTATTGTCTGAATGCAATTCTAAGCAACTATCTGTAGCTAGTTTGTCATAAACACGCTTGTAAACTATACCATCGTTTCGGCTCAGTATAATGTAAGTATAGCCGTTTTTAACTTCACTCAAATCTTCCACGAACTTTCCAATTACAAATGCACCTTCATTTAAAGGAGGCATGGAATCGCCTTTAATGGGAAATGCACGGTGCTTTCCAGTAGGCAAAAACGGAAGATTCATTCTTTGTAATCCTTCAATGTATTCTGGGTCGGAATAACCACGTAAATAGCCTGCAGTAGCCTTTTCGGGAATCATTTCTACCATATCATTTCCATCGCCATTAATAATTACTGGAAATAATATTCGGTTTTTTCCAACTTTCATCAATGCAGATGGATCGGTCTTACTCAAATCACCTTTTAAAAGCGCATCTATTGAAATGGCAAAATGCTCAGAAAGTTGAATAAGCATATCTATGGAAGGTTCTGTTCGGCCACTCTCGTAAGAAACCAATCTGGCCCTGGTAATTTTTAACTGTTGTGCCATGGCTTCTTGCGAAAGGTTACGCGCACTGCGAAGAAAACGAATATTGGAAGCTACCATACCGATTGTTGCATTTTGAAACACAAAGATGTTACAATTTGATATAAATTGCAACAGTAATTTTCAACAAGCAATTGTTTATCGTTTATATAATGAAACCAAGCAATCAACCAACTGTTAACCCAAACAAATCTATTGTCCACATGGACTTAGACACGTTTTTTGTTTCAGTTGAGCGATTGCAAAATTCATCACTCAACGGAAAACCATTGTTGATTGGCGGAACGGGTGACCGTAGCGTGGTAGCTTCTTGCAGTTATGAAGCCCGAAAGTTTGGTGTTCATTCGGCCATGCCCATGAAACTGGCGCTACGAATGTGCCCAGATGCTATTGTAATGCGTGGCGATTACGAGCAGTATAGCAAGTATTCCGATATTGTTACCGACATTATCAAGGAGCAGGTTCCATTGTACGAGAAAACTTCTATTGACGAGTTTTATATCGACTTAACTGGCATGGATCGCTTTTTTGGTTGTTATACCTTTGCAACTGAATTGCGCCAGAAAATTATCAAAGAATCTGGTTTGCCTATTTCTTTTGGTCAATCAATAAATAAAACCGTTTCGAAAGTTGCTACTGGTGAAGCTAAGCCAAACGGACAACTCAACATTATTCATGGAACCGAAAAACCTTTTTTAGGTCCACTTTCCATCAAGAAAATACCAATGGTGGGCGATAAAACTTACCATTTGTTGAAGAATATGGGCGTGCAGAAGATTCAAACGGTGCAGGAAATGCCTGTTGAGTTGATGGAAAGGTTGTTGGGAGAATCGGGCGTTATAATTTGGAAAAAAGCCAATGGAATTGACAATACACCCGTAATTCCATATTCAGAACGCAAGTCAATTTCTACTGAAGAAACCTTTCAAACAGATACCATAGATGTAAATGCTTTGAGAAACATTATGGTGAGTATGACCGAAAAATTAGGATTTCAATTGCGCAACCAAAAGAAATTGACTTCCTGTATTACCGTAAAAGTGAGGTATTCTAATTTCGATACACATACCATGCAAGCCAGAATTCCTTATACAGCCTGCGACCATGTTTTAATTAAAAGGGTAAAAGAATTATTCGAAAAACTGTATACCCGAAGAATGCTGGTGCGCTTAATTGGCGTGCGGGTGAGTCATCTGGTAAGCGGTAATTACCAAATTAATTTATTCGATGATACTGAAGAAATGATGAATTTATACCAAGCCATTGATAGAATGAAAGCCAGGTTTGGAGAGCAAAAGATAATTAGAGCAGTAGGAATAAAACAAAATTCAAAAGATAAATTCAGGAGGTAAAACGATGTATTTAAATTGTCATTCATTTTTTAGTTTTCATTATGGAGCAATGTCTGTTAAAACATTGTTGGAAACTGCGCAGTTACTGAATATTAGGAAATTGGCACTAACAGATATTAATAATACTTCAGGTTGTTTAGAATTTATTAGGCAAAGTTCGAAATTTGGAATAGAGCCCGTTGTGGGAATAGATTTTAGAAATGGTATTCAGCAGCAGTTTGTTGCGTTAGCCTGCAATGAAGAAGGATTTTTCGAAATAAACAGGTATTTATCGCATTTTCTGGAAAATGAAATTCCAATACCAGACAGGGCTCCAGCGTTTAATCATGTGATGGTTGTTTATCCATTTTCTAAAAAAATAAATTTCAATTTACGCGACAACGAATGGATAGGAGTAAGACGAGACGAAATTCAGAAGTTTAAATTTTCAGCCTGGAAAAATAAGACGCATAAATGTGTTGCAATGATAACTTCTACCTTTCGCAATAAAAAGGATTTCAATGCGCATCGCTTGTTACGCGCAATGCAGCAAAACACTTTACTGAGTAAGCTTTCTGTAAACGAGCAAGCCAATTGTAATGATTTATTTGTGGATGAAAAATCGCTTTTGAAAATTTATGAGGAGTTTCCTACACTTCTCGAAAATGCGCAAAAACTGTTGAATGTTTGTGCCATAAAAATTGAATTTGGAAAGAGTAAAAACAAGCTGAAATTTACCAATTCAACCAGCGAAGACATTGAATTATTAAAGAAATTAAGTTATGCCGGAATTCCTGAAAGATACGCAGGAGTTAATGAAGAAATTGAAGCACGGGTTGCCAAAGAAATTGAACTAATCTGCAAACAGGGTTTTTGTGCGTATTTTTTAATCAATTGGGACATTGTTCGGTTGGCCCGTCACAAAGGATTTTATTATGTAGGGCGGGGCAGTGGCGCCAATAGCATTGTGGCATATTTATTAAAAATTACTGATGTGGACCCGATAGAACTCGATTTGTATTTCGAAAGATTTATGAATGAATTTCGCGTAAATCCACCAGATTTTGATTTAGATTTTTCGTGGAAAGACCGTGACGAAATAATCGCCTATATTTTTAAAAAACACGGAAGGCAATTTACTGCCCAACTTGGCACATATACTACCATGCAAACCAAGGCTGTATTGAGAGAATTAGGTAAAGTGTTTGGTTTACCAAAAGCAGAAATTGATGGATTAAGAGAGCAATTATTTAATAAAACACAAGCAGATTCAATTACACAATTAATTTATAAATACAGCGAATATATTTTCGATTTTCCAAGGCATTTGGGAATTCATGCCGGAGGAATTATAATTTCCGAAAAACCAATTCATTATTATACAGCTACTAGCATTCCACCAAAAGGATTTCCCTTGACCCAATTCAGCATGCTCGAAGCCGAAGATGTGGGTTTGTATAAATTTGATATTTTAAGTCAACGCGGTTTAGGGCATATAAAAGATGCAGTGCAAATTGTGAAAAAAAACCAGGGAATTGACATTGATATTCACGCCATTCCAGCATTTAAAAAGGACCCCAAAATTAAATACCATTTAAAAAATGCCAAAGCCATTGGTTGTTTTTACGTAGAATCGCCCGCCATGCGCATGTTACTAAAGAAATTGGAAGCAGAAACTTACCTCGATCTGGTGGCTGCAAGTTCCATCATTCGGCCTGGTGTGGCGCAATCGGGCATGATGCGCGAATACATTTTGCGGGCGCGCGACCCTGAACGCAGAAATTACATACATCCAAAAATGCAGGAATTAATGGCCGAAACGTATGGAATTATGGTGTACCAAGAAGATGTAATAAAAGTGGCGCATTACTTTGCAGGGCTTACATTGGCAGAAGCAGATGTGTTAAGAAGAGGCATGTCGGGCAAGTTTCGGGGACGCGAAGAATTTCATAAAGCGAAAGAGCAGTTTATTGCAGGTTGCGTGGCCAAAGGTTATCCCGATGCCATTACTTTTGAGGTATGGCGACAAATTGAAAGTTTCGCAGGATATTCATTTTCAAAAGGACATTCCGCTTCTTATGCCGTTGAAAGTTACCAAAGTCTCTTTTTAAAGGCTTATTTTCCAATGGAATTCATGGTAGGGGTAATCAATAATTTTGGAGGATTTTACAAAACAGAATTTTATGTACATGAAGCAAGAATGAGCGGAGCAACCATTCATCCGCCTTGTGTAAATAATAGCGAGTTTTTAACCTGTATTTATAGTTCCGATATTTATTTGGGTTTTATTCACATGGCAGAATTGGAACAAAAAACAGCTCAGGCCATTCACGAAGAACGCTTTACAAATGGACCATTTAGTGATTTAGCAGATTTTACCAAACGCGTTTCTATTTCAGTAGAACAATTGCGCTTACTTATTCGCATAGGTGCATTCCGTTTTACGGGTCGAACCCGTAAAGAACTGCTATGGGACATACTTTCAATATTAGGAAATGAAAAAAAATCGATACCTAAAAAAGAGCTTTTCGAAACACCCGTCACTCAATTTCAATTACCCCAACTTACTTACGACGAGTTTGAAGATGCATTAGACCAAATTGCTATCCTCGGTTTTCCCATCGTTTCACCATTTACATTGATAAATCCTGAATTGTTAATGCCAACCTTAACCCACAATTTGATGCAATTTGTAGGGCAAGTAGTTGAAATAACCGGCTATTACGTTTGTTACAAACCAACCCGAACCGTAAAAGGCGACAACATGTATTTTGGAACTTTCATTGACCAGAAAGGCGATTTTTTCGATACCGTTCATTTTCCTCCTGTCGCAGCGAAATACCCATTTAAAGGTAGTGGTTGCTACCATATTCAGGGGAAAGTAACGCAGGAGTTTGGTTTTCCAAGTATTGAGGTAATTGTTATGAAGAAAATTGAATTAAGAAAGGAGGTGCTCGCATTGCAAGACTAGAGATAATTGCTGTATTCTTAAAAGAAATGTATCAAGGTATGTTAATAAAAAATTTTAGCATATCTGTAAATAATTAAAGCAAAATTGTTGTACATTAGCAGCAAAATAATTGTTATGGAAGATGCTCCAAAATCAAAACATACAACCAAGGCTTCAAAAAAGTCAAAACCTTATGTTGTTTCCTCCACTCGTCAATCTGTGCAAGAGTTGCAGGTAACATATGAAGGAGGAATCCAAAAGTTGTCGCATATTCGACATGGTGTGCCCTACGAAACCGTAGAGTCGCTCAGTTACCGTGCAGAGTTGCCAGTTAAGCGCATGCTCGAATATCTTGGTATGCCGCAAACTACTTATAATAAAAAGAAACGCGAAGGCCAATTGCTTAGCACCCGCGATACCGAAGTTCTATTGGCACTTTACGAGCTTTTAGAATATGGCCTTCAGGTTTTTAACAATGAGCACAAAGCCTTTGATAGTTGGCTCCGAAAGCCCAATCCATCTTTGGCTGGTTACACTCCCGAAAGCCTTTTTGATACCTTCACTGGTATGCAAGAAGTCCGCAATTGCCTTCAAATTATAGATTTTGGAAATTACGCCTAATGCTAGTTTACAGAATAGAAAGACAGCTGTATTTAAATGAAATCTTAAACGGACGAGGAGCTGCTCTATCTCAAGGCAACCGTTGGAATAGTTTACATACTGCAATGGTTTACACCTCAGGCAGTCGTTCTTTAGCAATACTAGAAGTACTGACTCGTATAGACCTTTTTACAGATCTGCCAGAAGACCGCTTATTGGTAGAATTAGAAATTCCTAATAGTTTGTTTATTGAAAAGTTAGAAATCCAAACTTTACCCAAAAACTGGAATAATTTCCCACCCAACAAAACAACTCAAGGTTTAGGAGATACTTTTATTCGCAAGGCTTCAATTCCAATTTTGCAAGTTCCAAGCAGTCTGGTAAAAGGAGAGTTTAATTTTTTAATTAACCCAACATTCGCTGGCGTTTCTAATATTCAAATAATTTCTACAGAACCCTTAGATTTGAAGAGATGGAGACTTTAAATTATAGTTTGGCCGCCATTTCCGGCTGTCGCTACTCGCTGTGTCTTTTCCGCTTCGCTCCAAAGCCACGAGCTCAAACACACCGCTCCATCCGGGGCGGAGGCATTTTGGTAACATTTAAGCACATATTTTTTTTCAACATTCTAAGCGCTTGCAACTTTTGTTAAACAGCAATTGCTAAACATTCATTTGAATTAAAATAAGGCTAAAAGAAATTTGGTTTAGGTGTATTTCGAAATAGTACCCATACAATATTCATTGATTTGAATCCGCTGCATTTCTAATATTTTATGAGTACCCAAATTATTTTTTCTTTTTCGAAGCTTTACAGGTTTTACAGAAGTCAGCTAACTGTTCTATTTCACTTAACACTTGTGTATGTAGTTCCATTAATTGCTCTTTATTTCGCCCTAAATCTGTTATTTTTAGAGCAATAGTTCGTCTTTCAGAAAATTGCTGTTGAATATCTTCATACACTGGTTTAAAAAAAGTCACATCTGAGAATGTTCCTTTTTCTTCCATCAATTTTTTTCTTAATTTTCTTGCATATAATTCAGATAAATCGAAATCATATCTTGCAAAACACAACAAATCAAAAGCTGTAGAACTATCGGGAGCAACAAGTGTAACAATATTTCTATTGTAAGAGCATGTGACTTTTGAATTAAAGTTTTTGGTAAACATAAACTCGGCATTACTCATGTAAAACAAAAAATCTATCGTTGAGCCGGTACTTAAACTGTAAATATTTGTACCACCAATTTGTGTTGTTGTTGACTGAAAATCTGATAATTTAAGTTGATAAATACCATCCCATTCAAAAGTATTCTGAGCTATTGCTGTGTTGGTTATGATTACAACTATTAAAACAACTAATTGTCTCATTCTATAATTGATGTTTATTAAAATTTTCTTTTTACGCAGCCTACAGTTACTCGTAATTACAATTTCCGCTAATATAACTGCACACTGCTTTCTATCAAATATAAATTACTTATATTTAATTAAATTTGTTGAACCTAAAAAGTTTATTAAATAAATAGGGTTCACACAAAGGTTCCTATAAAATTGTAAATGTGGTGTTTATATTAACTTTTTGAATTCTGATTGCAAGGTAGTAGCTTATTAGGTTTTTGTGAGAAAATTACCTGTTGTAGTGAATGAAAATTTATATCATTATGGAAAATTAGCATAAATCCTGCTAGCAAATGCCATTCAATGGATTTTTCCCATTCAACAAACCAATAGAAGAGATTGGTTCGAAACGAACAAACATTTCCTCACTGTACCATTTTTCTTTATGGGTTAATTTAACTACAGCTTTGTGCACATGCATGTTATAAGCAAATTGCTGCATATGATTTTTGCTTTGCCAGAAACTCAATGTGGCTTGTTTTATTAATGGAATCTCGCCCAATCCAACAGAAAAAATAAATCCTTCTGAAGCATTCATTTGCTTGGCAATAGGTTTAACGCTCTTCCAAAATGATTTCAATTTGCTAATTTTTATACTTGCCCTTGTTAAAACTGCAATTGGCCCTGTATACTCTGCTCTTTTTTCCTGCGCTGTAAAAAACTCAAATTTATCCCAAGTGCCATGTCCTTCTATTGTTTTCAGAACAATGGTAAATACTTCTGCTTTAAAAAATTTATACCATTTATTAATAAAATTACCCAAGAATTGAGATTGTTTAAAATCTGAGTGTACTCTTAAAACGCACCATTGTTGCCAGTCGGGAATAATATCAAATGTTCCATTTCTACCACAACCAAGTAGTTTCCAAAAACTGATTTTTTTGTTAAAAATTAAGGGAATTCTAAATATGGCCATAGAAAAAAGCCCTATAATGCCTAAGTATTTTGGATAACGGGCAATGGTTAATGTGCAGTACAAATTTTTATATTTAATAGTAAAATTCTAATAGTATTGTTTTAGCTAATATTCAACTTCTTTTAACAACAAGTCACCAAAAGAGTTTAGGTTTTAAAAGGATAATATTTACATTGCAGAGGATTACAGCAATGAATTTATGTTAAAAACGATAAAAAGCATTTTTGTATTGCTAGGTGCAATATTATTTTCTTCAATTCATTCCTTTTGTATTGCTCAAGTTGTTGCTCCAAACGGAATGGTAGTTTCTTCCAATGTTATTGCTTCCCAAGTTGGTGTGGATATTCTGAAAAAAGGCGGAAACGCCATTGATGCAGCTATTGCAACTGCATTTGCTTTGGCGGTAACTCATCCAACGGCAGGAAATATTGGTGGTGGAGGATTTCTAGTTTTTATGAAATCAACTGGAGATGTAACTACCATCGATTTTAGGGAGAAAGCGCCATTGGCAGCAACTCCAACTATGTTTTTAGACGATAAAGGTAAACTCCCCAAAAACAATAATCACGAAGGTTTAAAAACTGTGGGTGTTCCAGGAACTGTTGCGGGATTGTATTTGGCGCATCAAAAATATGGGAAATTAACTTGGGCCGAATTGGTGAAACCTGCTGTTGATTTAGCTCAAAATGGATTCATAATGCCAAAGGGCTTGTTTAATGAAGCTACAAAACTACTTGCTGCAGAAGATACCAATCAATTTATTCAAAACTATTTTAAAAATTCGGAAAGTAAAATTACTCCAATTGGAAAAATTTGGAAACAAGCAGCATTGGCTAAAACGCTGGAGGCGATTCGCGAAAAAGGAAAAGATGGTTTTTATAAAGGAGAAATAGCTCAGGAAATTGCCGATTTCATGCAAAAAAATGGTGGAATTATTACTTTGAAAGATTTAGAAAGCTACACAGCCATTGAGCGTAAACCCATCAAAGGAAAATACAAGGAATTCGATATTTACTCAATGCCACCGCCTAGTTCAGGTGGTGTAGCATTAATTGAAATGATGAATATGATGGAATTGGCAAATTTAGATTCCATTCCATTTAATTCTACAGAATACCTGCATCTAATTGCAGAAGTTATGCGGAGAGCTTATGCAGATAGGGCTAAATACCTTGGTGACCCAGATTTTAATTTAGAAATGCCTTTGGATAAATTAACTTCTAAAGAATTTGCAAAAATGAGGTTTGGAAATTTGGATAAAAACAATGCTTCCATCAGCGATTCTTCCGCTTTTGGACATCCTTACGATGGAAATAATACAACCCATTTTTCTGTTGTAGATAAAGATGGAAATGCTGTTTCGCTCACCTACACTTTAGAATATGCTTATGGTTCAAGGCTTGGTGACGAAAAACTAGGTTTTATTTTTAACAACGAAATGGGCGATTTTAATCCCGTTCCAGGAATTACTAACAAAAAAGGACAAATAGGAACTTCGCCAAATTTGATAGCTCCCGGAAAAAGAATGCTATCGAGCATGACGCCCACTATTGTTTCAAAAAATGGAAAACCATATTTAATAATCGGCTCACCGGGCGGCAGAACCATCATCAATACTGTCTTCCAAACGGTTGTAAATGTGCTGGCGTATGAAATGCCCATAGATAAAGCCATTGAAGCAATGAAAATTCACCACCAATGGTTGCCAGATGAAATTGTATACGAGAAAAATTTGATGCCGTCTAAATCAAGAAAAGACTTAGAAAAATTGGGACATAAAACAAAAGCTGTAAATAACCTTGGTTCCTTAATGGGAATAACTTATGACGAAAAATTAAAAGTATTTGTAGGTGCTGCTGATACTTCTAGTCCAGATGGTGCTGCTGTTGGATATTGAATTATAAAAACAATATTTCCAATAATTCATCAAATGGATAAATTGCCGAATAGTTTGGAGCATTTACAGATTCAGCGGAAAGTTCCAAGAAAATCGGCCTGTCATTCACATAATTAACCGAAATTTGAATATTACCATACAATTGCTCATGCATATCATCAACACTGAATGCTGGAACATAAGGTCTTAAAACATGTCTATCCACTCTTTCATTGTAACCAGCGCGTGCTATAATTTGTCTTTCACTTACATATAAATTGTAACCAATGCGCATTATTCTATCTCTAAAATAATCTTGCAAACGAGGCAAAACTTCTTTACCAATTGGTTCAATAAATGGAATTAAAACGCTGCTTTGTTCACCATTTGAAAAATAGCGAATAGGTAAATCTCCAGAAACCCCTAATTTACTTAATGTGAAAGAAGTATAAAGGTTTTTTAAAACTTCCGTTTCTTTTTTCTGTACTAACCATTTATGATAGCCTTGTTTAAAAGAATGGCTTCTAACTAACATTTCATTGCGCACAGGTTTTTCCTCAGGATGATTCCTTTCGAATAATGTAGCTACAAAATGTTTAATAGACTCAAACATCTAAATATCAGTTTATAATGGTTACTTACTTAAATTAATTATCTATCTCCAATATTCACATATTTGCGCATAGTAGCACCTGTGTATATTTGACGGGGACGAGAAATTGGTTCCTTATTTTCAATCATTTCCTTCCATTGTGCAATCCACCCCGGTAAGCGACCTAATGCAAACATTACTGTAAACATATCAGTTGGAATTCCCATGGCACGGTAAATTATACCTGAATAAAAATCCACATTTGGATATAATTTTCTTTCTACAAAGTAAGAATCATTCAAGGCCGCATCTTCTAATTGCTTAGCGATATCTAACATTGGGTCTTTAATTCCCAATTTATTCAACATTTGGTCGCAAGCTGTTTTAATGATACTCGCACGTGGATCGAAATTCTTATACACGCGGTGGCCAAAGCCCATCAAACGGAAATTATCGTTTTTATCTTTTGCTTTGTCAATGAACTTCTTCACATTTCCACCATCATTTTGAATTTCTTCCAGCATTTCAATCACTGCTTGATTAGCGCCACCATGCAAAGGTCCCCACAATGCGCAGATTCCGGCAGAAGTAGATGCGTATAAATTAGCCTGAGAAGAACCAACCATTCTAACTGTAGATGTAGAACAATTTTGCTCATGGTCGGCATGTAAAATCAACAATTTATCTAAAGCGTTTGCAATAACTGGATCTACTTCGTAATCTTCTGTAGGCATTGCAAACATCATGTGCATGAAATTTTCAACATAATTCAAGTTATTCTTTGGATACATTGCAGGATGTCCAACTGAATTTTTATATGCCCATGCAGCAATGGTGCTAAATTTTGCAATTAATCTGATGATGGTTAAATCTACTTGTTCCCAAGTTGGATTTGCAGCCATAGAATCAGGATAAAACGTACTCAATGAACAAGTAATAGAAGCGACAACGCCCATTGGGTGAGCTTTTGCAGGGTATGCCTCATAAAAACGCTTCATGTCTTCGTGAATCAGCGTATGCCTTGTAATGGCATTAGAAAAAGTGTTTAGTTGATCTAATGTTGGCAATGCACCATAAATCAACAAATATGCAACTTCAATAAAACTTGATTTTGCGGCTAACTGTTCAATTGGATAACCACGATAGCGCAAAATTCCTTGTTCACCATCTAAAAAAGTGATGGCACTTTTGGTGGCACCAGAGTTTTTAAATCCGGAATCTAAAGTTATGTATTCTGTTTGGTCACGAAGTTTGGTAATATCGATAGCTTTTTCATCTTCTGAACCAACCACAACAGGCAGTTCAAAACTAGTTCCATCAAGAGTCAGAGAAGCGGTATGGGACATTTTCTTTTTATAAATTTATAACACCGCAAATTAACGAAGGGAATTGATAAATAGTTCATCTCCACAATAAAAAAATCTGACTTTTTAAATCCATATATTTGAAACTTTGATTACCATCACAAAATTTTGAAAATGAAAACGAAACTTTTCTTACTTATCTTTCTTTTGGGCTCTTTGTTGTCTAATTCTCAACAATTTACTCCATTTAATTGGCAATATCCTGAATATGGTGGACATTCCCTAAACAACATCAAATTCATAAGAAATCAAAATTTTATTGCAGTTGGCGATGCTGGAACTATTCTAAAAAGCAGTGACGACGGTGTTACATGGAGCAGAAAGGAACCTTTTACAGAAGTAAATTTTAAAGGAATTCATATAATTGATAGCGCAACCTATTTTATTGTAGGAAGTACATTTAACGGTGATGGTGAAATTTACAAAACTGTTGATGCAGGAGTTACTTGGGAATTAGTTTTTGAAAATATTCAGATGTCTTTAAAAGACATACATTTTGCAAACGATTCTGTAGGCTATTGTGTTGGAAATACAGGAAGAATAGTTAAAACAATAGATTATGGCCAAACTTGGACAGATATTACTAATAATGGGAATTTAAGCGGGACTTTAAATGCAGTTTGGTTTGTAAACGCTGATGTTGGATTTGTATGCCGAAGCAATTTTCCCGCATCAATGTACAAAACAGAAAATGGAGGCTTAACCTGGAGCCAAGTATTCGGATATACAAGTTCAGGTTGTTATTCTATACTCATGTTAAACGATACTTTAGGCTATGCTGGCGGAACCAATAGTCGTATTTTTAGAACCACTAATGGAGGACAAACCTGGTCGCAACAAACCAATTTTAATACCAGTGAACCTGTTAGAAGCATATCTTTTGCTAGTAATTCTTCAGGGATTGTTGTAACCAACTCATATATATACAGCACCGTTAATGGAACAAATTGGTATAGCCCTTATTACGGTAATAATCATTTTGGAGGCGCTATTTCACCGAATGGAACTGCAATAGTTGGTAACAATTTTGGCGGAATTAAACGAAGCATTGATGGAGGCAACACTTTTTTGGAACAAAATCCTCAAGCTGGAAATAGTACATATAGGAGAGTTAAGTTTTTAGATGCTCAAAATGGATGGGTAGCAGGTGATGGTTATTCTGCTTTAAAAACAAGTGATGGTGGTCTGAATTGGGTGAATACCAATACAAATAATTATATAGATTTTATGAATGATATGGCAGCCATTAGCGCCAACAAAATTATTATGGCAACAGGTAATCAAACGGGTAAGGTAATAACAACTACTAATGGAGGAAATACTTTTACTGAACAAACGCTAAGTGCAACTAATTCCTTAAATGCCATTTCATTTCCGACTTCAAGCATTGGTTATATTGTGGGAGATAATGGTGTTGCATTTAAAACTATAAATGGTGGTACAAGCTATACTTCAATAAACACAGGTATTACAAATAATATTAAAGAAGTATTTTTCACTTCGGCTCAAATTGGTTTTGTTGTGAGTGAAGTAGGTCAAATTAAAAAAACAAATAATGGTGGCAGCAGTTGGACAGATCTGCCAATAAGCGGAATGGGAACATCCAAACAAATTTACTTTACAAATGAACTAAATGGATACACTATAAACGAATTGGGAAATGTTTTTAGAACAACGGATGGGGGAGTTACATTTACTGCAGCGGGCGAAACTTGTCTTCAGGTTCCGTTCGATTTACAATTCATAAACGACAGCACTGGTTTTGCTGTTGGTGACAATGTAAATGCTGCGTGTGAAATAAGTTTCACCACCAACTATGGCGCGAGCTGGCAAGCTATAAAACTTCCTTATGCGTATGCATTATCAGGAGTTTCTGCTTTAGATACTGCAAACTTTTATGTAGTTGGACAAAACAGAAGCATAATTAAAATAGGTGATGAAGAAATTATAACTTCACAAAAGCAGATAAATGAAAATAGCTTCACACTTTTTCCAAATCCAACCAATGGAACGGTAACAATAAGTTTAGATAACTTAGGTGTTCATTCTAATTTTAATGACGCAAAAATTGAATGTTTTGATATTTCTGGAAAATTGGTTTTCAATACAAAGGCTACCTTCCCCAATACGCAATTAGATTTTTCATTTTTGGATAATGGTGTTTATTTAATTAGTATTGCAGGACACTACCAGAACATAAAAGTCGTTAAACAGTAGTTTTTACCACAAATATTAATGCATGAAAATATTAGTACTTGTTACGATAGCTTTTTTAGGATTTTCAACTTTACTTTTCTCACAAGACCCACAATTTACCCAGCATTTTTCTACCGGAATTTATAACAATCCAGCATTTACGGGAAGTACAGGGAAAGCAAGATTAAATGCGGCTTATAGAAATCGATGGCCAAATCTTTCATTTGGGGGTAACAGTTGAGGATTTCATACGTATTTTATGTCATTTGACATTAGTAAAGAAAAATTACATTTTGATATTGGGATTTTTTCATTACATGATAGGGCTAATGGAGGCGACTACAAAACCACTCAAACAGGATTAAGTGTTGGAAGGTCTTTAAAAATATATAAAAATATGTCCTTGAGAATAGGATTATCGGGAGCACTTGCGAATAGAAGCTTAAAACCTTTAAATCCATATCCTGGTCCGTCAAATATTCCAGAGATGTACAGCATTAATTATGCAGTAGTTAATTATGGAATGGTGTTGCATAGTAATACCATTTTGCTTGGGTTTTCAGCCAACAACCTCAATCAACCGAATAGAAATTTATTTTCAGAAAATGGAAAGTCGCCTATCAATTATGTTGCTCAGGGCTCAGTGAGAGTAACAATAAATAGTGCGGAAAATCTAACTGGATTATACTTATCAGTATTGTATAATAAACAAGGAGATTACACTAATTTTTTACCGGGTTTGATTTATCGTTATAAGTTTTTAAAGGCTGGTATATCTTCTAATGTAGATGATTCATATGCTCTTAATGCAGCTTATTCAGGAAAGAATTTAGGTATAAGTTATAGCTATATTCGTGATATTTCGAGATTAACAAACGATGTTGGATTTAGTCACGAATTTACAATCAACTGGACTTTTGGTAAACTCAATGAAAAGCGCCCTGGTATTGGTTTTATAAGTAGTTTGTTTTGATAGTTATTATTGAAAGCCCTCTTTGCACAACAAGCTCAGTGACCTTGCAGCAATCTATTCACCAAAAAATTGATTTCAAGCAAAAATTATAACTTAAACCTATAATGTCCAATTATCTTAAAATTGAATAAGCAATCTTCTTGCACTTGTCCACTGCCAATGTTGTGAACTATTAGATTTCTTTTTCCGTCGGTAGATTTTTTGTTTACAACCAATCCTATATGCGTGAGCCCGCCGCCCAAATTCCAACAAACAATGTCTCCTGGTAAATAGTCGGCAGGGTTTGAAGTTATTGGTTTTGAAGCTCCTTTTCTGGTAAAAAATGTCATTAAATTAGGAACGCGCCTATGGTCAATATTTTTGTCGGTATGCTTTAAGCCCCAATTTTTTGGATACTTAGAAAAGTTAGCCTGCATATCTTCATGAACCAGCTTTTGTAAATCTATTCCCAGTTTTCGGTAAGCACGAATTACAACATCAGTGCAAACGCCTTTATTTGCAGGTACATCACCATTTGGATATTTCAGTTGAAAATAAGTTGGATCGTAGCTTACCTGTTGTTTTGTTAAATCAAGTGCAGCATCAGCCAATTTTGTAAAGAAATTTGATTGTGCTGTTAATGAAAACCCAAATGAAATAAAGGTAAAAAGAAGTAGTACTAGTTTCTTTTTCATGGCTAACTACAAGCTTCTGTTCCTGCATCTAACATGCAGCAGTTCTTTTTTGTAGTTGCAAAAATCATTGCTGCCACTTCCTTACTTAACCTTACTTTATCTTTAGCATTCAAACTAAGCTGAATAGAATTATCAAATGCTTCTATTTCAATTATCTCTATTTGAGTACCAATAGAAAATCCAAGTTTCTTGAACAAAAGCAAAAATTCACTTGCATCCGATTTTACACCCGTTATTCTTGCTTTTTCTCCAACTTTCAATTCGGTTATCGATTTGAAACAAGGTTTGCTGATATTTCCATTTAAATCAGGAATTGGTTCTCCATGCGGATCGAACCTAGGAAATCCCAATTGTGCTTCAATGCGGTTAATTAAAACATCACTTTTAATATGCTCTAATTGTTCAGCAATTTCGTGCACTTCTTCCCAACCAAAATTCAATTGTTTTACTAAAAATGTTTCCCAAATGCGGTGTTTCCTAATTATTCTAACTGCTATTGATTTTCCTTCTTCTGTTAATGCAACGCCTTTTGATTTTTCGTAAACCAACAACTTTTTTAAGGCCAATCGCTTCAATTTTTCAGTAACAGAAGCTGCATTTATACCCAATTCTAAAGCCAATGAACTGGTGCTAATGCGCTCTTTACCATCTTGTTGAAGGTTAAAAATCTGTTTTAAATAATTTTCCTCTGAGTAAGTTTGCATCTGCTGAAGGCCACAAAGATAATAGCTTTATTGAAAATTATATTTAGGCTTACCTAATTATAATATTAGGTGATATAAATAAAAGCTTATTTTTGCGCGTAAATGAAACGCTATCTATTCAGTATTTGGCTGGTTTACCTATTGAACTTAAGCAATAACATTGCGCAAAATGTAAGTGTTAAAGGGATTGTAATGTCTGATTCAAATAGAATAGCATTCGCGGCAATTGGAATTTCAGATAATAACCAAACTGCAATTTCTGATGAGAATGGTAACTTTTTCTTTAAATCTATAAAAGAAGGGAAACATTTAATTACCGTTCATGCAATTGGTTACACTACTTATAAACAAATGGTTAAAGTTAGTAATCTAAAGGAACTTATACTCAATATTCAGTTAATTCCTAAGGTTACAGAAATAAATGAAGTGGTGATTACTGCCACGCTCAAAGAATCCTCGCGCGCCGAAAGTCCCGTGCCGATTGAAGTTTTTCAGCAATCGTTTTTTAAGAAAAATCCTGTTCCCAACTTTTTCGAAGCACTTAGTTTAGTGAATGGCGTGCAGCCTCAAATAAATTGCAATGTGTGCAATACTGGCAGCATTCATATTAACGGAATGGATGGACCATATACAATGGTGCTCATTGATGGAATGCCAATCGTTTCCTCACTTTCTACCGTTTATGGGCTGATGGGAATTCCAAGTTCTATCATTCAACGTGTAGAAATTGTAAAAGGACCAGCCTCCACATTATATGGTAGCGAAGCCGTTGGTGGACTCATCAACATTATCACCAAATCGCCCGAAACTGCTCCTAAAATCACCACAGATTTCAACGTTACCAGTCTCAACGAGATAAATGCAGATTTTTCGACGCGATTTAAAGGTAAAAAACACCAATCACTTTTAGGTGCAAATGTATTTTGGTTCGATAAAATGCACGACATCAACCAAGATGGATTTACCGATTTATCACTTCAAAAGCGTGTTTCGGTTTTTAATAAATGGAATTTTTACAGGAAATCAGGAAAAGAAGCGGCATTAGCAGTGCGTTACAGCACCGAGAACCGCTGGGGCGGACAAACCAATTACCGACCTGAATTCCTGGGAACTGACAGTGTTTACGCAGAAGTCATTAAAACCAATAGGGTAGAGGTAATCGGAAAATATCAATTTGCTAAAACGTTCAAAAATCTGCGTCTCGACTATTCTTACAATACGCATCTGCAAGAAAGTTTTTATGGAATCAAACAATACAACGCCACGCAACATGTATTTTTTACACAATTATTGTACAATAAACAATGGAAAAAACATGATGTGATGTTTGGCTTACCGTTCCGTTATACGTATTACGACGACAATTCGGTAGCCACAGCAACTTCCGATTCTGTAAACCTAAGAAACAAACCCATGCGCCAAGTTTCGCCGGGAATTTTTATTCAAGATGAATTTAAAATAAATACAAAAGCTACAGCCTTACTCGGCATGCGCTACGATTATCATTCTTTACAAGGTTCGGTTTACAGTCCGCGTTTGAGTATAAAATATGCCATAAATAAATACAATACCCTTAGATTCAGCGCTGGCAATGGTTTTAGGGTTGTAAATCTTTTTACAGAAGACCATGCAGCTTTAACAGGCGCAAGAGATGTTATTATCAAAGAAACTTTGAATCCTGAAAAATCATGGAACATCAACTTAAATTCCAACAACTACATTTTTCATGGTTTAGGCTATTCTATTATTGATATTTCAGCATTTTATACCCATTTCAGTAATAAGATTGTGGCCGATTTGCTTACGAATTCACAACAGATTATTTACCAAAACTTAAATGGATTTGCCATTTCTAAAGGAATTTCTTTTTCAATTGAAAATAACCTGGAAAATGGAATCAAAGCCACGGCTGGATTCACTTTAATGGATGTTTACCAAAGAACATCAGCAAATGCTGACAAAATTCCACAATTGTACGCACCTCAATTTTCTGCGACTTATTCCGTTTCTTATACCATTCCTAAAACTAAAATCCTTTTAGATTTCACAGGACGTTACTCCGGAACCATGCATTTACCGGTACTTCCCAACGATTACAGAGCAGCTAAATCTCCAGGTTTTACAATTTTGAATCTTCAGGTTTCCAATAATTTTACCGAGCATTTGCAAGCTTATATCAGTGTGAAGAACATCCTCAACTTTATTCCTCAAAACCCACTGATGCGGCCATTCGACCCATTCGATAAACATGTAAACACCAACAATCCAAATAATTATACTTTCGATGCTGCCTACAATTACGCGCCAATGCAAGGAATTAAGCTATTGATAGGGGCGAGGTGGATGTTGGATTGAAAAGTATAAGTTAACATCAATCTAAAAAACCTTCAGTTTTCAAAAAATCTCCTGGTGTAACTACTTTTTTAATGCTGTTTTTAAAATCCTTAGTATTTCTAGATATTATATAAATTATGCTTGAGACCATATCAGCACTGTAAATTTGGATAGCATCTTCAAAATCTTTAATAGTAGAAACCAACGCTTTCTTTAAAATCTCCTCTTCTACAGCAATTACATTAAGGTATTTTAATAAACCTATTAGTATTTTCCTTGTCTCCATATCTCCAAAATCCTTCTTCAAAATATAATGCACATTATTTACAGAAATGGCGCTTATAAACAGTTCTATTTGTTTGTTTTTCGACAAAGTAAAAATCATTGCCGAATCATCAGAAAAAGGCTTTCTATCTAATAATAAATCAATAATAACATTGGTATCTATAAATACAGCTTTCATTTTACAATTTGAATTTCTCCTTAAAGTAATCAGATTTCAATGCATCTAAGTCAACATCTTTTTCCTTTATTATTCCCATCAAAGCCTTTATTTCTGGATCAATTTTATTATTCATTGGCTTATTTTTTACCTTATCAATAAAAAAATCTTCTACCAATTTTGAAACACTTGTGCCTGTGTCATGAGCATATTGCTTTATAATTGCTAAAATGCTCTTTTCAACTGTCAATGTGAGCTTCGTTTTCATTTCAAAAAGTTTTTTACAAATGTACGTGTTTAAATTTATCAATACGTATCATTATGTTTTTTGTTTTAATAACTATATAATCAAAAGAGAGAATTGCTGTTAAGGTGTTTTGCAAAAAAATTACATTTGTACCTTACTGATACTGCCCGTGGAACCACTATTCTCAGAATTTTCCCATACAACTTACAACGATTGGCTCAATCAACTTAAAAAAGACCTTAAGACCGATAATGTTGCCAATAGTCTCTACACAACCATAGAAGGAATTACCATTCCAACATATTTTTCGCCTAACAGTTTCGATAGTTGCCCCGATCCTGTGCAGTTCAAAATGCCGCATCACCCCGAATTTGCTTATGCTAATTATTGGGAAACATGCGTGGCCATTGATACCAACGACCTTGTTAAAACCAATAAACAAGCTTTGCTCAGCCTCAATCAAGGCGCATCTTCCATTCGTTTTACTGGCCACGAAATCAGCAACCAAGAAGAACTCAACCTGGTTTTACGAAATATTCAAATAGACATCATTCAACTTCATTTCGATTGTGGCGAGGCTTCTCCCACCATTCTTTACATGTTGCTCGATGAAATGCGCAAAAGAAACCTCGAACCCAACAAACTTTCAGGTTCCATTTCTTACGACCCTTTAACAGATTATGCCTTTAAAGGTAGTTTTGACTACAACCTAGCCGAAAGCATTTCCCTGCTTAAAACCTTATTACTTTCTTCAGAAGAATTTCCTAATTTTAAAACGCTTACCGTAAATGCAGCTCACTGGCACAATGCTGGTGCAACCGCTGTGCAAGAACTGGCTTTAACGCTATCTGTTTTTGCCGAATATTTCGATCAACTAAAAAAAGGTTTAAAACTAGAAACCATCTCACAAAACATCCATTTACGAATGGCTTCGGGTGGAAATTACCTACTCAACATTGCCAAATTTCGCAGCATTCGCCTTTTGTGGAGCATGTTTTTGCAAGCTTATAAATTGGATGCAACACATTTTCCATTATACATTTCTGCCGAAACAGCTTTGAGCAACAAAACGCTTTTCGACCCTTACAATAACCTGCTCCGAAACACCACCGAAAGCATGGCAGCTGCAATTGCCGGTGTTGACGAAATTCTTGTGTATCCGCATAATCACATTTTCGCTCCAGCCGATGCCGATGCACAGCGCTTGGCGCTCAACATTCAGCATTTACTGCAAAACGAAGGTCATTTCGATAAAGTTGCAGGCATTGCCAACGGTTCTTATTACATCGAAAATCTCACGCATACGCTCGTAGAACAAGTCTGGCAGCAATTCAATGCATGGGAAAACAAAGGTGGCTACATTAAATGTTTGCAGCACAACGATATTCAGCCTGAAATCTCAAAAGCCCGCCAAGCCACCGAAACATCCGTTCGCAAACGTAAAAAAATCATTGTAGGTGTAAATCAATTTTCCGACCCGCAACCTAACATCTTCGAAGCACTTCCAATTCCAATTGATCCTTTGCAAAAGCCAGCAGAAATAAATATTGTAGAGCCATTCCGCGAAGCAATGCTCATAGAACAACTCCGAAAATTGAGCCATCAGCAAGAGAAAAAACACTCCGTTTTTCTTTTACGTTTCGGAAATCCTGTAAAGCAAAATGCCCGAACAGCTTTTACCACAGAACTCATGCAAACATTGGGTTACCAAGTAGACTTGGGAAATCCTGAAATTCATATTTGGGAACAAACCCAATCCGAAACTGCCCAAAATGCTTCCATTTGGATTTTGTGCGCTTCAGACGAAGATTACCTTGATGCAGTTTCAGATTTGCACCAAAACGCCTGGCCCGATAAGCCCGTAATCATTGCAGGAAAGCCATCCACAGAAACTGAATTACTAAAATTAGGCATAGACGCTTTCATTTTTGCAGGTTGCGATATCCTGGAAATAGGAGCGAAGCTGGCAAATTTCCTGGGCTTCCTTAAAACAGCAAACCAACAGCATGATTAAAGTATTCAGACATATCTCTTGGGCGTGCCCGCCGCTGCATACTTCGCGGCGGTCCTGTGTTCCGCTTTTAGTCCTTTTGGCTGCGTTCCTTCGCCCAAAAGGAGCTAAGCGCTTCACCCAGTCACGCAGCATTCCATTTCCCATTAACATTTGCATAAAATGAGAACTTCATTTTCAAACATACCATTCCCAAAAGCTGCCGATTTTCAGCAAGAAGCCCGCGTTTTCAATACACCCGAGCGCATTGCCGTAAAGCCACATTATAATATCAATGACCTCAAAACCATAGAACACCTGCATTTCGATGCTGGCCTTGCACCATTTCTTCGAGGTCCTTACACCAGCATGTATTTAACACGTCCTTGGACAGTGCGCCAATACGCAGGATTTTCAACCGCCGAAGAAAGTAACGCATTTTACCGTCAAAACTTGGCTGCAGGTCAAAAAGGACTTTCCGTGGCCTTCGATTTAGCCACGCACCGCGGCTACGATAGCGACCACGAAAGGGTACTGGGAGATGTAGGTAAAGCAGGCGTCGCCATTGATACTGTTGAAGATATGAAAATTCTCTTCGACCAGATTCCGCTCAACCAAATGAGTGTTTCCATGACCATGAACGGTGCTGTATTGCCCATCATGGCATTTTTTGTTGTAGCAGCCGAAGAACAAGGTGTTGCCCAAAATCTCTTAAGTGGAACCATTCAAAACGACATTCTCAAAGAATTCATGGTGCGCAACACTTATATTTATCCACCAGCACCAAGCATGCGCATCATAGCCGATATTTTTGGCTACACAGCGCAACACATGCCCAAGTTCAACAGCATTAGTATCAGTGGCTACCATATGCACGAAGCCGGCGCCACTGCGGACATTGAACTCGCTTACACCCTCAGCGATGGGCTCGAATATATTCGCACAGGTTTGGCTGCAGGCTTAAGCATTGATGAATTTGCGCCACGACTTTCATTTTTCTGGGGCATCGGCATGAATCATTTCATGGAAATTGCCAAAATGCGCGCTGCAAGAATGTTGTGGGCAAAATTGCTACATCAGTTTCATCCAAAATCTGCCAAATCTTTAATGCTCCGAACACATTGTCAAACCAGCGGCTGGAGCCTTACCGAACAAGACCCATACAACAACGTAGCCCGCACAACTGTTGAAGCATTGGCAGCAGTTTTCGGAGGAACACAAAGTTTGCATACCAACGCATTAGACGAAGCCATTGCCTTACCAACCAATGCATCAGCGCGCATAGCACGTAACACGCAATTGTATTTACAGCACGAAACTGGCGTAACACAAGCCATCGACCCTTGGGCAGGAAGTTACTATGTAGAAAATCTCACCAATCAACTGGTGCACAACGCTTGGGCATTAATGCAAGAAGTAGAGGAACTGGGCGGCATGGTTAAAGCCATTGAAGCTGGCATTCCTAAAATGCGCATAGAAGAAGCCGCAGCTAAAAAGCAAGCCCGCATTGATGCCGGCACAGAAGTAATTGTAGGCGTAAATCAATTCGTGCACAACGATACAAAAGAATTAGATATCCGCGAGGTAGACAATCAAAGAGTACGCGAGCAGCAGTTGGCAAGGTTAAAAACAGTCAAGCAAAATAGAAACGAAAGCCTTGTGCAGCAAAAACTGCAATTACTCACCGATGCTGCAGCTTCAGGAAACGGAAACTTACTCCAATTAAGCATAAACGCAGCCCGCGAACGTGCCACATTGGGCGAAATCTCATTTGCATTAGAAAAAGTTTATGGTCGTTACCAAGCTACCATCAGAAGTATATCAGGCGTTTATAACAAAGAAGTGGAAAACAATACAGAACTCATCAAAGCGCGCGCAATGGCCGATCAGTTTGCAGAATTAGCAGGCCGCAGACCAAGAATTTTAGTAGCCAAAATGGGACAAGACGGTCACGACCGCGGTGCCAAAGTTATCAGTACAGGCTTCGCCGACATTGGTTTCGATGTGGACATTGGTCCTTTGTTTCAAACACCAGCAGAAGTTGCCAAGCAAGCCCTCGAAAACGATGTGCACATATTAGGCATTTCTTCACTCGCCGGTGGACATAAAACCTTGGTTCCACAAGTAATTGAAGCGTTAAAAGAAGCTGGTCGCGACGATATTTTAGTTGTCGCAGGAGGCGTTATTCCCCAAAAAGATTACGAATACCTTTTCAACGCTGGCGTAGCTTCCGTTTTTGGTCCGGGCACCAGCATTCCTAAAGCAGCCCAAGAAATTTTAGGAATGTTGATTGAGGCGTATTCCTGAGGTAATTGAAATCACATAATTACAGAAGTATCAATAAAACATTTAAAAAATTAAAAATAAAAACATGAAAAAACTCTTAATTATATTATCATTTACTTATGTTCTAAGCTCTTGCAACAATTCAAGTAGCCCAAACCCAGACAGCACTAGCAATAAGACTTATAATAAACTAGAAAAAGCAAGTTGGTTAATTGGTAGCTGGCAGAATAATTCTGTTGAAGGTAATGCTTCTGAAATTTGGGAAAAGAAAAATGATTCTACTTATTTTGGTAAAAGTTATTTTATTATTGGAAAAGATACAGTTTCATCTGAAACCATTAGCCTTGAACAAAACGGAGAACAATTGTTTTATATTCCAATAGTTAAAGAACAAAATGGAGGAAAACCTGTAAAATTTAAGATGACATCAATTAATAATAATCAAATTATTTTCGAAAACCCCAAACACGATTTTCCACAAAAAATATCTTATTCTCTTATAACAAATGACTCTTTGTTAGCTGAAATTTCAGGCACGATGGCTGGGAAACAAAATTCTCAAAAATTTCCAATGAAGAGAGTAAAATAAGCAGACAGAGCATAACCAAAATGTAAATACAAACGATAACATTATTAGACAAGCTTTACCTAAAACTTAAAAAATAACGAATAGATATATTCTCAACAAGGAAAGTCAAACATGCCAGAACACATTTTCTTTTATTTAGGGCTTTCATTTTTAACAATCCACGAAATGGATGCAATACGCTGCCGTGAATGGAGAATTTTCCCTGGACTTTCATTACTCAATGACAAGTTAGGACATATAGTTTTTGTATTTGCACACATTCCTTTATTTTACTTCATATTTTGGCAATTGAAAAATAGCCAAGACATAGATGCATTTATAAAAGATTTTAGCATTTTTATGATTATACATTTAGGTCTACATATTTTGTTTCTTAAACACAAAAACAATGAATTTAAAGACTGGGTATCTTGGACAATTATTATTAGCGCAGGTTTATGTGGACTCCTTGAATTAATTGTTTAGATTTAAAATAAGTTTAATCATTATTAATACTTCTTACTACTATCTACTTTCAACTTTACACTTTCTACTTTATACTCTCCACTTCCTCTATCTCCCAAATCCTCGACCTGCTTATCCAATTAAAGAAGTTTATTTGCTTTATCCATTTGGGGTAGGCGCAATACAAATGCCTTTTTTTATAACCAGGAAACGACTCATCCATCATTAGATTTCTATTCAACACCAACATTTTGGGTGCATTTAGTTCATTTAGACATTCTTTGACGCTATTTTCATTTGTAGCTGCAAATACAGAAACATGTTCATTTTTATAAAAATTAGCCTCTAGACCTGAAATGGCATAAACACTCTTTTCGGGACAAATTATTACTACTTTTTGATGGTTTCCTAATTCATTTAAATACCTAAAGTAACTCACTGCTTCTTGAGCTGGCGTTATTGCCTTGACTACTAAAATTGGAGTGTTTATTACTAAAATTAAAATCGTTAATATTCTTAATGGTTTAGCTATAATTTTATTGCCAATAAAAGCATCAAAACCATTTACTGCAACACAAGTGAAACAAAAAATCATAGGAAATAAAAATCGAAGTTCCTTATGACCGACTAAAAAATGAGCAATCAGAAAAGGAATAATTACCCAAACAAAAATGGAACTTGGTTTTGTATATACTCCCCAAACAAACAATATCAATAAAATGATCGAAAACGGCGGAATGCCCGATAAAATGTAAGCATTTAAATAAAACCACCAGGGCATTGTTCCCCATTCTGCAGCTAAATTCAACGATATATTAGCTGTATAATAATTATATGGCGTTAACTCCAAACTGCCATATAACCAGTAATCTAGACTTATACAAAGCAAAAAAGCAATTGCACCACCTGCAATAATGAATGTTAGGTTTTTCCAAGTTTCCTTTTTATCAAGAATCAACCAAAGCCCAATTCCTACAATTGAAAAGGCCATTTGAAAACTAAAGAAAAATGAAAGACCTAAAAGCAGTCCTGCAATTAGGTTATAATAAACTTGATTTGATTTTTGTTTTGGAGATTTTAAAATGAAGAAAACCCCAGCAAGCATAGAAATTGAAGCATAATTTTCAGATGAAAAGCGAACATTTAAAAATGGAATAAACCAAACAAAAAAACTCACAAACAGCAACAATTGCTTTGTCTTTTCATTTTTATAATCCTTTATTAATAAAATAAACAATCTGCTAATTACAATCCAGGAAAGGAGTGCAGTAATTATTCTTAAAAATGTTAGTTGTTTAAATGGATCATTTAAACCTAAGTAATTGAAAGTTTGTAAAAATATATAACCAATAGATACTTGCAAAGCTGGCCTAATACGGGCCTCAAATTCCCATGGCATTTCATTTAAACTTGTATTCCCCATTTTAAAATTCACAAATTCAATCAATTGAAAATGCTCGTCAGGGTGGAAAAAACCTTCACTGTAGAAGGCTGTGACCAAAAAGAGACAAAATGAAAGGATTAGTCCAATTTTAATGTTCTTTGTCAAAATCTAGTTTCTATTGTTTTTTGCAAAGCTAGTCAATCTAAAAACCTTTGATTGATAGAAATAGGCAAAATGATGTTAAGTCTAATACCGTTTAACCAGTATTAATTCGTTAAACATTGAATAAAATTTAGTATTTAAAATGATTTTAATTTCAAGTAATAATTGATATTACTCATCCTAAATGGAACATTGTCAAAAATATAACAATTAGGAACGAACACAAACTATCAACATTACTTATTGTTTCTTCAAAACTTTTTTGCTTTTAGATGCTATTTTGTTTTGCTAAACTTAGCAGTACTTCTCTTTTTATTGCCTTCTAAGGTTACCTGATAAAGTCCTGCAGCAAGGTTGTTTAAGTTAACCTGAATGGTTTGTTGACCTAGTGCTCCATTTAATACTTCTGAATGTACCATTCTTCCTGATGCATCGAAAATAGACAATTTGTTAAATCCGATTTTTTGGTTGATTTGTACATTCAACATATCTCGTGTTGGGTTTGGATAGATGATAAATCCTGAAGCACTTTCTGCCGTTTCAATACCAACAGTAGATTCCTGCGTTACTGAGAAGCTGGTGCTGGTTTGGAAAATACAAGTTGCTCCGCTCATTTTTAACATTAACTCATATACACCCGGTTCAGTAACGTTTAATGCAATTTCAGTTCCTGTACCTGCTAATAAGCCGTTTAAGTACCAT
>Ga0247833_1000611_pt1 | contig 64435 bp, 65 predicted proteins | sample LaCruzMarch2015__7_FD_187117 | JGI IMG/M metagenome (GOLD analysis project Ga0247833, IMG submission 187117) | Freshwater microbial communities from meromictic Lake La Cruz, Castile-La Mancha, Spain - LaCruzMarch2015_8m | ecosystem: Environmental > Aquatic > Freshwater > Lake | place: Spain...
TGCTGTTGAGTCAAACCACGGGCCTTTCTAAGTTCCGACAATTGATACCCTGCCACCTGGTTTTCCAAAGCAGATTTTGCTACCTTGCGGCGGGCCAGTGATGATCCGCGCTGGTCGCGGACATCTTTCCAACTTACGTGTCCTGTCATTAGTCCACTTCCTTCCATTGATGCAACCAGATATCAAACCGCTCGTCAGCAACAGGTATCGATTCGAGATACCAGTCATGCCACTTGCCTCTTTTGTCGCCCGCGACCAAGAGCAGTGCATTTCTCGCCGGGTCGAATGCGAACAAAATCCGGCAGGTGCCGACCCGCAGTTCCTTCATATTTGCGTGCTTGCTGCCTGAGATCGTGTCAACAAGTGGGCGGCCAAGAGCCGGACCACGCTCACTTAGCATGTCGATCGCGGCCTCAACCCGGTCATAAATCTCATCATCAAGACCGACTACCCATTGATGCACCTCGGGATCGAGGATTACCTCCCAGGGCGCTGACACAACGAAATCATAGAACACTGGTGTTCTAAATTACAACCCAGAATCGCTTAGGGGCCCGGTTACCGCGCTTCCTGCAGCAGCGCGAGCAGCGCCTCCGCGTAACGCCTCGGGGATTTACGGTCGAGGTAGTCAAGGCGCTGCTGCTCCTTGACCACCGGATCAATCGGATTCGCGAGCCGATACTCAAGGGCTTCGGCAACCATCAGCGGGCTCATCTCATCGGGCAATCTGTCGATGAAGGCCGGGGTGTCGACGTCGATCGCCAATCCACTTGATGCCATCGCGGGTGTGCCATAGGCGGCCATGTCACTTAGTGGGCCGCTGACGCCAAGGAGTGGGCTGACGCGCAGTTGCAGGCCGATGTCGACGGCGAGGACGTAGTCGCGGAACACCTCGTCGGCGATAAACCCGGTGACTTCGAACTCGAAGATGCCGGCGTCCTTGGCGCGCTTGGTGAGTTCGGCCGTGACATCCGCACTGGCTGAGCCGACGAAATGCAGCGCGACCTGGTGGCCCCACTGGGTGAGCCAGGCGGCCGACTCGATGATGACATCGACCATTTTGGTGCGCACGTCGATGAAGCCGAAGGATGCAATATGGACGACGGGTTTGCCACCGGCGGTGTCGGAGAACTGCAAACGCCGGCGGGCGTCGGCGCGCATTTCCTCGGTGATCTCTGGAGTGCTGGGGAAGCGATAGTTGGCGAATAGCAACAACTTTGGGGTGATGCCGGTTTGCTGCGCGATGACGGGGGCTGCCGATGGTGAATGCGAAATGACCATGCGTGCGCGATTGGCGATCTCCCACATGCCCGCATTTTGGAGCAGGCGCATGTCGCCTATTTGATCCTCAAGTGGTGGATGCAGGCGCGCGCCCCCTTGCCCGCGCAACATCAGCTGCTCAACCCCACCGGGGCCACGCAGGGCAAGGTAGAGCTCGACCATGCGGGTGTCGTGCAAGAGCGCAACCGCATCGACCGTCTGCATTAGCTCAAGCATCGGCAGATGAAAGTGGCTGTTGCCAAGGAGTGTGACGAACACATCGTGGTTGCTGCCCTTGTTGAAAATATCGGCAAGGGGTCGGTGCTTGATATCGCCGTCGTTGCTGAGGCTTGGTTCGGCATCGGCGGTGGTGTAGATCGTAAGATTGCAAAGCTTGGCAAGTTCGGTGCTGGTGGCAGCGCTGAAGTCGGCGATGCCGGATTTTTGCGGCGGCCACGGGGAGGCGATGCCAACCGAGAGGTCTTTCCCTTGCAGGTAACCCGGAGCCGACGCTGGCGCAATGTTCATTTTGCCCAGGTGTTTAAGGGTGCTGGCGAGAAGAACCTGCTCAAGTTCGCCGTGCTGGTGCTGCATGAGCTTGGCCTGCTGGCGGGCAAATGAGCGCCGATTGCCGAGGTGGCGGCGAATGGCCTTGGCGAAGGCTTTGATGTTCGTCGGATTCGCCAGGTAGACCCCACCGCCGATGAGTTCGCGATGGGCTGGGATATCGGAGGCAACCACATGCGCGCCGGCCCCGACCGCTTCGATCACCGGCAGCGATAGGCCCTCATCAAATGACGGCACGACCACCACCGACGCCGCACGTAAAGTCTCGTGCAGATCGGCTTCGCTGAGCCGGCCCACGGTCACCGCCTCACCCGGGCGCATTGCGGCATGGATGCTCCAGTGATGCACGCGGGTCTGCTGCCCGGCCATCCCGATGACTATCACCTCGCGCGGTGCTTCATCGCCGGCTGTTGCAACACCGATCGCCGCGAGCGCGCCGTAGGTGTTCTTGCGTTGCTCATCACCTGTCATGACAACTATCGGCCCGGTTGGTGCACCTGCGCGCACCTTGGCTTCGATCCCAAGATCCTTCGGCCAAGCCACCGTTGCATCAACGCCGCTGCGCCCAAGTCGCGTTGCTAGTTCGGCCTTGACAACGCCGGAGATGCAGAGGTATTCGTCGTAGCAGCGCAGTGCATCAAGGCTTGACGCATACTCCGCGCGTTCGGCCGCATGCTTTAAATACACACTCGGGTAATGCATCGGGATGAAGTCGAAAACGATTGCGATCTTATGGGCCGAACTATGCAACACCGCTACCAATGGCTCGGCCGGCGCCGTCATCGGCGATGGTTCAACCAGCACCGAGATGCGATTGACGTTGGCCTCGGTGACTCTTGTCAGCTGCTCACACGCCCCCGCCAATTCGACCGGCAATTTCGCCAGCCCGCGGTCAACGAGCAGCACCACTTTTTCGTCCCCGAGGGTTTCGCGTAGCCCGAGCAGGGCGCTGCGCGCGAACCGGCCGATGCCGCGGGCGCCGAAGGCTGCGGTCTGCAGGCTGCGCGCATCAAAGAGCACGGCGTTGCCGGTGGCCGGATGCGGTGTCGGGGGGGTGCCCGCCAGCCTTAGGCGAAGGCGCAGGGCCGCGAGCAGGCGGCCCAGTTCGTCATCGTGGTTATCGGTGCGACGGGCCAAAAGCTCGTCGGTGTCGAAGCGGCCGGCGCCGAGCCAGTCGCGAATCTCCGGCACCTGCTGGGCTGTCAGCGGCCCGAGGTCAAGGCCGGCGGTCGGCAGAGCAGGTAGCTGCTCGGGGTTGATCCAGGTGCTGGCCTCGACCTGCGCCTTACCAAGAAAAGCCGGATCAACCAGGTGCCCAAGATTGGTTTGCACATGCCTTAGATGGCGTTTGCGAATGATGGCGCGCTCTATTGGCCCGGGCAGGTGTTGGCGCATCACCTGCGCCCGGCCGAGCACCGCCTTGCCGGCCCCGGCGACCTTGCGCGATGCGCGCCACGAGCGTGAGCTCGTCGCAGTGTTCAGCGCGGTGCGCAGCTCGTGAATCTGTTTTTCGTATTCGGTAGTTGCCACGGCGTTGCGGGTGTCGCCGAGAATCAACTCACGTTGCCAAGCCCGGCGATTATGCGCCTGACGCTTATCACGTTGCAGGTCAGCGGTATCGGCCAGCACCCAGCCGAACACTCCGGCGTCGAGTGCATTAAATGGTGTGGCGATAGCCGCCGCAAGTTCTTTCTGCTCGTCGGCGACATACCAACGGTTCACCCCATCGAAGGCCACGAACTTGTAGTTCGACTTGGTGATTCGCGGTTCCCAGTCTTGGTGGCTCGGGGTGCTGGTGCCGGGCAGCACCGCCTCAACGCAGAGCACCCACGGGCGATGCGTGGTGAGCGAAAGCCCTTGCAGCACAACGCTTTCGGCGCCCTCGACGTCAATTGACATGAAGTGGATCACGCCGACTTCGCGCTCGGTCAACATCTCGTCAAGGGCCGCTGTCGCGACCGGGGTTGCGAGCACTTCGAAGCCACGGGCGCGGGCCGCCTCGGCCTCACCGGCATCAAGGGTGCCCAGCCCGGTGCCCGGTACGCGGTAGAAAGTTAGTTCACCCGCACCACCTGCCGCGGCCATCTCTATCACTTGATCACGTGGGCGCATGATGCGAAGGGCCTGCGCAAGCTCAGGGTCGGCTTCGATCAACAGGCCACGCCAGCCCATGTCATAAAGGCTCGCGGTGATCGAAAGGTGCCGCGGCTCGTTGGCGCCGACGTCAACATAGGTCAACTTCGTTTCAATGCACGCGCCGGTTTGCGGATCTGCAAACGCCCGCCAGACACGGATGTCTTCCGCGTTCTGCGCGTACGAAACCTTGCGCGTTGCCGCTGCCGTCATCAGCGGGCGTCCTGCATCGCCTCGGCCACATCAATGCTCAGATCAAGGGCCCGCAGCGCCTTCAACACCAACTGCACCTCCAGGCGGCCGCTGCCGCTTTCGGCCCGCACCACCCAGTCGCGACTCAGCCCCGCCGCATCGGCCAACCGCTGCTGGCTCCAGCCCTTGGCCTGGCGCGCCGAGCGCAGCACCCGGCCCAGATCGGAGGCATCGGTGACGCGCATCGCTGGACCTCCGGTTTTTGGGCCGCCACTGGGCCGTAGGCCGCACAGTTGGCAGCCGCGCCTGCTGTCGGCGCTCGCGGTAAAGGCTAGGGGGTGTCGGCGAACGCCGTCAAATTTCTGGGTCGGTGATCGGAAAAAATGTATCGTAGAAGGGTGGGAAATTGTATCGTAGAAGGGTGAAAAATGGTATCTTAGGGCCGTGACGCCTAAGGCTTCTTTCCGCCAAACTGGCTACGTCCGACGGATAGTCGACGACGAGCTCGACTCCTTGTTCCCGCACCTTCCCGCCATCTTGATCGATGGCCCAAAAGGGGTCGGAAAAACCTCCACGGCCCTGCAGCGGGCCAACACCGTGCACCGGTTGCACAGACCACAAGAGCGCGCCATTGCTGAGGCAGACCCCGAACTGGTACTCATCGGACCCACGCCCACCCTCATCGACGAGTGGCAATACGTGCCGAGTGTCTGGGACGCGGTCAAGACTTCGGTCGACGAGAACCCAACTGGTGGTCGTTTTCTTCTAACCGGTTCAATGCCTTCAGCCGGTACCCACTCGGGAGCGGGCCGGATCACTTCGGTTCGATTACGGCCGCTTACCCTTCCTGAGCGGGGCGTCAGCATTGCCACTGTCAGTCTCGGTACCCTCTTGTCCGACTCCGCAGTTAGCGTTTCAGGACATTGCAATCTCGGGCTCGGTGACTACACCGACTTGATACTCGCATCGGGCTTGCCGGGCCTTCAGCATCTAAGTGGGGTGCCACTTGAGAAGCAGCTCAACAGTTACCTAGCACGGATCGTCGACACTGACATGCCTGAGGCTGGGTCAATGCACCGCAAACCAGCGTCGGTAATGGCGTGGCTACGAGCTTATGCAGCCGCAACAGCCACCACTGCGTCCTGGGAAACCATTCGAAGTGCCACGGCCGCAATCGGAGACGCGACCCCCACCAGAAAGAGTTCCGCTACCTATATTGACGTACTCACCCGGCTGCGTATTTTGGATGAAGTTGCGGCTTGGCAGCCTGGTCACAGTCACCTCGGCCCGCTAAGACAGACGCCCAAACACTTTCTAGCCGACCCTGCCTTGGCGGCGCGCCTAACCCGGATGACGAAGGGGAAATTGCTTCGCGGTGAAGGCGACCTAACCATCCCGCGCGATGGCACATATTTGGGGGCGTTGTTCGAGTCACTCGCGGCCCTGTCACTCCTAGTCTTCGCCGAAGCCAATGGTGCCTCCGTCTATTATTTACGCACGTCGCGCGGAAACCACGAAGTGGACTTCATCGTGGAGCGTGCAGATGGCCGGGTGCTCGCCGTGGAGGTAAAACTTGCGAATGCACCCTTAACCTCCGACACCCGACACCTAGCATGGCTAAGAGATGTCATCGGGGATGACTTAATCGGATCCGTCATCCTCAACACGGGAAACACCGCCTACTCCCGCCCTCAGGATGGGATCTCGGTTGTGCCCCTTGGGCTGCTCGGGCCCTAAGGATCGCGCCCGTGGATAAATTTGGAGGGTGTTCGGTTGTTTTTCCCGGATCGCCCGCTTGAACTTGTTATGAACGGTTAATAACTAGGGGGAGATATGGCAATCCCGCTTGAAAGGCCACCAGCCAAGGGACGGACGGCTAGCAGTGTGAGTGTGTCGTTAATGCCCAGCGAGCGCGCCGAACTTGAGGAGCTGACCTCTCGAACCGGTATCGGCGCCACCACCTTGCACCAACTATTGGTAAGCCCCAAGATCCGAGCAGCGGTCTGGATGTTACGAGAGTTGGAAGCAGCAGGTGTTGCAGTCGACGCCGGTCAACTTCCCGAGACAACTTGGTTCACCGCAATCACCGAAGATGAAGTTTCAGATCTGTACTCGGGCACTAAAAGCATCGGCTACCCGAGGTGACGCAAGCTCCTACCTTTTACCCGAGCGCAGAGCGATACTTCGTCCAGACGATGAATGCAAGTCGTCCGATTTTCCAGGGCGATTTGTTCGCCAGCATTTTCGGGGCGAATGACTCTGGCGATGGCACATTCGGACTACTTCTTCCGCACCCATGTGATTTCGCCGAGGACGGCAAAGGCGCCGTACAACCACAGCGCCTGGTTGCTCCGGTATTTCCCGCGAGCCGAACAAAAGTTCCGCTCAAACAGTTGCGCAGTGGCTCGGTCGGTCACTTAATCTGGCTGCCTAAGTGGAGTCCTGCGATCACTGAGCCGGATTGGTGCGCCGATCTTCGACTCTGCACGTCGATCGACGCAGCCTTCTTGGCTCACAGCAATCGGCTAGCGTCCATGTCTCCTGGCAGTTGGCTGGCCTTGAACGACAAGCTCACTCGGTATTTCACGGGCATCGCGGTAGATAGAACACGATTCGTCATTCAACGATCAGATTTGCACCCGGATTGCCCGCCCACCCCAGCAGGCGCCGGCGTCTAGTTTGAACCTAGGGTGCGCTGCCCTACTCGTGCCAGAGCGCAGCCGGATCCTGCAGCAGCTTCATGTCATAGGCCACCATCGCCTCGGCTAGCTGCGCGAAGGTCTTCGTATGTTGCCAACCGAGCTCGGTATAGGCGCGGGTGCTGTCACCGCGGAGCAGGGTCGGGTCGGTCGCTCTGCGCAATTCATCCTTGGCGTGCACGACACTTCGCCAATCGGCGATGCCCGCGGCCTGGAAGGCCAGTTCGATGAAGTCGGTCAACTCATGGCTGGTGCCCGTGGCGAGCACATAGTCATGCGGTGCCTTCGCACCCATGATTAACCGCATGCCGCGCACATAATCTGGGGCCCAGCCCCAATCGCGTGAGACATCAACATTGCCAAGTTCGAGGTACTCCTGCTGGCCGGCCGCGATGCGCGCAGCAGCCTCGGTGATGCGCCGCGTGACGAAACCACTGCCACGTAACGGTGACTCGTGGTTATAGAGAATCGCGGCGGTCGCGAACAAACCGCCGGCCCGGGCCGCGTCAATAAGTTGCAATGATTCGGCTTTAGCGATGGCGTAAGGAGTCTTGGGTGAGCGCGGGGAGAACTCGTTTTGCGGGGAGATCTCGGTGCCCTCGAAGATGGTGCCGGACGCCGCCTGCACGAACCGCGGTGATTTGGCTTTGATCTGGGTCATGGCGAGCAAAATGGCTTCGACCGCACCGACATTGACCCGGTGGGTCATCTCGGGGAAGTTAACCGACTCCATGATCGAACTGATGCCCCCGAAGTTATAGATCTCATCGGGCTCAAGGTCTACGACGGTGCTGCGAATTGCGTCGCCATCACCAAGGTCGCGTTCGACGATGACGATTCCGGGCGCGTAACGCTGCAGGGTCGAGACCACCGTGCCGGGCTTGACCAATCCGGTTACTCGATAGCCGTCAGCGAGCAGCAACTGCGACAAGATGATGCCATCTTGACCGGCGGCTCCGGTGATGAGTGCATGCATTATTTAGCCCCGGGTTGTTCAGGAATTAGAACGCGCCCTCGGGGGCGCCATCAAGGCGAGCGATGTCGGCATCAACCATGATTTGGGCCAACTCAGGGGGCAACACCTTTGCCTCCCAGCCGAGTAACGCCTTGGCCTTACTCGCATCGCCGATCAACTCGTCGACTTCGGTGGGGCGCAAGAACTTGGGGTCGAACTTGACGTAATCCTCCCATTCCAGGCCCGCATGGGAAAACGCCAAAGTCAAGAACTGTCGAATCGTAAAGGCGGTGCCGGTCGCGAGGACGAAATCCTCCGGCTCATCGGCTTGCAGCATCCGCCACATGCCGTCGGTGTATTCCTTGGCGTAGCCCCAGTCGCGGATGGCGTCAAGATTGCCCATCCAAAGTTCGCTCTGCTTGCCCTTGAGGATATTCGCCACGGCCAAGGTGATCTTGCGCGTAACGAATGTCTCACCACGACGGGGAGACTCGTGGTTGAACAACTGACCGTTGACCGCGAACATGTCGTAGGCCTCGCGGTAGTTGCGCGTGATCCAGTAGCTGTAGACCTTTGCAACTCCGTAAGGGCTGCGCGGATAGAACGGGGTGTTCTCATTTTGCGGGGGCGGGCTCGCGCCGAACATCTCACTGGTGCTCGCCTGATAGAAACGAATGCTCGTGTCGACACTGCGAATCGCCTCGAGCATGTTGATGGTGCTCACACCGGTGGCCTCTGCGGTATAAACCGGCTCATCGAAACTCACGCGCACATGCGATTGCGCAGCGAGGTTGTATACCTCGTGCGGGCGGATGTCGTAGACCAACTGCGACATCCGCGCTGCGTCGGTGACGTCGCCGTAATGCAGGTGCAGGTTCTTGCCCGGGATGTGCTCGTCATGGTGGATATGGTCGATGCGCGAGCGGTTGAAAGTCGATGACCGGCGCACCACCCCGTGCACCTCGTAGCCCTTTTCGAGGAGTTGCTCGGCCATATAGGAGCCGTCCTGGCCCGTCACACCGGTGATGAGTGCGCGTTTGGCTTCTGACAAGGCTTCCTCCGACCTATGGCGTGCGAACTCCGCCAGCCTAGCGCCCAGCTATTTCGGTCTCGCCGTTGTGGATTGCCCAGGGCCCAGCATTTCGCCCATTAGCTCACTTGCGTGCTTACTTGCATATTACTTGCGACGCGGATACCCTCGAAATGTGAAAATGACACTGGCCCGAGCAAAGTCCGCGGACGATTTTGTTGCCGCGGCCTCGGTGTTTGAGGAGCGATGGATTCGGGTCCTGGCGGAATTTGAATCTGAATTAGCAATTGGTAACGAGGTCGCAGCGGCCAAAGCCTTAGTCCCGATTATCACCAACATTGTCGACGACCTTAGCCAACACATTCCGATTCCCCTCGCGGATCAAGATCTCGTTTTTGCACTGGCCGTTAATGACGGCAGTGAAGCACTGTTCTCCGGGTGGGCAGCCAAGTACGGCTTCGCCCGCGGCACTGTCGCGGCAATCGCCGCGCGCCTTGAAAGTCATTCTGCAACTCGGAGCACTCCCTTGGCCGTCCCCGCTGGCTTTTGTAAGGAAGCCCGCCAAGTGGACTATTCATCTTTCACAAATGCTGTGCGAACCCAACAACGAATCGGCCGCGCCCCGCTGGACCTCATTCGCGATGCGCTCGGCCTCTCAACCACCGAACTCGGTGCAATGTTTGGTGTCAGCCGTCAAGCGGTTGATCAGTGGCGTCAAGACGGCATCCCGTCAAAGCGCCTACGTGCCGTCGGTGATGCGTTGGCCGTCGTGGAACTACTTGAAAGAAAACTTAAGCCTGGCCACCTGCCACTTATTGCCCGCAAGCCTGCGGAGGCATTCGGGGGCGCAGATCTACTCGAGGCATTAGCTAAAGACCCGACGGCAACGCGTGCGGCAGTTGAGGCATCTTTTGATTGGTCCGAAACCACCTGATGAAGACGGCCTTGCGTGGAGGTGTTTACTACCGCGTCGCAAACCCAGATTGGGTCGACCCGTTTGACACTTCCTACTCCATTGCGATGGGCGGTCGATGGAATGTTAAAGGTGAATTTGGCGCGTGTTACTTGAGCCGTGACCTTCCAACAGCTGAAGCAAATGCGATGCAGATGTTGAAACGTAAATTTCGGCCTATGCCCTATTCGCTGGATGACCTTAGGGACCACCAGCGCCCTGTGCTCTACGCGTCTCGGGTCCCAACCTCAAGGGTTCTTGACGCTGTTTCACCTGTTGGTCTGCAGGCTGTCGGGTTACCGGTTACCTATCCGTTTGACACGAGCGGCAAAACAATAGGTTGGACTCAGTGTCAATCAATTGGTCGTATTGCACATCTAAAGCACATGCCCGCGCTCGCAGCGCGATCAGCCGCCCCTGGGGCACCGGGCGGCAGCGAGGAATTAGCGTGGCTACTAACTGGAGTTCATAAGCTACGCCCAACCGGCCCGGCCAAGTCATTCGATGAATGGTTCGGGAATTGAGATTACCTTCGTCTCGCCCCGGGGCCAAGCCCGACAGGTTTAGGGTGTTCCCATGAGCCCGGTGGTTGCAGTAGTCGCCACCTATCGCCCAGCTGCTCAATCCCTGCTGGCCTTGCTAGCTGACCTCGCGGGCGAAGGCGTCACCACCATCGTGGTTGATGATGCGAGCCCATGCACTTTTGACCAGCTGCTCCGGCAGGTGTCAGATCAGATGGCCGGTGCCGGCCCGGTGCAGGTGCAGCGCTTCGATAACAACCGCGGCATTGCGCGCAGCCTTAATGCCGGCTTGGCCTTTGCCAATGACCAAAAGGCTAAGTGGCTGTTGACACTTGACCAAGACACCAGGTTGCCAGCGGGGGTGATCGAGCAGTTGTTGGCGACAGCAGCGCGGGCTAAGCAAGCCGGACTGCAAGTCGGCGCGATCGGGCCGATCGTTGTTGATACCGGCGGCGGGGAGATCAAGTATCCGACCCGCGAATCAAGTGGCTTCGCCACGACCGCCGAGATCGTTCAGAGCGGGGCACTTTGGTCGGTTGCGGCTTTGCAGGAGATTGACGGTTTTGACGAGCGCCTGGGCATTGACGCGGTTGATGCCGCGGCCTGCCTGCACTTAAGGCAGATCGACTACCAAGTTTTAGTAGACGCTGATGCGCGTATCACCCATAGCCTCGGTGCTGCCCGGGCGGTGCAGGTTTTGGGGCGCACGGTGCTGGCAACCGGCCATAGCGCAGAGCGCCGAACCACGATGGTGCGCAATCGACTGCAGCTCGCGCCCGCTGAATTCATGCAGTCACCGATGCAGGGGCTGCGCTCCCTGCGCCGCCTCGCGATGAGCACCGCCCTTGCCGTCACCGTCGAAGAGAACCGCTGGGCCAAAGCCAAAGCGAGCGCTCGGGGCTTGTTCCCGAAGCGTCGGGGGTAGCCTTCAGGCATGAAGGGGATAATTCTCGCCGGCGGCACCGGCAGCAGGCTCTGGCCACTCACCAAGGGCGTCAGTAAGCAGTTGCTGCCCGTCTATGACAAGCCGATGATCCACTACCCGCTCGCCACTTTGATGGAAGCCGGGCTTCGCGAGATCCTGATCATCACCACCCCAGAGGATTCGCAGTCGTTCACACGCCTACTTGGTGACGGTAGTGATCTGGGGATGCGCATTGAGTACGCCGTGCAGCCAAGACCCGAAGGCTTGGCACAGGCCTTCTTGATCGGCGCTGAGTTCCTGGCTGGCGATAAGGCTGCGCTGATTCTCGGCGACAATCTCTTCCACGGCCAAGGGCTCGGGCGCAAGCTCACCGAACTAACCGATCTCGCCGGCGCCCACGTGTTCGCCTATGAAGTTGCCAACCCGACCGAGTATGGCGTTGTGGCCTTTGATGAACATGGCGTTGCACTTTCCATCGAAGAAAAGCCGGTGACACCCAAGAGCAACTACGCGGTGCCTGGGCTTTATTTCTATGACGAGACCGTCGTCGATATCGTCAAGGGGATTAAGCCGAGTGCTCGCGGTGAACTTGAAATCACCACCCTCAACGAGCACTACTTAAAGGCCGGCGCCCTGACTGTCACCGTGCTGGAGCGCGGCACCGCATGGCTGGACACCGGTACCTTCCGCTCACTGCAAGACGCCGGTGAGTTCGTCCGCGTTATCGAAGATCGCACCGGCACCAAGGTGGGCTGCGTCGAGGAGATCGCTTGGCGCAATGGCTGGATAACCACCGGTGAGATGATCGCCGTTGCCGAACCGCTACTGAAGAGCGGTTATGGCGATTACCTCATGAGGCTTGCGACACACTGATCCCCACCCCGTAAATCTAATATCTGATTTTAGATTTACGGGGTCATTTCCGGCGCAGCTTCGACCCGACCTTGCGCAGGGACGACGTCGCCCGCCAGGTTCGGCTCGACAAAATCGAGGCCAGGGCCGCGGTATCGGCCGCGGTGCCACCGACCGCACTCGTTAAGACCGCGGGGCCGGCCGAGATCTGCTGGAAGAAATCAACCAGCCCGGTGGCGAAGCCCTGCCAGGTGTGCTCGGCAATAACCTGCTGCAGATCATTGACGCGTTGCTGCGCCGCAGCAGCGCTGGCTAGCAGTTGCTCCAAGTCGGTGGCGAAGGCCTCGACCGACCACTGCTTGGGCAGCCCAGCTACCCCGGCGATCTCCTTTAGTGGCCCGAAATCGGCGAAGGTCGATGGCGTGCCCAAGATCGCGGCCTCATATGGCACTAGGCCAAAGCCTTCAGCACTGGACGGGTAAAGCACCGCAGCCGCATTGGCGAGCAGCCACGCGCGACTGCGCCCGGTTAGGTGGCCGGCGGTGTGAGCACTACCACGCAGATCAACATGGGTTGCAAGTATTGCGTCCTCGGCCACCTTCGAACTGCTGCTCTTCACATGCAACCCGGCCAGTACGAGATCACAGGATTGACCGGACTGGAGCACCCGCTGCCAGACCGCAATAGCGAAATCGCGATTCTTATGCTGGAAGTCATTGCCCAGCACCGCGATGAATCTCTTGCCGCCGAGCGCCGCCAATACTTGATCTAGATCAGCGTCCGGGGCGTCTGGCGCATTGGCTCCGACAATGTGATCTAACCCAAGGGGCAGTGGCCGCACGCGCTGCGGATCAAGGCGGGGCACCTCGGCCAGCAATCTCGTTGCGACGTCGGCGCTGATCGCCGTGATGCCATCGACGCTGAGCGCGATGCGCCGCTGCAATGCGCGGTAGGTGCCCCAGGCCTCGGGTGAACCGTGGTAGCGCGGGATGTCATAGGCGATGAGGTCAAGATAGGTAGTGATGACCCGGCGGCCTAAGCCACGAGCGTCACCGATATTGCTGCGTCCGTCAATCTGATTTGGATACCAGACGATGTCGCACTGCGCGATCACCTCATCGGGGGCAACTATCCGCACGCGATCTAACTCCACGAGGTGCTGCGCGTAGGTTGGCAGTTCTTTGATGCCTACTACATAGATCGAATCGATGCGGTCATCGGTTGCCATTGCGGTGATGGCCGCGGTTGTCAGCACCTGCGCACCGGTTTCGTAAGGCCCAAGCCAGGTCGCGTCAATGGCAACCGTCAACCGCCTGCTGGGCCCCCGCATCTCCTGCGCCGCGAAGGCCGCACTACTTGGATCAAGGCCCTCTTGGGCATCCATTGCCGCCAACTCCATGAGCGCGCTGGCTTTGGCGACGTCGCGGTGGTGGGTCAGGTAATGGTCATGCCACAGCCCGCGCTCCGCGGTCGCACGAAACCACGCCGCCAAACCCACATCATCATCCGCGGGTAGTGGGCCCACCAAGTCTTGGGCGTCCTCGGCAATCGCGACCAGCACTCCCGCAGGGGCGGTGGCCCGCACCCACACCTCGTTTACCCCGGTGCCGGAAACAAGTGAGCAGGTGACGATGCGCGGATCACCATCAAAGCGCTTGGTGAACTCGGCCATGCGATCCATCGTCAGTAGTGCTGGATCACCCAACACCTGCAATAGGCGCCCGCGTGCAGTTTTCAATGGCTCCATCACAGGGCCTCGTAGGTGCGCTGCAGATCGGAGTTAAGTGCCGGTGAGTAGTACGGGTCCAGGGCGCAGGCCGGCGCCCAGCGCTGATCGAATAATGCCTGCTCGGCGGGGTCGGACTTCTTGCGCGCCATGGTGGCCCCTTCATAGTGGGTGAAGTGGGCGTACGGCGTCCACGCTACGCGATAACCCGCCGCGCGGGCCCGCAGGCAGAAGTCGACGTCATTGAAATCCTTCGCGAACGCCGTGTCGAACCCGCCCAGCTCGTCAAAGACGCTGGTGCGCACGAGCATCGCCGCCGCGGTAACGGCACTGTAGTTGCGCGGGGTCAGCACCGAACCAAAGTAGCCGGGCTCCTTTGCCGGCTTGCTGATCCACACGTGCGTGGGGCCAGATGGCAGCAGCACCATCCCGGCATGTTGCAATCTGCCGTCCGGGTAACTGAGTTTGCATCCGGTGATCCCAACGCCTTCGATCTGGCCAAGTTCGAGCAGGCGTGTGACGGGGTCAGGTTCGAAGGCCGTGGTGTCGTCATTAAGTAAGAAGAGGTAATCACCGGACGCCGCAGCGCGCCCGGTGTTTATGGCCTCGGCGAAGTTAAAGGAGTCAGTGCGGTAGACCACCTGCTTGTCGGCGCCGGGCACCGACGCAATATCGCCGGTGGTAACGACGATGATCTCGAGCTTCATTTTCGACTCCATCGCCCGCAGCGACGCCACGGCATCGTCGACGAACCTGCCGGTCGCCCCTTGATTGGCGGTGCCGATCGTCGGAATGATGACCGACACCAGGTGCTCGGCCATGATGCGCGGGTGCACGGCGTTAAGGCCCGGTACTTTGCTCGGCAGCGCGGTGCCACCGGCGTCGGTGCCGGCAGAAAACGTGCGGTTCAGGTACTCCTGTTGGGCCCGCGCGGTTGACTCCTGCGCCCAGGGCTTCGCATCGATCGTCAATGCCGTCGAGCCACTCCATGCCCGCCAGTGGTAAAGCGGCTTGGGGATATGAACGACACTTCGTAGCTTCGGCAGCAGTCGAAGCGCGACATCGAAATCCTGCGCCCCATCCATCTCGGGTCGAAATCCGCCGATTGCCTCGACGATCTCCTTGCGAAAAACCGTGAAGTGACACAGATACATCTGCGTCAATAACAACTCCGGTGCGAAATCGGGCTTCGCATAGAGCTCGAAGTGATTGCCGCGGGTGTCGATCTTGTCTTCGTCGGAGTAGACGATGTCGACCGTGTTACCAGCCGCCACCTGGCCCTCGATGATCGCAGCGAACTCCGCGAAGCAGCGCGGGTCAAGTGCGTCGTCATGATCAAGCCAGCCGAAATAATCGGTGGTGACGGCCTCGATACCCCTATTGCACGCGGTTGAGATACCGCCATTGCTATTGCGCAGCACGACTACTCGAGTATCGGTCGCATGCTTGGCGGTGAACTCATCTAGGTAGGCGACGACCGTGGCGTCGGTTGAGCCGTCGTCGGAAACCACAAGTTGCCAGCGCTGCGCACTTTGATTGACGACCGACGAGAGACACTCAGCAAGAAAGGCGACGGGCGGATTGAAGACCGGCACGATGACGGCGATCGCGACCTTGTTATCAACCGACCCGGGCGTGGCAGTTGCCGCCGCGGCCAGCCAAGCCTGGTACTGCTTGCCGATATTGCGCTCCCACATTTTGCGCTTTAGCCAGCGCTTGACGCGCCCGGCTCGGCGCTTGGCTTTGATCAGCAGGTTCTTCTCGCGCACGCGGTGGCCTAGCCCAGCCGAAACTGCGCCGGTAGCTGCACGAACCCTTGGCCGATCTCCCCCGACTGGCTGCGCACCGCGAACTCCACGGCGTCATTCCAAGAATCAAGCAGACGTGAACCAGTGAAATCAAAGACGTCAATATGCACGCGATAGCGCCCGGGCAGTAGCGGGTTATCGACTAGGGCAACATCGAAGACATTATCGCCGCTGACGGTGCCTAGATCGAACCCGAGCCGGTGGTTGCCGATCATCGTGACCAGCGGGCCGCTTTCATGCTGCAGGGCGATGCGCACATTCGGGCCCAACACCGGCTCTGAGGTGGTGAACCCGATGCGGAACTGGAAGGTCGAACCTGTCTCGGTGTGGTTCAGCGGATTTCCGGCAGTGTCAACAATCGCTGCGGTGCGCACCCGCAGGGTTTGATCACCGGGGCGTGCCTCCTCGCCCTCCGCGCGCACCGCGGTGACTTCTGGGTAGCGCGCCGCCTCCTGCGAATTAACTTTGCGGAGGTATGAGGCGATGGTGGTGGTCGGTGCGCCGAACTCCTGCATCTGCCCGTGCTCGAGCCAGGCGATTTCATCACAAAGGCCTTCGAGTTGACCCAAACCGTGGCTAACGACGATGATCGTGCGCCCCGACCTGCGCAGTGCATAGAGGTGATCGAAGCACTTGCGCTGGAACTCCTCATCGCCAACTGCCAACACCTCATCGATGAGCAATACATCGGGTTTCATGTGGACAGCGACCGAGAACCCGAGCCGCACATACATTCCGCTTGAGTAATGCTTGACCGGATCGTTGATGAAATCGCCGAGGCCGCTGAACTCGATGATCTCGCCGGTGACGGCAGCGATCTCCTTCTTCGGCATCCCAAGGATCGATCCGTTCAAACTTATGTTCTCGCGGCCCGTCATCTCCGGGTGAAACCCCGCGCCCAATTCAATAAGTGAAGCCACCCGACCATCGGTGGTGATCGATCCTTCGGTGGGCCGGTAGATGCCGCCGATCATCTTCAACAGCGTCGACTTACCGGAGCCGTTATGGCCGATCAACCCGTAGACGCTGCCCTTGGGGATCTGCAACGAAACATCGCGCACCGCCCAGAAATCCTCTGGCTTACGCGAGCGCCCGCGCACGATGCGCTCCTTGATGGAGTTGCGGCGGTCGACGTTGCGCTTAAAGCGCTTGCCAACACCTTGGATATCAACCGCCAACTGCGTGCTCAAGTCTTGACCCGGATTGCTCATAGCAACTCACCGATATCTTCGCTGCCGCGATTGAAGATGGCCAAGCCCGCCCAAAAAGTCAAGAAGCCGCCGACAAGAAGCGCCGCAATCACCAGCGCCGGTGGTGCGACGAGGGAATACATCACCTCGTGCATGCTCTCGACATACCAGGACATCGGGTTGAGTTTTACGACAAGGGAAAGCAACTCATTTTGGCCATCGACCATGCTGATCGGATAGAGCACCGGGGTTAGGAAGTAGAGGGCGCTGAGAACCACCGCGACTATATACATGACGTCACCGAATCGGGCGTTGATTATCGACAGGACAAGGCCGATGCCCTGCGCGAACAGCGCGGTGCCGACCAGGATCGGGATCGCCAGCACCCAGGTCCAGCCAACATTGCCCAGCCACAAAAACATCACGACCAATACCGCAAGTTCGAGCAGCACCTGGATCAACTGCACGATCGAGGCCCCGAGGATCGGCGCCCATGCGGGGAACTGGACTTTCTTGAGCAGCTCGCCATTGGATTTCAGTTGCGTCATCGAAAGATTGAGCAGCCCGGCGAAGAGGTTCCAGGTCACCAGGCCGGTGAACAAGAAGGCCGCGTACGACGAGCCTTCACCATTGCCGAGGTCTGGGGCTTGGATGCGAAAGACCAAGCTGAAGACGGCGGCGAACACCACCAAGATGGCCAGCGGCTGGATCAACGACCAGGCCCAGCCCAAGATGCTGGAGCGGTAGCGGGTGGCGAAATCCCGGTTGGCGAAGGCCCCGATCAGGGCCCGTTGCCGGTAGAGGTCGGTCAGCATGGTGCCCTACCTCTCCCAGTCATAACCCGGCCCAGTCATAACGGTTGCGAGTCTACCCAAGGTGCCTACGGGCCCAGTAATGCTGCGGGAACCACCGCAATGCCGTCTTTGCGCCGATACGCCGCTGATCCACTTCAAGTGGCGAACATCGTCATCGTCAATTGGGCGGGCGCGTTTGACTTTAGTGCGCAGAGGGTGCGCAGTGGCCTTAGCCGGACTTCTACGCTACATCCGGTCGCCGAAGCAGCGGACCTACGCCGGGATTACCGCTTTCGCCATTAGGCTTAAGAAGACGTCACCCAAGGAGTCACCGTCCACCAAGGAGCCAACATGCCCAATGTGAATTTGCGCCCCCGCCTCGCCCGCACCCTCGCTGCCGCGGCCTTGGCCGCCGGCCTTGGTCTGGCTCTCCTACCACTAGCCCCGTCCGCCCAAGCCGCCAAAGCTGCGGCCGGGTTCATCGCCACGCCAAATGGCATGGTCGGGGTGGGCCAGACCATCACGGTCTACGCCCCGGCCGCCGCCGGGCAGGTGGTCACGATCGGCCTGCAACTTGGTGCCGCAGCGATGACGACGCAGACCACCATCGGCACCACCGGGTACGGCTCGGTGCTCTGGACGCCGACCGGCGCTGGCACTTGGGCAGTCAATGCCCTCGGCAGTGCCCTTAGTTCAGGTTCCACGAGCATCACCGTCGCGCCGATGCCGACGTATACCGTGCTGCTCGCCCAGAACAATCTGCAATCGGGTGTCACCGACAACCTGCTCGCTGGAGTTGTTGCACCGATCGGAACCGTCGCCCCCACCGGCAATGTTTCACTTGCCTACTCAACCGGTGCGGCCATCACCACCGGCCCGCTTTCTGGGTCATTCGGTGGCACAACGGCAACCGCGACATTGCCCTGGGTGCCATCCGCAGGTGGCGTCACCCCGATCCTCGCGACTTACCAACCAGCATCCGGCGGTCAACTCACCTCAACCAGCCCGATCTCACAGCCAAGTGTCACCACCGCGGTGCAGAACCTCGCACTTCGCTCGCCGGCGACTTTGTATCAAGGCACCCCGACGGTGTTGCAGGCGGTAATCGGCCAAGGCCTACCGCAGGGCACCGCCGCATTCTTGCTGGACGGCAACGGCATCAGCGGTTCCATCGCAACCGTCAACGGGGTTGCCACCTTGCAATGGACCCCACCGGTCAGTGGGATTCACACCATCACCGCGAATTATTCGTCGACGCCAACCGGACCTAGCGGCACCTCGGTGCAGACGGTCAACATCCAAGGTGCGCGCACGGCGGACGTCATCACTGTCGACCCGCCAGCGCAACCCGCATGGTCCATTGCCGCGCCGGTAGTAATGACCGCGGGCACCAGCGTCACCCTCGCCGGCACCAGCAAGTCGGGCACCACCGTGGTGTTCAGTGAGCAAGGTCCGTGCGTGATCAACGGTGCGGTGCTGCAGGCCCTCTCCGCTGGTCAGTGCCAGATAACCGCAATCTCACCCGGTAACGCATCGCTGTCGCCGGGCTCGGCTACCTACACCGTGACGGTGCAGGCGCCACCGAAAGGTGCAAGGCGCTAACTAGGTGCCGGGGCGTGCTAGTTCGCGCCCCGGCCCCCCAGTTTGCGCAGCGGCGCCGTCACTTTCCAAGACCGCGTATTAGTGACGAAATCAAGTTCCTGCCGTAACGCATCGGCCGCTGACCGCAGGGCTAGCACCTGGGTTTGCAGGTCATCGGCGGCGAGCACGACAAATGACCGGATGCCGAGGAAGCCCTCTATTGAATCGGTCGCATCGGTAACACTCAAGGTCACCTGCGCGGGCTCACCCTGCTTGCCCGCGCCAAGTGGCAGGGTAATTACCGAGCCAAGGTAGACCTGCTCCTGCACCGGCCCACCCGGGCCGATGGCGTCAATCTGCACCACCCCGGGCATGGATCGCGTCGCAATCAAGATCGTCAGCGCGCCATCGATCGGGCGGGTGAACCGAAAATCAGCCCGATTACCGGGGCGGATCTCCAGCCCCCAGGTTTGGGGTGCGCCAAAGGTGCCGATCACCGCAGCATCAACCACTTTGAAATCATCGGTGCCCCGCGGTTGCCGCAGCATCGGGGTCAGGCCTTCGGTCTGCAGATGACGCATCAGTTGATCCGCATAGCCACTGTCCGGTGCGCCCGCACCGGTGGCAAGCACATACTCGCGGCCCAGTTCAATGGTCGGATTCATCGGCTTCCTGCCTTCACTTGATCTGACTTGTTCGATGTCTTGGCTGATGACGTCGGCAACCTGCTGCCACGTCAGATCGACAAACTCATCGCGGATTCGTTGTTCTAATCGCGCACGCTGCTCCAAGTCCAGCACGTCACGCTCGATCACTTTGGTTAGATCGGCTACCTCACCGGACGCAAAATAGGTCGCGAGCTCACCACCAGCCTCCGGCAGTGAGGAGTTGTGCGCCACCACCGGCACTTTGCCGAAGGCCAAACTCTCCGAGACGGGTAGGCCCCAACCTTCGTAACGACTCGGGTAGACGGTGAATTCGGCATTGGCATAAAAAGCTGCCAGCTCGCCGTCACTAACACTCGTCGACAGCAAAGATACCTTGCCGCCGAGCCCGCCTGTTTCAACATAGGCGCGCAAGAATTCGTCAGCGTGCCAGCCCAGGCGGCCAACACAAACTAGATCAGGTACCGCGTCCGCACCGTATTTTGCGATCAACTCACGCCAAGTGTTGAAGACCAACAGGTGATTCTTCCGTGCCTCGACCGTGCCGACGAAAAGGGCGTAGGGCCGAGGCCACGGGCGCACACTGGTGTCGTACCTGCCCGGGGTGATGCCGCAGGGCAACCCGGTGACACTACCCGCCGGCGCCGGCGCACCGTGGGCTGCTGCGTAAGCCACCAAGTCATTGCGACTAGAACTCGAAATCGACGGCACTCGGCAGGCGGTATCAAGGACCAAGTTCAAATATCGCTCGAAGAGCCGGTTCACCGCTGCGGTATGACCGGTCTCCAGCACCGGGGTCAAGTCGTATAGCAGGTAGACGAGCTTGGCGCCCTTGGCATTTGCGTCGCGGGCCGCCAGCATCAGCGCGTCATTTATCCAAACCGCTCCAAGAAATACCAGCACGGTATTGGTATCAACGCGCACCGGTGGTGCGATGCGCGCCCTGGCCAGACAACTGTCAGCGGCATCGGCCAACTGCGCACGGGTGGGGCTAGCACCGGCACCGAAGCAGGTCGCCACCTCAACCCGCGTCAGTGCGATGAACACTCCCCGCACGCGGTCCAAGACCACCGCAAGTAGATGGGGATCGGCCGCCAACAACAGCGGGGCGGTGCTTTCGATCACCCGTTGCACCCCGGAGACCGACTCCAGGCGCTGCCAGAACTCGACTAGATCGGTGACGTCCAGCAAGGTCTGGCTCGGCGCCACTGCACCCGCAGGCAACATCGTCACCCCCAAAACCTAGTCAAGCCCGACGACGTGCTGGGCAGCAACCTAATTCACCTGATTTTTGCTCCATAAAGACCCTAAGATGAACGCTCGGGGGGTCGAAGGTTAACAGTAACTGAACGAGGAGGTTCTTCCGGTGGATCGACCGCATTTCCACCCGCAGCGCCTGCACCCGCGCTACGGCGGTTTGGTTAATGTGGCCAGCCAACTACCCGGCGGCCTCGCCACGGTGTGCTCGACCCTTGGCCACTTCATCTTTGATCAGCAGCCGGCCGGCTCAGAAAACCCGAGCGCCGCTGATCTGCGGGCCGCGGTCGTTGCCATCTGCGGGTTCCCGCGCACCGGCACCACCTTCTTGCAAGAGGCCGCAGGCCAGGCCCTCGGTGCCCCCGAACGGTGCTAGAAGAACCACGATCCCTTCTCAATACCGGCCTATATAAACGCTGGGCTCTTGACGCTGATTCCGCTACGTGACCCAATCAGCACAATTTCGTCCTGGAGTTTGTACAACAACGACCCGCCATCGATTGCACGAAAGCGCAGCCGCCTGCTGGCCTATACCGCCTGGCACCGGGCGGTGCGGAAGTATACGAAGTCACCGCAGGTGATGTTCATTAACTTTGACTCATTGGGCACCGGCACCGAAAAGCTGATCGCTGGGGTTCGGCAAACCAACGAAGCCCAGTTGCTGCCCGTGACCATGCAGAACTTCCCGAGCGAAGTCCGCGAGGAGCTCAAGGCTCCTTATTTGCACATCCTGAATTCACCCGAACTGCGAAGCCAATTAGCCGATGCCTACCGGGTTTTCGACCAGCTCAACGCCGAAGTTGTTTCGATTGCTGACATAAATATAGAAGAAGAAGCAGCAGCAGCAGCAGCAGCATAAATTAGTTGCTACTGAGGTTTCGAACTAGCCGAACCCAGCTCAATTGCGCACGCAGTTCTTTGCTCTGCGCTAGTGGGCGCAGGTGCTCATGCAGGTCGGCGAGCTTGCGCGCGCCCCGCACCGGGCTCGCTGCCGCGGTAGCAAGGCGCCCGGCAAGGGGCTTACCCTGGCCACCGGTAGCCAGGCCTACCTGCTGGCCACTTTGCACTAGGTAGTTGATGACGATCCCCTCGTCGATCACCATGCCACCGCGCACCACGGCAACCAGGCTCCACCAACGGTCATGCAGCCAACCAGATGGCACTTGCAGGCCACCGGCGAAGTTGCGCGGGCGCAGCATGGAGGCACCGCCGGTGGCAATTGACTGCCTTAGCGTGTAGCGCAATTGCTCGACGGGGCCAAGGCTTGGCCAATCACTTGGCACCGGAAAGGTGCCGCGCAAGGTGCCCTCCCAGTTGTCTAACCGGCCAGAGCCAACCAGATTGCCGTCACTGGCAACCATCAGTGCTTGCGGATGTTGGTCGAGTAGCTCGCACTGCCTAGCGATTCGATCCGGCTGCCAAGTGTCGTCATGATCACCGAGTGCGACTAGATCCGCGCCGAGGTCAGCGGCGACCTGCACACCTTGCACGAAGTTACTCGCGATCCGGGTCGTGATATTTCTAGATGACGATGTGGACTGCCTAACGTGAAACGGGATAGCACTTAGTGCCGCCTGCTGCTCGAGCAGATTGATGGTGTTGTCGGTTGACCGATCGTCGATTACCACGATGCTCATCGGTGCCTGGGTTTGTGCCAGCACGCTAGCGATGGTCTCGGTAATCCACTGCTGCGAGTTATGGGTGACAAGCACCGCCGCCACCCGCGACTGCATTACTTCACCCCATGGTTTACTAGGGAGTTAATCAACGCCTCGTATTGATCGGTTACCGAATCCCACTGATAGGCCGATTGGATTCGCCGCTGGCTCAAGCCGCGCAGCTCAGCTAGCCGGTCGGTCGACTTGCCGGCAGCAATGTCATTGAAAATCTCCTTGAGTTGATCGACATCGCCCCAGAAGTAGCCTTGGTTGGCGGTGACCTCACGATTGAATTCGACGTCATATGCGAGCACCGGCGCCCCGGCGCCCATCGCGCGGAGCAGACTCGGGTTCGTGCCTCCGACCGAATGACCGTGGATGTAGGCAATCGCATTTCCGTACAGTTGGTCGAGTAGCTCTTGATCGTAGATCGCACCGGTAAATCGGATGCGCACATCACCACGTGCACCCGCGCGCACTTTGTCGACATACCACTGCGAGTACGGTGCGCTGCCCACGACAACGAGTTGGCGGGTCTCGTTGCTCGCGCGATACGCGTGCACGGCTTCGAGTAGATGATTCTCCGGCTCGAACCGCGCGACGATTAAGTGGTAATCCTGCGCGGAAAGCTGCAGCTCGCCCAGTCGAGTACTCGGGGGGTTGATCACCTCGGCCCCGTAAGGGATGACCACGCAATCGCGGCCATAAGTCTTCTTGACGTAATCGGCGATCGCCTGCGCATCTGCGATCACCTCCTGGCCCCATTTGATCGCGGCCTTCTCGGCCCACCGGTAATACTTCGCTCCGGCCCCCCGCCACTTCTCGCGCTTGGACTCCAGGCCATCGAGATGGATCGCGGTCGAGATCCCGGCCAACTTGAGCGGCTTGAGTAACGGCGCATTGCCGGCATTTAGCAGCAGCACCACATCGGGGTGGTCCTTGATTATCGCGTGGGCGGTGCTCGCGGTCGTATGGCTCAAAGTCTCGGCCAGCCGGTGCCGGATAGCGGGTGCATTTACCAACTTCATGCCCTCGTATTGGGTGATCTGCTGCCCCGGATTCCGGCAATAAACCGTGACCTCATAGCCCCGGGCGGCCAGGCGCTTGCCGATTTCCTCGACGGCGGTCTCGAACCCACCATGCCTCGCGGGCACCCCCCGCGTGCCCATCAACGCAACCTTCACCCGCCCAGCGTACGTGGCTCTGGGTTTGGCCCGGCTCGCTGCTAGCCTCGGCGGGGTGCAGGTGCAACCGTTATCCATCGAAGGCGTCTGGGAGTTCACCCCGCTACTGCGCCAAGATGACCGTGGGGTCTTCCTCGAAGCGTTCAAGCAGAGCACTTTCGCCGAGGCGGCAGGGCACCCCTTCGATCTCCAGCAGATGAACATCTCGGTCTCGCGCGCCGGCACGGTGCGCGGGATCCACTTCGCTGACGTCCCACCTGGGCAAGCTAAATATGTGCAGTGCCTGTCCGGTCTCATCTTGGATGTGGTCGTTGATATTCGAGTTGGCTCACCAACCTTCGGTACTTGGGATGCCATCGAACTTGATGACGTCGAACGCAAGGGGCTTTATATCGCCGAAGGCCTCGGCCACGCATTCTGCGCGCTGTCAGATTCGGCAACCGTTGGTTACCTCTGCTCCGAGCCATTTTCGCCAACGCGTGAGCACGGAGTGCACCCCCTTGACCAGACCCTGAATCTGCCCTGGCCCGATGGGCAGAATTCTCTGCTCTCCACTAAGGATGCGGCGGCGCCATCACTAGCCGAGGCACTCGCACTTGACCTTCTGCCGAAATATGACCAGTGCGCCGCGTTCTACGCATCAATGCTCCCCGGCAAGTGAAGTTGCTTAGACCGAGAATCAATCACATTTCACCCGTGGTGCTTTTCTTCCGTTGAGTGGTGCTAGCTACTCTTCACTACCCGCAAAACAATACGCACAAAACCATGCCACTCCGGTAGGCGTCGCGGGGCTTAAGGCGCCGCCGATACTGCCCGCACCCGGGCGCACCCAACCAACACCAAGGGCCAACCGATCACTGGCCACCGAGCTAACCGGCGCATTCACTTCCCGACCAGGCATTTAAAAGTCCTTCCAAAGGAGGCGGCGGTGCGCGGTTGCTCCACTGCGCCAATGAGAACATCGATACCGTGAAAATGCAATGCCTCGAAAAGACTCATGAATAGTGTCCGCGTGACGGCGGGCATTGTTGGGCCTGGAAATTGAGCTGTCCGTGAAGTCTCGTGCCGGCGTCGAAGGGTGCCAGGGGTCGGATCCCAGATAAGCCAGTTGAGGTCGTGGGTGTGACCTTGTGGTCGCGGATTTACCGGACGGGAACCATATTGCTGGCTGGGCGGTGTAATACGAAAATGAATACCAATTTGGTACCATCTTGTTATGAGTATTCAAATTGCTGTTCGACTCCCCGATCAATTGGTCAATTCGTTGGACGAATTAGTCACTTCCGGAGCCGCCCGTAGCAGGGCTTCGGTGATTGAGCGGGCGTTACTGCGCGAGTTGCGTTACCAGCACATGTTGCAAGAAGTCGAGATCTTGAACTCAGGTCTCGGTGTCGACGATGACCTCGAATCCCTAGCTCGGTTGAGCAGTAACGTTGTGTTGGATGTGGACTAATGCGTCCCATCCATATTGCACATCTGGATAAGTCCAGACCTGTTGTCTTACTCACCCGGGAGCTAGTGCGCAAATCCATGGCAAATGTGACCGTCGCACCAATAACCTCAACTATTAGAGGTTTGTATTCCGAAGTTCGGGTCGGTAAGGAGAACAACCTCGAGGGTCCTGGGGTTATTTCATGTGACAACATTCAAACCATTCCTCGGGAGGCACTAGGTCGGCAGATCGGTTGGTTGCTCGCGAAGCAGGAAACCGAATTGCGCGCTGCCATAAATCACGCTTTCGACCTCGAGATCACCACGGTCGAGAAGGGCTAGCGGCGATCGGCCCGTCGGCCGCCTTAAACGCCGCGCCCAGCCAACAAGTTAGGCATTCATTCGCGTTTTGCTATTGCCTTTTCACCGCTGCAGTGTTCCCATTGGGTAGTGGCTCATCCGCGGGTCGCCACCCCTTCGGAAAGGACAATTCAATGCCTAGTGTGGAAGTTAGTGCCCCGGTTAGTTCAGCGGCCAGTGATCGGTTGGCCCTTGGTGTTGGTTGGGTGCGCCCGGGTGCGGGCAGTGTCAGCGGCACTGTAAACCCCTCCTCAACCTTCGTCCCGGGGTATTGCTTTGAGGGTAATGACGAGTAGTACCCGTACCCGCCACTAGGTGGGCTGTTTAAACCCTGTTACCGACCCCAGACCGACATTGGTTTGGGTTCGGTTTTTTTGCGGGGAAGGAACCAAACGGCCTCGGCGCTCTTGGATTTACTGCGCTACGGGCACTCGCGATTCCAAGTTCACCCCGGGCACTCGATCGCGCATGACCGAGAGTTGGGTACTCGTCTTGATCGCACCAGACCACCAGGCGAGTGCCATCTGTGAGAGCGCATACTCCTCTTTGCCGAGCCGGTAGGTCTCTTCCCCTAAGCCCGGTGCGTAGATGTGGCCGTCGGTCCAACGCAACTGCAGGGCCCGGGTGTCACGGGCGTGCGCGGCCAGGAACTCACCGGCCTTGGTGTCGGGGGCGGCGTACACATTGGCGAAACCGTCAACGCCGGTAAAGGTGGCCGGGCGGCGCACTCCCCAACCCACCCCCATCGGGTAATAGATCTGGCCGAGGGGCTGATAGACGGTCCCGCCGGGCGCCGCGTAAGGCGGTGACGGGAAGTTAACAACAGCCAGTGCGCGATAGACGATGTCGGCGTTTAGGAATACCGCGGCCGGAACGCTTTGCTTGGCGTTGCGTATCAAACTCGCCGCCCACCACAGGTGCTGCACATTTTGGGTGTAGTCGGGGTTGACCTTGCCGTGATTGGTGATAGTGCCGTCTTCATTGGCATTGGTTCCCGGCAGTGAGTTGCGCAAGATAACGCCGTTGTAGATGCCATTGGAAGTTAGATCACTCGGACGAGCGAAGGCGGCAATCGAAAGCGCGACTAACGTCGCCCGCCATGTCGGCACCCGCGGATCCTTCGGCATCATCGCCATCGCCAGCGCCGGCGCCATTAGATCCCACGAGACTTCATCGGCGCGTGAATCACCAGGGGTCAGCTCGACCCCGGCCCGGTTGCGGAAGTAGAACGGGCCGCGGGCAACGGAGTTGTCGGCTTCGGCCGCCACCATGGATGCGACGTAGGCGCGCTCTTGGGTACTTAGCTCGGGCCACAGCAGCCAGCCGGCCTGCCCGGCGACGGTTGCCCAGAGCGCGGACTGGAAGGTATTGCCCCAACCACCGGGTGAGTTCACCTGATGCTGGCAGCTGACGGTGCGAATTTGCCACCGCGCGTAATCGACGAGCTCACCTCGACTGATGCCATTGACGTTCTTCCAGTCACTTGTCGTCGCCATGATCGCCGCCGCCTGCGCCGAGTTGGCCACCCGCCTAATCGACTCTTCATCGGTTTGATAGCGGTTAAGCGCATCGTAATAGGGCATCGAACTTAAGCCTTTGAGTCTCTTGGTGAGGTCGCTGACGATCACATAGCGCAACCCGTCGTTCACGGTGTCCTTGATCTCGGCCATGCCATCGATCTTCAAAGTGCCTTTGGTTCTAGTCGGTGGTACCACTCGGCGCGCGATCTTGAATGCATCTTTCTCAGCAGATGACGTCGCGGTCGGGCAGTGGCCCGGGAGGGTCGCTTGGGTGCCAACAAGTGGTGTCTGATCGGCAGCAAGTGGCGCGCTGATCGTCTTTGACTTCTTCAGTTTCGCCGGACCGCTACTTAGAATCCACTGCGCCCGATCGCGCACGACACCGGGGGTGTCAATACCGTCGGCGTCCCAATCGCCAACCACCGGTATGTCCGTCGGCAGGCCGAACGGGAAGGTGAGTACCGCGGCCTTCGCCTCGGGCACCATCGTGACGACGACGCCATTACTTACTTTCGGCGCCTTCTGCACGTTCAAGTAACGCAGGATCCAACTGCCGGCGCGAAAGACGCCGACATCGTCGCGGCCGTCCGCGTCCCAGTCACCAACGACCGGCAGATCACCGGGCTCGCCGAACTTCTCGTCAACGGTGGCCCCGCCGGTAATTTGCCAGAGCCACTGACCACTGCGGAAGACACCGATATCGGCTCTATCGTCGCCATTTATATCGCCGGTCACCGGAATGTCACCGGGTTGACCGCCCCAGGTGCCCTTTGCCTCCCAGCTCGCATTGCTCAAGATCTTCGATGAGGTAAACCACTGACCGACGTCATACCGACCCGGGGTCGCTAAGCCATCACCATCCCAATCGGCGAGCAGCGCGGTGCCACCGGCCACCGGAAGCGTGACGGTCGTGCGGGCCAAGGGGGCGCCGACCCCGCTGAAGATGGTGAATGCACCGGTGCCCAAGGCCGCGGCAGCTGGCACCGACCGCGGGGTAGTGCGCTTACCGGTGCCGCTGCTGGTGACCTGGGCGATACTCGGCAACGCCGGGGCCTTGTCAATGCTTCGGACACTGCCCGCAATCGGCGCACCGGCCTTCGTCGCGGCAAAACTCGGCACCGCTACGACACCGGCGGACGCAAACAAGATCAACGTCAGCAAGGCTGACGTGGGTCGACGAATCAGAGCGAACACTCCTCGCACAGTGGGGAAGAACGCATTGGCACCTGGACGGTGGTCACGCGATCTGGCTGGTCGATCTTGAGCTCTTCGACCATAACACCAGATACCCCTCGGAACCACAACACCACGAGGTTAAGGCTCGGATCAAGATTTAGGGCGAGCGTCAGATGGCCCAGGGTCTTCTCGTCATAGGGGAACGGCGGCAAGTTCGCGTAGAACGTGTTCTGCTTCTTCGACATCACCCCGTGCAGCGCCGAGACCCAAAGGTTCGGCAACGTGCCCGAGCCATCCCACAACATGGTGGTCTTATCCGGATAAGGCACCGCTGCCTGCTGCGCACTGATTATCGATTCACCGATCAGCAGGTTGTCGACGCCGGCACTGCGAGTGTTCGCGGCTTCAATCCCGGGTGCCGAAGTGAAACCACCCGTGAACTTTTGGGTGGTGGTGCCGATATATCCAAACATCGTGAAACCGATTGCCAACGCGATGACACCGCCGATGATGACGTTGACGCGTGCCGCTCTCGGGCTCGCTGCGCGCTGCGTGGCCTTGTTGACGGCAACGAGGAGAATGCAGATCCCTGTTGCGGCCAAGGCGGCGACAACAGGTGCTACCGCAAGCAGCATCGCGTTCAGGGTCTTCAGTACGTAGTAGCTGACCAGCCGTGAGAGCTCACCGGCGTCGGCGCCGCCCATCGCTATCACCGCAAACACCGTGAAGCCAAGCACCGGACCGGCGGTCGCCAGCGCAAGTGGGGCTCGACGGCCGCGCACTAAAAGAATGGCCAACCCGATAACGACAATGGGTGCGGCTAGCGCCGCTCCGATATTGAACGGACTCATCCCCACACCGATGGCACCGAGATCGGCCAACAGGCCGCCAGCGCTGGTGCCCGGGTCGGAGTTGATTACCGCTTGGGTCTGCAACCACGCGGTAACGGCGACAAAGACCCCGGCGGCAATGACCCACAGCGGCGCTAGCCACTTACGCACCCGCCAGAGGGCGAGCGCGACGATGAGCCCGGATGGGATCAGGCCAAGCACCAGTGGCGTCCAAAGACCAATGGCTGCTAGGGCGCCGAGCGGAATCAAGAACGGGCCGGGGCCGCGCGCCGACTCCCAATCACGCGCCGATAAATAAGCGGTGACTACGACAACGGTCACGCCCATCACGAAGTTCGTGAACCCGCTGTTGAAAAGCCCGGTCGGGCTACCAAGTAGTGCGAAGGCCGCGAAACCAAGGACCGCGATCGGGGTTGCCCACCTACTCACGAAACCACTGCGCGCATTCACCAAGGCGCCAAGGCGCCCCGCCAGATCACCGGCCACCCAAGCTAGCGCCACCAGGCATAGGGCGAAGGAGATCGACGACCACTGCACATAAGGCCAGAGCAAACTGGTGCGCTCGAGTAACTCCGCACCGGTTTGCGAGCCGAGTTGGGCAATGGACCACATCGTGGTGTGGAGGGATGGGTACCACTGGTTCCAGGCGACCGAGCCATCAATGGTCGGCCAGGTGGTACTGCCAACCTCATAGGTGTTGGCAAATGTCGTGAAGTGCCCTTGGTTATCCCAGCCACTGAAGAACAGGCCGCTGACGATGCTGTAGAGGTTGCGGCCGAGATAAGCACTCATTAGCCACCAACTGGTGCCAACCAGCATGATGCCAAGTAGTGCGTCGCTGATCGTCGGCTTCGGTATTGGTCGAGCGGGCCGCAAGATAAACCGGGCGGCCACAAGTGCGACTACCGCCAAGGTGATGAATAGGTGCGCCGAAGTCGTAGTTACCGGGGTGGATCCGGCTCGCGGGAAGATCAACGCCACCAGCCCGAGTAGAACAAGAATCGAAATCAGCGCCCGCTCGGTAATAGTGCGACCCCACGGCGGCAGCAAGACGAGCAATACGCAGCAGGCCACAAATCCGACGGGCGGCAATATCCAAAGGAGCACGACCGACACTGCGGCCACCATTGCAAGGATGACGTTCACGCGGTTACCCGTCGCCATTAGTTGCCTGGCTTCATCGTGATCGAAACGTTGACCTGGCCAGTTTGCAGGGCGCTGACTTCAGCGACCCCGGCCTGATCAACCTTCATTCCCAGATCATTCTCCGCCCGCCACCCAGCCGGCGGCGTGACACGCACGGTCAGGGTTGACGCATTCCAGATCGACTGTGGTTCGGCCTGCAAGTTGTAAACGAGACTGCCATCGGCACCGGTGAAAGTCCCCGCCGGTAGGTCATAGGCCACCGACACCGGCGTACTGGCCCCCGGGGCCGTCCAGCCAACCACCCGGATCAGCTTCTGCCCAAAGCCATCATTGGCGAAGCCCCGACCGTATTGCTGATGGTCCTTGAAAGATCGCACCGCGAACCCTTGCGGGTAGGAGGCGCTGTAGTTGGTAGCCGCGGTCGGCACATAAAGCAAATATGCGGCCTTGAGCCAACTGGTTTCGTAGCCAATGCGCTCGGGTGGACCCTCGGGCCGCTCCGCCGGCGTGGCGTTGGTGAGGGTCATCAGTTGGGTGACGCGGGCCGAGCCGTCGGGATTGAGTTGCGCTGATACCAGGACATTTCGTTGCTGGAATACGTCAACCTTGCTCTGGTTGCCGTTTTGCGTATAGACCGCGGACCAATCACCTTGGCCCGGATCACGCACCGAGCCACCGGCGCCACTTTCCAGAATGAAGTTCTCGAACCGGGTATCTCGCATCCACACCTGAAAATGCCGGCCGGGGGCGGTACTTGCTATCGCCTTCGCTACCGAGACTAGATCCTCCCCTGATAGCAATTGCTGGAGCAACTCATCAAGTAACAGTTGGTTGGCTTCTTGCCGCGCCACGAATTCGGTTACGCCAAATTTCTCGTAGGCTTCAACTAGCAGAATCTGGCCAAGTCGATCACCGGTGACCTCACCGTAGGTCGGCGAAGAGATCGGCCCGATGGCATTGAGCACCGCGGCGATAGCACTTAGGTCGATAGTGATGACACCATCAACGGCCGGGTAATCCCCGCCAATCCACGCCCCCGACATCTCGCGTGCGGAATATAAGAGTGACGGATGGGTGTTAGCAACCACCATCGGCGCGTTACGCGGGTTGATCGGGAAGAACGGATTACCCGCGGGCCCCCACCAGGTGACCGGGGCATTTAACGGTGGATACAACTGGGTACTCGTTTGCCCCTTGATCGGGATCGAGATGCGGCCGTTGTCGAACTCGACGAGCACCAATGTCAAGGGTGCACCGCCGGAGGCTCGCATTTCGGCCTGGTTGCCGATGGCGATGAGATAGCGCTTGGGCGCATTGGCGCCGAGGGCATCGGGTAGCAGCGGCGCCAGATCAACAAGGGCACTGATTGCCCGCTGCACCGGCTTGACTTCCTTGAGTGCTTTCTCCTGCACCGTGGCAAGGATTCCGGCGGCCGGCCCGCTGGTGTCGACCAACTTCAACTGCGTAACGGCGTCATTGATGTCGGTGTCAACCGCGGCGACCCGCGGCGGTAGTTGTCTGAGTAACTCGATGTCGATCGCACCATCACTGAAAATCTTCGCGCCCCCGCTTTGCCCCGACAGATCACCAAAGATCGCGAGTAGTTCACCCGTACCGGTGGTGACGTCATCGGTAGCGATGGCCAATACTCGCCAGTTGGCAACAGCGGTATCTAAGCCCGGCAGGGTGCCAATCAAATCCAATTGCGCAGCCCCAGCCGATGAGCTGACCCGATCCGCGGCGGTCTGCACCTCGTCAAAGTTGGCCAACGCCGATTGGTAGTCGCCGGTGGTGAGTTGGTCGACCGCCGCCGTCAGACTCGTCTGAAAACTTCGGGCGCCGAGGGCAACTGAAACCAGCGACGACATCAGGCCGATCTGCAACCAGAGCACGAATCCGCCGACGAGGGCCACGACCACTAGGCCGAGCAGGACAAAAGGCCTTGGGCGTGACACTAGATGAGTATAAGAAGGTGAGGTAGGTAGGCGCACCCAACTAGTAGGCGCCGTGACCAATCAGAACGACTTTGACCGTCTTGGCGACAATTACTAGGTCCAGGGCCGGTGACCAGTGCTCGACGTAGTCAAGATCCATGCGCATGCGCTCATCCCACTCAACCTGCTTGCGCCCGGACACCTGCCAGAGCCCGGTTAGGCCCGGCTTAGTGAGGTGTCGGCGGTGGTCGGCGTCACCAAATAGCGGCAACTCGGCAACTAGGACCGGCCGTGGGCCAACAAGTGACATCGTGCCACCGATTACGTTGACGATCTGCGGCATCTCATCAATCGACCAACGGCGCAGCACGCGACCAAATGGGGTGATGCGCGGATCATGCTTATAACGATCAATGATCGAGGCATCGGGTGCACCGATTACCGCTTCGCGCTCTTTGTCCGCGCCCACTCGCATGGTGCGGAACTTCGCGACGGTGATGACGCCCCCGCCGCGGCCGATGCGCTCTTGGAAATAGAACATCGGGCCACGACTTGTCAACTTGGTGCCGATGCCAGCAACGATCATGAATGGCAGGAAGATGATGAAGAGCAAAACACCTGCAACGATGTCAAGGCTACGTTTGATCGCCCGCTTCGGGCCGGTTAGGTGCGGCTCATCAAGATGCAGCAACGGTAGGTCAGCGGCCATTCGCATTGTCACGCGCGGGCCGGCAACGTCACCGACCGCTGGTGCAACAAGCAGGTCAACGCGCGGGCCTTCCAGGCGCCACGACAACCGCTGCACAACCTGATGGCCTAAGGCCGGGGAGCCAGCAACCGCAACGGTGTCGGCGTCCTCGAGGGCGATTCGGGTCATGACTTCATCGAGCCATCTATCCAGACCGGCATCATCTACATCCGCCGGCGGCTCATCGATGACATCAACGACGGTGAAGCCGGCCACTGGATCCCGATCGAGCATGTCGACGATCTCGGATTTCTGCGGCTCGGCGCCGACCACGATGGTGCGATGCAGGAAGTGGCCGTAGCGGCGTTCATGGCGCAGCCACGAACGCAGCACCCAGCGCACGATCAATAGCAATATCAATCCGGTGACAAAAGTGATCAGGACGAAGCCACGCGAGAGATCTATCTTGAACGCGAACACCACGACCGCGACCGCACCGAAAACGGTGGCGGTAGCGGAGACCACGCGCTTGAATTCCTCGGAGCCGACACCGAGCACGCGGGTGTCGTACGCACCACGAAGTACCAAGACACCAACCCACGCGAGGATCACGATAACAACAAGTGAGACATAGGTCGGATCATTGATCTCGACGTTGAAGGGGATGGCCCAGCGCAAGATGAAGCCGGTGATGCCGGCCAAAGTCACGGCCAGGACATCCAAGATGAAGACCCGGATGGCGTAGACGCGCAGTGGGTCGCGGCGCAGATGCGGACGATCGCGGTGGGAGTGGGCTTCGGACCAGCCGATCCGGGCCGGGGTCACTTGGCCACCTGTTGCGCCAGTCGCCGCTACCGGAGTCGCGGCTACCGGAGTCGCGGCTACCGGTGAATCTTCGATCGCCACCCGCCACCTCCTCCAACTAGCCAAGCCCCCACGGTACCAGCGAAAAGCCCCCGAACCTTTGGGTGCAGGGGCTTTTCGGCTGACTTACCGGCCTATTGCAGGTAGAGCCGTACCGGGATTTCGGTCAGGGTGATCGCCGCAGCTGCCGCCGACTCCTGGCAATTGGCCAGCGGGTCGCAGACCAATTGGGTGCCAGCGGGGGCGGTGTAAGCCACCTCACCCGTCTGGGCCCAAGCCACCACCGACTTTTGCCCATCCCGGGAGAAGTTGCAGGTGACGGCGCCACCGGCTTCGTCACACCCATCGAACTTCGAGCCGATCACCCAGTTCTCCAGGGCAAAGAACCCCTGCTCGGCGTCGGTACCCGGGTACGCCTGAATACCAAGTAGGGCAATTGGCCGTAGCGACCAGATATACCAGTACGAACGGGCAATTCCGTATCGCAGATCGTCGATGTAGGTGCGCACCACCCAGCCCGCCGCCTTGGCTCCGGTGATCTCAGTTTTCGGGATCGGCCCCGGGCCGGCCAAACCGTAGTTGAGTTCGGTATCCCAAAGTGGCATGTCAGCCGGCGCACCTGCTGCCGTGACCGCCTTCTTGACGATGTCAATCAATGCACCGCGCGCGACGGGATCACCCTCACCGGTTGGATACGTATGAATTGCGAGTACGTCAACCGGCCACTGCTTGGCCGCGAGTGCTTTTAGGTAAGCGGGGTAGAACTTGTCGTACGCTTTGGTCAACCGCAGTGCTGGCGAAGCCGACACCACGGTGGCCGCAGGATCGATCTCTTTGATGATCTTGTAGGCGCGCGCAGTGAGCTCGGCCATCTCTTCTGGGGTGCCGCTGAAGAAGTCTGCGAGATTGGCTTCATTCCAGATCTCGTAACTGGTGATTCGACCCTTGTAACGCGAAACGACCGCGGTGACCCAGTTATCCCAATCCGCAAAATCCTTCGGTGCGCTGTTCGCGCCCGGGTAGGGCGGATAGACAGTGTCGGTGAAGTCGCGCGCTGCCCACTCTGGGGTGGTGCCGAGCACCAGCATGATGTCCTTCATGCCTTTGGCTTCGGCGTTGTTCAGCGCACCTTCAAGGTTGTCCCACTTGTACTTGCCTTTTTCTAGTTCGATCTGTGACCACGCGGTGCCGTTATCCCAAAGCCGCAGCGCGCCAAATGGCGCCGAAGCCCACGCTTCACCTTCAACTCCTTCAATATGCATACCAACCAAAGTTGGCTGCACGGCGTCGGCTGCGATTGATGGTGCCGCCGAAGGTGCCGCCGAAGTAGGCGTCGGGTTAGCGGCCCCACCGCACGCTGATAGCGCGAGTGCTGATGTGGCGATCAGTGCTGAAACTAGGACTAGCTTGCTGCGCCGAACCATGTAGGCATACTTCCAATCGTTACCGGGGTGCCCGCGACCACTGCGGTCGTGACTCCTGCTGCTGTCTGCTGAACGGTAGCCCCTGCGGGCACCGTGAAGGAACCGGAGCCGGTGCTCGCCCACGCCACCGTGGTGATAACGCCCGCTTTATTGATTGAGCAGGTATTAACAGCCGCGGTGGTGCAGTTGACATCGCCGCCGACCAGCCAGTTATAGGTGTTCTGGTAGCCGATTGCCGGTGCGGAGCCGGCGATCATGTTGATGCCTAGCAAGGTCGTTGGCGCGTACCAGTAGTACCAGTAGGCGCGCTGCACACCAAGGCGGGCATCGTCAAGATAAGTCTGGGAAACCCAAGCCGCGGCATCGTCACCAACAATGGAAACGTGGGGAACGGAACCTGGGCCGGCCAAGCCGTAATTGATCTCGGTATCCCAAAGGGGTTTCGCCGGTGCACCGGCTTTGGCCAGTGCTGCTTGCACGGTCACGATGGAACTCGCGCGAGTGGCCGGGGTGCCGGTGCCGTCTGGATAAAGATGGACGGAGTAAACGTCAACCGGCCAACCGCGCTTCTTCAAGCCCTTTAAGTAGGCCGGGAAGAACTTGTCGAAAGCGGAAGTCAACCGGACGGTGCTGCTCGCCGCCACCACCTTTGCGGTCGGATCGTATTTACGAATGATGGTGTACGCCTGCTTGGTCAAATCGGCCATCTGATCCGGGGTGCCTTGCCAGAAAGTCGAAAGATTGGCCTCATTCCAAATCTGGTATGCGTCAATCGAGGCTCCGTAGCGCTTGACGACACTTGTTACCCAGTCCTTCCAGAGCTTCGAACTCGACGGCATCGAGGCCGCGCCCTTGTTCGGGTAGGTACCCTGCTTGGTGTTGCTTGCGGCCCACTTCGGGGTCGATCCGAGCACATAAAGAATGCTGGCGCCCTCGGCGTTCGCGCGTTGGATTGACGCATCCAAGCCGTTCCACCAATACTTCTTCGAGGTCTGCTGAACCAAGCCCCACGACACCCCCGAATCCCACAGTCGGATGGCCCCGTAGTTGACAGTCGGGTCACCCCCGGTGGAGATATTGGGTACGTGCATACCAAAACTGGTGTCGTCGATTACGACAGCACTTGCGGCCGGCGCGATGGCGGCGGAGCCAGCGACAACGGCCAAGCTCACAAGGGCAGCGATAAGGGCACGGCGCATATTTGAACCTTTCGGCGGTGAGGGCTTCGGCCCATCGGCTGGGCTCACAAGACTCTAGCCCAGCAAGACGCTTTGGCTCGGGAGGACATCCGCGCGGCCCCGCCTGTTAACCGGCCGTCCGCGCACTGGCCACCCAGACTACGACGCGGCACCCCGGCGCAGGCTGAAAGTCACCGTCGCCTGGCAGTTCTCGATTACCTGATTGGTGCTGGAGTCAATCCCGATCGCGGTGGCGTCAATGCTTGCTGTGCCCCGGCCATTTGAGCCCAACACGCCGGTCAGCCTGGCCGCCCCCTCCCGTCCATTGGAATCACCCCGGAGGATCATCGTGAACCGGTTGCGGTTCAAGGTCGCCGATCCGCTGACGTAATCGAAGGCGCGGTCGGAAAAAGTTCCATCGCCGGTATCAGTGCACGACATGATGAACTGGACGTTCTTCAAAGTGACCCGACCACCTCGTGCCGATAACAAGATGGTCGCCGGCCCCAGATCATTACTACCGGTGCCACCCCACAATTGGGTAGCAGCGGTCGGTCGTGAATTGGAATCTTGGGTTGGTGTCACCGCCGCCGCCGGGCCTACGGTTGCCACAACCAGTGCGGTTGCCAGTGCGGTTGCCAGTGCGGTTGCCAGTGCGGTGAACAGCGTCGAAACCACGGTGATCTTGATGACCGACCTCCCCCTATTGCGTAAGTGAAGATCCCACTAACCGGGCTCACTGTCAACTAGTTGGTGATTTTACCGGCATTATCGTGCCGGTTTAGCCAGCGGGAGGACAAGGCCTTCATGGAGTTTGCGGATTCGATTAGCCTGCCCGAACTCGCGGCCAAGCGGGCGATCGATGAAATGCTGATAGCCACGGAACCTGCTCTGGAAGTCTTCACCAGGAACGTCGAAGCATTCACCGGCCCGCGAAATGAAGCAGCACGAGCCCAACTCGAGTATCGGCGCCGACTTCTTCGCCCCTGACTAGCTACCGCTTGCGCAGGACATACAGGCTCTGCCCGTCGGTCTCGCGGCCATACTCAAATCGGTCCACGGCCAGCCGTGCCGCATTGACGTGATCCTCGAAGTGCCAGCGGGCGAATCGGGTGCAGTGCAGTCGACCCTGCCAATCAAGTGGTCCATAGCCGGGTGGGTTTTCCTCCCACGCTGCTACATCTTCTTCAACGAAGCAGGTGACCATCGCCTTGCCGCTCGGGCTTAGTGCCTGGGCGATCAACTCCAGATACGCCGGGGTGTCCTCGTCATTCATATGTGAGAACACCGAGTACGCGTAGAAAACGTCTACCGAACCCGGCTCACTTGCCACCGTGCGTTCAAGTGATCCATCGGGGTTGTAGCGCTCATTGCTGACATCGACAAGGGTGAAACGAAAACCTGGACCGGCTAGGTTCTTATCTGCCCAAGTGATCAGCTCAGGTTGGACGTCAACACCGTGGTAGTCACGGATTTTGCCGAATCGCTCGCGCACCCCGACCGCAAGTCGCCCTGCTCCGCAGCCCCAATCCAGCAAGGCTGATGTCGCGCTCAGACCGCAATAGTCAATTAAGCGCTCAACATCATTAACCGCGGTAGCGATGAAGGCTTTATCGTCCTTGAAGTGTGCACCACCCATGCGGAACTTGCCGGGGGGCAAAACGATTGGAGTTTTCCTCTTTAACACGCTCCGAGCCTATCTGGGTTATGTGAAAGACTGCACCCATCATGGGGTCGTTAACTTCGCATCTGCCCGCACCGGCTATTGAGGCCCTGCGCGGCACCCGCAATGCGGGCCTGTGGGCACTCTCACCGCTTGATGCTGGTCTGCGCCGGATTCAGGGCCGCACCGCGCTGCCACCGTTGCCGCTGCGCCGCCACGCGGGGCGCGCGAGTATTTTCGAGGCGGCCGCCCGGCAGATGTCGGATGCAATAGATCGACTTGGCTTACTCGCCCCGAACGCGAATGTGCTGGACGCGGGTTGTGGTGCCGCGGCCATGGCCCTGCAATGGCAGCCAAGGATGGGGCCGGGATTTCACTACACCGGATTCGATGTGCACGAGCCCTCCATTAATTGGTGCAAGAAGCACTTCGCTAAAGATCCGCGATTTACTTTTGTGTATGCCGACGTTTCGTCCGCCTACGGCCACGCGACCACACCACTTGATGCCTTCACCTTTCCGGTTGAACCAGGCACCGTGGATTTTGAACTTGCGAAATCACTCTTCACCCATCTCGTGCCAACCGAGGTTGAGCACTACCTAGCCCAGACGCGCCGGGCCCTCGCCCCCACCGGCCACGCACTGCTCACCGCATTCCTATTCGACGACTCCGACCCCATGTTTCAAACCCCCGCCTTCCCATTTGGTGAACCCGATCGCGCAGTGCGCTGGCGTTTGCAGGCTCGACCGGCAGCGGCCATCGCCTACGGGCGCACTTTTTTCACCGAACTAGTCGAGGCAGCAGGGCTGCGGATCGTCACCTTCGAACCCGGCTATTGGCCAGGTGTTGCTGCGGTGCCGTTGGCGCAGGACTACCTCATCGTCACGCCGGCATAACCGCCGCCCAGTAAAACCCGCCCAGTGGTGAGTTGGTGGCGGCAGTTAGAGCAGACCGAATTCGCGGGCGCGTTCGCGTAGTTCCGCCCGCGCATCTGGATGCGCAGCCTGCTCGATGATATTGCTCGCCTGCTCACCTTGGGTGCGCCCGAACACCTCGGCGATGCCGTTCTCGGTGGCCACCGCGCTGTGCTGCAAGGTGGTTACGGGCTCGGTCAGCACCGGCACGATGGTCGACACATTGGCCTTTGGATGCCACGACGGAAGGGCAACGAATGACTGACCGCCGCGGGCATGGAGAGCACCGGAGGTGAAGTCCGGTGCGCCGCCAAAACCCGAATAGATGCGCCCTTTTAGTCGGCTCGCATTCGCCTGATCGAATAGATCAACCTGCAGGGCGCCGTTAACACTTGTCATCAGCGCTTGTCGGGCAATCGCTGCTGGGTCATTCGCGATTTCCGTCCGCATCATCCGAACGCGACGATTTAGGTTCAGCCATTCATAGAGCTCACTCGAGCCGAAAATAAAGGATGCCGTGAGCGGGATATCTTCATCGAGTGCACCGACCTTATGCAGATTCAACACCCCATCGCTGAACATCTCGGTCCAGATGCGCAAGCCCTTGCGCTTAACCAGCGCTCCCAGCACCGCATCAGGGACCCCGCCGATACCCAACTGCAAAGTGGAACCATCAGATATTTGAGCTGCGATCCGATCACCAATACCTTGGCAGGTTTCATCCAGACCCTCCGGCACATGGGTTGCTAGGGGTTCGTCAACTTCGACTATGAAGTCGATTTCATTCTCGTAGATCTGCGCGTCGCCATAGGTGTAGGGCATATTGGAATTACATTGCGCGATTACTAATCCGCCGTGGGCTCTTGCGGTCTCGATCGCCATCGGCAAGACATTTACTTCGATCCCTAAACTCACAGTGTCGTAATGGCGCCTTGAAGTATTGATGAGGACTACGTCTGGTCGCACATGATCGCGAACCAGCACGGGTAGGAGCGACAACCTTGACGGCAGATAACGAAGGCTTCGGTGATGGCGCATACCTGGGCCGACAAATGCGGTTTCGTAGGTGACCCCATCGCGATCGGGTAAGGGGCCGTGCGCATTGAGCATATGTAGCCGGTACTCGGGCACCGACGAATCAAATGTCGCCAGCAGGGCCCGGGGAGTTGCGAAGTTACCCGACGCAATAACCCTCGGGTTTTTCGGCAAATGCCCCAGCACAGACGGCAATTGCTCCAACGTGATGACCCTCATGATGCCTCCTCAACACTATTCTTGCAGCAGTGCAAAACCCGACACCCGCTGTGCCACAATGAACCATGCAGCAAACTTTCCCGTGGGGTGAAGTCTCGGTCTATATCGCCGGTCACAACGGCCTAGTGGGTTCGGCCATCTGGCGGGCACTTGAGGCCGAGGGCGTTGGCAAGTTGATCGGCTGGCGCTCAGCCGAGCTTGATCTTTGTGATCGCGATGCCACCTTTGACGCCATCAATGACGCAAAGCCGGATGTCATCATCGATGCGGCGGCAAAAGTCGGCGGCATTATGGCGAATTCCACTTACCCGGTTGAGTTCCTGCGCGACAACATGCTCATTCAAACGAATGTAATGGACGCAGCGCACGCGGCTAATACCGAGCGCTTGTTGTTCCTCGGTTCGTCATGTATCTACCCCCGGCACGCAACCCAGCCCATCCGCGAATCATCACTGATGACCGGACCCCTCGAGCCGACCAACCAGGCTTATGCAATGGCGAAGATCGCCGGCATTTTCTATATCGAGGCGCACCGAACGCAGTACGGTCGCCGGTGGATCTCCGCGATGCCCACGAACCTCTACGGCCCCCGCGATAACTTTGATCTCCAGAGCTCGCATGTGCTGCCCGCGTTTATCCGGCGCTTCCACGAGGCCAAAGTCGCGAACGCACCCAGCGTCACCGTTTGGGGCACCGGCACCCCGCGGCGTGAGTTCTTGCATGTCGATGATCTCGCCCAAGCCTGCTTGGTACTGCTCCAGCATTACGACTCCCCCGAAACCATCAACGTTGGTCTCGGCGACGATATGCCGATTCGTGAACTTGCCGAAACTGTCGCCTCGGTGATCGGGTACCAAGGTGCGATCGAATGGGATTCGGCCAAACCCGATGGCATGCCGCGCAAGCTGCTCGATACCACCAGGATCAATGACCTCGGCTGGAAGCCGCAGATCTCCCTGCGCGATGGCTTGGCCAGCACCTACGAGTGGTACCTGGCCAACGTTGCCTGATACTCCCAAGCAGGTATTACTTGTCGGTCGACGCAGTTTGCTGGTGCGACTTACTTGCACCGAGGGCCTGCGCCCAGCGCTGCTCGAGTTGCTAAATACCTATACCGACGGCATTGCCGAAGAGCCCGGTACCGAAGTCTTCGTGGTTTCCCTAGATCCGGATTCGGAAAATATCGTTTGGCTTTATGAGGTTTTCCGGGACGAGGACGCAGAGAACGACCATCGCAAGTCGGGAGGGTTTGCCGCGCTGATGGGCCAACTGCCACCGCTGCTCGATGGTCCCCCGGCGGTGCTTCGCATGGACCCGCTACGGATGTCACTGCAAGAAGGTGTGCTGCAGGAGGATTTCACTTTTTAGGTTAGCTCGGTTACCCGCGCCAACGCGGCTCAACTAAAGGGCGGCCGCTCATCAACCCGAACACTCGCGCGACCGGCGGCGCGCCAAAGCCTTGCCGTGGTGTCCTTGTCTTCAGGTGTAACCAAGTTGCCCATCACTCGAAGTGCGACCGTCATCAAAATGCGTGAGCGCATGCCGACTGGGCCAAAGGTGGGCAAGAAACCCGGAACCGTCAAGAACCCGGCTAACCGGCGCGCGATCGAGAACGCGGTGCCGTATCGCGCCCGCAGCAACGGCGCCCATTGGGTTGAATAGTCGAGGAGTTGATTTGGAATGGTGTTAGCGAGTAATTGGGCGGCGAGGTGCCCGGTCTCAAGCCCGTAGTCGATGCCTTCGCCGTTCAACGGGTTGACGCACCCCGCAGCGTCACCGATCAACAGCCAGTTTGGCCCGGCCACACCACTGACGGCGCCTCCCATCGGCAGCATCGCGGACCACGGCGCCCGAATCTCGTCAACGAGTTGCCAGTCGGCTCGCTGTTGCTCCGCGTAGTGCTGCATCAATCCGCGCAGGTTCACATCGGCCGGACGCTTCTTAGTCGCCAATGTTCCGACGCCGATATTTACCTCGCCGTCGCCGAGCGGAAACACCCAGCCGTAGCCGGAAAGTAACTCACCGGATTGTCCGCGTAACTCCAAGTGCGAGGAAATCCACGGATCATCACTGCGGTGGCTTTTGATATATCCGCGCGCCGCAATCCCGTAAGCGGTACTTCGATGCCAGGTGCGGCCCAGCACCCGGCCAAGTTGTGATCGCACTCCATCGGCGACTATCAGCCGTTGGCAGGTGATCTCGCGTTTGCCACTGCCGTTATCGAAAACCACGGCAGCGACGCGACCGCTCTCCAGCCGCGCATCAATCGCCCGGTGGCCCTCAATCGCGGTTACTCCGGCATTAAGTGCCACTTTCCGGATGGCGTGATCGAGTTCAAGTCGCGGTACTGCGCCACCGTAATTAGGAAGTGATCCACCTGGCCACGGCAAATAAAGGGTGCGGCCAAAACCTGCGGCCCGTAGGCCATAGTTGCGGGCCCGTCCAGCTAGCCAAGGCGTGAGCCCCAATTCATCAAGTTCGGCGATGGCCCTCGGGGTCAAGCCATCACCGCAGGGCTTGTCTCGTGGAAATGACTCAGCGTCGACGAGGGTGACCTCAAGGCCGGCACGTGCGGCCCAGGTGGCCGCAGCAGAGCCGGCGGGCCCGGCACCGACTACTAAGACATCGGTGTCTGTTGTCCTTGGCGCCATGATCTCCCCATTCTCCCGGGCGGGCCGAAATTTGCCAGTTGAGGGGGATAGAAAACGATTTAGGATGCATCTACTCAACATGAAATAGTTGTTGCAGCGCAACAACTAAACGGGTCGGCACCAGCGGTGTGTCAGCCTGCCAGCGGTGCGGGCTCAGGGGCCGAGAAGGGCCAGCGGGACAACGGCAACCCCGTCGTGGCAGCGCTCAGAGCAGACCCCACGACCGTGCTAGTTGCCCGATTCAGATCCTGCCAATTGATCAATAGATGGTCGGCGTCCTGTATAGTTCATCTATGGGATACGTCCGCCGGGTCATCGACGCCGAGCTTGACGAGCTCTTCGGGCAGGTTCCCGCGATCGCCATCGATGGGCCCAAAGGCGTTGGCAAGACCACCACGGCAAACCAGCGGGTAGTAGGGCTGGCCAAACTGGATTCGAAGTCAGTGCGGGAATCGATCATGGCAGATCCCGAGTTGATCCTCGGCCGGTCGCGGCCGCTCCTCATTGATGAATGGCAGAAAGTCCCCGAGGTCTGGGATGTCGTGCGGCGGGCAGTTGATGTCGATCCGGCGGGTGGTCAGTTTCTCCTTACGGGCAGTGCGTCCCCGCAGCCGGGCGCGACGGCGCATTCCGGCGCTGGCCGGATCGGGCGCTTGCGCATGCGCCCGATGACTTTGTCCGAGCGAGGGGTGGCCCAGCCGGGAATCAGCGTGAAGGAACTCTTGTCCGGATCGCGCCCACCGTTTGATGGAGCATGCGCCCTGCGCCTTGCGGACTACGCCGACGAGATCCTCGCATCGGGATTCCCTGCGCTTCGAGACTTGACTCCGCGTGCGCTTCGTTTCCAGCTTGACTCCTACCTGCGTAATGCAGTGGACCGCGATGTGCCGGAGCAGGGGCTTAACGTTCGAAAGCCTGATTCGATGCTCGCCTGGCTGCGTGCCTACGCTGCCGCGACCTCGACAACTGCCAGCTACTCGCAGATTCTCGATGCGGCAACACCTGGGCAGGGGGAGAAGCCGGCACGCGGTACCGCGATCTCCTACCGGGACGTCCTGACCAGCCTGTGGTTGCTGGATCCCGTCCCGGCGTGGATGCCTGCGGGGAGCGTCATGACTCGGCTCGGTCAGGTGCCGAAGCACCACCTCGCTGACCCTGCGCTTGCGGCCAGACTTCTCGGCCTGACTCGTGATGCACTCCTCGACGGCGAAGGCGTTCCCATCGGCCCCCAGGCGGGCACCATGCTCGGACACCTCTTCGAATCGCTGGTCACGCTGTGCGTGAGAGTCCCCGCGCAAGCGGCCGAGGCGGAAATTTCCCACCTGAGGACGCGTAATGGCGACCACGAAGTCGACCTCGTCGTCGTTCGAGATGACGGTCGGGTCCTGGCAATTGAAGTCAAGCTCGCGAATACTGTTGAGGACCGGGATGTTCGCCACTTGCGGTGGCTGGCCGAGCACCTCGGTGATGCGCTGCTTGACGCCATCGTCATCAATACTGGCCCGTCCGCCTACCGGCGTCCGGATGGCATCGGAGTGCTACCCCTTGGCCTATTGGCTCCGTAAGCGAGGCAGGGTACAGGGCACGGGCAACCGTGCCGTGCCTCATCCGTGCCCTAACGAAATCGAATCGGGGGAGATACGCGCCCGAACTCGACAGGCGAGGCGAAGGACGTGCATCACAAGATTTCGCAAGAGTTGTTATGTACCAGCGATTAGGGAATTCTTCAAGAGTGGCCCCGACATTATTAGAACATCCGACACAAGGTTTAGGAAACCTTGGCCCAACAAACACGTGAGCTAGCACTAGCAAGCTGCGGATTTCATAAGACCTATTGTTCTCCGCTGTTTTCCCTCTAGGGTTAAGGCGCGGCGGGAGGGAGTCCGGCCGCTCTCTACTGAAGGATCGATTGTCATGGGTATCGGCATCATTCGTAAGGGCACTGCTCGGCGCCTGTTGGGTGCTATCTGCGCGGCGGCACTGGTCGCAGGGCTCGCGGGTGTCGTAGCCCCGGCGGCTCCAGCGTTAGCTCCGGTAGCCGAGCCTTTCGAGCCGACCTTGTCGTATTACAAGTGCCCGCCAAAGTCCCTTCCGGCCGGTGTGCAGTGCGCCAAGCTCACGGTGCCATTGGATTGGCAGAACCCGGGAGATGGTCGGACGACCACCATCGATGTACGGGTAATGCGATCGAAGGAGGGCAAGGGTGGGTTGACTTTTAACCCGGGCGGACCGGGTGGGTCGGGGATTGATTCATTCCCGACCTTCTACTCAATACTGCCGGATGAGGTGGTGTCCCAGTTCGATTTTGTGGCGTGGGATCCGCGCGGGGTGGGCGGGAGTGGACCGAAGCTAACCGGTTGCCAATACCCCAGCGAGGTGCCGTCGAATCCGCAACCGGTCGGCCCGGTCGATTGGCAGGAGTTCTGGCAAGGGGCCGCGGATGAGATAGCTGCGCTCAATACCGCATGTCTGGCGGCTAACCCTGATTCGGCACCTTACCTGGGCACTTGGCAGGTAATACGTGACCTCGACGCGCTGCGCGCTGCGCTGGGCTACTCAACCTGGAACTACTGGGGTATGAGCTACGGCACCCGGATCGGGCACGCCTACGCGCGCACCTTCCCCAGCAAATTGCGAGCCATGGTCATGGACGGCAGCGTGATGGCCAACGAATCTACCTACCGAAACGGTACCTCATTCCCGGCCAACTACTGGGTGTCCCTGCAACTGTTCCCGGCTTTGGCAGCCCCAGCGGCGGCCCGCAAGATCGCTGTGATCGAGAAGTATTTAGATGACACGGTGCTAGTGCTACCCGATGCCACCGAGTTCACCCGTTGGGATTGGGCAGGGCAGTTCAAGACGCTTCTGACGGGTCAGAATCAGTACCCGACTGCGGTGGCATTCGTCAACAACCTCTATGCGGGTATCACCGCGACTTCTCCGGCCGAGCGCGCGAAGGGACTCGAGGTAGTCGCAGCCATTTCTGAGGCACTGCGCAAGACAATTGAAGCGCAAATGTTAGAGCTGGCGGCTGTTCTCGTATTCGTCAATTGCTCCGACATGCACGACCGTCCAACAGCAGCAGAACTTGCTGCCGCCTCGGAATCTATCGAGCGAAATTACGGTTCCACTCAGCCCATTTTCATGGGTAACTCATCCGCGTGCTTCGGGCTCAACCCTGATGACTTATCGCCGGCTATCCCCAGTGGTTCCAGCACGATCGCGTTGAAGACACCTCCGGTGTTCGTGCTGTCCTCCGGTGATGCGGCGACCCCTTGGATCTGGGGGCGCAGCCTTGCGAACACTTTCGCCGGGTCACGCACGATCACCTACAACAGCACCCAGCATGTCGCGTACATGCTCACCCCGTCTACTTGCGTTAACACACCGGTGACCGAGTACCTGCTGACACTGAAGCCTCCCTCGAAAAACCGCCTGTGCACTTATGCCCCTGGTGGGGCTGTCCCGCTGCGTTAGCAACCAGGTCGCGGTTGTGGTGACCTTGCGCGGGGCTTAATCAGGCCCTGAGCTATCGCGGCACCGAGCACGATTAGTAGTCCGCCGACCGGCTGATTCCAAGAGATCGGCTCGGCCAGGAAAAGTGCGCCGGCAATGATCGCGACAAGTGGTGTCAAATAGGTGACCGTGCTCGCTGTCGTGGCATCGGACCTATTGATCACCCGAAAATTTAATACGTATGCGACACCGCTGCCTAAACACCCAAGGGCCAGCATCCCGAACACGGTGGGTAGGCCGATGCTGCTCACCGTGAATCCGGTAACTACCGCTATTGGTGTGATCTGGATGGTAGCCATGATGAGTAAACCGGTTGCTAACGCAAGTGGTGGCAAGGTGCTGGCATTGGGCCCACCGGTTAAGTGGCGGCGCATGTAGGGGTATGAGAATCCGTAGCAAGTAATAGCAATTACGCAGGCTGCGATGCCGAGCCACGTGCCCGCACCAAGCCCCTGCCAGATGCCAACAACGATGAGCACGCCGATGAAGCCGATACCAAGGCCAACCATGCGCCTAGGTGTCGGTCGCTCTTCAGAGAAGACGAGCAGGGTTGCTATCAAAGTCAATAACGGAGTAGCGCCGTTAATGATCCCGGCGAGTGCCGAGGAGATATGGGTTTCACCGAACGCAAAAGCCAACCAAGGCACCGTCGCGACCAACAGCGCCGTCAAGAACAGTGGCTTCCAGACCGATCGCGGAGGCAGTTTGGTTCCGGTCGCAGCGCTAAAAATTAGCAAGGTCAGCAAGCCGAGCACAATGCGGCCGAACGCCACCCCTGCTGGGGTTAACGATTCGAGGCCGAGTTTCATGAAATAAAACGAACAACCCCAGATTGCGGCGAGTGCGAGATAAGAAGGTAGCCAAGCGCGGGGGTTGTTGGGCATCAGACTTGAAACCTACCAATCACGCTTTCAAAGCGGCCTCTCGAGGATTGCCATGTCCTCGAGTTCGACTCCCTTAGTTTCACGAACATGCCTGATGACGAACGGAATTGAAAGGAGGGCAAAGATGGTGAAGATGCTGTACGCCAAGCCTAGGCTGATCTCGGCAAGTGGTGGGAACGCGGTCGACACCAAGAAGTTCGCGACCCACTGCGCTGCAGCGGCTACAGCAAGTGCCGCGGCACGAATGCGATTGGGGAACATCTCACCTAGAAGCACCCATATGACCGGACCCCAGGTAGCCGCGAAGAAGGCGACGTAGATATTGAAGGCGAGGAGCGCGACGATATCGGGGCCGTCAGTGAGCACCGGCTGGCCGTCACTGCTAATTGGCGCGGTGCCGAAAACATAGGTGAGGGTGCCGAGCATCGCCACCATGCCGAATGACCCAACTAGGAGTAACGGCTTGCGGCCAACTCTGTCAACCAGCGCGATAGCAACTACGGTGAAAGCTACGTTCACTCCGGTGGTGATTAGTGAAGTCTGGAAAGCTTGATCTTCGCTAAAGCCAACGGCTTCCCAGATGGTGTTCGAGTAGTAGAAGACGGCGTTGATGCCGACGAACTGCTGCAACGAGCTCAAGATGATGCCGATCCAGACCAAAGGCAGCAGGCCAAATCGTTTGCCGCGCAGATCCGACATCCGAGGTTTGTGCTCACCTTGCATAGACACTCGGATGTCTTCTACGCGAGCTGAAACGTCATCGGTATAAATCTGTGAAAGTACCGCCGTGGCTTCGTCATACTTGCCGATTTCGACGAGGTACCGAGGTGACTCCGGCAGACGCCACGCGAAGTACCCATAGATCAGTGCCGGGATAACCATTGTTAAGAACATCCAGCGCCAAGCCGGAATACCGAATAACCACTCGTTCAGGGAGTTACCGCCCGCGGCGCTTAAGATCAGGTAGTTCGTGAGTCCGGTACTGAAAATGCCGATGACAATCGCGAACTGTTGGAGTGAGCCCATCCGGCCGCGTAATTGAGCTGGTGCGATTTCGGCGATGTACATGGGTGCCATCACGCTGGCCACGCCAATGCCAGCGCCACCAACTAGGCGCCAAAAACACAGGTCGTAAATACCGAGCGGGAAAGCTTGACCAAAAGCCGATAGTAGGAACAAGGCGGCGGCAACGAGCATTACCCGGCGGCGGCCGAAGCGCTCGGCGAGGTAGCCGGCGAACCAGGCGCCGATCGCTGAGCCGATCAAGGCGATCGACACCACCAGCCCTAGCGCGAATGAACTAAGGGCAAAGGTGGACTTGATCGCCGATGCGGCGCCATTTATGACGGCAGAGTCAAAGCCGAACAGGAAGCCGCCCAAGGCTGCGGTTGAGGCCAGGCCGATGACCCGCCCGGTGCGGTAATTGGTCGATGCCATAGCCCGACGCTAGGGGAAAAACCGGCAGTTAGGGAGATCTTCCGGACTTTGGCCGCGGATAGGGCTCGCCGAAAATGTCTAGTACTGGACAGATTTGATTGTCTATGCCTATACTCTTTTTAGTGGCTGCAATTAAGGAGACTGGCCGATTCACCTAGTAACCGATGGAAAGGAGTCACCGTGAACTTCCCATTCTTCGCACGTGGCGCCGGAACAAAGCCCCGCGCGGGCGCTACCCCGCTATTAGATCTTTGGCCCGACCGGGCCCACACCGTCGAGTCCGATTTCAACTATGGCCTTTGCCGGTTCACCCTTGACTGCTCCTGCGGGGTGCATTTTGACACTCCATATATAGATGAGGCCTTGGAATGGCGTGAACTGCACGTGCAGCTCGCACCATTGGCCGACCAGCTACCGGCGTAGGCCGTGGGCAAAATCCCGGCCAAGATTGAAATCACCAACAAGGCTGACGCCGGTAAGGCTCTAGAAAAAGCCACTAAGGATTGGCGCGCCGCCAAGAAACGCGAGCGGGCGGCCCGCGATGTGCTGGCCGCTGTGGTTGCCGAAGCAGTGCACGGCGGCTTCCTGACTGAAAACAAAGCCGCGAAAGTCACCGCCATCCCACGCATGACCATCCGCAAGATGCTGGGCAAAGGCTAGGCATTACAGTCAAAACTATGAAGCTACGCAAGCCCATCATCTCGGCCGCGGCAATCACCTGCCTGCTGCTGGCACCGATCACAACTGCGGGTGCCGCAACAGCCAACGCGAGCCCAGGTCGCGAGAGCGCAAAAATCCTCAGTGCCTCTTGGGGTAAAAACGGAGGTAACTCCTGCCCAAGTGGTGGCGCCGGCTTCGACAATTTGCCGGTCACCTTCAACTGGTTCATCAAGCCAGCATCGGTCGCACCAACTGATTTTGTAATTACCCGTGACGACGGCACCACAACTAACCCGGTATGCGCACTGCTGTTTCCCCCGGATGAACGCAATGAACGGCAAACCGTGAACCTCATCGGCGACTTTGGTGATCCTGCCGGCGTGCGCCCGATCACCGTCACCGTGACCGGTGCACTTCAAGGTCATGCCATGGACAAGGATCGCTGGCAGGACATCCCCGCCGGTTTAACTCATGAAGTAGATCAAATTGAGGGCGGACCGTATATCGCCGACGCATGGGTGCTCACCCCTAAGCAACTAAAAGGTGACAGCAATCGCTGCACCGTCGGGGAGAACTTCGTGCGCGTGGCGTGGTCGAACGGCATGACTGCTTACCCAGACGGTGCCGAAATCGGCGCCGCCGTCGTCAACTCATACCGCGCGGTCTTCACCCTGCCCAGCGGCAAGGCACTAATTGTCAAACCTTTGGCTGTTGGCGATCTAGCCGACCACTCCACGACGGCGATGGACGACAACATGCATGACCTGTGCCTGCCGGCCTTGCCTAAAGGTGCAAAGTTGATCGGGGTGCGAGTTGGTGCGTCCTTACTGCGTGACCCAAATGGTGACCCGAACTTGGTGCAAGACTTCAAGTCATGATTTCCCCGGGGCTAGCACCGTGCACCCGTGCGCGCTAGGACTTATTATGTCGAGATGCCCATAACTAAGCGCCTGCTGACCGCAACTGCCGCCATCGTCCTTGTCCTGACCGGGGCAAGTGCGCCCGCCACCGGGGCGCCGGCCCCGGACTTGACAAGTGGCGGCAACCCGCCCGGTGGCTGGGTGGTTCCGAGCGACCTTTACACCACCATGTTCGGGGGCGTGGGTGTGGGCGAACCACAGGGCACTGTGATAGCCGACTCCGGTTTTAGGCCCTACCCGCATGGTTTCCCAATCCCCAACTGGGGTTCGGCGCAGGATTTGGCTTCGTCCTCACTCGTCTTTGGTATCCCCGAGCGACTTACCCTCACCCAACTCCAAAATGGGGAGTACAGCGATCCGGCGCCCCTGAACGCCCTGGCCTTGCGCCGCACCCTCGGTGACGGCGTCTGTAAAGATCCAAAAGCCATTGACCCAAAGACGGGGGAGTGCGAACTAATTTTGGGCGCTGTGCTGCTAGCTAAGTCAATTGAAAGTGCAGGCCTCGGCGGCCACTGCCTGGGCATCGCGGCCGCGGCCGCGGCGGTCTACAACGGGCAACTTCCAGCCAACCAGGTCGGGGCCTCAGGCTTGGGCATTAACGCCGCCAACCCGATGGGTGACCGCGCGATTCAAACTATCACTCGACTTTTCGGCACCCAGTACCTCAACCCGGACATGCTTAACTACGTCGAGGAGGGTCAGTCACCGACCGAAGTTGTGCAAACACTCATCAAGACGCTGCCTAGTGGGCAGGTGCCATTCGTTCTAACTTTGTACGGCAGCGGCGGTGGGCATGGCATCACTCCTTATGCCGTCCTTGACCGCGGCAATGGGCTTTACGACATAGCGGTCTACGACAACAACTACCCATTTCGCGCACTCACATTAACCATCGACACCGTGGCGAACACCTTCGTCTATACCTCAGCGACGAACCCGAACTCACCCACCTACACGTGGTCAACCGCGAATGACTCAGCCATCGCTTTGATACCCCTTGATGACATCCTCGCCGTGCAACCCTGCCCGATCTGCCGCGGCGAGGATGAGGGGACATTGGTGGCCTTTAGCTCCTGGTCGATGGCCAACAGTGGCCTGATCAACATCGGTCTCACCGACTTGCAAGGCGCGGAACTTGCGAAGAATCTCTACCGACTGTTAAACCCATTGAACCCCAGCACCGGTAAGCAACAAAGTGCCCCGCTGATTGTGGTCAGCCCAGGGGTGGACTTTGGGGTAACCGTTCAAACCGGTGCCCTCGCCACCCCGCAATCCATGGAGGTCTACGCCATGAGCAACGGGGCGTCAGATGTGCTAACCGTGGAGAAACTTCCGTCAAACGGCACCTTGAACTTCTTCGTCAGCGATACGAGCACCGGCTTCCTGTCGAACAAACCGTCGTCCCCGCGAGTTGAGAACCTGCAAGATGGGAAAATCAATAGCTACTCCGTAAATGGCCATCCACTTGAACTCCCAGCGGGAGTCTTCGTCGACCAGGCGAACAATCAGGACACCAATTCGGTGAAATTCAGGAGCTCAGCCAAAAGGACACTTGCATGGAACGTGCAAGTGGTGCAGAACCCAAGTACGACGGAGTCCGGTTGGGTCGGACTTAGTGTTGACGTTCCCGCTGACGGGAGAATCTTGGTTGACTACACCAAAACCACGCCCACGGTGCCACCGCAGGCGTGGGTGATTAGCAAGACCAATGACCGCACTCCAATCAAAATGGTGAAGGTGACACCTGCTTTGCTCCTGCAAGAAGCAAAGCAGGTCTACAACGCCTACGGCCCCGGCTGACGGGCCAGAAGCACGTAAGCCACAATTACGGCATGAGCCAAATGAGCGTTGAACCAGTGAACCCTTCATGGACGGCGACCAAGGTCGTTGCGATCGTCGTCGCCGTCATCACGGCGGCCTACATGCTGCCGTGGGCGATCGCCGCGGTGCGCGATGTTCCGCATTGGGCAGTATTTTGGGTGAATCTCCTATTGGGCTGGACGATCGTCGGCTGGATCATCGCCTTGGTGATGGCGCTGCGCCGGCAGCGGGTCATTCTCGTTCCGTAGGTGCCTGACCCGCAGTGGCGTTTGCTGGAACTGGCACTGGTGTTGCCCGCAGTCATCGAACTACATGAACTGCGCCTGCCAAGCATCTCCGAGCGAATCGGTCATGTTATCCAAGGTCGCGATCTGCTTCTTGGTAAAAGGTTTCGCGTCGAGACCCTCAGCTTGGATGTCCATGACCTGGATGAAGTTTCCGAAGGTGCGCACCGTTGTGTAGTCGTAATCGGATAAGGATGACGTGGCGTCGGCATCAATGGTTTTGGAACTGATCCAAAGGAACTCATCGCCATCCTTCGACTTCTTGGTGCCGTTGGTCAATAACGCAGGGACGCCGACAGTGGTCGCACCAGAAACCTCTGTTGCGTCGCCCATCTGCTGCCCCACACACATCTTCAGCTGCTTCACGATGGCGTTGTAGGCCTTCTTGGCCGACTGCTCATTTGCGTACCAATGGATCTTCTGGTCGACTTCAAATTGCAAATAAAGACTCAAGTCACCAAAAGCAGAAGTGAGTAGGCGCCCCGCGCCTTGGCCTTCAATCCCGGTGCCGCCCGTCAATTCACATAACCACAGACCGTCCGGTGTGCCCTTGGTGGCAGATGCGATTGAGAAATCAGCTAAATAATGCTTTTTTACCCCCAACGCCTGAGCCTGCGATGCGGTGAGCATTACGGAGTAGGCATCGGCGACGACCGGCGGCGAGAGCGTCGCCGCTTGGGCCGGCACTGAAGACATAACAACCGCAGTTGTAGTTGCGATCGCTATCAGGGCGAGGGCACGGGGTAGGCGCATTTACACTCCAGACATAGGCAAGCCGAGTTAATCAACTGGCAGACTTAAATTACCTTACTAACCGGCAGTCAGGGGCTTAGTCTTCAGGAATGGCCCAATTGCGTGATACTGCCAGCGGTGTTGAAGTGCGGTTATCAAAGTTGGAGCAACTAGGGGCCCTGCACCGTGGCTTCACCATCCCCCGTGGCGCCATCGCCTCCGATGAAGTAATCACCGACCCGTGGCCAGAACTTAAAGGCTGGCGCGCGCCGGGCACTGGTTTCCCCTGGGTCATCATGCTCGGCACGATGCGCTACCGGGGCAACAAGGACTTCTGTGCGATCTACCACCGGCGCCCGGCCCGGGTGATCACCTGTCACGGTTATGAATTCACGCGAATCATCGTCACGACCACCTGATTTCCGGCCCACTAGACCCTATTTGCGGCCAGCTGCACTTGTCCAGATTCACTGGGCCGGCCCCCCGGGCGCCTACCGCCAGCCCCCGTCGCGGCGGGTTACCATCAAGGTTGACTGATTTACCGGCTTTCAGGGAGTGCAAGTGGGGTTGCTGGAACGGTTCGAGGACTCCCTCGACCGCATGGTTAATGGCGCTTTTGCCCGGGCCTTTAAGGCCGAGGTGCAGCCGGTTGAGATCGCCGCCGCCCTACAGCGCGAAATTGACGACCGGGCGGCAGTAACCGGCCGCGATCGCACCGTCATCCCGAATATCTTCAATGTCGAGCTTTCGGACCACGACTACAAGCGGTTGGCCGTATTTCGCGATGCCCTGCAAACTGAACTCGGCGATTTGGTGAAGGCTTACGGCACCGAGCAGCAGTACACCCTGCTTGGCTCGGTGCACGTGAGCATCAGCACCGACGAGGATCTGGAGACCGGGATCTTCCGGGTGCGCAGCGAGGCGCGCGCAGAGGTCAGCGCCAAACAGGTGGGCGGTGATGCGCCCATCGGGGAGCAACCGCGCTTGGTTCTGGGCGATACCGCTTACCCATTGGTGCGCGCCATCACCCGGTTGGGTCGCGGGAGCGAAACCGATATCCGTGTTGAAGATCCGGGATGCTCGCGCAATCACTGCGAAATCATCCTGGGTCAACCGGCGCTGGTTCGTGATCTCGGCTCAACCAACGGCACTTTCGTCAACGGGGCCAAGATCACCGAAGCACCCATCGAAGACGGCGGCTCGGTTTCCTTGGGCTCAACCACCTTGGTGTTCCGGAGCGGCTGATTGTGTCCGAGCTTGCGCTCACCCTCATCCGCCTCGCCTTTTTGGGCCTGTTGTGGTTGTTCGTCCTGATGACAATCTTGGTGCTGCGCCGGGATCTGCGCCAACCTGCTGAGACCAGGCCCACCGGCCGTGCGCGCCCGCCCAAAGCGCCCAAGCCCGCGAAAGTCGCTAGGTCCGCGAAGGTGCGCGGCACCAAACTTGTTGTTACCGAAGGCCCATTGACGGGCACCGTGATTCCATTGAATACCGCGCAGGTGACCATCGGTCGCGCACCCGACTCCACCATCGTGATCGACGACGATTACGCATCGAGTCGACATGCACGGGTCTACCCATCCGAAGGGGCTTGGGTAGTTGAAGATCTCGGATCCACAAATGGCACGTGGATTGATCGCACTCGAATAACTACCCCGACCGTGCTGCCTGTTGGCGTGCCACTTCGCGTGGGCCGAACCACCTTGCAGTTGCAAAGGTAACGCGACATGTCACTGCATCTTCGCTATGCGGCCCGCTCTGACGTCGGCCTGATCCGACGCGGAAATGAAGACTCCGGCTACGCCAGCCCGCGCATACTTCTCGTCGCCGACGGTATGGGTGGTCATGCCGCCGGCGAGTTGGCCTCGGCGTCGGCTATCGCAACGGTCGCAGACCTTGAGGTTCACCCGCCGGAGGCAACCGATGTATTAAGTGCACTGGCCGACGCCATTGATGAAGTTGGTATTGCAATCGGCGGGGTAATAGCGGCTGACCCAGAACTAACCGGCATGGGCACCACCGTCACCGGCATCTACTGGCTCGGTGATCGCATCGCCTTGGTGCACGTTGGCGACTCCCGCGCGTACCTATTGCGCGAAGGTGAATGCGCGCAACTCACGCACGATCACACTTATGTCCAGACTCTGATCGACGGGGGCAGTATTTCACCGGCCGACGCCGCGATTCACCCCAAACGATCACTCCTAATGCGAGCGGTGGATGGCATCAACCCGGTGGAGCCGGATTTGTCCATGCGTGAAGTTCGGGTCGGTGATCGGTATCTCTTGTGTTCGGACGGCCTGTCCGGCGTCTTGAGTTTCGAGGAGATCACCGAGTGGCTTGGTCAGGGTGATCCCACCGGGTGCGTGACCGCACTCGTTGATTTGGCACTTGAGCGTGGGGCGCCCGATAACGTCACGGTGGTCATCGCCGATGTGGTTGAGGTCGAAGAACTTGCAGATGGCGTCAGCGACGATCTGGAGCCGGTGCTGCCTGTCGTGGTTGGCGCGGCAGGTGAGCCAAGGGTGCGCCTTCGGCTACCAAATGTGCACTTCCCCGACGACGCCCAACTTGATCCCGATCGCCCCGATGCACCGCCACCGGCAGTCGGTGGCCCGCCGACCGCACCCCTTGCCCTTATCGACTCCGAGTTGGTGGTGCCGGCCGCAGAGCGCGCCTACCGCGATTCACACGCTAAGGCAGCCAAGGGCGGGCGGCGGCGTGAGCAACGTCGCGTCGCATTGATCAGTGTTATTGCCCTCGCCTTGGTCATTGCCGCCTTGGCCGGTGGGTTGTTGGTTGCCCGCAATTGGCTCACCTCGCAGTGGTACGTGGGCGTAAACGGAAATCCTGGGACCGGCACCGTCGCCATCTACAACGGGGTGCCGGGCACGCTCACCTGGATCCCCCTTTCGCAACTGACCACCGACACCGGATTACCGGTGGGGGCTCTGCCCCTTTTTGACCAGGAGTTAGTGAGCAAGACCATCCCCGCCGGTGACGCCGCCGACGCCGAGCGCATTGTCATTGAGCTGCAATCGCGCGCGGCCGGCTGCAGGGTTTTGATTCCGCCCCCAGGTTGCCCCGGAGCCATTTCGTGAGCGGAAGTGAACCGCAAACCGTCAGGCGCCAACCAAGTCGCCGCGGCGCCGAACTGCTGCTACTGATCTGCGCGTGGGCCCTCGGTGTCCTTGGCACCTTGCAAGTCGGCTGGTCCACCGGTGAAGGCACCCCGAGTCGCCTATGGATCACCGTCGCGGTGGTTGGGGTGCTCGCCCTGGCAATGCACCTGGTGGTGCGCTGGAAAGCCAGATATGCCGACCCGATCTTGCTGCCGGTGGCCACCTTGCTCACGATCCTTGGCCTGGTGATGATCTACCGGATTGACGTGGCCGCGGCCCAGCGCGCGGAGCGCAACAGTGCGCCCGAGCCGACCCCGGATGTCTACGCGCAGTTGACCTGGTTCGCAATCGCCGTGGTGCTATTCATTGCGGTGCTGGTCTTGGTCAAGGACCATCGCAGGTTGCAGCGCTACACCTATTCCTTCGGGCTGCTTGGTCTCATTCTCCTAGTGCTGCCATTGGCGCCAATAATCGGTACCACCGTCAACGGGGCAACCCTTTGGGTGCGCATCGGCGGGTTTTCGTTCCAGCCCGCAGAAGCGGCCAAGATTTTGCTCACCTTGTTCTTCGCGGGCTACCTCGTCGTCAAACGCGATTCCCTGGCCTTGGTTCGAACCAAGTTCCTAGGGCTCGGGTTTCCGCAGGTACGTGACCTCGGCCCCCTCGTCATCGCCTGGGTGGTCTCACTCGGGGTGCTGGTATTTGAACGCGATCTTGGTACCTCGCTACTTTTCTTCGGACTGTTCATCACGATGCTCTATATAGCCACGCAACGTAGATCGTGGTTAATAATCGGCTCGCTGTTCTTCGCAATCGGGGCCTACTTGGCCTATCAACTATTTGAGCATGTCCATAACCGTGTGACAGTTTGGTTGGACCCTTGGGCCTACGCGGACACCACCGGCTATCAGATTGTGCAATCTCTCTACGGTTTCGCCAACGGCGGCATCATGGGCGCTGGCTTAGGGCAGGGCTTTCCAACATTCGTGCCGTTCGCAAATACTGACTTCATCGTCGCAGCCATCGGTGAAGAGCTCGGCTTGGCCGGCATGTTTGCCCTGCTCATGCTCTACGCGGTGCTAATCGAACGCGGGTTGCGCACCGCGGTTTCCGTGCGCGACTCATTCGGTCAGCTACTGGCCGCGGGCCTTTCAATTACCTTGGCGCTGCAGGTATTCGTGATCATCGGCGGGGTCACGCGGCTCATCCCGCTGACCGGCTTGACCACGCCCTTTCTCTCATACGGTGGCTCCTCCCTCGTCGCCAACTGGGTGATAGTCGCGCTGTTGATCAGGATCTCCGATCGCGCTCGACGCCCTGATGTGCAGCAACTTGATATTGATGACGCGCTAACTCAAGTAGTGCGGCGCGTGTGAGGTACGTGCCCGGATCATGATGAGTAGACAGATTCGACGTATCGGGGTGGTGCTCGCACTGATGCTGGTCGCACTATTGGTGAACATCACCGTCATCCAGGTGGTGCTTGCCCGCGACTACCGTGAGCGGCCGGGCAATCAACGACTACTCCTAGCCGAGTACGACCGCGAGCGCGGCCCAATCCTCGTTGGCGCTAATCCAGTGGCTAGGTCAGTTGAAACCGGCAACACGCTGCGTTATCTGCGCACTTACGACGATGGCCCGCTCTACGCACCGATCACCGGTTTCTATTCGCTGATCTACGGCGCCACCGGGCTAGAACGCACCGAGAATCGCGTACTAACCGGTAAGTCGGATCTGTTCTTCGTGGACCGAATGTCCCAGCTATTCGCCGGACGCCAACCAGTTGGCGGGGCAGTCACCACAACGATTGACGCCGCCGCTCAGGTGGCGGCGTTTAAGGGCTTGAAGGGCAAAGTCGGTGCCGTGGTTGCAATCGAGCCGGCAACCGGTCGCATCCTGGCGTCGGTGCAGTCACCGTCATTTGATCCAAATCTCTTGACGAGCCAAGATCCCGAAACTATCCGCGCCTACTACGAGGAACTTAAGGATGACCCGACGAAGCCACTGTTGAACCGGCCGATCGTCGCATTGAATCCACCGGGTTCGACTTTCAAATTGGTGACCGCTGCTGCGGCTTTGGCGTCCGGGCTCTACACCGCCGACTCAATCCTGCCGGGGCCCGCCACCTATCGGCTGCCGCTATCAACAAGTGAACTTAAGAACTGGAACCGGAAGGAATGCGGCCCCGATGGCAAAGTTACCCTCGAGCAAGCCCTTGCGATTTCGTGCAACACCGCGTTCGCGTGGCTAGGCGTGCAACTCGGTGACGAGGCGCTGCGACGACAAGCCCAGTTGATGGGTTTTGATACGAGCTTTCAGATCCCACTCAAAGCCGCGACCTCGCGCTTTCCGGATGAGCTAGATGCCCCCCAAACCGCACTAAGTGCCATCGGGCAATTCGATGTTCGGGCCACCGCATTGCAGATGGCGATGGTCGGTGCGGCCATCGGCAATAACGGGGTGACCATGGAGCCGTACTTGGTGCAGGAGGTGCGCGGCCCGGATCTTGCCATCTTGCAGACCACCGAGCCAACCCAGTTTGAAACTGCCATGACACCACTTAATGCCGCTCAATTGACCGAGATGATGGTCAACGTCGTGGAAAATGGTACCGGCAGCAATGCGCAAATCACCGGCGTTCGAGTTGCCGGCAAGACAGGCACCGCCGAGACCGATAACGAGCGGCCAGCGGTTGCGTGGTTCGTGGCTTTCGCGCCAGCCCAATCCCCACGAGTCGCCGTCGCCGTAGTCATCGAGGAGTCCGGGGCCACCGAGATCAGCGGCAACGGGCTGGCGGCGCCCATTGCGCGCGAGGTATTGAAGGCGGTACTTCGCTAATGGGCTCCGCGCAGGTGCAAGACATTTGCCTCGGGCCTGAGATGATGGACCCATGACGACTGAACCGGGCCGAATGCTCGGTGACCGCTACCAAATCGGCGAGGTTATCGGCCGCGGTGGGATGGCCGAGGTGCACGAGGGCCGAGACCTTCGACTTGGCCGCCGGGTGGCCGTGAAGATCTTGCGCCCAGACCTCGCCCGCGATCCGTCCTTCCAGGCCCGCTTTCGCCGGGAGGCGCAATCGGCGGCGGCCTTGAACCACCCCAATATTGTCGCGGTTTACGACACCGGTGAAGACACCTTGATGGGTGAAGGCCAGACCGCGGTGATCGTGCCCTACATCGTCATGGAGTACGTAGACGGCATGACACTGCGTCAACTACTTGCAAGTGGCCGGCGACTTTTGCCCGAGCGGGCCCTGGAGATCACCGCCGGGGTGCTGTCCGCGTTGGACTACGCGCACCGGCACGGCATCGTGCACCGCGATATCAAGCCGGCGAACGTGATGCTCACGCGTACCGGTGACGTCAAGGTGATGGATTTCGGCATCGCTCGAGCCATGAACGACACCAACACCGCGACGATGACCGCGGCGCAATCGGTGATGGGTACCGCGCAGTATCTATCCCCCGAGCAGGCCCGCGGTGAAGTTGTCGACTCCCGCAGTGACCTTTATTCAACAAGTGTCCTGCTCTACGAACTGCTCACCGGTAAGCCGCCCTTTACCGGCGACTCGCCGGTCTCGATCGCGTACCAGCACGTATCTGAAATGCCTACGCCGCCATCGCAGGTTGATCCCGGTGTCACCCCAGAAATAGATGCGGTCGTGCTACGCGCCCTGGCCAAGAGCCCCGATGATAGGTACCAAACCGCTGCGGAGTTTCGCGCTGATGTTGAGCGGGCAATTGCCGGCTCACCTGTCACCGCAGCAGTCCCGATGATCACCATTGATCAAACCCAGCGGATGACACCCGTCGTCGCCGCGGGCCTTGGGCCGCAGCCCGCTTATCGAGCCAAGGGCAAGACCGGGCGACGCATCGGATTCACCATCATCAGCCTGATCGCCATTGTCGGTGCGATCTTGGGAGCAGTACTCATAGCCGGATTCGTCTTCGGCGCAAATGACGTAGGTAAAGTGCAAGTGCCAAACCTTGATGGCTTGACCATTGAGCAGGCCACCACGGCACTCGAGGACTTTCAACTGCGCCTAGGTGCGCAAACCCCGGAGGTATCGGACCGTCCCTCGGGCACGATCATCGCGCAGCAACCCGCCGCTGGTGAAACCATCGAGCAAAACCAAGCGGTTAACGTCACCATCAGTGGCGGTCTAGAGCAGGCCACCGTGCCACAACTTGTCGGGCTTACCTCCCTTGATTCGGTGCGCCTCGCGTTAAGTGACGCAAACCTGCAACTTGGCACCATCAAGGAGAAAGCATCAAGCCAACCAACAGGTTACGTACTTGCGCAGGATCCACCCGAAGGCACGCAAGTTGAGGCCGGCTCGATGATCGCGATCAGTGTTTCGTCAGGCCAGGTTAGAGTCCCGGCGGTTATCGGCGTGAGTGTCGCGCAGGCACGCAGCGACCTCGTGCAAGCCGGACTCGATGCGCAAATAGTGGAGCAGTTGGACGACACCGTGCCAACTGGCACCGTGTTAGCGCAAAGCCCACTGCCCGGTACCGCTGTTGATCGCGGCACCTTGGTGACGATCACCGTCGCGATCGCGCCGGAGCCAACGGCTGAGGTCCCGATTGATCCGTTCCCGACGGAGTCAGCGCCGGCGCCCGTGCCGGTGCCAGTGCCGGTGCCAACCGAGACCCCGGCCGCCTAGTAATTAGAGACTGCTCTAACTGCGGCCGACCACCGGAGCTAGACCAACGCTCATAGCCAGTGCATCGGCTGCACCGCAAACCACCAACCAATTGGCCAGTAGGTGGTGGCCGCCTTCGGTCAAGACCGACTCGGGATGAAACTGCACACCCGCCACCTCATGTGCGCGATGACGGATCGCCATGATGACCCCGGATTCAGTGGTGCCGGTTACCTCAAGTTCGGGTGGCACCGTTGCTGGGTCCATCGCAAGTGAGTGGTAGCGAGTAGCGGTGAATGGGTCCGGCAACCCGGCCAGCACACCTTGGCCTTGGTGATGCACGAGTGAGGTCTTGCCGTGCACTAGCTCCGGTGCTCTACCAACACTCGCGCCGTATGCGACGGCGATCACCTGGTGGCCCAGGCACACCCCGAGGATCGGCACCCGGCCGGCGCACTCGCGAACGATCGCCAGGCAAATCCCGGCGTCCTCGGGTGTGCCCGGTCCCGGCGAGAGCAGGACACCGTCAAACTCCAAGGCTTGCGCGGGTGTGACTTCGTCATTGCGGCGCACTACCACCTCGGCGCCCAATTGGGCGAGATACTGCACCAGGTTGTAGACGAAGGAGTCGTAGTTATCGACGACGAGAATTCTGGTCACCGGGCCATTGTTCCCACCGGCCCTCCCCATCATCTAATCTGGGTCCGCTGGGCTCACCGGAGTCCGGTTCTCGCAGGAGGGTTTTAACGTGCCAGAGTCCAAGGGCCGCAAGAAGGAAGTGCGCTACACCCCAGAGCAGCCCAAGGGCGAGCGCAAAATCGCCCGACTCGGCTCACCGCGCTGGTTGGCCCCGGTAATGTCGGCCTGCTTCGTCATCGGCCTCGTCTACATCGTCGCCTTCTATATCGCCGGATCGTCGATCCCGATCATGCGCGATCTAAATGCCTTGATAAACGTGGCGATCGGCTTCGGGTTCATCTGCGTAGGGTTCATTCTTTCCACCCGCTGGCAGTAGGGCTCTCATCCACAGGGTTGTCCCCAGTTTGGGGAAAACTACACTCGTGTAACTCCGGACCAGGTGGGAAGTCGCGCTACACCGTGCTACGGTGCTCAGATGACGGCGTTGCCCCAGCACGAAAGCCAGCGGCAACATATAAGTCAACGGCAACTGCGCAATGACAGTGCGGTGGTGCTTAGGGCCGTGGAACGCGGTGCCACCTTCGTCATCACCAACAATGGGCGTCCGGTCGCCGAGATCAGGCCTATTCAACAAGACCCGTTCGATGGCATTCGGGTGCAAAGAGCTGTCCCTGGTGCCAGGTTTGCCGGCCTGAATCCGGTGCAGGTCGATTGTGAGGAGTCCGCCCTCGACGCGCTGTTGTTGCTGCGAGGTGATCGGTGATCATCTACGTCGATTCCTCTGTCCTCGTAACGCTGATAAAGCGCGAGTCCACCACAGACCTGGTGATCGCCTATCTCGACGATCTCGCGGAAGATAACCACCCCTTGGTGGCCGGTCAGCTGGTCGAAACCGAGATGCGCCGGGTAGCCAGTCGCTTCGGAATAGACCAGTTGTCGGTGCTGCCCGTCCTGGAAAGAATGAACATCGTTGATCACACACCCGTGGATTTTCGGCAGGCAGGGCTACTGCAAGCACGGGAGCTGGGAACCCTCGACGCCCTCCATCTGGCTACAGCAATCCGAACCCAGGCCAGCGCCATGATGACATTTGACACCCAGTTGGAGCGGTCCTGCGTGGCGCTGGGTCTTCCAGTGCTCGATGTCCACCGCCCTCGCACCCGGCCCAGCCTTGGTGAGTTCGCGCACTAGGTAGCAAGTCCACCAACCGGAGCAAACATCGCAATTAGCTCTGCCGTGCGCCAGATGACTATCGCGCCAAGGACGAACAAGATCCCAACGACTCCGAGGGTCTGCCACAACATGCGATGCGCCCGCGGTGCCATCACCAACACCGCCGCCATCGCCGCACCGGTCAACAGACCGCCGAGATGGGCCCGCCAATCAACATTTGGTGCAATGAAGCCAATGACAAAGTTGATCGCCAGCAAGATGACGACTTGTTTGATGTCATAGCGCAACCTGCGTCCGGCTACAACTAGTGCGCCCATGAGTCCGAAGATTGCACCGCTTGCCCCGACCGAGACGGTCTGGAAATCACTGAATGCGTAGGACGCAACACTGCCCCCGAGTGCGGCGACGAGATATAGCAACAGGTATCGGCCGTGCCCGAGCACGCGTTCCAGTGTTGGGCCGAGGGCGAACAGCACATACATGTTGAATGCGATATGCAGAAAGGATCCGTGCAGGAAGGCCCCGGTCAGCAGCCGCCACCACTCGTTGTAGATACCGATCCCGATCGGCCACATCCCCCAGTCGCCGGCCACCTCCTCGACTCCGCGCAGCAGCTGCAGCAGATAGACGGCAACATTGATGCCGATCAGCACATAGGTAACAGTTGGCTTTGACACCCGGCCGCCACCGGCAACCGTACGGGCGACAGGCCCGGCCTCCGCGGCAGCGCCAACACACACCGGGCATTGGAACCCAACCGGTGCCGCAACCATGCACTGAGGGCAGATCGGTTGATTGCACCGCGTGCACCTGATGTAGCTGACGCGATCAGGGTGCCGGTAGCAGACCGGTGGCGCGCTACTTACCGGTGACTCCGAGGGTGGGTTAGTCACGATTGATCGTGATCGAGGAGATCACAACATCTACCTTCGGACGATCTTGGGACCCGGTCTCAACGGCGGCAATTGCGTCAACGACATCGCGGGATGGCTGATCTGCAACCTCACCGAAGATGGTGTGCTTGAAGTTCAGCCAAGTCGTCGGCTTCACGGTGATGAAGAACTGGGAGCCGTTGGTGTTTGGCCCAGCGTTTGCCATCGCCAGCAGATAGGACTTGTCGAACACCAACTCAGGGTGCGGCTCGTCGGCGAAGTTGTAGCCCGGGCCACCGGTGCCGGTGCCCAGTGGGTCGCCGCCTTGCAGCATGAAGTCGGGGATCACCCGGTGAAAGATGGTGCCGTCATATAGCGGCGCACTGGACTTCTCGCGGGTCTTTGGGTCGGTCCACTCCTGGGAGCCATCGGCTAGGCCGGTGAAGTTACGCACCGTCTTGGGTGCGTGGTCCGGGAAGAGGTTGACGAGGATGTCGCCCATGGAAGTGTGGATCGTCGCGGTGGTTGTCATGCGCCCATCCAATCAAGGGTCGGCCAGCGCCGATGATCTGGGGTCGTAATTCCTAGGCCGCCGCCATGGTGGAGGTTAGGAGACTCGAACTCCTGACTTCTGCCTTGCAAAGGCAGCGCTCTACCAACTGAGCTAAACCCCCTCGTAACTACGAGGACGTGCGGGTGACGATATTAAGTTATGCGGAGTGTC
>Ga0247833_1000617_pt1 | contig 64067 bp, 60 predicted proteins | sample LaCruzMarch2015__7_FD_187117 | JGI IMG/M metagenome (GOLD analysis project Ga0247833, IMG submission 187117) | Freshwater microbial communities from meromictic Lake La Cruz, Castile-La Mancha, Spain - LaCruzMarch2015_8m | ecosystem: Environmental > Aquatic > Freshwater > Lake | place: Spain...
CGAAGTCTCCACTCACTTCACTCGTGTTTTGCAATACTTATATGAAAATGAGGGTTTGGCTCCTCGAAGTCTCCACTCACTTCACTCGTGTTTTGCAATACTTATATGAAAATGAGGGTTTGGCTCCTCGAAGTCTCCACTCACTTCACTCGTGTTTTGCAATACTTATATGAAAATGAGGGTTTGGCTCCACCTTTTCAAAGGTGGATTTTTTCAAAGGTGGATTTTTTCAAAGGTGGATTTTTTCAAAGGTGGATGGACATAAATCTTTTGTATCATGTTCAATATCTGGTCCAAACCATACGGATGGATAGCATACTATTTTGTCTTGCCATGTATTAAAATAAGCAGCCCACCAACTAAACGAGCTATTGGCAATAATATTATGATGACAACAACTCATAAGAAGCATTTGTTCCCAATCATCAATTGTATTATTACCTCTTTCAAAATTATAGAGAGAAAATTTATCAGCAAGTGGGTTTACGATTTGTAAAACATCTTCTATATCATCGTCTTCACAAAAAAAGTAAATAGTAAAAATTTTGTCTGATTTTTGACTTTGGATATGATTGAGTGCCTTTTCATAGTATTCGTATGTTGCCAACGGATGTACATGCTGTATTTTTTTATAATCACCAATACGAAAATGCATACTAATAGTGTTGTTAAGAATATTATTTGTAAAACCTAATCTAGTTAATAGTTCAGTCTTCATTTTTTCTATACCTAACATTCTATAAATGACTTCATAATGTTGCTCAAAATATTTATAACTTTGAAAATATCCGTGTATTAAAACATTTTTGTTTATTATTTCATAAAGAGGTAAGTCATTATAAGAAAACTCTTTTTCTCTTACAACGTGAATAGGTTGCTCCAATTCTTCTATTAAAAATGGTTTTAAATTGGATAAAAAAGTATTCCAATAAGTAGGACGAATCGTAGAAGGATGGATACCTAGTTTCTCTACATTTAAAAATACGAATTTATTTTTGCTTTGAATCGCATAAGAAATAGTTGAAAAAATTTGAAATAATTGGTTACCCAGGCCACCCATTAAATTGCAAGTAATCATTATTTATATTTATACGTGATTACTTCTATTTATATTTTTATCTTCCTTTTGTATATTTTATTTTATTAAAGGTTCTCCAAACAAAGGTTGGTTATAAATTAAATTTAAATAAAAATCAACAATTTCTAAACTACCTTCACACCATGCAGCATTGAAAGATGAATTGTTTTCTAATACATAAAAATTACCATCTTTTCCATAAGGAAACATGATATTTATTAGTGAGTCATATAATGATTCACTTTTTAAAGTTTGTAAATTTCTTCCTGAAAAACAACGAACTGGGTGAATCCAACTAGCATATGCAATACCATTTATTTTAGGCAATGTTTTTATACCATAACTTTGTTTAATTATTTTAGTACATTCATCAATTAATAATTTAGTGGAATCATTTGGTTCAATCATTTCTTTTTGTATTTGAATATTATTAGGTAAAAAATTATATAACTTTCTTCCTTGTGTACTAAATGCATAAAACATTAATACTTTATCGGCATAATGAATTAATTGTCCACCATTCAACGTTGTAATACTTTTACCAAAACCAATACCCATTTCAGTCATCCAATCAGTTTCAAATTTTAAATATACTCTCATAATTTGAAAATTTATAAAACTATTTTCACATAAATTTAAATATGAATTTGAGAATTTATGAATATTTTTAAGATATAACAATGGTATTGTGCTATAAATTGTTTTAGCATATATTGTTTTAATACTAGAAGGTTCATAATCAATTTGTTCTGGACTATTTACACTTACACTACCAATTTGGATTTCCCACATATTTTTCACGCTAGAAAATTCAACATTTAATACAGCAGTATTAAACAAAGTATTGTATTTAAATACATCAAAACTATCTTTATTTAATTGATCAAAAGTAATTTTATTCAAATTATTTTTTTGTGCAATTGTTTTTGTTAAACTACTATATCCATTTTTAAATCTATATTGTGTTGTGTCCCGACTGGATAATGACAAACTTTCTAATGAATCAGTAATAAAATTAATTTTAACAGATAATAAATCATTATATCCTAATATATCTTCAATTCTTTGCCAATTTTCTTGTGATATATTTTGTTGTGCTAATGGCTGAAAAACTGCATTACTATATGGTACATTTTTATATAATTCTATTCTATATTCAAGTTCAGCCAATTTTTCTGGTTTTGGAAAAAATTTTGTCAAATTATTTACCAATGTATCAAATGGATTCACACCTTTTTCATCATCTCTAATATTATAGACTGAATCTGAACCAGGAAAAAGTGTATCATTTGTAAATAATTTATCTCTCAAATAATAAACTTGTCCATTAGAATCTGGTAAATATTCAACTAAAGGTGATTTATATTTTTCTGCTAAATAAACTACTCGTGGATGAATACTTGGAATAAATCTTACTGGTCCTAAGTCAATGTATGTATTTGTACCAGGTATTTGTGAACTAGTTTGAAGTCCTCCATAGTCACTTAATTTATCTATCACTAATAATGATTCATCTGGTTTAAAATTAGATAAACGTGCTGATAAATATGTGCCTCCAATACCAGCTCCTATTATTAAATTATCAACTTCTATAATTTCATCATTAAATGTTTTAACTTCTAGTACTAATTTATTTACTGGTGTTCCTGCCATATCAGATAATGGTCCAGTCAGATTATTTGGTAATGTTGCTGTTGTTGGAATGGCTTCTGGTAAAGTTCATTTTGTTGATTCACAAACAGGTGAAATGTTAAAAACAATGTCTTTTGTTGAGGGTGCTGCTATGGGTGTTTGTGGTTCTAGTGATTCATTATTTTTACTTAGTGGATGGAATAAATGGTATAATGCGAATTATCCATATACTAAATTACCATCATCTAAACATATGTATTATATAAATATTAATGGAATATAATTACATAGTTTTTAACTTTTTTGTTCTATTCTTTTGAAGATATTATAGCAATAAAATATAATAAAAATTGATTAAAAATTATATCTTTTAAATAAAAGATACAATTCAAATGCAATTAAATACAATAAACATGTTTACAACCAAATATAGACCGAATAAATTGGCCGATTTTGTCGGCAACGAGAAAGTCATTCAGCCTTTTATGAAATGGCTTTTAACATGGGACCAAAAAAACAAAAAAGAAAAAAAATGTGCTCTCATTTATGGTCAGAATGGGCTAGGTAAATCGCTTCTAGTTGATCTTATTTTAAAGAAACATTGTTATCATGCAATTCATTTATCACCTGATGATGAACGTTCTAAGGAACAAATACAACAAACTATTAAACCATTACTACATATAAAAAAAACATTTGATGATGAGGAAAATGTACTTGTTATAAGCGATATAGATAGTAGTTGTGGAGATCACGGATTCATTAGCGCCATTGTAGAATGCATCAAAGAAACAGAAATACCCATTATTTGCATTTGTGATGATAAATTTAATCAGAATCTTAAACCTTTATTGACTCATTGTTTTGATATCAAGCTTGCAAAACCAAAATACGCGGAAATATATTCACTCGTTTATAAAGTTGTTACTGAAGAAAAGATAAAAATTAGCAAGTCTAGTGTAGACAAGTTGATTGAACAAGCAAATGGAGACATTAGATTCATTTTAAATTCTCTCCAATTAGGGATTAAAAATTATAATACAAGTAAAGATATTCAAAGTGCCAATATATTTGACACTTCTGGCAAACTCTTTAATATGGATACATCATTTCAAGAAAAGTATACAAATTATTGGTTGGCACATGATATACATACTTTATTCGTACAAGAGAATTATATTGGTTGCATAATGGGTTCAAAAGATCAGGTCAAATGCCTAGAAAATTTGTCATATTGTGCAGATGCCTTGTCTGACGCGGATTTGCTAGATGCTAACTTTGACTTTGAATTGAGTCCTTATGTTGCGGCAAATACTATACGAGCGACGGCAAAATGTAATAAGAAAGGTCTTATTAAATTTCCACGATTTCTGGGAAAAATATCTACAATGAATAAGAACAAAAGAGATAAGATGGATTATGAAAAGGTTAAATTTTCTGGGATATAAATTAAAAATCTTCGCTAAATTCAAAAGCAGTATCAGCATTTGACTTATTAGCTAATGCATAGTCGCCGATTTTGCGTTCGAACATATTAGTTTTACCTTCTAAACTTATAAGCTCCATCCAGTCAAACGGATTCGCAACATTATAAATTTTTTTGTAACCCAATTGAACGCATAATCGGTCTGCCACAAATTGAATATATTGCGTCATCATTTCGGAGTTCATACCAATTAATTTACATGGTAGTGCATCACAAATAAATTCGGTTTCAATCTCAACTGCCTCTTTAATGATTTCATGAATACGTGCCTTGTCTATTTTTTTAACTAATTTTGAATACAAAAGGATAGCAAATTCGCAGTGGAGAGCCTCGTCGCGTGAAATCAATTCGTTACTGAATGTGAGCCCGGGCATTAAACCGCGCTTTTTTAGCCAAAAAATGCTGCAAAAAGCGCCGCTAAAAAAGATACCCTCTATGCAGGCAAATGCAACAAGTCGGGTAGCAAATGAGCTGCGGTTATCTTTAATCCATTTTTGCGCCCAATCTGACTTCTTTTTTATGCATGGAAAATTCTCAATTGCATTAAATAATCGGTGTTTAGTCGCTTGATCTTTGATGTAAGTTTCTATTAATAAACTATAAGTTTCAGAGTGAATATTTTCCATTGCAATCTGAAAACCATAAAAAGCGCGAGCTTCTGATATCTGCACATCAGTCATGAAGCGGGATGCCAAATTTTCCAATACAATTCCATCACTAGCCGCAAAAAATGCAAGGATTGAAGAAATAAAATATCTTTCATCATCATTTAAGGTGTTCCAATGATCAGAATCCTTTGTTAAATCAATTTCTTCCGCGCGCCAAAAACAATCTACTTGCTTTTTATACATTTGCCATATATCATCGTGTTGAATCGGAAACATAACAAAGCGATTATCGTCAGGTACTAGTAAAGGTTCTTTTTCTCTGGACATCCTAAATAATATATTGGGAAGATTTTAAATTTCTTTAATAAAGTTAATATAGTATAAAATAAAATAACGCTATATTTTAGGAATGAATTTTTTACCTTGTCAAGCAGAAATGGTAGTAGAAATAGAAAAACAAAAAGGACCTATTTTTGAAAAAGACCAAAAATTTTTATATATACAGCAAATGATTGAACAAAAAAGAAATTTATTGTTGCAAAAACAGCACTATTTAAAAAAAGCATCCAAACAAAATCATTTTTTGGAAATGGTTAAAAGTGATTATGACAAATATTACAATTACATTGCTCAACAAAAAAGCGAACAAATTCAGGCACTAGAACTTCTTAATAAGTATATTCAAGATTTGAATACTACAAATAAATTAAGTAAATATAATATTGAAGATGCAAAGGCTGAGCAACAAAAAATTCTGGGTGAAATTGGTTCTATAAAAAAAGGTTTAGATGAATTAATGAGTAGTAAAAATATTTAATTTTAATGAATGAATATAATATTTATATATATTAATATGGATGCAGATTTTAATACAGCACTTAAAAATCTTAAAGAAGCAATAGCAAGCAACAATAATACTCAAACTTATTATAATAATGAGTTACCAAAGACATTGCAACAAATTTATTCCGATTTAGAAGAAATAAAAATATCAATTCAAACATTGATAGAAGAAAATAATACAGAAATTCAAAGAAATAAAGGCGAAATTGATGAAGTTACAAGTGAAAAAAAATCAATAGAAAGTAAGTTGGCTGATATTACAAGCCAACTAAATGAAAAAACATCAGAATCCGAAGACCTAAAAAGAGAACAAGCAAAAAACGCAGCTGCTTTTCAAGAGAAAGAAAATAATTTAACCGGAAAGTTGAATGAATTACAGCAAAAACTAAGAGAAAATGAAAATTTATCTGCAAGAGACAAAACTACTCTTGAAAAAAAAATAGAGGAAACTGAAACATTGATTGCATCATTACGACGTGATTTTCAAACAGAAAATACTGATTTACGTAACGAAATAGATGACAATATACAAAAAATAAATATTATGAGAACAAGTATGGAACAGTTAAGTAAGGAAAAACAAGACGCTACAGAAGAACTTAATGCGTTAGCAGGTCAAAGAATAACATTAGAAAGTTCACTAAGACAATCTATTGAGTTGATGAATGAGGCTACACAAAGAATTAATAGTTTTACAACTAGTGAACCACCGAATAGACAAGAAATACAACATATTAAAGATATAATTAGTGAAATCAAGGCTCAGTTGAAACTATCTACACCAGGAGTATCACGGGCAGCTGAATTAAATATTAATGGAGAACCTGTTACAAATAAAGACATAGTAGATGCATTTATAGAATTAGCTGCAGGTGATATAAATTATTGGGACCCAATTAAATCTGAATATGAATCTAGTAGAGAACCTCAGAAAATCATTGATAATTTATCTCCTAATGATAAAACACAAATATTGAATATAGTTAACAGATTTAAAGGAGGAAGAAAAGGAAGAAAGGGAAGAAAAACTAGAAAAGTTAAAAGAAGAAAAACAAAAAAAACAAGAAAAGTAAGAAAAGTAAGAAAACAAAAAGGCGGTTATCATTATAGCGAACGCGCTAAAAGAAGAAGTATAACTACTACTTCTAGAAGAAGTTCTAAAAGAAGTTTATCTGTTTAAAAGCAACCCTTGTATTCCACCTGTTGAATAACAATATTTGGACCATTTGCCATTTATTTCTTTATTAAGAATTGCAGATAATGTTTGTCTGCATTTTAAAGATTCTGCCCTCTTTTTTAAAATATTTTTCCAAGTGCGTTGTATGATTTTAATCCAAAATGTCTTAATAATTGCAACAAGACAACCATCTATATGAATACATTCTACAATTTCAGGCTTTATGTAATTTTCTTGTAATACAATATTTCTATAATTAGGATGTAAATCATGATGATAAGATTGTAAAACTTGATATTCAGTATGTATAAAATCAGAAGTTTCAGATATCCAATCCATATGTAAAATTTTATATCTACAATTCACTAAATAGTGACCTAAAGGCCCAGGTCCATGTATTTTAACATTATATAAGTCGCATAAAGCTATACAAAAACGTTTCATATTATTTTCTTCTGGCTCATATACAATATCTGAATAACAATCTTCAAAATTACTATCATAATCAGAATCTAGACTTGACATAAATATTATATAATTTAGTATAATATTTATGATTTTACTCAATTTTTTTTACATGTATTATATATAAAATGAAACTGAATTCAGCATTTTCTAAATTTCTTACAAATAAATTAGTACTACACATTGTATCTTTTCTTGCTTTATTTAATGTTATCGGTTATATGGTAATTGGCAGCTATAAAATTATTTTATATTTTATTATTCTTGCTTTTCTCATCAGATACTTTAGTAAAAATATGATTGTTGTATTAGGTATTCCGCTTATATTAGTAAATATGATTGCATTGAATGGTGACTCTTATTTTGAAGGTCTTGAAAATAATGAAACGGGTGACACAGATGCTACTGGTGACACTGGTGCTAAGGGTGACACAGGTGCTAAAGGTGCTAAAGGTGCTACAGGTGCGACTGGTGCTACTGGTGCTACTGGTGCGACTGGTATTGGAAATGCTCTATCTGCTGCAGTAAAAGATGCTACAGGTGAACCAGTGATAGACGCAAGTAATGAGAAAAAAGGTGAGTCATTTGAAGTTGGACGAAAAGGACACAAGATAGACTATGCTACCACTATTGAAGATGCTTATGATCAGTTAAATAGCATTTTAGGTAAAGATGGTATTAAAAATTTAACAGCAGATACAGAGAGATTAATGAACCAGCAAGCACAATTAGCTGGTTCTTTGAAAGATATGGGCCCTCTTATGGAAAAAATGCAACCTATGATGCAACAAGTTAATGAGATGATGTCAAGTATGCCAAAGGAACAAGGAAATGATGTTATGAATAAAGTACAAAATATGCTCGGTAGTTTAAACATTGGTAAACAATAATAAGTAGTTTAGATCAATAAATCGGTTTTGTAATATTTTCTTCTGTATAATGATTTTATATTATATTATATATAATATGAAAAAATGTCCTCCAGGTGTCATATGTATAGAAAATGTTTCTTTTAGTTTTATTATTATATCTATTGTTATAGTTGGTTATTTTATTTATTCTTTTAATAAAAATAGTAATAATGTGCATTATGAACAGAATCAAAGGGTTATCATTAGAGAGAAAGGATTAAGAACACCAGAGTCATGGCCTAATTTTAATCAGGACCCTTTATTAAATCCTTATACCCCTCCTTTAAGAGATGAAAGTTATTTTAATACGCATACTATGATACCTATCAATATTTCTACTAATCCTGGTGCAGTAGATACCAATTATAGACAACTTGGTCTCTTAACACCTGTTAATGGTGAAAAGAAAGATAATATTTTACCATTAATGGGACGACCATTATACACAAATAGAAATAAATGGCAATATTATTCAACAAGCAACCAACATAATAATATAAAATTACCATTGATTAAAAATGGTAGAAGTTGCACAAACGAATATGGATGTGATCAATTATTTAGCGGAGATGTAGTACATGTAGAAGGCATAAATGAAAGTTATAAAGTGACTATGTATGACAATGGTACAATGAGATATTTACCCCTTATTTAAGAATTTGTTGTACTATTTGTAATTTCTGGTAGATCACTTTGTGTTTTTTCAGCCATCTTATGTGCAAATTCATTTACTGATTTAGAAGAATCTTGTTGATCATTTTGGTGCATTTCTATGTATATTTGATCAACTACTTCAACTGCAGTTTCTCTTGGATTTTTTTGATCATTTGTCTGATTTATATTTGCTGTTGCTATTGGTCTATTTGTTGATGGTCCATTTGTTGATGGTCCATTTGTTGATGGTCCATTTGTTATTGCAGATGGTCTATTTGTTGCCGTAACAGCTATATTCATTAAATTGCCATCAGGACCAATCATATAAGGAGTTTGTATTAGTGAACCAGTACCAGGTCTTGTATTGAATTTTTTCTCAATAATATTTACTCCAACAGGTTCATCTGCTCCTCCTCTAAATTTTTTTAGCGATTTTCTAGCCAAATTTAATTTTTTATGTTTTCTAAATGTATGATGTTTTGATTTGTTTTTGTTTTTATTTTTGATTTTTTTCAAACTTTGTCTTTTTTTCTTATACAATCTATTTATTTTACCTTTAGTTAATTTCATTCTTATATAAATAAATTATTATTTTTATTTATATAGTTATATTAATGGGTGATCAAGTAAATATTTCTCGTAAAGAAGTTGAAGGAAAATGTGACTTGAAATGTGCTTATAATTTTAAATATACATCTTCTAGTGGCGCAGCTTTTAATAATACTGATTCTATATCAATCCAGCTGGAAAATAGAAATCCAGTTGTTTTATATAATAAACAAAAATATGGTCCCTTTATGATAGCTATTCGTTATCCTTCTATCTGTTTATATAATGATAAACTTGCAGATGCAGAAATAATGATAATACATGCGCCTGTTGAAGGTGGTAGATGGTTAAATGTTCTTATACCTATTAAAATTTCTAGTGATACTACACCTGCTACTACTGCAATTACTAAAATAATTAAAAGTGTTTCAGTTTCTGCACCATCAGCTCGGGAAACTGTAGAAATTTCAGGTTTTAATTTACAAAATATAGTTCCTAAAAAACCATTTTTTAATTTAGACTATGCAGGCTTTTATGATATTATAGCATTTGGTGGTTTAGATGCAATACCTATTAGTAGTTCTACGATGGATACATTAAAACAAATAATTAAACCAAGTATATATAAATTTACAAAAGCAGAGGCTTTTCATAATGGTGGAGGTGGTTTATTTTATAACTCTTCCGGTCCAAATACTACAACTACAGAATTAGGAAAGGGGATTTATATTTCTTGTAATCCTACTGGAAATTCAACAGAAACAACAGAAGTAACCTATGACAAAAATGAAATGGATTACGATATGACAAATATTTTGGAAGATCCAACTTTTATATTAGTTGTACAAACAATTATTGCTTGTGTAGTATTTGTAATAATATTTTATATATGGAATTATAGTTATAATTTTATAGATGGTGAGTTTGCAACTGCACAAACACCTGGTGTAAAAAATAATAAATAATAAATGAAATACTATTTTATTATTTATATAAATTTATATAAATTTTATTCATTTTTGATTTAATTGGAACCTGTTATTGTAGAAGCATCATGTAAATTATCAAGTAGTGGTTTATAAGGTGCTTGAGTGAGAGAAGAACCAGACTCACGAATAGGTGCCATTTTTGCAACAACTTCTTGCTCTAAAGTATAAGGAAACTGATTAAATGCAGTAAACTGAGAACTCTTTTTTTCTTCAGTAGGAACAAATCTTTGAAGAGCATCTAACCCAGTAGTCATAGAAGAACGACGTATTAAATCAAATGCTACAAATAATGCCAATACTGCTAAAATAGGATTGCAATTCATAAATAAAAATACAATTGTAATAAAGATTACTACTTTACCTATAAGTGTGTCAACCATATTAGCAACTGAATCAGGTGTCTTGAATCCCATGACTAAATAAATGATTAACAAAATGACTAAAAATAGTTCACCTCTATGTTCTTTTTTAAATAAACTTGAAAAAGTTTCCATATATCATAGGAATAGATTTTATTTGCTGCTTTTTAAAAAAAACCATTAGGAAAAGGATATAAATGCAATTTACTAAATAATATAACTAATCATATTTGTGTCATGTTAAATACATATTTAGGACAAAAAGGCTATACTATAGCTAAAAATGATTTAACTATTGAGCAACAAAAACAAATCAGGAACGATTTAACCATTAAACCATTTACACATGGAACCATTGGATTAACTGAACAAAAAATGTTTCCTGCATATCGTGAATCATCTAATAAATTTTATTTGCCTCACTATTATGGTGTTGAAAAATTTGGCGCACCAAAACAATATAAGATTACGGAAGGCTCAAATATAGATTTGGAATTTACGGGAAAATTGCGCGAAAATCAAGAAGTAGTTGTAAATACATATTTAGAACATGTAAAAAATGCGGGGTTCGGAGGAGGTTTATTAGAACTTCCATGTGCATATGGAAAATGTTTAGGTAAAAATACTGAAATATTAATGTATGATGGAACATTCAAAAAAGTCCAAGATATAAATGTTGGGGACTTATTAATGGGAGATGATTCAACTCCAAGAAAAGTTTTATCTTTAGCAAGAGGAATTGAACAAATGTATAAAATTAGTAGTAAAAAAGGAGATTCATATATATGTAATGAAAGTCATATTTTATCTCTAAAAAGTTCATCAAATCATAGTAAAAAAATAAAAAAAGGAGATATTATTGATATTTCGGTTATAGATTATTTAAATTTACCAAAATGTTTTCATGGAAAAGGTGGTGTTTTATTAGGGTATAAAGTTCCTATTAATTTTGAAGAAAAATCTGTTGATTTTGATCCATATTTGCTAGGATATTGGTTAGGAGATGGCGCAAGTAGACATACAGGAGTTACAACCCAGGAAAGTAGCGTTATTAAGTATATGGTAGATTTATTTAAAAATAAACATACAGATTTATATTTAAAATATACAGGTAGACATTATGATTATAGAATAAATTCAATAAAAAAAAATAGTAATAGTTTTAATAATTTTTTGAGAACAAATAATCTATTAAAAAATAAACACATTCCAGATACATACTTATGTAACTCAAGAAAAATAAGATTAGAAATATTAGCTGGAATTATAGATTCTGATGGTCATTTTAATAAAAATTGCATAGAAATAACTCAAAAAAATGAAAAATTATTAGATAATATTGTTTTTTTAGCAAGATCATTAGGTTTTTCTTGTTATAAAAAACAAGTTAAAAAAACTTGTACAAATGCAAAAAATGGTCCAAAAGAAGGAATTTATTTTTTAACTAATATTTGTGGAAAAGGCATCGAAGAAATACCTACATTATGTCCAAGGAAAAAAGGTTATATTAGAAAACAAATAAAAGATGCTCTTACTTATAGATTACAAATAGAGAAACTGAATATAGATGAATATTTCGGTTTTGAAATTGATGGAAACCGAAGATTTGTTCTTGCTGATTTTACAGTAACACATAATACTGTGTTGTCATTAAATATAATATCACAATTAAAAAAGAAAACGTTTATCATTGTACATAAAGAATTCTTAATGAATCAATGGATTGAACGCATTCAGCAGTTTTTACCAAAAGCTCGTGTAGGTAAAATTCAAGGACCTGTTATTGACATTGATGATAAAGATATTGTTATTGGTATGCTTCAAAGTCTCTCTATGAAAGAATATCCTGCTTCTATTTTTGAAAGTTTTGGTCTCACTATTATTGATGAAGTACATCATATTTCTAGCGAAGTTTTTTCTAATTCTTTATTTAAGTTGGTTACTAAATATATGTTGGGATTATCTGCCACAATGAATCGCAAAGATGGCACTACAAAAGTATTCAAAATGTTTTTAGGAGACGTTATTTTTAAAGGTAAACGTGATGAAGAGAGAAATGTAATAGTTCATGCAATCAAATATCAAGTGAATGATGATGATTTTAATGAAGTAAAATTAGACTATAGAGGTAATCCAGCTTATAGTAGTATGATATCAAAATTATGTGAGTATAATCGTCGTAGTGAATTTATTTTAAAGGTTCTCTCTGATATGCTTTTAAAAGATCCAAATCAACAAATAATGATTCTTGCACATAATAAAAATTTGTTAAAATATCTACATGATGCTATAATACACAGAAATATTGCAACATGTGGATATTACGTAGGTGGAATGAAAGAAGCAGCGCTAAAAGAAACTGAGTCTAAAAAAGTTGTTATAGCTACATATAGCATGGCAGCAGAAGCTCTTGATATAAAATCTCTCACTACATTAATCATGTCAACTCCGAAAACAGATATTGAACAAAGTGTTGGTAGAATTCTTAGAGAGAAACATAGTAATCCGATTGTAGTTGACATCATTGATAGCCATGATTTATTTCAAAACCAATGGCGTAAGAGAAAAACATTTTATAAGAAAGAAAATTATAAAATTATTTATACAGATAGTCAAACATATAATCCAGATACTAGTACTTGGTCAGTAGTACATATGCCAAATGGTTGTAAACTAGATAGAAAAGTATCTATAAAAAAGAATGTATCTAAAAAAAGCAATAGTTCATCAGATAGAAGTATTACAAACGACTCTTCCGAATCTGACTCCGAAGAGGAATCAGAAATAAGTAAAGATAAATATGCATGCGGTAAATGTTTACTTACAATTAAAAAATAAATTTAATGAAAATAAAAAAATATATATTCTAAACTAGTATTATTTTTTATATCTACATATTTTTTTGTTTTAAAGTTATTTATTTTTTTGCATCTTTGTAATTGGTCACAATTTGTGTAGTTAAATAAATTAAACATTTTATAAATTATATTAAAAATTTATTTTTAAATTATTTTATCATAAAAATAAATTTAATGACCTCTACTTGGGAATCCAGTATTTGTCATGTGGTTATAATTATCTACTTGCCTCATTTGTCACCTTATAGATAGGTGCTGGGTTGGCAAGCGCTGACTCATTTGCAGATAAAACTCCACCTACAGAATAGGAGTTATAGAATGGTTGATTACTTTGGTATTGAGAATATCCACCTCTTTGTCTTCTACGAGTTCTAAGTTTACGACTTCTACTTCTAAGTTTACGACTTCTTTTGCGTCTGCGACCTCCTGCTAAACTAGCAGATGCCGATGCGGATGCTGATGCCATTCTAGAACGTAAATTTTTCCTTAAAGATTTCATATTTCTTTTTACTAATTTTCCCATCTTCTTATATCTTTTAGTGATATTTTTTATTTTCCTTTTAAAGGCTTTTGCTCCTCCTTTAAAACATAAACCTGGTACAATCCCTGCCGCAGCATCTACATTATTTTTTGCTCCTGCTAAACCTGGAGGTCCTGGTATTTCATTACTTCCAAAATTTGCCGGATTATTTGAGCTAAATTTATTGACAAAATTACCATTTACATTGCTAAATGGTGCCGTTCCACCATAACCTAAATTAGACGCTGCAGAACCTGCTGACATATACTATATAGATATTATATTATAAAAAGAATTTTATAAGGGTATAAAGGTTTTCTAATATATAATATATAATATATTAGAAATGACATCTGTTTCTGTTTCTATTGTAACAATAACTCAATATTCAAGGTTCAAATGTTTACAAAATTTATATAATCTTATTCTGCTGCAAGATTATACAAATATAAAAGAGTGGGTCATTGTTGAAGGTAGTAAAAATTCAAACGATGCCGCTTTAAATAAAGAAAATATAAATCTACTTAAAGAGTCTTTAAGTCCATTTAAAATTAAATATATAGAATATACTGGGCCGACACATTTGAGTGACTTGCGTAATTTGGGCAACAACTCTTGCAGTTATGATATCATTGTATGTATGGATGATGACGACTATTATCCTCCTACCAAAATATCGTATCTTATAAATTCATTTGCCAATATAAATTCAATACCCAATACAAACTATACAATTGCGGGTTGTTCGGCTGCATATATGTACGATTATGATTTGAAGAAATTGTATAAATTTAAAAAAATACACAATAACCATTCAACAAATAATTGTATGGCATTTAAGAGAGAATATTTAATAAATCATAAACATGATTCGGGACTTGATATGGGAGAGGAAGCCAGCTTTACAATTATGTTTACTGAACCTATGCTTCAAATAAATCCGTTACATTGTATTGTAATATCTAGTCATAGTAAAAATACATTTGATAAAAAATTATTGATTGAAGATGTGAGTAATCCTTATCTATCGGGGGTTACTAACATATCAGTCACCGATTTAATACCTATTGATATATTTGAAAGAATACAAAAATTATTTTAGAATTGTTTATTTATTTATATAAGTTCTATTTATACGATAACCTGTGTGACAAAGTATTTCTTCTGGTAACATATTTGTTATTTTCCCTAGGTCATAAATAGTTTGAGGGCAGTTAATACCATTACCAAATATAAACACTTGATCATTTATTTTATCCGACTCCTTTGCTTCTACAATAACTTGATCCATACTTATAGAACCTAATGCTTTTCGTTTTGTTCCATTAATATAAACATGTAATTTTGATGAACACGCCCTTGGTATAATATCAGCATAACCGATTGGTAAAACTGCTACTCGCATTTTTTTAGGTGTTATATATGTCCAATCATATCCTATGCCTTGACCTTTATTTATATCTTTCAATTGAATAATATAAGACGTTACTGACATAGTTGGCTTTAAATTTTTATTTAGTTTTTCATCTAAACCATGTACACCTGAACCAGAACGAGATAATGTAAAATCAGACACGTCATAATTTAAACACGCACCTGTATTTGCTATATGAACGAGTGGAGGTTTTATTCCTATTTCTTCCAACTTAGTTCGTAATTCTCTAAATTTACGTAGCTGTTCATTTACAATTGGACTATTTTTAATCTGACTGCAAACTAAATGTGACATCATTCCTACTATTTCAAATTTATCACATGCTGCTACATCTTTAAAGGCTTGCATTGCATTTTCATAAGGTATACCTGCTCTATTTATACCAGTATCTACAAATAATGTAACTTTAAGTTTTTTACCTTTTGGTATCATTTCAATTATTTTTGGAATAAGTTTTTCATCAAAAATAGCTACATCTAAATCTAGTTGAAGACCATGTTTAAATTCAGGATGATCAATATCATATAGCCATGATAAAACCCGACCTTTATCACCACTTTTTCGTAATAAAATGGCCTCTCCTAAAGTAGCTACACCAATATATTTAATACCTAATTTACGTAAAATTTTTGTCATTTCAATTAAACCGTGACCATATGCATCTGCTTTTAATACAGGCATTATATCAGTGCCTGTTTTTTTCTTTAAATACTTAATATTATGTCTTATTGCGTTGACATCAATAATTGCTTTAATATCTTTATCTGGGGCTGGTATATAATTTATTTTACATGTTTTACAATGTTTTTTATATGTTTTAATATCTCTTCTTGTTTTGTTCATAATATTTACTAATATTTTTAAATTCTTCAGAACTTATAACTTCAGATTTAGGTGATGCCAACTTTTTTGGAACCCATCTTTTAAACTTGTAATTATAGTGACAAACCATTTTTTCACATTTGTCTAGTTTTACAAATTTGTCAAGTTGATCGTTTTCAAATTCTTCCTCATCATCACTTTCTTCTAATGCATCTAAATTATCATTTTCTTTAATGATTCTAAATAACTTATTCATCATTACACTTGTTTCAAAATCGGGTATATGTGCAGTACCACATTCCGTATAATCCATCGTAAATAAATGATAAATATCATCTTGAATATCTGCTTTTATTAAAAATACATATTCTTTCTTTATTTTTTCTATTTTTACAAATTTATCTCTTTCGTCTGATTTTATTTGAGGTTTTACTTGAGGTTTTATTTCCTTTATTGGTTCTTTTATTTCTTCTACATCATTTTTCAAATAGTTAGAATATTTTATAGATGAAAATGTATTTACTTGATTTAAAATATACATTTGAATAAAATCAATAGGATAATTTAAATTTTCAAGTTTTTTATCTAATTGTTCAATCGCATTTGTGATAATTGGTAATCCGAATACAATAAAGGAATTATTATAAGATATTTGTTTCATATCTTTTTTTAAAATACTATTTAGCAATCCCAGTTTATATTCCCAATTAGATCTCTCTATATGTTTTCCTTTATAAAGAAAAATATCTTCAATTGTGAAAAAACGATTTCCAGATGTATAAAAAAGTGTACCATAAAATATGGTTCCATATGCAAGATCATTAGAAAAACATGCATTAAACATTTTAATGTCTACAATTTGTTTTTTATAGGTTAGTTCCATAATGAAACAAACTGGTTTGTTATGATAATTTGTGAAATAAGCGAAACATTTAATACCTTTAGGTATAGCGATAAAATAATCACCTGTTGAAACTTTCTTATAAATAACATTTTCATAAGAAAGTTTTATGTTTGGAAATTCCGACAAAATGGATTCCTTTTCTTCGTGTGTTAGTAGCATATATATAGATATTATAGATATATCTTTATATCCTTTTCCCTTTTTAAAAAAGTTGAGCAAAATCTACTTTTATAAAAAGTAGAGCAAAAAATAAAAATAGTAAAAACTTTGGCTCCACCTTTTTACTACGTTAGTTAAAGGTGGCTAAAGTGGATTTCAAAAAATTTTTCAATTCATTTTTCATATTTGTATTTTCTTCTTCTTTAGGTAATAAATCAATTAATGTATAATCTTCAGAACTTAAAGAAGTAGGTATAATACTTGGATTTGAACTTGACTTATTTTTAATAATATTATATATATTATCATACTTTTGGCTAGGACTATTCACTAAATCTTTTATTTTTGGAATAGTTAATGTTGTTTTTAAAAAGTGGATTAAATGATGAACTAAAAATATTAAAATTATTGAAAAAAGTGTGATTTGAATAATCCATGATAACATATTATATTATTCTGATATTACTTTAAGTTAGATAAAAACACAATTAATTCTTCTTTCACTAAATCATCTTTTATATTTGAACCATTTGGTAATTCAAAGTATATATCTGTAGGAACATAACCATTCTCAGAATAATTTTTATTTAAAAAGTTAAATCCTGAGTCAGGTTCATTTTTTTTTTCAGATTCTATTACTAGTTTTATTAAATTTTTAGAAGATTTATCATTCAAATTAAAATAATCTCTCTTAACCATTGTTGTTATATGTTCTTGAGGGATTTGGTTTGTTTTTTCTATAATATAAAAAGAAGGATCTACTATTAATGTGAATTCTTCATAAAAATTTTTTAATATAATGATGTCATGATCTATTGGATTTAACTTTATTGTAGAATTTTGGTCAATTAAATAAATACCTTCATGTGAATATAATTGCAAAAATTCTTCAGAACTCATTCTATATTCGCTAAGAGTTTTTATTAGATCGGGTAAAATGTGTAAATTGAAATGATCAATATATATTTTCATTATAATTATTAATATGTAAACTATTTAAACCTATTCAATTAATTATAATTAGATGTCTCAACCATTAACCATTATTATTGTTGAAAGAGTTGGTACTTTAAAATCATTAGCTATTAAAGATTTTAAATTGGAAGAATTATACAAAAAATGTGGTTTTAAAAAAGCGGATGATTTCACGAAACACTCAGAATGGAATGCAAAATATGAAGACAAAAAATATTTTATAGAAGTTTATGGTAAGACTGATGGTCGCGCAAATTCAGAAAATAAATATGATTTTCCGCCACCAATTGATAATACTCTTTTTTTCGGAAGTTGTGCATTACTTGCTTATTTGAAAAGTGAGGATGGTTCAAAATTATATACGGATCTTAGTTTACCTTTATGGAAGAAAATTTATGAGAAATTATTTGGTGGGTTTGAAGATTTAGCTGCCACTGCTGCAGAGGATGAACTTGAAGAAGATGAGCTAGCCAATTTTCCAAAAGAAAAAAAGACAAAGCAAGGATATTTGAAGGATGGATTTGTAGTGGATAGCAGTGATACAGAGGAGTCAGAAGAGAAACTATCTGAGGAAGATACAGAGGAAGAAGAAGAAAATGATTTGGAAGAATCTGTAGAGGATGAAATAGTTATTGAAGATTTAGGAAGCGAATTAAGTGAAGAGTCGTATGATTATGATCCACCTTTAGAAAAGGTGGAGCCAAATACTGATTAAATCCACTTTTAGAAAAGGTGGAGCCAAATTTAGTTAAGTAAAAATGTTAGGTTTTGGCTCCACCTTTTCAAAAGGTGGATTGAAGTAAAATGTTAGGTTTTGGATCCACCTTTTTCAAAAGGTGGATTAAAAGGTGGATTGGAAAAAAATTGATTTAAATATAACTTATTATATTTAAATTATTATAGCAATGTCATTGAAAAAGATTCAAAATCCCGATTTATTTCGCACAAATATCCGCAAGAAGTTAGATGAAATTTTGGAAAATGAAAAAAATGCTTTAAATCTTGAAAAAGGAATATTCAATTATGCTCTAAAAGAAGCCGATCAGCGTAAAGTAATCAAGAAATGGGATAATCATTTGTTCGTACAAATTTATTTGAGTCATGTGCGCAGTATTATGACCAATTTGCGCGCCGATATTTTGAAGCAAATTATGGATGGAACATTGAAGCCGCATGAGGTCGCATTTATGACGCATCATGAGATGATGCCTGAAAAATGGGCTGCTCTTATTGAAACTAAGAGCAAAAGAGATAAGAACAAATTTGAAGTGAATATGTCGGCTGCAACAGATTTATTTACTTGCAGGAAATGCAAAGGAAACCAATGCACATACTATTTTCAACAGGTACGTAGCAGTGATGAGCCTATGACTTGTTATATATCGTGTATTTCCTGTGGAAATCGTTGGAAACAAAATTAAATTTAGCTAGCGGTATATGCATATCCGTCATAAAAAAGATAATTAATCTCTAATAATTCAGAATTATCGTCACAATGGATTCTATCAACTTGTTTAATAATTTCATTTTTTAAATATTCCATACGGGTTTTCATGCAAGGAATTTTAGTAGTGCCTAATTGATTGACAAATTTATCCGGATTAAATCTTATAAAAATAAATTTACCACCATGCAACATATATAAATCATCATAACGAATTTCTTCCTCTTTTTTTTCATAACGTTTATGCTGATTTTCATCTACTTCTATACAAAGTAACGTATTACCGATCAATTTGCGAAAATCTATTCTTCTACGATGTGAACAATCACAATTACCCGTCCACAATGCTATATCATGTATAAAACCATTAAAAGTTTCATTTAAAAAATCTCTCACATAATTTTCTTTTGTTTTTGTACGAATATTTTTAGTAGCTTCATCATTAGGAAATAAATGTTGATAACAAAATGTACAATAATATTTATACTTAACATTTCCAGACCTTGTACACATTTCATTTTTACATTTATCTGCTACATTTATCATTTCTTCAGTCTTACATTCATTGCAGAATTTAGGTCGTAATCCAATAATATTATATGTTGCTTGTTTTTGTGTACATTGAACACATAATCTTTTTCTTATCATAATCATACCTTCTTTCCTACAAAATCTGCAATATACAGGACTCAATCCTTCAAAATTAAAACTAGGTAAACTTTTACCACAATCGCATTTTGCATGTACTACATTAATCATATCTGGTTCTTTACAAACCGAACAATATTCTGGTCTCAAACCTTTATAGTTAAAATTTGGTCTAGTACTTTTACCACATTTACAAGGATCATCTTTAACATTTATCATTTCTGGAATTCTACAAATTGCACAATATTCAGGTTTTAATCCTTTCAAGTTAAAAGTAGGTCTAGATTTACCACAATGACACATTTTGTCATTTACATTTATCATGTCTGGTTCTTTACATTCTAGACAAAAATTTGCCGATTTTCCCTCGTAATTATATGTAGGTCTAGCGCGTCCACATTCACATGATTTACATAATAAGTTCACCATATTTTTAGCTTTGTGATGAGAACAAAATTGTGTCCCTTTCCCATCTCTATAACCGAAGGATGCAGTTAATGTACATCCATCTATAAACTTACACTTTCTATGCGGCATTCTATACTATATATACAGAATATAACTTTAATATATTTTACGCTAAATATATTAAATAGTAGTCTCACTCATTTTCTCCTTTCTTTTCAAATAGGCCTTCCTATTTTTCTCTTTAATTTGCTCAGGAGTTGGTTTATATTTTTTCATTTTTTCTAAAAGTTCCTCCTTATGATTTTCATAATATGTCTTGCTTCTTTTAGGTGCCGTATATTTCTTCAAATGCTCTTCCAGTTCAGCAACACGTTTTTTCAGGTCTTCATTTTCTTGTTTCAAAGATTCATTTTCTTGTTCCATTATACTATATTATATAATAAAATATATTTAAGTCCATATAGTATACAAATTATTGATAATCCATAATACAATACGTTACATATATGCAAGATCCATCGCCTATAGATGAATAGTAGAGGCTCGCATGGAATTATATGATCGTCTTTTTTTTGTGTATATTTCCTCAAAATATCATCCGGAAATTCAGGCGCCACTTTTCTGATAAACATTGCATATTTATTTTTTAGTAAATTTTCTTCCAAAAATTGAATATCTTTTGAATTCGCATTTGTAAAAATATGAGGGCTAGTTGCACTATGCATCCTAGACCAATCTGCCAAATGTGTCACTTCATTTAGTACTGGACTATTATAATTTAGTTTGTGCATTGGAAGCGACCATTTAGCTAGATATAGGAGCGGCTTTACTACTGAACTTACTGGTAATTCTTTATACCTTAACTGCTTATAACCATGCATTATAATTGCAAACAAACTCTCATTAGCTAATCCACCATCACAAATAGTTTTCACTACATGGTACTTATTTTTTGCAAAGTATAATATTTGTTCCGCATTTTCTCTCTTGAGAACGAACCAAGGATCATTTGCAAGACGCAATTCTTCCGGTAATAACGCCAAATTTGCCCTTTTGTGTACATTTATATTCCACCAAGCCGGCTTCCAACTCATAATAGATCTATTCCATAATGTATAAAACAATGCGCGAAACTTATTTGGACTAATAATCGGACAGCAAGAATCCGTAAGAAGACATATCCATTGGTTATCATATTTTAGCGCATATTGCATTAATGAAAGATAAGCTGGAATTACATGATAATAACTGGTTTCATGAATAAATTGGCTTGGCAAAGCATGTTGTAAAATCCACGGAGACTTGATTTTTTTAAGGTCTTTGTAATAAAAATAAACGTTGATAATATCTTTATTTGGTTCAATCCATTCTCTCCATATTTCTTCTTTGTTCAAAATATGATCGTAACTAATAATAAAACATAGAGCAATTTTCATAATATATAGATTACGAAAATTGTTTTTATACGATATTTAAATAATAAATTAATTTAAGGAATAGGAATAGCATTGTAACTTAAATCAAAAATAAATTTATTTACTTTTCTAATAAAAGGATAAGTTTTTAATATAGTAGCTTCTGCTTTGTTTAAATTTTGAACATGTAATTGAAACTCGTTATTTTTTAACTCTTCGGGTGTATAAACTAATTTATAAGCTCCACAATCTAAATGATCAAAAAGATTAACTTCGGTAATTTTATGCAATTCACGTGAAATACCGATTGTTTGATCACAACACAATGTCCAGTTTTCATAACCAGGAATTCCATTGTATCCTAAACTAGCACCTGCTAAAATAAAATGATCATAGTTATTACATTTTCCCTTAACATTTTGATAAAAAGTTACATCATCAACAAATCTAAAATCAATACATGATAGACAAAATTGTTCACATGTGTGTTGATCTAGAGGTGGCTGTTCTAGTGATGCTAAAGAATATTTGGCAGAAGTTAATGCAGAATTATACGCGTTATTGTATGCTTCAACTGGACTATTACCTGTAGCAGTAGCAGTAGCACTAGCAGTAGAACTAGTAGTTGCAGTAGCTGTTGCAGAATACGCGCTCATTATAATATATATAAATAAAATAATTAAAAATAATTAAAAATAAGGGTATAATATAAAATGTCTTTATGTGTTGAATATATACGTAATGGCATTGTATTACGTTACATAATTACAATTGCATCTTTTTAGATACTACTCATTTATTATAATCATAAAATAATTCATGATTATTTTTATTTGATACTACCTATTTTATTAACTATATTAGATGAGATAGATAATATATTTACTTTTTCTTATAAATATAATGGGAAAATGAATAATAATGGGAAAATGAATAATTGTACTAAAACATTTTATTATCAATATTTAGATAAAATCTGTGATAGTGTTTCATATCTTTTATTATTTTTCTTCTTCAAATTAGATAATCTATTATTATATTTTGTTTTATACAGAATAGTAGGAGTATTATTATTTTATCTTACAAAAAATAGCATATGGTTAATATTGTTTTTCGATTTTGTAAAAGAATTTTTACTTTATATATTCATATTTGGAGAGAATTATATATATCTTCCGTTTTTTGTAAATTGTAAAATTGCATTTGAATATTATTTTCATAATGTAACAAACAAATCGCATTACAAAATAATTTATTCTCTCTTGTCTTTTCCAAAATTTTCATTTTTATCATTTATTTGCTTTTGTAACTGACTTAATTTATGTAGATTATTCTGACAATCAAATAACATTTTATAGTATAATCTAGGTACTATAGCATTTTCTTTTACCAAGCTTTCAATAGTATTCAATTTATTTTCATTTTGAAATGCTTTATACGTGTTATAAATAGTAAATAACCCAAATATAGATGTGCATATGGTTAATCCTATAAAAATACCTTGTATTCTCTCTGTTTTTTCAAATAAAATTGTTTTTTTCATTATATTTGTTACACTATCCACTATTTTTTCAGAAATATTTGGGTCACTCATAGTTATATTTATTTTATACATATATTTAAACCATTTAAGATTTAAAAATAATATAATATAATTATTTATAATGAAATTTTTATATTTATTTTTTATATTTGCTAATTCTGAAAAATTTATTAAAAATATTAATGTGAATCCTTGTAGAAATTGTATTTATTTTAAAGAACATTCTATATCATCTTTCAGTAAATGTGAAAAATTTGGAGAAAAAAATATTATTAGTAATGAATTAACTTATGACTATGCTGATACGTGTAGAAAACATGAATCAAAATGTGGAATAGAAGGGAAATATTTTGAACAAGATAAAGATTTAAATTTAAAATTAAAAAAAATAAAATTTGGAATACTTGAGAATTCATCAAATATTATAGTATTTTTAATTACATTTTTAACTTTTAATATTTATTATATGGCTAAGATGGCAGAAAATTAATAAAATTGAATCATTTTATATTATAATAATTGTAGAAATAATAATTATAATATGAAGACAGAAAATATTTATAGTCTACTTTTAGGAAAAGTAGAGCAAAATATTTATAGCCTACTTTTAGAAAAAGTAGAGCAAAATATTTTTAGTTTGGCTCCACCCTACTTTTAGGAAAAGTAGAGCAAAATATTTTTAGTTTGGCTCCACCTTTTCAAAGGTGGATTAAAAGGCAATAATTTCTAAATCTTTCAAACACCAATATTCACAACCTCCATTAGGAATAGGCCTTTTTATGATAAAAGGAATTTTCTTTTCCTTCAATTCCAAATCAGCAATAATATATCCATCAACTATGTTCTCAGGTACCTTTACAAATGGCAATGAACCTGTTTCTATTTGTTTTGCTCTTTGTCCCAAAATACGCGCTTTTTCATATTTTGTCAAATAGGGAATTGTTCTATGAAGCGGATCAATAATAATACCATCACTATTTTTAACAACAATAGAAAGTTTTGCAATTTCATCATAGTTATGACTCAAACATTCAGGATGAAACTCATCAATATAACTTTTTACTAACTCTGAATCAAATTTTTCCAAATAATTATCATTATACTCTTCAGGATCTTCATCATCCTCCTCATCAATAATCATTAATTGTTTTTTACCAGTTTTTTTTTCAGATTTTTTTTTTGTAATAACAACATTTTCATCATCTTTCTCATCTTCATCTTCGTCGTCTTCAATATCAGTATCATCATCACTTTCTACCAAAGTTTCCACATCTTCTTCTTCAGGAATAAATTCTTCATCATCAGATTCTTCTGTATCATCTAGTTCAAAATCATCTTCTCCAGAAATAATATGTGGTTTGAATGCAATTTTTGGAGGCACGTCTGTAATTTCGCCTTCATCAGAATTGGTTTCAGATAGATTGTCCTCTGTTTCAGAATAATATTCATCGTCACTCATATTGTTATAATAACTATAGATTGTTTTAAATAATTAATTTCAATTTTCTTTTAAAAAGAAAATAAAAGAAAACAAACAATAAAATAAAATTTATATAAAATACTACAAAAATACATATAACATTGCAAATAATGCTGCAATATGTATTAAACTATGATTTAATAAATGCTCATCACAACTCCATTCTTTACTAGAATAATAATGGCTTTTATAAACTGCGTATATAGTGAAAATACCTAAAAGTAAATACAAAAATAATTTATAACCAGATATTTTTTTATAAAATAAAATATAAATAGTTACTAAAACTGCGCTCAATTTTGCTACCAATGTATCAAATCTATGAATGAATGATCCACGTACAGGATTATACCAGAATAATTGAGATAATAATAAACATAAAAATAATACTGCCGCCAAAATATTTTTTTCTAAACTTTTATCATTACCCAAAAGATAAAGAATTAAAGGTATAAAAAATAAACCACTAGTAATACATAAATAATGTGGTTTTAATAATTGTCCCATATAATAATATAATATATTTTTAACAAACAACAAATATTTACATACTCTCATTTGTTTTCCAAATAGTATCACAATCCGAGCAAAGATAAATATATTTCATATTAGCATCATCATAACGAATATAAATAATCTCGCGTGGTTTGTCTTCAGTATTTGTAACACAATCCGGATTAACACATAAAATATTATTAATACGCGGTAATGTGGGATCTAATTTAGTGTATTTATTTACAAAATTATTAAAAGTTCTCTCAGATTTTTTTACTTGCGTTTTTGATACACAAACATTTTCAATAGCCAATAACTTATCTTCATTACCACATTTGCGACAATAATATACCAAATTATTTGGATCATCACTATTGATACGAATATAATACATATTTGAGCAGTTAGTACAGAAATGCATGTTTAATATAATATAAATATATTGTATTTATATTATTTTCTTTCAATTTTATTTATATAATATGTAAAGGTCTAAAAATAAAAATTAATTTATTTACTGATCACAACAGTTCTTGTAAAATCAGGATAGTATGTAATCTTAACAGATTTGTAACCTTCAAAAATACCAGCAGCACCAGTAATTACAAATGTCTCAAAAGGGGATGATGTAGTACTTCCCGATCCAGAATCTTGGTATGTTTTTGTGCAAACAAGAAAACTATCATCCTTCAAAATATTAAGCACTTCTGTAAAATATTCAGGTAATTCAAAACCTTCTGGAGTTCTGTATCCAAAATAATTAAAGACAAGACTCTTATCAAGACCTCCAGTTAAAAAAGATCCATTTATTGTTGTGTAACCAGAATATTGACCATTGTCTGTAACATTATTTGTTGCTGTGCCGTTGTCAACGTAGACGCCGTTAATAAGAAGCTTCTTATTATAGTAGTATGTGATGGAATCGGAAATGTTATAATATATTTAATTATTTATTTTTTTACAAAAAAATAATTCTATTTTTTCCTAAATTTCTGAAAAATACGCAATTGTATAAATGAAATGTATCATTTATTTCAATTCAGTCAATTGTTTCAATTCATTCAAACGCTCAATCATTTGACCATAATTCACATTAATAGACATATTGTAATATCCTGTTTTAAAGTTAACTTCTTGTTTTTTAAATTCTTCGTTTTTTTTATGAGCAAATTCTAGTAACTTATCTACATTTTTAATAAAATTGTCTTTTACAAATGGATAAAAACTTTCAAAAAAAGGCATATAAATCCCTTCTTTTTTGCATAAAATATCACATACAGCAGTGCGCAAATTAGAGAATTCTATAATTTCATTATAGGAGTGTAAATCTTTATGTCCAGAAGTAACTCCTGGTTCATTCAATAATGGATCTTTACAAAGCAAAGTACACAATGTTAAAAGAATAGTAGAAATTGTTTGACAAGATGTCCATTGTTCACCTCGCCATGTATTCAAGAGAGAAACACATACTTTTCCGCAAGTATATAAATTGGGATTAAAACGTACTTTTTCACCATTGGTGCAGTACTTCACCTTTGGAGGACTATGTGGATAATCGGTTGGATAACTAATCTCAAAAAAATAATTACCCCCAAAATAAGGTGTATCAGAAGGACCGATAATCAGCGCATATCCTTTCAATATGTCATTGTCATCATGAATATAATAAATTCCTTGTTCAGTAAGCGGATTTTTCAAAATTTGTTTTACATCCCTCAATAAACGAGTGATACTTTCTTTTGTTATAAATTGATTAGACATTACTATAATACTACCAAAATATTTAAACCCATTTTTTATATCAATAATAATACCCTCTCTAATTTTCCTTTATATAGTTTATAAATAGTATTTTTAAATGAATATAAATCCAAAATAATAAAAAAATGAAATAGAAATATATTCATATATTATATTATACAATGAGTGTAACACTAATGAAATCATCACAATTTAAAGACTTAAATGAATTTTTAGCAAAGCATAGTGCAAAGAATAGTGGTGTAGAAAATAATTCATTGTATACACATACAAGAATTCCTGATAAAGAATTAAATATTTACCCAGGTTGTTATGTAATTCCAAAAGAAGAACTATCCACATTTTATGGGTTATATTATGAAAAAATATTTGAAAAAAAACAAAAAGAATATTTGACGGAAAAACAACTGGAATCTGGCGGACCATTAGCAGTTGATTTTGATTTCAGATATAATCATGACGTAAACTCTAAGCAACATACTAGCGAACATATAAATGATATGATTTGTGAATATTCGGAACTACTTAAGGAATTTTATTTAATTACACCAGATGTGCCATTTCATGTATATATTTTTGAAAAACCAAATGTAAATAGATTAGCCGATGGTTCTTTGACAAAAGATGGTATTCATATGATTATTGGTATGCAAATAGACCATACTATGCAACTGATAATTCGTGATAGAATGCTTAAAAAGCTGGAAGAAATATGGGACTTGCCTCTGATTAATGGTTGGGATTCAGTTCTAGACGAGGGAATAAGTACAGGAAAAACTGGTTGGCAACTATTCGGCTCTAGAAAACCAGGGAATGAAGCATATGAATTAACTCATCATTATATAATGACGCTAGATGGTGCTGATAATAATTTCACAATGGACGAAAAAGATGTAAGCAAATTTGATCTTAAAAGAGATTTTGAAAAATTATCAGTTCGTTATGAAAATAATCCTAAATTTGAAATAAACCCAAAAATAATTAGCGAATATAATATGCGATTACAAGCAAAAGGACATAAAATGATAAAAAAAGCATCGGCACGTACAAAAATGAATTTAATTATTGAAGATGATGAAGATAACTTTGATGAACAAATCTCTATTAATGATATTAAAGACAATGAAACATTAGATAAAGCAGTATGTTTATTGCTAAAAAATTTGAAAGAAAATAATCAATATGAAATCGTAGAAATTCATAATTTCACACAAGCCTTACCAGAAAAATATTATGAACCGGGATCGCATATGTTGAACAGACAAGTAGCTTTTGCTTTAAAACATACGGATGATCGGTTATTCTTATCTTGGATTCTGTTAAGAAGTAAAGCGAGTGACTTTGATTATAATTCTATTCCAGAATTATATTTATCATGGAAGAAATTTGGAAAGACGAATCATGATGGTTCAAAAGTGACTAAAAAATCAATCATGTATTGGTTAAGAAAAGATAATTTTGAAGAATATGAAAAAATTAAAAGAAATACAATTGAGTATTATTTAGAAAATGCATTTGAAACCGGAACAGAATATGATATTGCCATGATTTTAAGGCAAATGTATAAAGATAAATTCGTATGTGTTAGTTACGATAAAAAAGGTATTTGGTATCGTTTCAAAAATCATCGTTGGGTATCAGATAAAGGATTATGTCTTAGAAATAAAATTTCAGAAGAATTATATGCTTTAATAAACGAAAAAATTAATAATATTGGCGAGGAAATCAAAGAATATCAAAATGACGATGTGCGTATTGAATTCTTAAAAAAGAAGTCAAAAATAATGGCAGATGTAAGAATTCGTTTGAAACGCACAAACGACAAGAATAATATTATGCGTGAGGCAGCGGAGATATTTTATGATGGAGACTTTATTCGCAATATGGATACCAACAAATATTTAATGTGTTTCAATAATGGCGTTGTAGATTTTGCGAATAAAATTTTCAGAGAAGGATATCCAGAAGACTACATTACAAAAACAACCAAAATTAATTATATTCCAGTAGAAGAACTTACAAAAGAAAATGATTCAGATTACAAACAAACTATAGAACAATTGAATGATTTTATGCACAAGTTATTTCCGATTAAAGATTTAAATAGATATATGTGGGATCATTTGGCATCTTGTTTGATTGGTGCAAATAAAAACCAAACTTTCAATGTGTATCATGGTTCAGGAAGTAATGGTAAGTCCATTCTTGCGGACTTAATGTCGGTGACATTAGGAGACTATAAGGGAACTGTGCCAATTACATTAGTCACAGATTCTCGTGGTAAAATTGGTGGTACTTCGGATGAAGTTCTTAAGCTGAAAGGTGTTAGATATGCGGTTATGCAAGAGCCCTCAAAGGGTGTAAAATTAAATGAAGGTATTATGAAGGAACTTACTGGAGGAGATCCTTTGCAGGCAAGAGGTCTTTATTCAGAATCCGAAATATTTGATCCGCAATTTAGCTTAGTAGTTTGTACAAATAATCTATTTGATATTGAGAGTAATGATGATGGTACTTGGAGAAGAATTAGGAAATGCGATTTTAAATCCAAGTTTATTGATGAAGGTGAAACATATAATGATGAAACACCTTATATCTTTACAAAGGATAAGAGTCTAAAAGATAAATTACCATCATTTGCACCAGTCTTTGCTAGCTTATTGGTAGATCGTGCATTTCAAACGGGAGGTGTTGTTGAAGATTGTGAATCTGTATTGCAAGCTTCTAATAAATATAGAAACGGACAAGATCATATTACAGCATTTATTCAGGAAATGATTATTAGAACCAATAACAATAAAGATGATAAACTTGGAAAGGGTGGACTCATGCAAGGATTTAAACAATGGTTTGAACAATCGCAAGGTTCTAGAAAAGTACCAAAGGGGGAAGAACTTTATGAAGCAATGACAAAGAAATTTGGTAGCCCAAATATAAAAGATGGCAAATGGCATGGAATTAAATTTGTTGAACCAGAAGAGGAAGAAGATGAATATTAAACAAAGATAAGAAAAACAAAAAAATATTTATGAACATATTATAAATATTTTTACATAGATGTTTTATACAAATTTTTTTATATCTAGATGTTTTTATAATAATTATAACCTGTTTTTATATCCAATTCTTCTTTATACACATTTTTAGGTATTAATTCATACACTGCATAAAATATGTAAATAATCAAACCTAAAAACCATGTTGAAACAAATGGCAGTAAAAGAAGTCCTATAAAAGTAGCTAAACGAATTTTCCAATCTGTTTTAGATGGATAAATAAGAGAGAATACAACAAAACAAAAAACACAAATACAATAAATAATTAAAATAATATAATAATAATAAAATTTTAATACATCAACTTGTTGATCCTGATAAAAAGTCTTACGTTCATTTGTAAGAACATCATTTGTAGTATTTTTCAATTGCTTAAATAAATCAGCATTTTCCTTTTTATATTTTAAGTAAAGATCTATTACATTTTTAAAATTAATATAAATTCCTTCATACGTTTCAATTTGTGTTTTTATATTTTTAGTAATTTCATCATGTTTTTTTTTATAATTGTCAATAATTTCATCTGCTTTTTTTTTCAATTGGTTTTCATGTAATTCGTTATATCCTGCTTCACCTTTAGTAAAAGTAACATAATTTTTTACTGCTACTTGAAATTGACTAGGAGCTGACATAATATTTGTTTTGGCATTCTGCATTTTTTGCTTAAGGTTTTGTGCCTCTTTATTTTCTTGACATGCACCATCACAAGCGATCATTTTTTGAAGTTCAGAAAACATGGAATTTATTTTATTTATATCAATATCAGATGGCATACTATATTATAGTACGATAAGAATTTGATATATTAAAAATAAATATACATAATTATAAAACTTAAACATTATATGAATTTAAAGACTCACTCAAATTAACATCTGCTTTAAATTTATTTGGTGCCATTTTTGTATACCCTTCATATAATTGATTTTCAAAAGACTCTTTACGAGAAACACATTGATTTATTGTAGTATCATATGTCTGATCTGGTTGACAACAGGCTTCACCTATACAAGTTCCCAAAGTTCCAAGTCCTGCCCAAGGATCAACATCACTTCCGGTTCCTTTTGGAGCGGAATCAGCATTAAAAGCCCATTCATATTCGTTATAATTCATATTATCACGCGAAATAATGGAAGCATATGTTCTCCAGAAAAAAATTGCTCCTATAATACCAATAATAATAAATAATACATAATATACACGACTTGGTAAGAGACCATTATTATAAATTAATGTTAAAATAATAACTGGAATTAATGTGAAAATAACAATCTTCATTAAACTAGTATGTTCCGCATATTTATCTCCATAATATTGATTGATTTCAACAAGACGAATCTTGTTATTTTTTTCCATCTCCAAATATTGCAAACGCCTTTTAGAGCGATTTAACTCAGACTCAACAATATCAATAGCAGCAGCTTGTTCTTTTAAAGTACCTGTAGATGAAGTTAAAGCGGTTTGATAAAAACTATTCATTCCGCTTAATGTTGTGTATAATCCAGAACGAATATCAGTTAATTGTTTAATTTTTGAAATAATCTTTTGTTGTTGTTGTGATGATAAATTTGGATTACTTTCTAAATCTTTCATTAACTCTTGCTCCGCATTTTGCAACAATTGAATATTATGTAAAATTTCTTCATTATTTTGTGAAATATCAGGAATTCCATTTGGCATATTTATATAAATTATAACAAGATAATTAAATAATATAAAATAGATTTTATATTATTTTTATAAAGTTCTAATATTTTAAAGTTTTATTATCTATAAAATACCATTTTGATTTTTTTTGTTCATACATATTACCATTTTTGCCACACTTATTATCATAAGATCTTACTACAGAGCAATACATGTAATCAATCGCAGGTTTTATAATCCTACCATCAACTAAATAATCTTTGTTATCGTATGTTACTGGAAATAAAGCACATTTACTATATTTATTATCAAAAAAATCATATCTAAAATGAACACAATTTACACAAAATTTCGCTTTATTAAAACTACATGATAAAATAGAAAAAATGGAAAAAAACATTGTAAAAATAAGCTTCATGTATTTATATTTATGTAAATACATATTTAAATTATAATACAATTTATTCATTTAACTTTTATTTAATTTTCATTTAATTTTCATTTAATTTTTATTTATGTTCATTGCTACAAGTACGCTTCCAGTTGCTAATATTGTCCATAATAAATATTCGTAATTCTTTTGTAAAACACCAATATCACTATCTAGTAAAATTTTGTTAATATTATTGTTAGCAGTATAACCATAATTACTAAATGATTCTTTTTGTCTTTCATTATCACTTGTTGAATTCAGTTTGTTTATTTGACTTGTTGTGTCATCTAATTCTGTTTGATATACATTTAATCCTTGTAAATTTTTATCTGCTTGATTTTCAGAAGTATTTGTAGCTTTATTAAATTTATTTATATAATTACTTATATCATTTGATTGTTGTTTCATTTTATTTTGAAGCCTTTCTAATTCTTTTTTATCAGCATCAGTTGCATTTACTAATCCATATTGTTTTGGTAATGGTTGAGCCTTGTTATAAAATTGGTATTGTGCTGAATCAATACTAATTGTTTCATTTGTAGCCCCTGTAGGAACTGATGCAGGTACTTGATTTTTAATATAAGTATCTACATGTTGTAGTGGACGTGATGGACCACCATAAGGCCACATTGCACTTGACTTTGGATAACAAACATTATTTTGAAAATCATAAGCAAAACCATAACAATCATTTCTATCATTGCAAGATGTTTTACATCTATCTATAGTTGCACCACCATATGCAGCACTTGGTAAATCAGCACCATATGCATCATATTTATCAATTTTTGTGTAATTTTTTTCCCAACGAACATTGTTTGAAGGATACTCGTACAATGTATCATTTTCATCTACAAAACCTAGTTTTCCAATATTGGCTTTAAATCCAGAGTTCGCAAATTCATAGACCGCATTTATCCATGAACTACCCATTTGTTTACCTGATGAGTTTATAGAACAACCATCAACTCTTTCACTTGTATATAAAACTAAATTACCATCTGTTTGCATTATTAAATAAGTAGAGCCATTATCAGAACCAATAAAATCACCGGGAGCTAAAGTACTACCATTAGGCATCCAATTCTGTCCAAATTTACCTTTTGCTGCAGCAAAATTTGGATTAGGTGATTTTTGTTTTCCACTTGTGCCAGAACACCATAAAGTTCCTTGCCAATCAGTTACATGATTAGTACCTCTACACACACACATATCTCCGTTGTCTAGTAAAACTACATATGTACTAATGGATGCTTCATTAGTGTTATAAACAGCATTGGAACAACCACCACCTACCATATTTCCATTTAATTTTGTACAATTTCCAGCTTTACCCATAGATCTAGCTGTATTAAGATTATCACCAACCCAACATTCACTATTTCCATCTGGCTGTGTAAATTGTAAGCCAAAATATTTCTTATTAGCTTTTTTTGCAATAGCTCTACAAGAATCATATGTTCCCCAACCTGTATATTCTGGTAATCCCCTTCCTAATGAACAATCACCATAACAACCTAAATAATTACTAATTAACCCACTACTATCATGTGATGACCAAACTGCCGCACCACTTGAATTATTTACTACTAAAGAACCTTGATTATTTAACAATGCTAATGCACCCTGACCATATGAACCACTGCCACCATGTGTATTTGAATGCCATAAAGATTGTTGTTTATAATTATAACCTTTGCCATATTTTTGCGTATTTGCCAAGTCATTACTCACAGAACATTGTGCATTTCCATCTGCCTGTACATCTTGCATTCCAAAATATTTATATCCATTTTCGGCAGCATATTTTTTACATGTGTCAAAGTCTGTACGATTAACAATTTCAGGATTCCATATCATAGCACGACTACCATCACCGACAGTAATACTTGAGCTGGTAAATAGATTCCATTGGGCAATTTGAACAGTATTTCTTTGATTTGAACGATCTCCAGGATGCCCTACATTTGTCGTTAAAAGTATATAAACATTATAATGTCTAGGATTTTTAACATAAAACGTTCTCGTTTCATATCCATTTTTACCATCATTCGCTGTATAGGTATTATCTCTTTTATCTACTAAAAACCAACCTATATTATAGACACCGCCTAAAACAACCCAACTATTGGGCGTTCTTCCATTTGGATTTCCACAGCATCCTTGTCTTCCTCTTAATTCATACTTTGTTAAAGTAAACCCAAGTCCATATTCAATCCATATCCATTCTCCTTTTGGGTTTTGCGATCCTTTTGATCTACTCCCATAATAGTCATCCCATTCCCAATACCACCATTGGTTATTACCTTTATATTCACCTGTTGATGGATCATACACATTATTACTATTCCAACCACTATGCCAATATGGATCATCCTTTCTATTAAAAGCAGCCCATGCTCCCCATACCGCAATATTATTATTATCACAAACACTTGAAGCTTGTGTGGAAAAATTACTCGCCTGACCATGATTAATTACAGGTACAAACTGAATATCAGTTGATGGCGCCTTATCATTATAACAACCAATATATTTTGCTTCTGGATTATCTAGCAATTTATTCACATAAACATTTTTTCCTGAATTACCACAAGCTTCATCATGTTTCATAAGTGGACCCATAATTAAATTTAATTCTGGAATAAATTCGCCTGAAATACCTTTGTATTTTACATTTACTTGTGTAAAATTTTTATCTGGACAACCATTTTTTTTTGCTACACTATCCCATATTTCTGGGTTAGTAAATGCCTTTACAATACCTTGTTGTGTTACATAAGCAATAGTACCATCAGTAAACTGAATGTTTTTCCCCAAATAAGGATTATTTGTTGTACGTTTTAAATAATCCTGTGTTTTATTATTAATTTTATCCATTAAATCTTGATATTGTTTCAAAGATACATCATATCTTTTTCTTAAATCTTCAAGTGTAACATTTTCATTGGGATGTGCAGTATTATTGTCAACAATTTCGTTAGACTCAGTAGTTAATGGATTTTCAACAGCAGGATCTCCTTTATAACCAGCATCATCTGATGAAACAACTTCGTTTTTATTTACAGTTGCTACACTACTACTTGCTCCACTACTACTTACACTACTACTTGCTTCACTACTACTTACACCACTACTCGCTTTTGCTGCGTAAGGACTCTTTTTTGATCCTTCAAAACCTTCTACAAAACTGCTCTCGTAAATATTATTAGATCCACTATTTTTATTAAATTTACTAATAAATTTATTTTGAACCTGCTTAAATTGCATGCCTTGTGACAAAGCTGGACTAGAATTATTATTAAATTTTGTTAATTCATCTAAGTTATCACAATTATTGAACATACTTAATATAATAAGATACAAAAATATATTATATTATTCAATTATTTTGCATAGATCTAATTATATAAAAAAAAATATATTCAATACTATAAAAAGTTGAGAACCTTTCCAGCTGATTTATGCAGCCCACCTCCATATTGAGGTGACGAAATAGCAGTTCTTAAAAATAAAAGTGCTAAAAAAATGACAACAAATAATAAAACAACATAATTCATATAATTTGCATTAACAATCATATTACCATCTTCGTAAGCGGTATTTAATGTTTGAAACTGATTCATAATATGTTTAAGTACTTTTCTCTCATGTATCAAAACATTATGATTATTCACCATGATTACCTCTTGCTGTTTAGTTAAAGTTTTGTTTTGTGAATAAGCATTATAATTTTTATTAGAAATAACAATAATTTGTTCATTTAAACTAGATAACTGATTATTTAATTCTTTCAATCTGTTGCTATAATAAATTGCTTGCTCTACAATAGCGATTGATTTAGCATTATGAACTATATTACCTTTTCCACCAGACAACGTACAATTATTTGAAATTGTATTAAATGTTGCACCAGAACATGACGTATTTTTAGAACAAGCACTTTGACAGCCTGACACATTTGAATTACCTAAAACATTCAAATTTGTTTCTCCCAAAAAAGAGTAATTCGGTATTTGAGTTAAAATAGCATCTTTTTTATTTACTAGTTCTGTGTATTTTTTAGATGTTTCTTGATACTCATTTAATATTGTGTTAAATTGACTAGTTAAATGTTGTAATTGTGGAGACATTATATATAAATAGAGAGAAAAACTAAAACGAAACAAATGAAATCAAATACAAAATCTACATATTCATAGTACCTGAATTTTTAGTAAAATAAGTAATAGCAACAAATATAATAACTATAATAAACACATAATAAATAACACTCATTTGACCCAAACTTTTAAATGATGGTGCATTATTATAAATAGACGTAACATATTGATTATAAAGATGAACAACTACGAATATTAAAATAATTCCAAACATTAGATAAAACGGGTTAATCTCATTTGCGACTTCCTTTACCGAGTTAACTGCATTTGCAATATTTGAAGTAACCACACTAGAACTACTTGGATCCAGAGATAACATAGCCAAAACTATAGCAGCAATAAATACTACAAGAAAAAATATAAAAAATAAATAGTAATTTTTTGTTATAAATAATCCCATTTCATTTTCAGTTTCTTCTAAAGTTTGATATTCTTTTATCATATCATCTATCTTTTTTCTCTCTCCATTTAAATGATCATATTGACTGATTAAAGAATAATTTTGATCAAAACGAATTTCTATTTGTTTACCATAAACTGTATATAATTGATCTATCTTATTTTGCAATTTTTTATTGACAGCATTTAACTCATAGTTTAATGATTCTACAACTTTTAACAATTGTTTGCCTTTAGGAATAATAGCATAATCATCTCTTAGTGCAGGTATGGGTTCTGATTGTCCACTTCTTAAAAGACAATAAGGTCTTTCATGATCATTCAAATTAAAAGTAGCACCAGTACAATTAGGAGTACTTGCGCAACGTGCAGTACATTCTTGCAATGTTTTTCCACTAGTATTATCTGGAGAACTCTCTCCTGTTCCCCAAAAAGCTTGTCCTTTAACTTCAGTTAATAATGGCGCATTAATATTATAATTTGGACTTTTTGATGTATTAAATTTTGCACCATTATATTTTGTGTTTACAATAGTAGTCACTCCTACAACGCAACAACTAGTATTACCTGTATATGGATTACTATAAGGACCTTTCCATGCTGTACTCAAATCTTTATAATTATCTTTTGTATATATTTTGTTATCCATACCAACACCAATAAAGGTACCATCTGGCGCAATTGTAATCGCTTTTACACAACAAGTATTGTTACCCATGTACTGCCAATTTTGACTAGCTAAATTTAAGTAACTATTTTTTTTCCAAATTGCACCATTAGATCCAACACAAAAGAGAGAACCATCTGGTGCAATACATATGGATATAATAATCTCACCTGGAGTTGCAGTTAGCGACCAGTTACCATTTAAACTTGGTTTTCCGTTTGCACCTGGTTTTGACCATAGTATCTTATCTGTTCCAACACCAACAAGCGTTCCGTCTTGTCCCATAGCTACAGAGGTAACACAACAAGGTTGATTTGTAAGATGTTTCCATTTTGGATCATTCCAATTATCTTTATAAATTACATGTCCATAATTTGTAGAACCAACAATTAATTTGCCATCGTTACCTGTACAAACAGATCCTAAGTCATTTGCAAGATCATCATTTACTAGGGTCCAATCAGAATTCATAACATTCCATTCTGTTAAACCTTTGCAACTATAAAGTCTACCATTTGTTCCAACACCTAATAAATTATAAGGGTTCCCTTCAGTCGTGCCATAACAACCTTGTCTATGAAGAGCATCCGTCATAGTAGCCCAAAGCCAACTATCATAAATAAGACCATTTAGGGTTTGGTTAGGTGCCCAGGTACCGCCAGAACTTACTTTTCCAGTAGTTGGACAACCAGATTTTTTCCATATGTCTTCATAACATGCCTGATCAATATTTTTGCTATCTGCACTATATTTAGCACAAGGTCTAGAAGATTGTGCATTTAAATTATCTACGTAATCTAAAACCGCTTGCTTATATTTTGTTAAAAGACTTTTATAGTTAGAACTCAAAGTTTCTAAATCTAAAGCTAATGAGTTTTTATCTACATTTATATATTCATTTTCAGGCATCTATATATCTATTATAAGAAAACATATTTATTTTAAATAACTACAATTTCTTGCGCGTTGATACAAAAAATAAATCAATGGCACTATAGAGATAGCTAATATAATATAGGGATTATTTGGATTTGGATTGGGATTTTTAAAAAGAATTAATGAATTACTATATTTAAGTCTTTCTTTATTATTATCCCAAATAATTGTAGATAAATTTCTCTCTAATTTCTGTTTTTCAATTAAATTTTTAATAGAGTTTAGTGTAGACTGCATACAATATTCGCTTAGACTTTTATTGAAAAATGGGTTTTTATAAAAACTAGTAAACATTTAAAATCTAAATATATTTAATTTTTAGACTTTAAATCATAAAATACTATTTACCTATATTTTTTGCTTTATTGTATAAATCATTTCCCATATTTTTCACATTATTAGCTACGATTGCAACATTAGGATTCATATCGCCATTCACACTACCATAAATATTTTGCACTGCATATCCAACAATAATAATACTTATGATTAGTCCCCAGTTGCGTAAATAACCTTCTTCGTATATTTTTGTATAGTCAAAAATTAGTTCGGATGCAGCACTCACTTTCTCATCTACAATACCAGCACGTTTTCTAAGCATTTTATTTTTTTTCTTCTCTTGATCAATGAATTTATTCAAGCAAATCATTTTTTTATTTATTTCGTCTGTATTGAATTGAACTTCATTTAAAGTACTAAATAATTCAGAATTTATATTTATTACATTTGCTTGTATATTTGCAAATGTTTGTTGATAATCTGTATATTCAGGATTTTTATTGTATGCGACATAAATATTTTTAAATTCTGCTAAAATATATGGCGCTTTTTCTTTTATTGTTTGCAACTTCTGTTTAAATTCATCAGGAGTTTTCATTGTTGAAAAAATTGCATTATCTTTTAAAAGTTCACTACATTTTTCAAAAGAATCACCGGGCATTGTATATATATATCCACCTTTAAAAAATCCACCTTTAAAAAATCCACCTTTTAAAAAAAAGGTGGATTTTTCAAAAATTGGAATTGAAATCTATTAACACTCTATCAATATATTGTTTCGTTTCTTTAAATCCTCCTACAAATTTTTCATCAAAAAATACTATTGGAAAAGTCTTTACTTCTTTTCCTGCTAAATTTGCAATAAATTCTAAAAACTTATTTCGTTCTTCAATAAGATATTCGTCACAATCTATTACATGATAATCCATTTTGTTTTCCTGTAATAGTTTCTTAACACTAGTGCAATTTGGGCAACCAGATTTGCTATAAATAGTAAAACCTATTTTTGATGGTGACTCCACTTTTAGAAAAAGTTGAGCAAAAAAAATAATTATTTTTACGTATATCCACCTTTAGAAAAGGTGGAGCCAAATAATTTTACTATTTTTCTACTATTTTGCACCACCTTTTTCTAAAAGTTGTTACTATTTTTGGCTCCACCTTTTTTAAAGGTGGTACTATTTTTGGCTCCACCTTTTTTAAAGGTGGAAAAGGTGGATTAGGTACAAATTCTATAATATTTTGATTCAATTGAAGTTTTACTAGGTCTGATAATTTCACAAACTTGACCAGGACGCAACCCAATTACACGTGCAACTGGATCAAATCTGGAAATATTTGGAAATAGTGTTTTATTCATAATATTATAACGTTTCATAATTGTATCTACTTCAGATTCAGTTAAAACACGATGAGGTGGTACTAATGTATGTTCCAATATATTGAACTGCAATCGTTTTATACTTTCAATCACAATGAAAATACCATCCGCTTCCCAAATGTGTTTGATTTCATTCATCAATGTTTCATTTGGCTCATCTTTAATGATAATAAATAATGAATCTGTTTTCTTAAGAGTTTCGGTCAATACATATAAGTCATCAATCATTTCTTGTACATTCTTTGGAGCAGGTCTAGATCCTAAATAATAGCGAATATATATTTTTTTTTTAGGGGTTTCTGGTGTAACTTTATCATCACTAATTTCTAAAAGCATATCAAGTTGATTATTTTGTTTCATTGAATTAACTTCATTCACACTAAAGTTAGTATAATCATTTATATTATACCCTTGTTTTCCCATAAGATCTAGAATAATTTTTCTAGAATTGAAAATATGTGCAATAAGAATATTTGAATTTTGACTGGTCATAATATATTATAATATATTCATATGGATTTATTTTTAATTCAATTTTATTTATAATGTTATTATTCTTTTTGTTTCTGAAGAACCAGAACCAGATTCGTTCTCATTAGAGTTATTGACTTCTTCTATTTCTGTTTTACTAACTTCACTAGTTTGTGGAGTTTCAACTTCTAAAATTGTTTGTTCTACTGGAGAGTTATTTTCAGATTTTCCAAATTCTTGTACAATAGGTGTATAAGGAGTTGTTGGAGGATTTTGAGTTGTTGGAGGATTTTGAGTTGTTAATCCTAAACCTTGCGTTAAACTTTCCAAAAAACTAGGTGGTGATCCTGGTGCATATTGTGGTGATTCTGGATTAAAAACAGGGCTCTGCGGAATATAATCAGATGGAGTAGAAGCTGGCGCATATTGTGGAGATTGTGGGGCATATTCTGGAGATTCTGGATTAAAAACAGGACTCTGAGGAATATAATCAGATGGTGTAGATGCAGGTTTATATTCTTCACTGCTTACTTCTAGTACAGGTGCTTCATAATTAATCACTCTATCTCTATTTTGTTTTAGATCTCTCCTTAAATCAAATGAAATATGTTTCAATAAAGTTTCGGTAGGTTCATTAGACTTTGTTAACTTATGAATATTATCTGAATAAGACATACTTAAAAGTTGATCAACATTATCTTCAGTAATAATATGCATTTTAACGTTCATTACTTGCAATTCTTGAATCAATAATTTCAAAGAATAAGGTACTCTAACAATACTAAAAGAACGTCCAAATCTACTTAAATTTTTAATATTTTGAGTCCCATCAGCATTTGTAAAAAACTCAACTGGTCCATCTGCATAAGGACTTAAAAATAAATTTTTAGACTCATTATAAATGGAAATAGAACCAGTTTTATTACAAATAGCTACATAATATTCGTCACCTCTTATCATAAAAGATTCATTCAAAAAGTACGACATTCCATGAGCCAAAACTCCATCACGTTCCATCTCTCCTATTCTTAGACCGCCATCATTCGCACGACCTTGTACAGGCTGTCTAGTTAACATTGTATTTGGTCCTCGTGCTCTAAAATTAATTTTATCTTTCACCATATGTTTTAAACGCATATAATAAGTAGGACCCATAAAAATATCTGCTTGTATTTGGTCTCCTGTCATACCATTATACATAACTTGATTACCTGAAGAATGAAACCCTGCATTCACAAGGAGAGGAGCATAAGTAGAATAATTAACACCCTTTACCTGAAATGCAGTGCAGTCGCCAAATGCCCCATAACTGGTACAAACTTTACCAAATAATGTTTCAATAATTTGTCCAATCGTCATACGACTCGGAATAGCATGTGGATTAATAATTAAATCTGGACGGATTCCATCATCCGCAAAAGGCATATCTTCTTCAGGAATAATGAGACCTATAGTTCCTTTTTGTCCACTTCTAGACGCCATTTTATCCCCAATTGCAGGTAGACGTTCTTCTCTCACACGAACTTTTGCAATATTGAAACCTTCTTCTCCAAGTGTAATAAAAGATTTATCTACATAACCGAGTTGACCTTTTTTAGGTTTTACTGAATCATCTATCCATACATCTTTATTTTCCAAGTTGGTATTGACTTTTCCGATTAAGATCATTTTGTCATTTAATTCTACATTCTCTCTAATGAGGCCATGTTCATCTAACTGACTATAATCAGAATCCCTCTTCTTCTTAATTACATTATTTTTTTCAACATTCGCAAACTTTGAACTAGAATTACCAGTTATTTTTGAACTTTCTTCGCGGGATTCATAGGTAGATAAATAAGTGGTTCTAAATATACCCCTTTGAACTGAACCTTCATTAATTAAAATAGCATCCTCAACATTATATCCAGAGTAACACATAATAGCCACAATAGCATTAACACCATAAGGTTGTTCTTCATTATTAACATACTCTAAATATCTGGATTTAATAAGAGGTATCTGACCATAATTCAATATAACACCCATTTTATCCATGCGCATTTGATAATTACTATGATAAACAGATACAGATTGCTTACTTTGTCCACATGAAAAAACATTACGAGTTACAGGGTTATTTTCCGGATAAATAATCAAATTTCCCATAACACCCAATATTAACGACGCATCAATCTCTAAATGTGTATACCATTTACTCTTCTTTAAATCTTCCATAGAAGATGCAATTAGTGCGGTTTCTTCTTCAGAAGTATCTACATAATCAATCATTGATCTACCCTTTTCTAATTTATTAAATACCGCAGCTTTATCTGAACCCATATTATGATATATTTCTGATAATTCATAAAGACGATTTTTTTTAGTTAAAAAATGTTCATCTGATTTTTGTATAAACCCTGCAATAATTTGTTCCCAAGTTATTTTTCCGCTATCCAAAAGATCTAGAAATTCTTTTCTCATAAAACTCAACTTATTATCTTGAATATAATAAATGGGTCTAGTTAATCTACCTGAATCTGTATAAATATATATTTCATTTCTTTTATAATCAAATGAAACACTAGTATAAATAGGAATAATACCATTTCTTCTATACAATTTCAATACATTCACAACTTCAATAGGACTATCAATTGTACCAATCCAGTTTCCATTTACAAAAATTTTACTACTAGTACCAAGTTGTTCTACGTTTGACTCCAAAAGAATCCTCATAGGTGTATTTTTTCTAAGCCATTGAATAATAGGAAATCCAGATGAACCACTTGTAATGTAAGTACTTATGGACATATGTTTTTGCAAACCAATATTACCACCATCTGGCGTATCAATTGGATCAATAAATCCCCATTGTGACGAATTTAAAAGACGAGGTGCAACTACTTTTGCAGTAGAATCCATTTCCAAGTTAATTTTGCGCAAATGTGAAATAAATGTATACCAACTTAAACGATTCAGATCTTGAACTGCTCCTAATCTTTTTGTATGCGATTCAGAACCCCAATTTCCTTTAAATGCCCTTTTAAAACCTTGTTCAACAATTCTCTCTTTAAAAAAAGATTTAAAATTTGATTCAATGAGTCCAATAAAATTATCTTTATACTTATTTGATTCTTCACCTTCTTTCTTTTTAGATTGAATTTGTTTTTTCTCTTTTCTAGATAAAGTTTCATCTTCCTTATACTCGCCCTTATGATAATAATATTCTTCGTCTATTTTGCGAGTAATATCTTTCTTTTGAATCAAATAATATTCTCTGAAAAGATCATAAAGGAGAGAACCAGAAAGTTCTACTCGTTTAAATCTAAAATTGTCTCTATCAGTAGGTTTCTCTTCTTTTAAGTAAACTTTCAATAATCTGTTCACCATATAGCCAATAAAATAGGCTTTATCTAAAAAATTAATTTCGCCGATATGTGGTAAAAAAAAATCAGAGAGAATTTCATTGACACCTGAAATTGTTCCTCTTTTTGTTAACTCTGCTATAAATTCTAGCGCATTTTTTTGGTTGAAAATTTTGTTAGCATCATGAATTGAAGGTATAAACAAATCAACATAAGGATTATTATCATAATCACCTAGATTTGTTAATAAACAAGTTTGTATAATATCTTTATCCGAAATAATACCAAGAGCACGCATTAAAATAAATAAAGGAATTGGTTTTTTCACATTTGGTACTGCAACAACAATTTGTTTATTACTTAAAACTGAAGTAGGCGCAACAATTTTTACTGCAGTTGTGCGAATAGGTTTAGAAGAATCTTCTGATACAGAACGAATTTCAGCGGAATGACTATAAATATTATCATCTTTATACCCCCGAATATAAAGTAAATTATCTGCAAATTTCTCTTGTGATATAATGACCTTTTCTTTACCATCTATAATAAAATAACCGCCATAGTCATTACGACATTCGCCCATATTAAATCTCACTTCTTTACTTAAAGTATTTAAGATACACAAGTCAGATTGCAGCATAATAGGGAATCTTCCAAAATATATTTTAGGTAAAGTAATACTATGCTCTTTTTTTTCGTCACCAACATAATATATAAAATCTACTTCTACATCATAGTGTATAGTAATACCATAAGTCATATTTCTTAAACGCGCATCATTCGGAAACATAAAATGCGAATGGTTGTCGTCATAAATAACGGGTCTTCCATAATAAATTTTACTTCCATCTTTACCACCTAAATAAAGCAAACATTCATTTCTGTTTTCAGAATTAGAACCTTCTTCTTCTCTCTCAATAAACCGAATAGGATTATTTTCATGAAAAATTCTGCGAGTACCATTTTTTATAAACTCATTATAAGATTCTAAATGGTGAGATACTAAATTAGTGGGATTATCCTTGAAATATTTATCAATAATTTTCCATGATATATTTTCTTTATCAAAATCTTTTCCAAATTTTAAATTTTTATCTGATTCAATTTCTTCATCTTGCATTTTATATTATATAATAATCATATTTTTTTAAAATGTAATTATTATATAATTTATATTAAAATTACTCTTCTGTTTCTTGAGTTTCTTCTTTTTCTTCATTTATATGTTTCATTGTTTTACTTTTACTCATTTTTTTCCCTTTTTTTGTTAAGCGGAATTTTCTAGATTTTTCTTTAGATTTTAAACCTTTACTATAACTATCATCAATAGTAAATTCTGTCCATGGTTCACTTGGTCTATCTTTTATATATGGTGCAAAATTTTCAAATTGTCTATGTTTCTTAAAAAAATCTTCCGCTTTAAAGGGTGTCCCGCAAGAGTTACCCCATCTACCATCTAAAGTCATTTTTTTTGCCATAGTGCTATCACACACAAATCCATCTATTGCGCCATGAAGAGCAAATGGTTTTGGACGACTAGGATCTGACATATACTCACGAGCATCTAAATCATAATGTGAGCAAATTGTTCTAGAACATGGGTTATTATCTTTTTCTAAATAAACATCATAATGATCAGCAATTATTTTTTTGGCAACATCAATATTTATTTTTCCTTTATATTCATCCATTAAATCTGCTAAACGAACTTTTCTTGCACCTTGATGGCGACGCACATCATAGAAACCTGAATTATTTACTTCCAAGTTGCGAATTTTTTCATCATAAGGAGCGTTGAAACCAATAAAATAACCATTTTTTGTTCTTTCTGTTTTATGATATTTAAGTCCCAATTCAATGCGAAGAATTTCATTTGTATTGATGTCTCCAAATAGCCATGAGTTTGCATAATCTCCAGAATTTTCATGTAAAAGTATTTCACAATATTCATCTAAGGTGTTGCCATATTGCATTACCTTTCTTATTCTATATCCAATAGGAAATCGTTTTTCATAAGGATAAAAACCTCCAATAGTTGTTTCAGTACCAATAATACCCTTTGCAGTAACAAATACATCCGTTCCACTCCAAATGCAACAAGGACTAGTTTGCATAAGAAAACGATGACCGTCATCTGGATTTAAATCTAGAACAACATTCATATATTGTCCATCTATATAGTCAACGAATGAATTGTGTCCGCAAACGATTTTACCATCTGTAGTCCAATCACCAACGGCTATAAATGCGCTGCATCTATCTCTGGATCCTCCTTCTTTTCCTACATGATTTTGAGATTTTGTAGAATACCAATAAGGTATAGATATATAGAAGTTCCAAGCAATAATTTCATCAATATTTGTTTTGCACCCACCTGCAGTACAACCATCGGCAATTCCTTCCATTTCTTCGTAAAATTCTTTAAATTCTTTCTCGGTCATTTCTTTAAAATCATCGTTAACTTCCTTAATAAAATAATCCCATGGCATACCAAAAGTTTCCATCATTACAAATACCAACATTTTCTGTATTTCTTTAAACTCTTTTGCACATAAAAAACCATATGCATATCCTCTTTCTTTTGGAGAACCTTTTATTGAAACATATTTCCATCCATTTTTATTATATGAAATACCATTTTTAATTTTTAAAGACATATATATATATCCACTTTTAAAAAAAGTGGAGCAAAATCCACTTTTAAATCCACTTTTAAAAAAAGTGGAGCAAAAAACTTCACTTTTTTCTAAACTATTTTTACCACTTAACTTTTTAAAATTTTGGCTCCACCTTTTTTAAAGGTGGATTAACTTTTTAAAATTTTGGCTCCACCTTTTTACACCTTTTCACATTTCAAACGCCGATTTTTGTATTATCCTAATAAACTATTTACTGATTTTATAACTATATTGTATTCTTTAATCAATAACATTTTACTATTATCATCAAACCTTTTTATATTTTCCATCATTTCTTCGGTTAGTTCTTTATAATTTCTAATATAATCAATATAAAATACCAATAAATCGGTCTGATTTTGTGTTTGGTAATATAATTTTATTTAGTTCTTCACTTCTATACCCCCCTCCTCCCAAACTACTTGAACGTCTTGGGTTTTTTACGTGATTATCCATCTAATATAATTTAACAATAATATAATTTTAAGTAATTATATTATTATATAAAATCGGCGTTTGAAATGTGAAAAGGTGTAAAAGGTGGATTATTGGTTAATCATAAGAATTCCTATAATAACAAATAAAAGAAGAAAAGGGAAAAGTAAAAGCAACCAAGAAAGACTGGTATGACCATCTTTACAAATTAAATTTAAAACATATGTCCAAAACAATATGTATATCAATTTCATTATAAAAATTGCAGCAGTATTAGGAACACTACAAGAAAATGATCCAACATTATAATTATTATTATTTCCTAAATTTTGTAATAAAAGCATTATAAGAGCTACAATAGAAATTATAAAATAAATTAATGCAGGTCTGCATAATTCTTTTAAAGTTTGGGGAAAAGGCGCCATTATGTATTACATAAAGAAAAAATTTATAGCGCAGATCCTCTAACTGTATACAAATTAGGTGTACGAGGTAGTTGTCCTTGCCAAGGTAATACAGGTGTAGGTGATGGATATCCATTTAATCCATTATAAGTACTACCTATTCCATATTGTATCTGTCTTCCTAAATTAATAAAATCTTGACTAAGAAAATTAGAAAGAGCACCACCTCTTTGTCTTCTTTTTGTAAAACGTGTCTTCTTTCCTCCCATTGAACACTTCTTTCCTCCCCTTGAAACCTTATTTCCTCCCATTGAAACCTTCTTTCCTCCCCTTGAAACTCTTAACCCTCCATACAAAAATGGGGGATTTGCACCAACACTAATTAAAGCTGTTTGTGGATCTACTTTAAAATCATTATATGCTAAATAATTCCTATTTCCATCAACACCATCTACACCAGGCCAAGTTGCTGGTCTTGAAGTCCATGGACTACCAACAAGTCCTTGTGGATCTATTGTCCTACCGCCTTTTTGTTTCTTTTTTCCACCAGAAATGACACCGCATCCACATGATCCTCCTGTCATAGTAGTTCCACAAGTTCCTCCACAATTACCACCTTTTTTCAAAAAAGACATTCCATTTGAACCACCGTATGAAATAGATCCCATATTTGTGGGTATAGTTGGTTTGCCAAGAGGAACTGGACCAGTATTTGGTAAAGCTGGATTAGCGCCATAAGGATTAGAAGGTAAATTTGGATTTCTAACATCTTCTGAAGCAGGTATATTAATATTATCGCCTCCTCTCCCACCTTTACCTGTATAAGCTAAAAAAGGATTTGATTGTGTTTTTATAGGTGCACCAGTATATGCCGAATTTGAACCTCCTCCTAAACGTCTTCTAGATTTATTTTTAGAACAACCTTTCATTTTATAAAGTTTTTGGTTTTTTTTAAAACTCTTTCTACCCATTTATATATATATATAGTAAGAAATTATTCAATATCCACATGAGTCAAGAAATGTCTACGACAACACATTTTTTTCATATTTAATTCATCTAAAACCTCACCTTCTGGTGTTTTTTCTGAAAATTCTTTTGTTAAATATAAAACTTTATCCACATCAATAGATTCGCTATTTCCTTTTTTTGCAAACTTCTTCTTACGCACTTGTTCCAAATAATAACGATATTTATTAGCAATTACCATGCCACAAGTAAAACATTTCACAGGAATGATCATATTCTAATATAGTATAGTATATTATTCTTAACTATTTTTATATTCAATTTTATTTATAATAGTTAATGAATTAAATGACTATTTACATTTTTTACCATAGCATGTATCTTTGTAATAATAATAATCTAGCTCTATTTGTTTCCCATCAGATTCTGTATTGAATAATAATCCATCTTTACCACCAGCATAACATTTTTCATTACTTGCCCATATACAACAAGATGTTGAGCGGCAGTTTCCTTTAGTTAGTTTTTGACATTCTTTTTGTAATTCCGCACCAGATGAATTAGTACTTTCACAAAATGATTTTGCAAAATCTGAAGATAACCCTGTATCTATATGTATATCTGTTAACCCTTCTTTCATTTCTTTCATTTCTTTCATTTCTTTCATTTCTTTCATTTCTTTCATTTCTTTCATTTCTTTCCTATTTGCATAATAAAAATATACAAACCCAATTATCATAAAAAATAAAATAATTATATTTAGCATATTTTTTTTATTCATTTTCAGTAAAATCATTTATCTATATTAAAAGTAAATATTTTATATACATACTTTATAATGGCAAAATCATATAAAAAACGTGCGTCTACTTTAATAAAATCAACAAGCAGAAATGTCAAGAAGGTATTACCAACTGTTAAGGATGGGCTTGAAACTGCTGCTTATGCCGCTAAAGGTGTAGTTAAAGAAACAATACCTATTGTAGAAAAAGGTGTTTCTGCAGTTTATGGAACTATGAATACAGGGTTTAATTTAGGTGTAAAAGGAGCTAAAAATGTAGGACAAGGTATCAAAAATACTATGTCAACAAGAAGACATAGAAAAGGAGGTAGCAGACGTCGCAGACATTCTAGACGTCGCAGACATTAAATAGATTTAATTTGCAAACCTTTTGATGTTTTAACTTTTTTTAAACGTTCATTTTTTTGATGTATCTCATTATGACAATTTTCGCATAATGTCATTAAATTTGCTAAATTATTTTTATGAAATACTCCATCTTTTGTCGTTATAATATTATTATCATCTGCATCCATTTGATAATTCAAATGATGTACTTCTTTACCTGAATTTTTTTTACACATTTCACATATATTAACTATTTTTTTAGCATTATAAGAAGAAGTCTTTAATGAAAGAATACTTGATGTTTCTGGATTATATTTCATTCTTATTTCATATGCGTTATCTAAAAAGTCTTTAGGCAAATTCAATGATTTGCAAACTTCTAATCCATACATATTATTACCTGGACCATCACGTAGTTTGCGGTCATAAATAAGCATATCTTTTTCCTTATCATATACAACTTCCATATGTTTTAATACAATAGTGGATAATCCAGTAATTTCTTCATAGTCAACAATCTCATGTAAATGAGTCGCAAAAATGAAACTACTTTTACAATTATAAAGCTTCTGTATTCCTGCCACAAATATACTTATTGCACTCAAAATTTCAGTTCCAGAGCATAATTCGTCACCTAATATAAGACTATTTTGGTCCGCAAGACGTAAAATTGTGCGAAGTTCCGACATTTCAACCGCAAAAGTAGATAGTCCTTTGAAAATATTGTCATTACCAATAATGCGTGTAAACATTTGACTATATGGATAATAATCAAATGATGCTGCAGGTACATATAAACCTGCTTGTGCCATAATAATAGAAATACCAATAGATTTAATAAAACTAGTTTTACCAACTGCATTTGTACCATAAAGTAAAATCCCATCAGTTTTACTATCACCTAGTGCAATATCATTATTTACATAAAGTTCATTCGTTTGGAAACGCTCAATTAAACAATGGCGCAGATGTTTTACATTTATAAAAGATTTTTCAGATTGGACAATATTTGGTTTACAATAATTATATTTTTTTGCAATAGATGATTTTGTAAATAATAAATCTAATAGTGTTACAAATTGTATAATGGTTTCAAACTCTTTTTGAAATTGTTCCATTTTGGAAATAAATTTATTGTATACGAAAGCAATCAAATCTTTCATAGAAATTTTCATAATTGAAATATTTTTACATAATTCATGAATTTGTTCATCTTTTATAAAATTATTAGTTGAACTTTGTTTTTCAAAACTAAATTGTGTTCTAGATACTTTTAAATTAAATTTACTAAATGTATTTTCGTCAATAATATATTCTAGTACTGCAATACTGGAATCTTTTGGTAATGACTCTTGTAATAATTTACATCTTCTACTTGTGCATATCAAACTAAAACTATTTTTTTCAGTTTCATGAATTTTCACATAATCAGAAGTACCCTTTTTTCCTTTTTTTTCAGTATTTTCAATAAGTGTACTTAAGTATTTTTGAATAGCTTCTAATTTCATTTCAGATTCTTTTAAAGAGTCTGTTTTTTTATCTAAATTTATATCTACTTCTTTTTCTATAAAATTAATTTCAAAGTTTTGAAGCTGGTCTAAATCCTTTGCTAACTCTAATTTTAAATGACTTTGTATAGTTTCTTTAATACTTTTACAAAAATCATAAGTAAACAAAATATTCGGATCTATGGATTGTAAATAATCCATAATAGTAGCATCTTGAGAGATAGTATTGTAAATTTCTTGAATTGTTTCCATATTAGCATATAAATGATACACTGATTTTGGTGTTATTTTTTTTAAAAATATCTGCCTTTCCCATTTTGAAATATCTTTTAAAATAGTCAAATGACTTCTAAGAAATAACTCATAATCTGAATATTTACTTAAAAAATATTCAATCATATCATATTCGCGTTGCAAATATGTTATATCATTTACCGGATTTAAAAACTGATATGTAAATTTGCGTTTTCCCATAGGACTCAAACATTCATTCAACATGTTGGATACCGATGAATACTTACTTGACTTTACATTTCCATCATCAATAATATTTAATTGCTTTAAAGAATGATTTGCAAGTGTTAGACGATTTGTGCTATTTTCAAAATTCGGTTCTAAAATTTTATTTACAAGATGAGGATTATGTTGATATACAAAGTCTAATAAAAAACAAAAAGCTTGGGTAGCTATATTATTTTCATATATACTTTGAATAAAGAGAGAACTATCTTCAAATTTGTAAAATTTATCCAAAATTTCTTTTTGGTAAATTTGTTTTTCGCAGTTTTTAACACGCTTCATTTTTTCACTAGATTGAACATCTGTGTCTTTTGAAATATTTATCTTATGTATTAAACTGCAATGAATACCCGCATAACTAATTACATAATCTAACACTTTATCATCTGAAAAATTAGAAATAAGAATTGCTTCACTTGGATTATAAATAGAAATAAAACGTTCTAACTCATCATAAGTAGTTGGATTATTCATATATATTTCTTTAAATTGAAACATGGTCGTTTTTCCAGTATAAATATCAATGTTTGCAACACCTACTATTATGTGTTTACCCTTGTAAAAAAGAGTATTTTCTACAAGTTCAATCCATATACAAGTAATAGAATTTGTCAAATTTTGCGACTCTGTGTGAAAATAAGTACCAGGACTGAAAATACCACCTAAACTACGGGTTGTATTTTTGACGGCTTCATCTTGAATATATACTACTGCAGTATAACCTGCTTCCTGTATTTTTTTTATGTATTTTTCAATTTGTACATCTTTAAATCCTGCCATCTTTACTTGTTCGTTATTAATAAATACACCTGATTTATCAACAATATGCAAATCGCATATATGAGAGAAGTCTTCAATTTTACTACCAATATGCGAGGATGTTTTTTTACAAAAAATACTATATACTTCAAAAAAACTTCCTACTTGCATTAATAATATAGTGTTCTCTCCATAAGACTCTTGATAATTTTTGGTTAATTCAAAATATTCTTTTACAAGTGCCATATATTTATATAAAATACATAAAAATATCTTTAATAATATTTAATTTATATTATTAAAGGGTACACGTTATTCATCTGAATCATCTTTTGGTATTGCTATAGTTATAAACTCTACATCTTTTCCTTCTATCATATAATTCATTAATATACTTTTACAATATTTATAATTTTCTTTTGGTATAATATTTAAATCATAATAAAAGTATTTCAAAATTATTAACATCCATGAAATATAAAATGGTATAATAGATTTGTAGTTATGTTCTAATAATACAGCATCTTTATAATTTTCATCATAAATAGATATTTCTGTAATAAATTTTTTTTCAAGATCTTTATATTTTATTTTATAGCCAAAAACAAGTTTATCTGTTTTGTGTAAATTATATACAAATTTTTTAAATTCACTTCTTTGTACATTTAAAAAATGTTGCAATTTTGAAATAGTACTATTCATATTATCAGTAAATATATCAACATCAATATCACTTGATTTAGGGTAATAATCATTACGTTGTATACTTCCATAAAAATACAATTTTGTATCTAAATAATTTGATAATTTATTAAAAAAATGTTTTGCATATTCAGGCATTTCATTTTTGGTTGTTTCCATAACTATATATACAAAAGATAAATAAATAGCAATATTAGATAATTCTTACATTTTTTACATTTTTTACATTTTTTACATTTTTTACATTTTTTACATTTTTTACATTTTTTACATTTTTTACATTTTTTACATTTTTTACATTTTTTACAATTCCTTTTCTTGTTTTGAAAAATTATGCAATAAATTGTCACTATTACTATTTGTAATTTCACCTGATAACATTGCAGACTCATATAGTTTTCTAATAACATCATTCGGTGCATTACTTCCAATTTTGATTAAATTGTGATCTCTTAAATAATTTTTAACTTCATTTATCGGTTTTTTTTTAAGATCTCTTTGTGCACTAATCACTTGTTTTCTAGTTCCGCGATCTTTAACTAAAATCCCAACTGCTCTTTTTATTTTAGACTTTCCAAGTGTATATTTTTTTTTAATAGTTCTTTTTGTTATTTTTTTACTAGCAATAATTGTTTCTAATATTGCAGAATCTCTAACTAGATTTGGTTCAATTGATATAGTATTTGTAATAGGTATAGTATTTGTAATAGGTATAGTATTTGTAATTGGTATAGTATTTGTAATTGGATTTTGATTTATTTCTTCTTGTTTTTTAAATAATTCTTCTTGTTGTTTATTTTTTAATTTTTCACGAAGACTTTGTAAACGTAATTCTCTCTCTATTTTTTCCTTATTTATTTTATCACTTTGAATAGTTAAGGCAGAATTTGGATTTATGACTATATTGTTGCGTTGTGTTTTTGTCCAATCTCTATAAGTAGGTTTTAATCCCCCTTTTAATACTCCATAAGGTAGAGTATCTTTATTAGGTTTATTTAAAACCATCGGATTATTTATTTGTTCTACATGTCTTATTTCTGTTTTTAGTTCTTCTGGTAAGTCAATATTAACATGTTGACTATTTATTTGTTGACTTGGTTGTTGACTATTTATTTGTTGACTTGGTTGTTTATAATTTTTTATAGTCTTTCTCTCAATAATATTTTTTCGTCGTTGTTTTTGTTTTTCATAATTCGTCTTTTCGTCATTTACTTTTTTTTGTTTTGACAATGTTTGTAAATAATTAATAGAATCACTAAATTCATCTGAAAATTGTTGTACTTCTGTAGAATTTGTAGAATTTGTAGGATTAGATAAACTTTGAGTTTCACGTTGTTTATGTTCTTTTATTCTTTTTAAAAATTTATTTTTTAAAACATTTGTATTTATTAATGGTTTTATATTAGGTTTTTTTTTTTTTTCTTTATTTTTTCTTGTTTTTGCTCCTCCCATGTTAAAATAGGATGTATTTATTGAAATTGTTTTGTTTGACATTTATTATACCATTAAATAAAATATATACAAAGTAAACATAAATACAAACTAAACAATCATTCAAATTAAAAAATTAAATTAAAATTTGTATTTTATGAATACAACGTATTATATAAATATTTTTTTGTTTCCAAGTCACTTTTACGATTTTTAACATCTTCATTTTTTAAATAAATTTTAAACCCATTTTCTAAATCTTTTAATATAATTTTCTTTTTTTCATTTTCATCTTTGCAAAATACTCTTCTACTATGTGCTATTTTTGTTTTTGCTAAAATAGTTTCAATATCCCTTCCATAAAATTTGAAATAATCTTTATTCTGTTTAAACCATTCACAAGTAATTCCCGAATTTTCATCTATTTTCCAGCCAATTTCTTTTACTTTTTTAATAAATATATTGTACAAATCTTTGAAATCGTATTCATCCGTTTTAAAACGCCAAGTAAATCTTGAATCTAATCCTTGATTATAAGAAAAAAAGCAATCTTTTAATTCATTTTCATAACCTGCAATAATAACCATTAGATCATCTTTATGATCACTCAATGCCTCACAAAGTGTATCAATACATTCCTTAGCAAAACTATCGCGCTTTTCTAAACTACCTAAAGCATATGCCTCATCTATAAAAAGAACACCTCCCATTGCTTCTTTAACAGCATCTCGTGTTTTTAATGCAGTTTGACCTAGATAACCTGCAATTAAGTCACTTCTCGTTACTTTTTTAAACGTACCTTTTGATAATACTCCTATTTTGCTGTATATTTTGCCCATTATTTTTGCAATTTCTGTTTTTCCTGTACCAGGTGGTCCATATATAACTGAATGCATGAAATCACCCGTTTGATTAATATCTCCCTTTTGATTAATATCTCCCTTTTGATTAAAATCTTGAACAAAATACAATATTTGGTCAACTATATTATTTTTAAGGTTAGTCATTCCAACCATATTATTGAGTTCTTCTAGTGGTTCTTTAATATTATGTAAAGATCTCATATTTATATTGTATTTAATAGAAGGATCCGCTTTGTAAGTTTCTATTAATTTCAAAATATCCGAAATATTATTAATTTCAGTATCAATATGAATAATTTCTTTAATTTCAACCACAGGTTCAGAGTTAGGTACTTTTATTTTAATTTGATTTTTTTCTTTTCTACAACATTTATTTTCAAATTTATTTTTTGGTTTTATAACTTTATATTCATTTGGATTACAAATATTAGAATTTACCATTAAAATATCTTTTTGGGTTTGTCCCGTAAAATTAGATGATGATATGAAATCTATATCTAAATTTCCAATCATTTTATCAATCAACTCTTTCATTTCTTCTTCTTTCATTTCTTCTTCTGTACTTGCTTTTATAGTTTCTACAGAAACATTTTTTGCAAGAGTAAATTTTTGATCTAAAGTGGATAAAAATTTATTGTAACTATTAATTCTTGCAGGATCTTTTTTTGACATTATATTATAATTCAAAATTGCATTTATATTCTTTCTTATATTTATATAATTAGAAATTGAATATATATATTAAATTTATCTTTGAATTATAGTATCTATTCTGTATAAAATAATAGATAATATAAAAACAATTTAAAAATAAATTGAAATGTAAAATAACCGAAAATATGATGTCATATAATACTGCAACTAAGATGGAATCACCTCAACAATTTGACATAGCCAGAGAACAATATATTGAAACCCCTTGGCATATTATAGAATCATATTTTAAAGGTCAACATTTAGACAGGTTTGTAAGACATCAATTAGAATCTTATAATAACTTTGTCGGATATCAAATTACAAAAACAATAGAAATGTTCAATCCTGTTCATATCGCATCTGAACAAGATTTTCACCCAGAATCAAAAAAGTATTCATTGGAGATTTTCATTACTTTTGAAAATTTTCAAATTTATAGACCACAAATTCATGAAAATAATGGCGCTATAAAACTAATGTTCCCTCAGGAAGCTCGTTTAAGAAATTTTACATATGCGTCTGCAACTACTATTGATATAAATATTAAATATGTTGTTCGAAATGGACCAAATTTAGACAATATCCAGAATTTTTATAAAACTATTCCTAAGGTACATATTGGTAAATTGCCAATTATGTTAAAATCAAGTATTTGTGTGCTTAGCCAATATAAACACTTTCAGAATACACAAACTGGAGAGTGTAAATTTGATGCAGGAGGATATTTTATTATTAACGGCTCTGAGAAAACAGTATTAGGTCAAGAAAGAGCCGCTGAAAATAAAGTATATTGTTTCAATATTGCAAAGAATGACACTAAGTACACTTGGAAAGCTGAAGTTAAATCGGTACCTGATTTTAAATGTATTTCACCTAAGCAGATTAATATGATGATTCGTTCTAAAAATTCCATCTCAAAATCTGACGACTCAAAGGGTAATGAAATAAAAACAAAGGGTTTAAGTCAAGCTATTTGTGTTGACTTGCCGCGTGTAAAGCAACCTATTCCACTATTTATTGTATTCAGAGCAATAGGTGTTATTTGTGATAAAGATATTTGTGAAAAAATTCTATTAAAAATAGATGGACTAGAAGGTACTTCTAAGGAAATGTTAGAATCATTACAACCTTCTATTATTGAAGCAAATAAATATCTGACTCAAGAAGAATGTATTAAATACATTACTAGTTTTGTAATGTTTACTCCTATTAATATGGATAAAGAAACAGGCGCAAAAAAGAAACATGAATTTACATTAGAAATTTTAAATAACGATTTATTTCCTCATTGTAATAGTAAGGAACAAAAAATATATTTTCTTGGTTATATGGCAAACCGAATATTAATGGCATCATTTGAACTTACTAAACAAGATGATAGGGATTCATATTTAAATAAACGTGTTGATTGTGTAGGTACTCTTTTGAATAATTTATACAGAAACTATTTTAATAAATTGGTAAAAGATATGGAAAAACAAATTATTCGTGAAATCAATAATGGATCATGGAAATCATCCGATGATTATGAGAATATTATTAATATGACAACTATTTATAAAATTATTAAGTCTACAACTATTGAAAATGGATTAAAACGTGCTCTTTCAACTGGTGACTTTGGTATCAAACATACAAATTCATACAAAGTTGGTGTAGCACAAGTGCTAAATCGTCTAAATTATGTATCTAGTTTGAGTCATGCGCGCAGAGTTTCTACACCTACCGATAAAAGTGGAAAATTAATTCCTCCGCGCAAGCTGCACAATACGTCATTCGGATTCTTATGCCCGGCAGAAACTCCTGAAGGACAGTCTGTTGGTATTGTTAAAAATTTGAGTTACATGACACATTTAACTACTTATTCTAACTCGCTATCTTTGTATGAATATATTATGCCAAATATTACTTCTATTCAAAGTGAAGAAATCACACCAGAAATTTTGTATAATAATACAAAGGTATTTATTAATGGTGCATGGGTTGGTATTACTTCAGATCCTGAAGAATTATATAAAACATTAAAAGATAAAAAATATAAAGGAATCATTAATATTTATACTTCCATCATATTTGATTACAAAATGCGTGAAATAAGGGTATGTAATGATAGTGGAAGATTAACTAGACCTTTACTTCGTGTAAAAAATAAAAATATAATCATAAATAATTCTATTTTGGAAGAAATGATTAGTAATACTATTAGTTGGGATGATTTATTGACTACTGCAAAGCTAGAAGATGCAATTATTGAATATATTGATCCTGAAGAACAAAGTTGGTCTCTTATTGCAACAAAACCTAAGGATATTATTCATCCAGATAATGAGTTGGCTAGGTTTACGCATTGCGAGATTCATCCCTCTACTATGTTTGGTGTTTTAGCGTCTTGTATTCCTTTCCCGGAACACAATCAATCGCCGAGAAATTGTTATCAGTGTTTAGATATAAACGAAAGTGTATTATTAAGTAATGGTTCTAAAATACCCATAAAAGATATTGTTATTGGTCATGAAGTTGTATGTTTTAACCCAGAAACAATGAAAACAAGTTTTACAAAGGTGGTTAATCATTATATTAGAGAAACTACTAAAAAAATTTATAAATTAACAACTATTAGTGGAAGAGAAATAGTTGCAACAGAAGATCATAAATTTATGACAATAAATGGATGGTGTGAAGTTCAAAATATGGATGTTAATGAAACTATGATAGGAATTCTACCATTTCAAAACTCATTAACTGATAATAATATTGATAATACTATTAGTATTCTTACTGAAAATGATTTTAGAAATATATTTATTGATAAAGGATTTAATTTAGCTCAAATAAATAAACATATAAAACAATTGACTGAAATTAATTTATTACCATTAGAAAATAATAATTATAATTTATCAATAATAGCAAGAATATTTGGTTTCTTATTAGCAGATGGGTCTATTAATGTTTATGAACGAAATAATAATAAATTTACTGCTTGTAGTTTTGACTTTGGTACAGAAGAAGATGTAGTTAATTTTGAAAATGATATAGAAACATGTGGATTTAGTAAATGTAAATATAATAAAGGATCACGTGAATTCAATGGAATAACTCATACGACATATGCAGTAACACACAATGGAGCTTTATCTGCATTACTCATCTCATTAGGAATTACATATGGAAAAAAAACTGAGACTACACGAAAAGAAATTCCAGATTGGATTATAAATGGTAGTAAATTAGTAAAACGCGAATTTCTAAGCGGATTTCAAGGAGGTGATGGTTGTAAAATACGTTGGAATAAAATGAACAAAGGATATAATTTTATATGTGCTGAAACATCCCAACAAATAAATCCAAAATATGTTCAGTCATTAAAAATATTCATGGAGCAATGTATTTGTTTATTTAAAGAATTTGATATTGAAATATCAAATGTTAAAACTGCAAATGTTGAGGAAAATAGAATCAAAGTTTCTTATAAAATATCTGATAAGCATAATAATTTAATTAAATATTTTGACAATATTGGTTATAGATATGCATCAACAAAAAATATAGAGTCATTTAAAAATATTGAATATTTAAGATATAAAAATTTGTTACTAGAAAAACATATTAACTTTGTAGAAAAAATAAGAGAGTTATATCTTTTGAATAATTCAAATACCTTTATTGCAAATCAACTTCAAATTAAAGTATCATATGTTTCTGATATTGTTAGAAGTTATAAAAATAATAGAAAAATATCAATGCGTAATCTAGGCAATGATACGATTGAAACATGGTCAAATATTGTTTCTATTATAAATGGAATGTTATTTATTCCAGTTACAGATATTTTAGAGGTAGAAAATCGTTTAATTTCTGATATTACTGTTGAGTCAGAAAATCATAGTTTTATTGCTGGTAATAACTTCTTATCAAGTAATTGCGCTCAAGGTAAGCAGGCAATGGGTGTCTATGCTACTAACTACGAAGGCCGCATGGATAAAACCGCGTATGTACTCAATTATCCAATGCGTCCTCTTGTAGACACACGTATTATGAACTTAATTCAATTAAATAAAATCCCATCTGGATCGCAGCTTATAGTCGCCATTATGACACACACTGGATACAATCAAGAAGACTCGTTGCTTATTAATCAAGGTTCTATTGATAGAGGAATGGCGCTTGTCACTGTCTACCATACTGAAAAAGATGAAGATAAACAAAAAATTAATGGTGACGAAGAAATTCGCTGTAAACCTGATGCGTCTAAAACTAAAGGAATGAAAATTGGAAACTATAATAAAGTGAATTCAAAAGGTGTTATTCCTGAAAATAGTTTAGTAGAAAATCGCGATATTATTATTGCCAAAGTGACACCTATCAAAGAAAATAGGAATGATCATACAAAGGTGATTAAATTTGAGGATCAAAGTAAGATTTTAAAGACCACTGAGGAGACGTATATTGACAAGAATTATATTGACCGAAATGGCGAAGGATATAATTTTGCAAAAGTCCGTCTTAGAACCATAAGAAAACCTGTGATTGGTGATAAATTCTCGTCTAGACATGGACAGAAAGGTACCATCGGTAATATTATTCCTGAATGTGATATGCCATTTACCAGTAATGGCGTCAGACCTGACATCATTATTAATCCACATGCGATTCCTAGTCGTATGACTATTGGACAATTAAAAGAGACTATTTTAGGCAAGGTTTTATTAGAGCTCGGATTATTTGGTGACGGAACATCGTTTGGAGATTTTGAATTAAAAGATATTTGTGATCAATTGCTTCAAGTTGGTTATGAAGCTCATGGTAATGAATTATTATACAACGGCCTTACCGGAGAACAGCATGAATGCAGTGTGTTTATGGGTCCGGTCTTTTATCAGCGTCTCAAACACATGGTAAATGACAAGGCACATAGTCGTTCCAATGGTCCTATGGTAAATTTAACGCATCAACCAGCAGAAGGACGTAGCAGAAATGGCGGTCTTCGTTTTGGTGAGATGGAAAAAGATGCAATGGTATCGCATGGTGCGGCGCGATTCACAAGAGGTAGAATGTATGATGCTTCAGATAAATATTCGGTATATATATGCAAAAAATGTGGTATTATTGCATCCTATAATGATAAAATGCATATTCACCATTGCCGAACTTGTGATAATCGCGCGGACTTTGCTTATGTAGAAATTCCATATGCTTGCAAACTACTATTTCAAGAGCTTAATACTATGAATATTGTTCCAAGATTAATTACGGATCACTAAATCCACCTTTTCCACCTTTAAGAAAGGTGGAGCCAAAATAGATCCACCTTTCACTAACGTAGTAGAAAGGTGGAGCCAAAATAGATAATACTTTTATAAATCAACCTTTAAGAAAGGTTGAGCCAAAATAGCTAATACTTTATAAATTTTTTTGATGAACTTTTTAAAAGTTCATCAAAATTGTTTTTAGTTTGGCTCCACCTTTCTTAAAGGTGGAAAAGGTGGATGTGGATACTTGAAAGCACTAATAAAATGATAAATAAAGTTTTATTACTTTGATCCATATATTTTTCAATAGAATTATCTGAAAAATTTGTTTTTTTAATATTATATAGTTCATTGACTTGTGGAATCATAGTTAAAACAAATAAACCTGCTACACTCATATTAGTTACTTGATACAACTTTACTATATTCACTAATAAACCTGCATATAAAATAAACAATGAAGAAATCCAAGCATTTTCTTTTCCAAAAACTATAGGTAAAGTTTTAATATTTGTTTTTTTATCACCGGTATAGTCCCGTATATCCAATAAAATTTCATTAGACAATGAACCAGTAAATACTAAATTACACGCAACTATTAATAAGTCTAAATTAGGATTTATTGAAAGTGGATATTTTGAGCAAGTTAGTGCTGTGAAAAAGAGAGAAAATGTAACTGGAATAGCGCATGATAAATTCTTAATAAATATTATTTTTTTAAAAACTGGTGTATATAAATTTATATATAAAATAGTTAAATGAATAATAGACTGCAAATTTTCAGACAAAAAATTAATACTAAAATATTCAGTAGTCCCTAATAATAAAATTGTTATTCCAATTGCTTCTCTCTTTGTGATTTCACCAGTAACTATTGGCGAATAAGGTTTATTTATTTTATCTGTTTCAACGTCATATATACTATTGATTACCATACTAGCTGACATTAGTAATACAATATCCAATGTAGAAACAATAAAAGATGGTTCTAATAAAGTACTTAAAGATGGATTAGTTATTAAAGCACTTGAAAAAGATAAAAATAATGTGGGAGGAATATGATCCACACGAATAAGTTCTAATATACTTTCAAATGTATTTTTATTATTATGTGGAGGTAGTGGTGGTAAATGATGAACTCTTGAAGAAGGTTTGAATAAATGTTCCAAGAGAGATGGACTTTGTTGTGTATGTAAAACACCTTGTTTTAGTAAAAGACCTTCGCAACATTTCATATTAAAAAATAAAAAAATAGATTTCAATAGTTTCATAGTTATGATATGTACTATGAAATTATTTTTATACTATTTTTATTAACTCTTTTATCATATCATACTTTTATACTATAGTAAAATTAATTAAAGATAACTATATATTTATAGTATTATGAAATTAATAACGAGAATTCTAGTAAAGCTATTGCCAAAAGAAGTTCCAAAACCAGTTGGTAGATGGAGTATTGAAAAATGTAATAAAAAAACAAATTCTAAAGTAGACTTATCTAATGAAGATCATTGTGGACCTTGTGGACAATATGTACTAACAAAAATAGAATTAAAAAATAAGAATATTAAAGTTGATTTAGAAAAAAAATAGAAGATTTATATTTTAGCTATACCTTTATTAAAGGTAACTATGGAAAATATTTCAAACTTCAATAAAGTATCCGACTATTTACCCATTTTAAATGGTTGTCTTATCGTAGATTTATTTTTTATGATACTTCTTTATAATAATATCATTATTAAGTCAAAATATTTAGAAAAATGGTATACAAAATACCAACTAAGTGCCGTTATGGCAGATGTTCTCATTATTTTTATAGGTATTCTTTTAACAAGATATTTTTATCATTATTTTTTTGATTCTTTCTTTCTATGGAAGTTTACTGGTTTAGCAGTTCTTATTCAAATTATTCATGATATATTATTTTACTTATTTTTCTCAAGTGTACCACGCGGTTATAATGCTATGCTTGATTTTTTCAAAGACTATGCAAAAGAAGTACAACTCGGTGCTATTACTTCTGATAGTTGTATGATTATAATTGCATGCTTATTGAGTTCTCTTTTTGCATCCTATAGTTTAAATACTAATTTAATTATTTTGATTATTTTCCTATATATTACACCTTATTTAATTAACTTTTCCACCTTTTAAAAAGGTGGAGCCAAATCAACCTTTAAGAAAGGTTGAGCCAAATTTTGATCAACTTTTCCAAAAAGTTGAGTTGAGTCAAATTTTGATCAACTTTTCCAAAAAGTTGAGTTGAGTCAAATTTTGATCAACTTTTCCAAAAAGTTGAGTTGAGTCAAATTTTGATCA
>Ga0247833_1000621_pt1 | contig 63596 bp, 58 predicted proteins | sample LaCruzMarch2015__7_FD_187117 | JGI IMG/M metagenome (GOLD analysis project Ga0247833, IMG submission 187117) | Freshwater microbial communities from meromictic Lake La Cruz, Castile-La Mancha, Spain - LaCruzMarch2015_8m | ecosystem: Environmental > Aquatic > Freshwater > Lake | place: Spain...
TCGAGTGCCACTTTCGCTTTAAAGGCAGCACTAAATTTGCGTCTTTCTTTTTTCATATTACAACTGTTAAAATTACACTTTAACTAGCTGTCTTAAAAATGGGGGGAATTATACTTTGACGTCAGTAATTAAAGATGAAATGGCTTATAAACGGTATCTAGCAAAAGCGAAGGTTGATCCGAAAGATTGTTATACTTATTTCTTTGAAAAAAACGGAATGGATTTATTCGTAATTGCCGAATGGAATGGAGATCATTTTCGCTTTATTCGCATTAAGAATTTGAAGGTATTGTTGAATTAACGTTTTGCAGGCAGGCGCTCGGCCCGCTTTTCACAAGATCGTTTCTCCACAGATAATACTTAATCTTTAATAAAAAATTGTTTCACCGAAGTATGATCTTGGCTGGCGCTTGCTTGCTGTTATGTGGGGTTCATTTTTTCACCTCCGAAGGAAGCAGTGACACTAATTTATTCTTCAAATCCATTCGTTCGTGCAGAATTCTTGTTATCTCAATCGTTTGGTTCTCCAATACACGATAGAAAATTATATGCTTTGAGGTAAGTTTTCCTTTCAGATCTGGGTAAATTTCTGGATATACTTTACCAATTTGTGGTTTCCTAGCGATTGTTGAACAAGCACTAATTATTAGCTTATAATATTTGTCCGCCTGACTTTCAGACCATGCCTCAACAGTGTAATACCATATATCGGATAGATCCTTTACGGCATTGTTCGTTAATTTAAACTTTGCCATTTATTTCCTGCTTGCTTTCAACATTTTTAAATGCTCGTCAGGGTCGAAATCTTGGGCTAAACCACTATTAATACCTTCGTCAATCGCATGACGCAAAGCAATAATTTTCTGTTCCTCTTCTTCAAGTAGTCTTAATCCAGCACGAACTGCCTCACTTGCATTTTTGTACCGTCCTTCTCTTAAAATACTTTGAATAAATTGATCAAAATAACTACCCAAAGTAATTGATGTGTTTTTACTCATAACAACTAATTTTAGCAAACATACCATATATTGGTATTATTTCAAAATATATTTTGGGAATTTTTCGGGTATGGGCAATCCTACATAACTTGTTGCTAACCGCCATAAACCTTCTCCAAGCATCCCGGTTTTCATGTATACGAGAAAATATGTGCGCATAGAAAATATACACATAAACTTTCCTATTGCATGATTTTAGGTGTCTTTATTGATTAGACGCATAAAGGCATTATTTGTTATCCGTTTTTTATACATTTTCAATTGATATACAAGCAATAGATTATTTCACCTTCTAACAAACATTCTTTCGTTTAAGTAAATCAAATATATACTATATAAAATTACATGAATCTGTTTACGTCAATACCTAAGCTGTCAAAAGAGTAAGTTGGTTGGTATTTTTCAATCCTTTTATATTTTCGCGTTTTCCATGAATTACACGCAAATATTTCCCCGTAACCTCCAGAATTAATATATTCGTAAACTCAGAATGGAATGGAGAATATTTTCGTTTTATTCGTATTAAGAATTTGAGGGTATTGTTATAATTAGGTAATAAAACATAATAGTTCGCAGCAAAAAGGAAGGATTGTTTTGGGGTCATTAAATCTATTTCTCTGTAGAATTAATTTCAACTGTTTTTTGTCTCAAATAATTTCTTAAAATCAAGTTTTTGATAATTCAATCGGGTTGATCAAAGAAAAGTTCGATTCGTTTAAAATTTTTATCCCATTTATTGTAGAGTGGTCTGTAAAAGAAAATTTTTGTATCAAGAATGGTAATTTTATCAATTTCATTTAGTTTATAAATCCGCCATCTATCTCCTTCTTTTTTATCAACTTTTTGAGAGGTTTCACCGTTTAAAAACCATGCTCTTAGTGCCCATTCACCCTCAAATAAATGATTTTTGAATTTATCGTATAATTCACCAATTAAGTATGGTTCAACAATTTTCAATTCATTTATGTAAATAAAGGTCACTGCGTTATTTTTATTCATTGCTTCCTTTAATTTATCTACATTTTCCTTTTCTTTTTGTGTCATATTTTGATCTAATTTCGAAGTTTATTTAGTTTGCTATAGCACTACAAATTAAAATATAAGCATTTTATTGTCTATTTAGTTTGAAGCTTTTACAGTTTTAACCAGAAGGATATTTTTACTTCCTTTTTGTCAAAAATAGTAAAGCAATGTTGATAAACAAAGAATAGTAAAGCAATGTTGATAAACAAAGAAAAGAAAATATTCATTTACGTAAATAATAAATGAATTTTGAATTTTCATTAAGTTAGCAAAAGGTTAATGAAGTGTGCGAAAATTTGAATAATACAACTGGAATCTTCTATGATTCTCAAGAATGACAATCAAATATTTCCCCGAACCCACCTAAATTGATATATTCGTATTCGCAGAATGGAATGAAACTTATTTTATTTCTGTTGTAAATTTAAAACTAGTTTTATCAAAAATCTATATGGCATGAAATCAATCCTTTTAGTTCAGTTTGTATTGCTAAGCTGCTTTTTGTATGCCCAATCTTTTTCTCCCGAAAAGCACTTTGGGTTTAAGCTTGGAACTAAATTCACTCCTCAACACGAGGTGGTATCCTATTTTAATGCACTTCAAGCAAATTTTCCATCAACTATTAAGATTGAGAAATATGGAAAAACGAATGAAAATCGTGATTTAATTCTTGTTTACATTGGAACCGCTGAGAATATAGCCAAGCTTGAGCAAATCAAATCAGAACATAAAAATGGTGGTTCTGCCGAGAAAATTTCAATCGTTTGGTTGAGTTACAACGTGCATGGAAATGAAGCTTCGGGCACAGAAGCGGCTATGCAAACTGCTTTTGATTTGATAACAAAAAATAAAGACTATTTGAAACATACCGTCGTAATCATGGACCCATGTTTAAATCCAGATGGTAGAGATCGATATGTGAATTGGTATTATCAATTTAAAACAGCATTAGCCAATCCAAATCCATCAGCCGCTGAACACCAAGAACCATGGCCAGGTGGTAGACCCAATCACTATTTATTTGATTTGAATCGCGACTGGGCCTGGTTGACGCAAGTTGAATCTCAACAACGTATTAAAAAATACAATGAATGGTTGCCTCACGTGCACGTAGATTTCCATGAACAAGGAATAAACGAACCTTATTACTTCGCACCCGCAGCAGAACCTTATCATGAAGTGATTACGGATTGGCAACGGGAATTTCAAAATGGAATGGGGAAAAATAACGCCAAGTATTTTGATGAAAAAGGATGGCAATATTTCACCTCCAAAGAATTTGATTTACTCTATCCAAGCTATGGTGACACCTACCCTACCTTTTGTGGGGCAATTGGAATGACTTATGAACAAGCAGGTAATGGACGAGCAGGCACTGCCATTTTAACCAATGACGGGGACACACTTACAATCGAAGAACGTGTTGAACACCATGTAGTTACAGGACTTTCTACCGTTGAATATAGTTCAAAAATGACGAACCGATTGATTTCAGAACAGCAGAAATTCACTAAAGAAAAGAAGTTTCCATACATGTCTTATGTCTTAGAAGGTAAATTCGAACAAGTAGAAAATTTAGCGGCGATGCTCAACAAGCATGAAATTCAATACTCGTATCTGCCTCATGGTCAAAAAATAAAAGGGTTTAATTATGAAACACAGAAAATGGAATCTCTCGTAACGGATAAAATCAGTTTACTAGTCAACCTCAATCAACCCAAAGGTACGCTAGCACACGTATTACTTGAACCAAAAACGAAAGTTACCGATTCGTTAACCTATGATATTACCTCTTGGTCTTTGCCTTATGCGTATGGTTTGAAAGCAATTGCTAGTGAGCACCTCATCCCGGTTCAAGATTTTGCACCTACCCGCGCACCCAAAGAAGAATTATCTGCTATAAGCTATGCATTCATCATTCCATGGGAAGGAATGAATACGGCTCGTTTTTTAACCCATGCTTTAAACAAAGGAATTGCAATACGAAAACATGCAAAAGGGTTTGAGCAACTGGGACAAAAATATGCAGCAGGAACATTGCTTATTCTAAATTCAGAAAATAAACCAAGTTTAGCATCCGATTTAATGGGTTGGGCAGATCAATATAAACTTCAAATTACGCAAACTAGGACAGGAATAGTTGAAAAAGGAAGTGATTTTGGATATTCTGACGTGAAACTCATTGAAAAACCATCGGTGGCCCTGCTGATTGGAGAAAATACAAGTTCTTTGAATGCAGGAGAAATTTGGCATTTTTTAGAGAATAATCTTTCTATTCCGGTTACTTTACTGCAAGAATCAGATTTAACGTATTCTAGTTTGGATGAATACACAACCATTTTTGTTCCAGAAGGATCTTACAGCCAGTCAGCCAATTTAACGGAATGGATTACAAACGGTGGGAAAGTTATTGCTTTTGGAGATTCTTATGAAAAAATTGGGGGAACGATGGGACTGAATCAAATTTCAGGTGAAGAACGAGAAGAAGAAATAACCGTGGAAACGAAAAACTCAAAAAAGAAGAAAAGTTCCAATGAAGAAACAATTGCCTATTCCGATGCAGAGAGAAATGAACTTTCAAGTAATGTAATTGGATCCATTTACAAATGTAAAATAGACAGAACACACCCGATCAACTTTGGAATTGAAAATTACTACACCTTGCGCATGGGTTCTAATTCATGGAAGTCGTTGGAAAACGGTTTTAATCCGGTGACCATTGAAAAAATGAATGATCATATGAATGGATTTGTTGGGCACAAAGCCGCCCCTTTACAAGCTAAATCACTGGTAGTTGGAATTCAGGAACAAGGACAAGGAAAGGTGATTTTGTTCGTGGACAATCCCTTGTTTAGAGGATTTTGGGAAAATGGGAAAATGTTGGTAGCAAATGGGTTATATCAAGTAGATTAATTACCTCAATCCACGCCGTTTTTTAATTCCTTCGTAGGCTTCCTGAATGTTCTGGAATTTTTCCTTAGCGCCTTTTTGATATTCTTCACCCATGCTTGCCACTTTGTCTGGATGGAACGTAACAGCCATTTTGCGATAGGCTTTTTTTACTTCTTCATCGGTAGCTGATGCGTCAATTCCTAGTATTTTATAATCGGAATCAACATTTCGGTAGAACATATTTTTAACGCTTTCAAATTCCATGGAAGGAACACCAAGCATGGCAGCAATTTGCTCAATTTGTTGCATTTCAGACGTAGACACATCACCATCAGCTTTGGCAATTCCAAATAAATAATGCACGAGTTGTATACGTACTTCTGGTTGCATTTTGGTTCGGATATCCGAGCAAATTTGATTCAACGGAATAGAGGGTGCATCCAAAAATTGTTTCAACGTTTGGAGTTGATTTTTTTGAAATTGGCCGCCAAATTGATTGGCAAAAAAAGCTTTCACATAATCTAATTCAGCTTTCAACACTTTTCCATCGGCTTTCATTACTGCGGCAGAAAGGGCCATCAGCATGGTTTGAATTTCGTTTACACCGGATGAACGTTGTTGATAGTAATTGAATACTTCATCGGCGTTCATGTTTCCAAAGCGCTTCCCACCGGCACCAACTTTGGTTCTTTGGTTCACATCAAATAAGGAACCTACTATAAAACCTAGTATTACCACATTCCAACTGCGGAAAAAAATCAAGGCTGCAAGAGCGAAAATAAACTTATACAAATGAATGAATTTAAAAAAGCGGAGACTATGCTCCGCTCAAAATTAAAAATATTAACCTTAAGTCAATCCGAAAAATTGTATTTTTAATTTAAATTCTTTAAAGATTTTTCAATAAAGGCATCTAACGGTTCCCCTTTCAACATTCCTTGAGAAAGCATCGCTAAGTCAGCCAAATACTTTGCATTTTCTGTTTGATTAGCGGATTCTTTAGTCAAAATAGCCTCAATTGTAGGATGGTTGGCATTCACCACCAAATTATACATTTCCGGAAAAGCCCCATAAAAGCCACCGCCACCCATCTTTTGTTGTTCCATCATACGACGAATGAACTCAGGTTGGGTAATTAAAATTGGTGACTCATCAGAAGACATGCTTTCCATTTGAACTGTAAATTTATCTTTGCTCACTACTCCTTCAAAAATCCCTTTTAGCTTTTCTTCGTCCTCTTTCGATAATTTAGATGGAATTTCATCCGATTTACTGATTAACTTATCCAATGTATCAGCATCTACGCGAGTAAAAGAAATGTTTTCCATCGCTTGTTCCATTTTTGAAATCCAATGTGGTACCAATGGCCCATTCATTTCTAGTACTTCATAACCACGCTCTTTTGCTTTTTTCACAAATGTAAAATGCTCTTCAACACTTGGTGTGTACAAGAAAACCACTTTATTATTTTTATCCGTTTGAAGCGGAGCCACTTTTTCTTTTAATTCTTCCAGCGTATAGTATTTCCCTTCAGAAGTTTTTACCAAGCTAAATGCTTTTGCTTTTTCAGCGAATTTTTCATCCGTTAGCGTTCCATATTGCACAAAAACCTGAAGATCATCCCATTTCGCTTCAAAATCAGCTCGGTCGTTTTTGAACATTTCAGCCAACTTATCAGACACTTTTTTAGTGATGTGAGATGATATTTTTTTCACGTTGCCATCACTTTGTAAATACGAACGAGAAACGTTTAATGGAATATCCGGAGAATCAATTACACCGTGCAATAAGGTTAAAAATTCAGGTACGATTTCAGCAACGCTATCTGTGATAAAAACTTGATTGGAATATAAATTAATTTTATTTCGTTGAACCTCAACATTTTCTTTGATTTTTGGAAAATAAAGAATTCCTGTAAGATTAAATGGATAATCAACATTTAAGTGAATATGAAACAAGGGGGGTTCAAAGGTCATTGGATACAATTCTCTGTAAAAAGCATCGTAATCTTCTTGTTTTAAATCAACCGGAGCCTTTGTCCAAGCAGGTTCAGGATTATTTACCTGATTCTCCACTTCAATCGCAACTCGTTTAATTTTATCATTTTCATCCTTTTCGCCTTCAGGAGAATCAATGTATTCTGTTTTAGTACCGAACACGATTGGAATTGGAAGAAATTTACAGTATTTGTTTAAAATTTCCTCCACACGATTTTTTTCTAAAAACTCAATTGAATCATCATTGATATACATTACGATATCAGTTCCCCGATCGATTTTATCAATATTGGTAATCGTATATTCTGGTGAACCATTACTTTCCCATTGAACCGCTTCAGCACCTTCATACCTCGCTAAGGTTCTGATTTGAACTCTATCGGAAACCATAAATGCGGAATAAAATCCAAGACCAAAATGACCAATAATCTGCTCCACTCCTTCGGAGCCTTTGTATTTTTCTACAAATTCCTCTGCACCTGAAAACGCAATTTGATTGATGTATTTATCAATTTCATCTGCTGTCATTCCAATACCACGGTCACGAATGGTAAGGGTTTTTTCTTCCTTGTCGAGAATTACTTCCACTTTCAACTCACCCATTTCGCCTTTAAATTCTCCATTTTTAGCAAAGAATTTTAGTTTCTGACTTGCATCTACTGCATTCGAAACCAATTCTCTCAAGAAAATCTCGTGGTCCGAATAAAGGAATTTTTTAATAATTGGAAAAATGTTTTCCGTTTGAACATGTATTTGACCTGTTTTCATAATTGTGTTTTTTAAAGACATTCTATTTTGTCAACCATTATGCCATCCAATTAATACTGACAATCTGTCTCAAAATAATTGAAAAAGTGACAGAAAACCCGAGAACAATTCATACATTTATGTCAATGAACACTGATTTGCTCCTTCTTGAATTCTCGAACGAAACATTTGTTTTGAACACTCAGAAACAATTGGCGAAAGATTTCAATCAAAACGGATTTTCTTTTAGTCAAGAATTTAGCGAGATTGCATTAACGAGAGAGGAAATTGAGCAAGCTGTTGCCGAACAATTAATGGAAATAATGCGTTTGGGCGAAACGAAATTACTGCAACTGCTCTACACGATTGACTTACCGGAAAAGGAATTTCTATCCATTTTGAATACTCCTAATTTATTGCAAGCGCTGGCGGCAAAAGTGGTTTTCAAAGAAGCAAACAAAGTGTATTTGAGAAACCGATTTAGTTGAACAGAGATATTATTCACTGCGAAAACACCTTAGTTAAGATTTAATATTAACAGAACTTTATTATACCCATGAAAGTATCTGAAAATGGAATCAATTTAATAAAGCAATTCGAGGGGTTACGTCTACAGGCATACCTTTGCAGCGGAAATGTTTGGACAATCGGCTGGGGAGCAACAGAAATAAATGGTATCAAAGTGAAGGTAGGAGATGAATTAAAACTAGAAGATGCTCATCAATTGTTAAAATCTGACCTGCAGAAATTTGAAGACCTGGTTAACTCAAGAATTAAGACAAGCCTTACTCAAAACCAATTTGACGTTCTTGTTTCACATGCCTTCAATACTGGTGGATCGGATACATTATTTCATTTGATAAATTTCAAAGGTAGTAGAGAGAAAATTAAAGATTGGATTGAGAATAGGTATATTACCGCAAACGGAAAAGTTATAAAGGGATTAATTTCAAGAAGAGCAAAAGAAGCTAATCTATTTTTTTTAGATGATTTCTAACATTAGCATATTTTTATCGATAATCCTTCGCTTGGGATAGGATGCGGAGAATAACCGGGTTAATCTATGCAAAAAATGCGGAGAATAATTTAAAACTCAGAAAAAAATAGTACATTTGTTGCAAGAAATGCGGAGAATAAATGGCGAAATACGTATATCAATACTCAAATTGGCCTAATTTTACTTGGGAAAGTGAGCAACTATTGCCTTTGCTTTCGCTTGTCCGCAACAAACAAGGGAGATTAATCGGAAAAATGGCTGCACTTGGCTTTAATCTCCGCAACGAGGCCAATCTTGAAATCTTAACCGAAGAAATTCTAAAATCTACTGAAATAGAAGGAGAAATACTTGAAAAAGAACAAGTAAGATCCTCGATAGCAAAAAGACTAGGCTTGGATGTTTCTTGGCTCGTACACTCCAACCATAATGTGGATGGAATAGTAGATTTAATGCTTGATGCCACCGGTCTTTTTGATCAAGAACTCACAAAAAAAAGGCTATTAAGCTGGTACACGTCCTTGTTTACGGGAAGGAAAAGCAGCATGTTTCCAATTATAACAGGAAATTGGCGTGATGATTCTTTGGGCCCCATGCAGGTTGTTTCGGGTGCTATGGGTAAAGAACAGGTACATTTTCAAGCTCCATCTGCACACCTTCTTGAGGATGAAATGCACCAGTTTTTTGATTGGTTTAATAAGGATAATGAAATTGATTCGGTATTGAAAGCCGGAGTGGCGCACCTTTGGTTTTTGACACTGCATCCTTTTGATGATGGTAACGGAAGAATAGCTCGCGCATTAACAGATATGTTGCTCGCCCGATCAGATGAACAATCCTACCGATTTTATAGTATGTCGCTTCAAATACGCAAAGAACGAAATGCCTATTACCTTCATTTGGAAAAAAGCCAAAAAGGAGAGTTGGATATAACAGCTTGGCTTGAGTGGTTTTTAACGTGTTTATTACATGCCATCAACCACTCCGATGAACTGCTTGAAAAAATAATCGTGAAACACTTTTTTTGGCTTGAGCATTCAAGAACCTTACTCAATGAAAGACAACACAAAATATTAAACAAACTCATGGACGGGTTTGAAGGCGTTTTGAATACCACGAAATGGGCAAAAATGGGTAAATGCTCTCAAGACACTGCGCTGCGCGATATACAAGACTTGATAGAAAAAGGAGTATTAATCAAAAGTCCACAAGGTGGTAGAAGTACAAATTATGTTTTGAAATTAACGGAAGAATTGTAAACTAGAGTACACCTCGGCCTCATGTTAAACAACTGAACTTTATTGAAATCCAAAATTTAATCCCATTAAATACGTTGTTTGATTACTTACATCAAGATTGAAACTTATACCATGCCAAAAAAAAAGAAGATTTTATACTTGAATCTATCACTCATGTTTCTGATGCATCTTCTACTTTGCGGAAATCTATTTTCTCAATCCTGGAATCAAACGACTTCTTTTCCCGGAACTCCACGCGATGATGACTCCTATTTTAAAATTGGAAGGAAATATGACCATGCACGGAATCACTAAAAAAATGACTTTTGTTGTTACATACGGAGGAGAAGCGAAAGATAATTATGGCAATGAACGCGCAGGATTTACAATCAACGGAAAATTAAAACGATCCGATTTTCAAGTTAACGGTGCAAAAGGCGTTGTTGCTGATGAAGTTTCCTTCAACCTAAATTTCAATTTTATCAAGTCAAAATAATAACCACTACTTAACACTAACTAAATGTCAGAAAAAACAACAAAAATAATTTACTGGTCACTAACTGGTTTAATCGCTTTCGTTTTTGTTGGAAGCGCTATGGGGAAATTAACAGCAGATGCAAAAGCACTAGAAATGGCGGCTTCGATGGGCCTGGATGCAAACACCTATAAGATGTTAGGATTCATAGAAATAATAAGTGTCCTTCTTTTCATATTCCCACGTACTGGAATCTTAGGAACAATTCTTTTGGTTGCATATATGGGAGGAGCTATCGCAACGCATTTAGAAAATGGTCAATCTATAATTGCGCCATGCGTTATTCAAACAATTTTGATTCTGGTATCTATCTATCGATTCCCGGAATTAGTACAACGAATTTTAAATAAAGGAAAATGAATATCTTAAGTATTGGTGGAAGTAATTCCAAAATCTCTATAAATAGGCAATTGGCAAATTTTACTGCAAGCTTATTTGAACATGCCGAAATCACAATTATCGACCTTAGCACCATAAATCTCCCCATATATAGTGTAGACAAGGAAAATGAGATCGGCATCCCCATTGAAGTACTTACTTTTGCGCATCAAATAGATCAAACAGATTTAATCATTATCTCTTTGGCCGAGAATAATGGGTCTTTCAATGTTGGGCTTAAAAACCTATTGGATTGGACTTCACGAATCAAAGACCGCAAAACGTTCAATGATAAAAATATGCTATTAATGGCTACTTCACCAGGAGCAAGAGGTGCCACGAGCGTTATGGAACACGCAAAAAATGTCTTTCCGCATGTAGGAGCAAACCTTGTTGCAACATACTCATTGCCTAATTTCTATCAAAATTTTGAAGTAGGAAAAGGGATTACAAATACCCCAGAGTTGGATAAGCTGAAAATAATCGTTTCTGATATTAAAGGTTAATAAGCTCTATTGCCAAGAATTTATTTTTTTGGGAATATCAGTGTGAAAGAAGTTCGATTTTCATCTGAAAAAAGCTGAATTTTTGCATTATGCTCGTCCACGATCTTTTTAACAATTGACAATCCTAATCCAGTTCCGTTTTTTGCTTTTTTGGTGCTATAAAACTTTTCAAAAATCTTACCTTGAATTTCCAGTGGAATCATTGGTCCATTATTTTCGACATGAATCATAACTTGACGATCGTTCTGCTCTGACCAAATTTTTATATAGTTACCGTTGTATTCCTTATCAAAAGATTCGATGGCATTTTTCAAAAGGTTTGACCAAAGTTGAAACAAATGAATATCAAAACCTAAAATAGAAACATCGTCATCTACTTGAAAAATCAAATCTGTTTTTCGTTTTATTTCATAATTAAAGATAGTAATAACCGTTGCGATATTGGAACGAAGATCAACCAGAGCTTTTTGATCAGATGGTTTATCTTGAATATAGCTACGCATATCTTGAACCACTTTTGCCGTTCGTTCGGATGAGGCGAGAATGGTATCAATGAATGAACGAATGGATTGAACCTCATAGATCAATTGAAAAAAATGAATGTTATTTTCAGTAAACAAAACAAAGTCTAATTCCGCTGATTTAACCGGTTTAAATCTACACCTCACTAAAGCCTCTAGTAGCTCAATAGAAGGTTTATTTATTGCATACGTATTTTCTAAAAAGACTGAAAACTCCTTCATTTCTCGTCGTTTTTGCAGTCCCCCAACAAATAATTCAAATGTGTTATTCATTGCCCGATTAAACGCAAAATCAAGTTGTTCAAACGTACATACTTTCAATGTCTGCTTAAATAAATTCTCAAGCGTTGAGCGAACGCTTTCAGCTCCCACCTTAATTGATCCAATAGGTGTATTCAAATCATGGGCAATTCCCGATGCTATTTCACCTATAGTAACTAACTTTTCTTGATCACTGATGGTTTTAGCTAACTCCATATTACGTTGAGTTTTAACTTGCACCATTTTTTCTAATTCACGATTGATTTTCTCAATTTTCTTTTTCCCATCCTCAATTTGCATCAAATACTGAACCTCCTCGGTTTGATCAGTTGCAGAACCAACCAGACGAATAAGATTTCCCTGCTCGTCTCTTTCCGCCAATAATAGACATTTCAAATGCCTAATTTCACCTGAATTTTTCTGTATAATTCGGTAATTCATTTCAGCTTTAAAAAGTTCACCTGAATTTACTCTGTCAGAAATTAATACTGCATACTCTTTATCTTCTGGATGGATTGCATTGAGCCAGGCAGCATATAAATCCTTTTCTACTCCTTTAACGATTCCGTATTGCCTATACAAAACTTCGTTCCAATTAACTTGATTATTCTTAGCATTAAACTCCCAAATTCCGATTTCAGCATTATCTGCAATGAGTTGATAACGCGAATTAATGCGTAAAATTTCTTCTTTAGACTCAACCTCATTGGTAATATCACGTTGTAATGCAATAAAATTAATGTGATTTCCGGCATCATCAAAAATCGGAATAACCTCAAGCTGGTTGTAATAAAGAGAATTGCTTTTCGTTTTATTAATAAGGGTTACCTCGACTTGTTCTTTATTTGCCAGCTTTTCTTTAAGCAGAGATATCTTTTCTTGATCTGAATTTTCAGTCTGTAAAAAATCTTTTGGCTTTTTACCTTTAATATCCTCTAGAGAGTAACCTGTTATCGTCACAAATGCATCATTCACCCATTCAACTTCTCCCCATTTATTAGAAATAATTACCCCATTTTTTGTTTTGGTAGCTATGAGCGAAAGTTTCTTTAATTCTAATTGAGATTGAGAGATTTGCTCAATTTGATTTTGAATTTTATCTGTTTTTAATCGATTGATAAATAAGGAAAAAACTTGCTGTGCGAAGATTGAAAACACATTCTTTTCACGCGATGAAATTTGTTTGTAAAGTGGTGCACTACCCTCTGTTACCCAGCTCATCACCAACACCCCTCCGCCAGATTCGCGATCAATTTGACTGAAGAATAAACCATCTTGAACTTCGCAATCAATGGATGGTACATTCGATGATTTTTTATTAAAAATCAGGGTCTTACCGCTAGAATCATATAGTTTTCTGTCAAAATAGTCTTTTAATTCTATTTTTTTTTCGTATTCATCGAAACAGCACCCCTCGCAGGCCAATATTACCTTTATGTCATTTTGTGGGCAGTAAAAAAAGACCATCCCAGACTCAAGTTCTAGTATATCAATCAAAGATTCTCCGACAAGTTCAGCAAAAGAATTATCTGACAAATCCTTCAGCGCCATCTGATTGAAATCGTTGAGACGTTTATACAAGACCAATTCATGATCTAGTTTGTCGCGCGTATTAATTAATTCTTGCTCAACACCCGAGAACTGAGTAACCCTGAGTTCTAGTTCCTGATACTTTTGAAATAAGGAATCGTAATTTTTTTCTGTTCCCACCATTCAAATTTATCCTCTGTATATGACGTATAGTGCGGTTGTATAATTGTGATATGTGTTTTTTCCACCTAATCGAGCAAACTCACCAAATCCATACATACCAAACCAAGGTGGACATTCGCCATTTACATAAAACGGAATTTGCATTTTACCAACTAACTCTTCTTTGATGATTCTATTAAACAAAAACCTACCTCTTGCCAAGCAGTCAGCGTGAAAAACGGCAACGACCTCTCTTTCTCCGATTCTTGTAACCATATCATTTACCATACGATCCATTTCCGAGAATATTAAGTCCTCATCGCGTTTCGTTAACCAAAGCTCAGTCCCAACAGGACAGGTGGTAGCATAATGCATGTGTGAACCCTCATGTTTCGTTACTACCCTCAATAAATGTTCATTTCCATATTCTTTGGCAAGTCCTGGGCTCAGTTTTTCCCCTAAAGCTCCGATAGGAATAGAATCTCCACATGTTGAGTCTGCGGGTAAACCAAGACGGTTTAAATACTCTTCCCAAGCTGGTTTATTATTAAATTCCTCGATAATGTTTCCTGTAGACTTTGTAACAACCAATGGCTCTCCCACCGCAACAAAACCATGAGTTGCCTGAGTATCAACCTTCAATGATGGATCGCAGAAACCAACCATAAAAGCTCCATGTTCTGTAACTTGATTATCAACACCTTGGTAATTGACAAATCCTTTCATGTTATCTGCAGATGTGGCTCCAAAAATTGTTACTTCTGAACCAAATACTTCCTCCATCCCACGAATACATGCATCATCATCGATATCAATTCCCGAGGCAAGAAAATAAATCATATTTATACCATCGCATTGAGATTTCAAGCTATGTGCCATTTCCTTTGATTTAACATAGGAATTATAACCAAAAATACCATCCGTACTTGCGATTTTAAACTCTGTACCTTTAATTGCCATTAACGCAATATCCTTCATTGATTCACTTACGCCTTCTTTCCCAACAACGCCGCAACAAGAAGCCGCAAGTATACGCGCATTAGGAGCCATTTCCTTGGCTTGATCTAGAATTTCTTGAAAATTATGTCCTATGGACGAATGAAAAATCAACAAATCAGCATCTGTAAAATGATCTCCCATGGATGCCTCCATTAATTCGGAAACACCTCTTTTAGTGTTTACCATTCGTGTACTCGCTGAAAAAAATTGTAGCATTTTAGATTGTTTTAGTAATTCAAAGTAAAAAGTTAAATAAACAAATAATCAAAAAACTGATTTATATTTTAATTTAATCCTAAAATTAGAAAGAAAATCCAAAAGTCACCATTTAATAATTAAAAATGCATGTATTAATCAACACTGCATCCTTTTGATGATGGTAACGGAAGAATAGCTCGCGCATTAACAGATATGTTGCTCGCCCGATCAGATGAACAATCCTACCGATTTTATAGTATGTCGCTTCAAATACGCAAAGAACGAAATGCCTATTACCTTCATTTGGAAAAAAGCCAAAAAGGAGAGTTGGATATAACAGCTTGGCTTGAGTGGTTTTTAACGTGTTTATTACATGCCATCAACCACTCCGATGAACTGCTTGAAAAAATAATCGTGAAACACTTTTTTTGGCTTGAGCATTCAAGAACCTTACTCAATGAAAGACAACACAAAATATTAAACAAACTCATGGACGGGTTTGAAGGCGTTTTGAATACCACGAAATGGGCAAAAATGGGTAAATGCTCTCAAGACACTGCGCTGCGCGATATACAAGACTTGATAGAAAAAGGAGTATTAATCAAAAGTCCACAAGGTGGTAGAAGTACAAATTATGTTTTGAAATTAACGGAAGAATTGTAAACTAGAGTACACCTCGGCCTCATGTTAAACAACTGAACTTTATTGAAATCCAAAATTTAATCCCATTAAATACGTTGTTTGATTACTTACATCAAGATTGAAACTTATACCATGCCAAAAAAAAAGAAGATTTTATACTTGAATCTATCACTCATGTTTCTGATGCATCTTCTACTTTGCGGAAATCTATTTTCTCAATCCTGGAATCAAACGACTTCTTTTCCCGGAACTCCACGCGATGATGACTCCTATTTTAAAATTGGAACCAAACATTTTGTTGGGACGGGGCGCGAAGTAGGTTTTGGATGCACGCGCGATTTTTATTTTTTCGATGAAGCGACACAAAGTTGGGGTAACACCTCTCCCCTGCCTGCAGGAAAAGAACGACAGTATGCCAATGCAACTTCCTACAATGGCAAAGGATTTCTTTTTGGAGGAGTTGATTGCACTGGAATTTACCAAAACGATTTATGGACCTACGATCCTGTAACCGATAGTTGGACTGAACTAAGTGTTTTGCCTGCTGCCGGAAGAGCCGGAATGGTAGCGTTTTTGCTGAATGATTCATGGTTTGTTGTTGGTGGAAAAAATACAAACGGAACACTGAATGAGGTGTGGACATACAATTTCACTTCCCAAACTTGGGTTCAGAAAAACAACATACCCACAGATGGTATTTGGAGAGGAATCGCTTTTACGTTTCAAAATAATGCCTTTATTGGCTTGGGACGAAACAATTTGAACAACCAAACGGGGCACAACGCAGAAATTTTGAGCTACCAGTCGGATAATGATTCATGGGCAGATGTTCCAAATCTCGTTTGGGGAACCAGGTCATATGTGGGTTACGCACAAACCGATAGTTTACTGTTTTTATTTGGTGGTTTAGATTCTTCGGGGCAAATACTCACTTCGGCAGAGCGCATTCATTTAAGTGATTTTACCACCGATTTTTTGCCCGATTTTCCTTCCGTAGCGCGCAAAGGCGGTGTGGCTTTTTTGGTTCAAAATGATTTGTATTACACAACGGGTGTTTCAACAGATACGCGCTTCAACGAAACGTGGCGCCTTGATAATGTGGCTGTCTTGGATGAAGTTTCATCGATTCAATTTCATATTTTTCCAAATCCAGCCAGACTTGAAATCAACATGATAGGAAATAAAGTAATTGGTTCCGTTGAATTATTGGATGTTTATGGTAATGTTCAAAGTTCGAATCAAGTAAATTCAACACAGTTCACACTCACTTTGGATCATTTTTCAAGCGGGTATTATTTTCTAAAAGTCATTTTTGAAGGAAATGAACAAATAGAAAAGATTTTGATTTCTAACTAATTGAAACTTAAAATAAAAAAAGTGAGAACTGAACAAAATTTATGCATTTTACGATATTTAAGAAAAAACAATTATCAAATCTATTTTGTTGTGTACTCTTTGATTCATTTCTGCTATTTACTTATGGTTTTTTAATAGAGCAAGGAAAGCTTTGGCAATTAAAACCCTATTAAAAAACTCACCCACGTATTTTCGAGCATTCTTCCCCATTTGGATGATCTGTTCAGGGTTTTCTGACAATAACCGAACTTGTTTTACCAAATCTACAGCATTTTCTGGCTCAAAATACAGCCCAGCTTGAGCTTTCGTTATAAAATGATTTCGCGCCTCGCCATCAACCCCCTATAACAATGGTTTTTCCATAGCCAATGCTTGGAAAACCTTGGAGGGAATCGAGTTGAAATTATCGAATAATGAGGTTAAAGAAAGGAATATCATCTAGTCATTTGCTTATTCCTTTCAGATGGTTTTTTATTCAAAATGAAAAAATCAAATAAACCTCTCAGATACCCAAAACCATAACTCAAATGAAGAATTGGAAAAACTAGTGCAATTTGATAAAACTCGATGTCTTTCGTTTTTACTTTGTATGAATTAATGAGATTTAAAATTAGATATATGATTAGTGGCATTAGAGCTACCAACCCAAATAAATTCCCAAGAAAAAACACAAATGGAAAAAGCATAAAATAAATAACAAAGCATGGTGGCACTATCTGGCGATGCGTAGTTATAATACGATGTTTTTTGTTTACAAAGACCTTCCAGTAGCCATATTGAAAAAATTGTCTCCATAAATTTTTATAATTTCCTCTAACGAAATATTTCAAAAAAATTCCTGCCTCAAAATAAATCTTACCCGAGGCTTTTGTTACTCTAAAATTAAAATCATCATCCTGATTTCGAATAAGAACCTCATCGAAAAAACCAATTTTTTCAAAAACATGATAAGGATACATTGGACTTGTAACGGTATCGGTAAAACCAGATACTTTTAACGTTCTAAAATTACCTATCCCCATCCCAAAACTTGTTGACATCGCCAAAGAAACTGCCTTACTCACTTTAGATGTATATTCATTTATTATCTTTCCCCCAACGCACCAAATAGAAGAATCTTCTTGAAGTATTCGAACGCACTCAATTAAATAATTCTCGGATATTATATGCCTAGCACCAATGATCTGCACATAATCTACTTTTCCTCCTGCATAAATCCCTAAGTTAAAGGCAAATGGAGTAAGTTGTTTCTCGTTATTAATTAAATAAACATCGCTAAATTCCTGCTGCAAAGCCTGAACTATTTCACGAGTACCATCGTCACTCATGCCATCAACTACATAAATCTTTGAAATAAAATCATCAGGAAGAAAAGCACTTTTTATAGCCCTAATGCACTTTTCAATGTATAGTTTTTCATTTCGGCAAGGAATTACAATCGATATTTTTCGCATAAAAACTTTCCTGATAAGTCAACAAATTTAAGGTAAAATAAATACTGATTATATTCTTAGAAATAAACTTTCGCTCAAAAGAGTAAAAGCAAAACCTTGCGAAGGATAATATGAGGTATTTAGTTGTAACGTCATTAATCTTTTGTGAAAAATAGCCAAGTTGAAAAAAATGCAAAAACAGGAGCAGATGATCCCACATCAAGAATATCATATCCAAATCCACACAAAACGAGCGACAGGAAAAATGGAAATTGCCCCATCCGATTATATTTGACTAGCTTTTTAAGCAGTATGAATAAGAAAAAGAAATATATGAGAATTCCAAAAAATCCATTCTTTACTCCAATTCTGAGATACTGATTATGTGGTGCAGTATGTTCTTTTGCGTTACACGGCATTTTTTCTTGGTTATAAATTGAAAACATTTCATCGCGCCAGTCTCCTGTACCAACTCCCAATATTGGATGTTGTTTCAAAATTAACACACTTGTTTTTACCGCATTCAATCGAAGAGAAGTAGAAGACATACAATTCATGGATAAGGTATCTTTTCTGGTGACAGACATATCCTTTTTGCCTAATTGAATCGTTTCTTTTGACACTACTTGAAACCTTCCTTGAAAAACAGGAAATAGAAGAAGTAATGAACAAAAAGCACCAACTAGGAGGACATCAAACTTGTTTTTACGATTCCAATAATAGAGAAAAGACGCGGCTAAAGCAAGGTAGTAACAAACGATCACGATACGACTTTGCAAGAGTAATAAACCTACTGTTAAAAAGCAGAGAACGGTATAATATCCGATTAATTTCTTAAGGGAAATTACATTGCTCCCATTAACCCTCCAATCAAGAAGGAGTAAAATTCCAATCAGTGTTAATACCGAAAAAATATTGGTGTCATGATCGAGGTACGCATAAAAGAAATCGCTGATATTTCCTCCATTCAAATACCGAATTGTAGCAGCGTACAAATCAATTAAAAAACGAAAAATAACACCTGAAATAAAGACGGCAATTACTTTTGATTCTATCTTTTTCCTTCGATTTCCTTCCATCGCGAAAAGCGTTACCGGAAAAATCAAATACGGCAACATTCTACCCAAATCTCCCAATCCCTGTTTGAAATTTGTCGTATAAATCAAGCCGAAGACTGTTAAGCCAAAAGGTATTAACGCAAAGAAAAAAATTCTTGTTGGAATTAGTGATCCTTTATACTTTCGAATCCAACATTCCCTCAACCAAGCAATCACTAACAATAGCAAAGCAAAAGGAAACAAGTGCATAAAAACAATTGCAGCCGCATTTATCAAAATGGCAATTTCTAACAAACCAATCGAGCGGATGAAACTTTTCATGAATACGAAGATAAAGGTTAAGTTAAGGTAACACTTCGAAATAAATACTTTTTTGACTATTCATATTTTATCATTGCTCAAATCAACCAATTTTTAGATTAACAATTTTTCATCTATGTTGAGCAAAACCTGAATAAAATGCTTTTAATTTAATAAATTCCTTCTCCCAATTATAAATGTTTTTTGCTGCCAAAAGTCCATTTTTACCTTGATTTCTGGTTACTGTTGAATTTTCAAGCATTTCAATTAATGAAGCCCTTATAGCACTAACATCCATTGGGTCAACGCATTTTCCGCAGTTTGCCTGTAAAATGATTTCTCTCCAGAGCGGAAAATCACTTGCTAAAACGGCTGTGCCCGAAGCCATGTATTCAAACATTTTAATTGGATATGCCTCAACATAACTTTGTGTTGGATGTAGAGTAACAATCCCAATTTCACTTTGATTCAAAATTGACGCTATTTCAGTTCGACTTACTTGTCCGAAAAATTGAACATTTTTCCAACCTGGCAAATTCATTACAGTGTCTTTTAATTCATCAGATTCAAAAGTACCTGCCAGTAGTAACCTAACATCTATTTTATCGATTGCATTAACTAGCTCTATGATTCCTCGAGTTCGAAAAATCCCTCCAACATAGCAAATTGTTCTTGAGAACTTATTTTTTTCTAAAATATTGAGCTCCAATAAATCAGGATAATTTGCAATCATTTCAACATTGGGCTGAAATTTTCTAAATCTGTTGCAAATTAGTGGAGTTACTGAAATGACACCATCCAATCTAGAACAAACGTAACGTTCATAAATAGCATAAAGTTTTGAAATTAAAACCCGTTGATAGCTTGGTATCCAAATTTTATCGATTAATTGCTTTGGGACATCTTCATGCGAATCAAAAATAACGCGCGCACCCGTTTTTTTTTTCAACTTTAAGGCAATTGTCAGTAATTCAGGATCATGTAAATGGTATATATCAGCATCTTGCTTTATAGCGAGCCCTAAAGCTTTTTTAGAAGCAAGGCGTATGCGTGAACTTCTATTTTGAGCAGATAAAGAAAAACTAATGATATTGACACCACTTTCAACTCGTGATTCACAATTTGGAACAATACAACTTACCTGAAAATCATTACTCGTTGCAAGACTAAAACACATCTTATGAAAAATGCGTACATCTCCATCAGGATGGACGGTTGTAATATGGCAGATTTTCATAATTGAGAATTAATTATTTTTTCATAAAGAGAAATAAATTTTTTTCGATTCGCCTCTTTTGTTCCGTCTTTTTGAATAATGATTTGATTCATTGATCTCACCTTTTCTCGATCTAAATCAAATGCTGGTGTTAAAAAATCGGCATCTAATTCGGCAACAATACTTCCATTGATTTTATCTTTTATCCATTCGCGGTTTGAAGGAAGATCAGATAAAATTGGTATGCAACCATAGGCCATTGCCTCTAATAAACTTATACTAGTTGCATCAGATTCGGGAATTGAAATCCAAAATGTAGACCGTGCATACCAATTACGATTTGTTTCAGAATCAACCCATCCAATAAATTCAACTGAATCTTCCAAATGAAGTTCTCGTACAATTTTCTTGAGATTTTCTGTTTCGGTTCCTGTCGCACCAATAACTAAACGCCAATCAATAGTTGAATTTTTTAAGCGAAACGTATGAAAAGAATAAATAATAGTTGCGATTCGATACAAAGGTTTATGTAATCTATTTGAATAGAATAAATTTTCTTTTTCTTTTTCAATCTGAAAAAGTTCAATTCCAAAGTTTGCGACTAAAACCTCTTTTGATTCAACTAATAATTCCTTCAACTCTTCAGCTAGGTTAATTGAATCAGCAGTGTAATAATTAAATTTATTAATGTAAAAACGTACCAATTTTCCCCAAAAAAAATTCTTTTTTGGCAAAATAAAGATATCGCTTCCCCAAGCTGTAAGGACCATGTTTGATCTTTTTCCCAAAGCCAAGGCAGAATAAAGAGCATAACTATTGGCTTGATGAACATGAATAACAGTTGGATTATATTCTCTAACAATCCGACGAATTTTGGACGGTGAGATAAATAGTGAAGAGAGTTTTAAATTAAAACTTACTATTTCCTGTCTTACTTTTTTTTCTTGATTCCGTTCATTTGTAATCAATAAAACATCATCAAAATGCATTGAAACTAATTCAATAAAATTGAAGGTGTGCACTGAATTTGAACCTATTACCAATAGCTTATTCATGCTTTACTTCATATAAGTTTGATTCAATTCCTGAAATTCAGTTAACCATTTGTTATCTTTATCACGAACATCTCCTGTTACAACAGCTGGATTACCCGTAATAATTGAAAAATCCGGAAATTCACCTTTCACATAAGAATGCGCAGCTATCAGGGATCCTTTTCCGATTGTTGTATTGGGCATAATTACCGTAAATGGCCCTACAAAAGAAAAATCCCCAATGGCGACTGATCCTTTGATATATCCAATATGGTCCTTGTGTTTCGCATATGAAGATCCATACAACCTTATTGATTGATGACTAGAATGAGTTGTTATGCTTACAAAAGAAGTAATTTGACAACCTTTACCCAATTGGATTCCATTACTTGCTTCTATATAATTATGATGCCCAATGTAAACATGATCTTCAACCTTTAATTGCTTTGGGTAATCAATAAAAGTTGTATTTCCAATACGAACACCTTGCACTTTAAGTCCTTGAAAATTGGTTGTTTTGGACAACATTCGTGGTCGAGTGAAGACAAATAAAAGCTTAGCTAATCGGTATTGTAATCCTTGCCAATTTCGATTAATCATGTGCGATTTTTTTGAGTGTCCATGTTTTCCAAAATTACGAGAGATAATCCAAAAACAAATGCCACTAGCATACTAATTTTAGCATTAGACATTGGATTATTCATGAAAGCCACTGAGGCAATAATAATTATTATCATACTTAGAAAACGAAAATGGCTTATTCGTTTATAAAATGAAAAAATAGGCGTCAATAATAGGGATAGATATAAAAGTACTCCTTGTATCCCATATCTCCAAAGATAAAACACATATTCATTTTCAGGATATAGCTTTTCACGATAAATATATGCCTTGTTGGGACCATAACCAAAAATCGGATTCTCCATCCATTGGTGAATCAAACTAACCCAAACTTTTATCCTAGCAGCAAATGAATTATTCTCGTGAATTTGGGGTTTTGTATTGAATAAATATTGCAATGCAATTGTATCAAGAAATGCTGATAAACCAAAAAACAAACACGTACAACTAATTTCAAACACAACTTCCAATGCGGTAGCCTTTCTCCATAAAACCCCGAGAACATAGAGGACAACCAATACTCCGATATCCGTTCGAGATTGGCACAAAATAACCAACAGAATACTTGTCAAAAAGAGAATTTTAAGTCTCGTATGTGTTAACAAATTCCAATTGCTTTCTTTATTTTTCAGTTCAATCAACAAAAAGGAATAAAAAGCAAAGAAAAAAAGAAATAATATCCCATTTATATTTGGATTCCCCATTGTGCCAACTATGCGCTTTGGACCAGGGCCTCCTAATGAGTTTTTTCCAAAACTCAAAACATCTCTTCCATCCGTATCATATAATATTGTAATTATCTCATTGAAATAAAACAGATTAAACAAATGAAAGATATTAAATAGTACTAAACCTAAAAAACAAAAATTAATCCACTTGACCAGCGAATTATAGCGTAAATTAGTTCGGAGAAAAAAGATAGTAAAAAGATAAACCACCCCAATTTTAGCCAATTTATGTATTTCCAAATACTCGCGATAGTCCTTGTAATTGGGGTTAGCAAAAATTGAAATCAAAATAATACTTGCCATCGCCATTAAAACAAGTAAGAAGCGATCTATTAAATACCAGCGAACCAAGCATAATCTTAATCCCATAATTACGATAAGCAGTTCTTCTATCCCTAAAAACAACCCACTATGTATTCGAATACTAGGAACAAATAAAATAGAAAATAAGGTTACAAAAAGAAGTATGCCGTCCATTTTCTCGGCCTTAATTGAGTTTGCTTCTAGTAAAATAAATGAGGATTTATGATTATTCATTTTTTAATCTCAGATCGTTTTTATAAACAAAAATAGAATAGAAAACGACACAAAACATCAACCAAACTGCTTGAGAATAAGAAATTATTTGCAGTGACAATGCAAAAATGGGTTCTGAATTCCCATAAAAGTGGGGAATTAACCACAAGGGAATTACCTGAATAAGCGCACTAATTATTCCAAAAACAAATGCTAATCGTTGAATACCAATTATGAGAGGCAAAGAAGAAATTGGTGAAAGAATAAAATTAACCAGTAACCAGAAAGACATTGTTTCTGAGTAACGTCCAGATAAAGCCCACGGAGCTCCAAAAACCCAACTAAAAATAGTTTCACCATAAAAATATAATGTTGTAAATGGCACAATGCTCAATAAAGTTAAAAAGCCAATTATCTTCGTAAATAGTGGTAGAATTGGTTCATTATTATTATATTTCTTTATTGCTTGGTTATAAAAAAGCTGACTTAGCGATACGCCAACCAACATCATAGGGATGCGCAGCATATTATATGAATGACTAAAAGAACCGTATATACTACTCGAAAAATGAGTAAAAATAAGAGATGCAACCAACATATCCCTGCCATTATCGATAATAACATGGGGCAAATTAACTAAAGGAAATTCAATGTGGTTTTTCATTAAAAATCTAGTTTTTCTAGAAGACCTAAAATGCTTGAATTTTTCTTTTATTTTTTTGAAATTGAATATTATTTCAATTGAAGAAACCATTAATCCTATTAAGGTTGAAAGAATCAATCCAAAATAACTCCATGAAAAAAGTGCAAAAAACCATTTAAGACCGTTGGACAAGAATGAATTTACAATTTTTTGCCTTGAGATAACAGAGAAAGAACCCATTCTAACCGACCAATTAGTTCCAAGATTAATGATAACTGTAAATGCTGCACCCAAAATAACCATTAACAAATACCACAATTCCATTCCGATAGAATAACCTGAAAAAAGTATTCCACCTAATATGAGAAAAATAAAACACAAAATGATTATTGAAATCATCAATGAAAGTCGATACAATAAATAAGAATGACCATGATTTTTGGGAAGCGGAATAGCTAATTCATACCTTAATGTTGCTATTGCCGATAAAAAACCTGTTAAACGCAAATAAAATCCCAATTCACCTATTTCGGATGGTGTATAAAGTCTAGTTAGTATAGGTGCTAGCGCATACCCAATTGCTTGAGCGATCAAAGTACCCGTCAACAGAACTGTAAGTGATTTAATAAAATCACTATTCTTCATATTTTTAATTCGTTGGAAAACCATGAGCTACAAAGATACAATTAATCTGTTTTGGAAATAAACTTGTTTTTAGTGGTTGAATGCACCAAAATATCCTATTCCTTTCTATTGATTCGATTATCCAAAAACCAGTAATTTAAGTATCCTTTAATTTAAAAAGTAGAATAACGAATTAAAATAATTGGTATGATAAAGACTTAGCCGATCAGGTTTACACCTATAATTATAAAATAAACGTCAGTAAGATTAGGCATGGATTTGTGCATTTGATACCGTAATCTACCACATACCAAATCAAGATCATCAACTAATGTATATCGAGTTTCTTCTCTCTAACGTCTATCCAAAATCATATGGAGGTTTTTATTTTCTCCCCATATAAAAAGAGCATTTAATTTTTTTTGATCTAACTTTGTTTCATGAAATACATTTTTGGCGTCGTAAGTTTTAGTTTCCTTTTTATGAGTATTTGTAGAGGTCAGAATACATTTAAAGCTGTTGTAAAAGATAGTGCTACTAACACTTATTTAATCGGTGTAAAAGCTCAACTAAAAGGAACAACAAATGGATCCTTAACGAATGAAGTTGGTTTATTGAAAATTGAAAACATTCCAAATGGATCGCAAACAATCCTATTTCGTTATTTCGGATATAATACATTTCAACAAAATTTTATATTCCCATTAGAATCACTCCAAGTTGAAATTTTTCTTTCTGAAAAATCAGATGAACTTGAAGAAATCATTGTGGAAGGTACAAGGAGCAACAAGAGTATTTCGAATATTCCTACAAGAGTGGAGGTCCTTACTGAAGAAATAGATGAGGCAAGCACAATGGATCCAAGTAAAATAGCACACCTTATAACCCACAGTACTGGAATTCAAGTACAACAAACATCAGCTACAAGTAATACTGCCAATGTGAGAATTCAAGGTTTAGATGGTCGTTATACACAAATATTAAAAGATGGATTCCCTCTGTATGGTGGTTTCAGCGGTTCTTTGAGTATCATGCAAATTCCCCCATTGGATTTGCGGCAGGTAGAATATATTAAAGGGAGTGCATCAACCTTATTCGGCGGAGGTGCTATTTCAGGCCTTATTAATTTGATATCAAAAGAGCCAACTAAAGAGGAAACACTTCTTCATTTAAACGGATCACATATTGGAGCATTTGATGTAAATGCCTTTGTAAGTAGAAAAATTGGTAAAATTGGTTTAACACTTTTGGGGCAAAGAAATTCTCATGCAGTTTTTGATGCTGACAAGGATGGTTTTAGTGATATGCCGAAACTTGTCAAATATAATTTCAATCCTAAATTGTTCTTTTATTTGTCAGACAAAACTAAACTTTCTATTGGTGGAACTTTCACTAATGAAAAAAGACAGGGTGGTGATATCAAGCTAATCAATAATTCATTTCAAGATTCTGCCAATTTCTACAAAGAATCGAACGATGTTAGTAGGATTACGACACAAATCAAATTCGATCACAAGATCAACGATTACCATTCGCTAACATTTCGCAACAGCCTTAACGTATTCAGTAGAGTGTTATCCATTGTTCCGAACCAATCCATCCAAGAATATCGTTTTTCAGGAGAACAACTTTCCTCTTTCTCTGAATTTTCATACAGCTTCCAAAAAGAAAACCAATTACTCATTGCAGGTTTGAATTTTTACAGTGATAATTTTCGGGAAGATAGTCTACAATCTCCAATACTTCGTAATGAATCATTTAAGACATTTGGTGCATTTGCTAATTATAATTTAGATCTTGGTAAAAGGGTAATATTAGAAGCAGGATTCAGGGGTGATTATGTTTCAAATGAAAAGTTTTTTGCATTACCACGAATTTCAACACTGTTTAAATGGACACAGAAATTAACCACAAGAATAGGTGGCGGATTAGGATATCGAAATCCAACTATCTTCAATCAAGAGTCTGAATTATTGGGTTATCAAAACGTTTTACCTATTGACAAAATAAATGTTAAAGCAGAACAATCGTATGGAGGGAATGCTGATATTGGATTTAAAACTTCAATTGGTGAAAATTTCTTTTTAAACATCAACCAACTCTTTTTTTATACCTACTTAGCAAACCCAGTGGTATTGTCAGACACAGGAAGTAACAGTGGTATTTATCATTTCGTAAATGCGAACGGTCATACTCGTAGTCTAGGAGCAGAAACATTTTTCAAATTTGGTTTTTATGATTTTGTGTTGTTTGTTGGCTATACATACACACATGCAACAAACCATTTTAATGGAGCGACTTCCAATTTAACATTAACACCTCGACACAGTATAAAAGGTGATTTACTTTACGCGTTACCAGGAAAATGGAGAATTGGTCTGGATTACGAGTACAAAAGTGGACAATATTTAAGTAATGGAACTAAGACAAGAACATTTTGGACTTTTGGCGCGTTGGTAGAATACACATGGAAAAATTATACATTTTTTGGCAATGTTGAAAATTACACTAATGTACGACAAACAAATTATGGAAGTTTAGTTTCTGGCCCCTATTTAACCCCTCAATTCACCGAAGTTTGGGCTCCTTTAGAAGGAATAGTATTTAATACAGGAATAAAGATTAGGCTTTGATTAATACCACAGGTATAGTCATTCGTCTAATAAATATCCAATCGAATCAAATTACTTTTCAAAGTAAATAATGTATTCTCACATCCATACCAAATTTAAAATTGTTAGTTTGATGTTCCTCTTTAAAAATAAAATCTGAGTCTCCGCAATGGCGGATGGATCGGGTTTAAGATATTCTAGGACTCATTAACTTTTAGCTTTCAATGAATGTGTACAATTATATTACTTGAAAAAAGTATTTAGTTATATTTATGGTTATTAATTACACATTTAAATTATACATAAACCGATGAATACACTATTTTCAATTATTTTATTCGCTTTCGTAAATGTAACTAGCGTAGATTTTGTTGATAAAACAAAAATATCGAATTTAAACCATTCAATCAAAGATTTTGATTGTTACATTTCAGGTAAAGGTACTAGAATGAGATCATTACCATCAACTTCAGGTACAATAATGGGTAGTTATGAAGATGGTGAATCAGTGAGAGAAATCGAATGGAGTGGTGAATGGTGTAAGGTCGAACGTAACAGTGGTATTATTGGATGGGTATATGGAAAATATGTTATTTGCCCTGACAATGTTGGTTGTTATATTCTTGGAACAAATGTGCGAATGAGAGCTTCTGCATCAACATCAGGTGACATTGTTGATTATTTTTCAGATGGTGAATATGTAAGCTTAATAGATACATCCATCGACGGAAACTGGTTATTAGTACGAAGAGAAATCGGTCAAATTGGAAGGGTACATGGTGACTATATTGGTTGTGGAGATTAGTTCTGTGAAAAAAGAATATTCTTAACACCTTGTGAGATGGTTAGATATTATATACTTCGAATAAATGTATGACAAAATAAATTCCTTTCATACTTTTCGATCACCTAATATTTTCTTTATCAAGTTAAACTTAAAGAAATAAATTGTCATTTGTAACCAGAGAATCAAGCATACCCCCTTTTTTTCGTTGTGCTGTATTCCTTGTTAAATAGTTTGATTATTTTTGTTTATTGATAAATTTTATGCAAGAGACAGTACAACAAGAAGCTACATTAGAACAAGCAATCGATTTAGGGCTAAGATCCGAGGAGTTCGAAATGATTAAAGAAATTCTAGGTAGAACACCTAATTTCACAGAAACTGCCATATATTCCGTTATGTGGTCGGAACATTGCTCGTATAAAAACTCAATTTTATACCTCAAAAAACTACCCAAAGATGGTCCTCACATGCTTGTTAAAGCGGGCGAAGAAAATGCAGGGATTGTTGATATTGGCGACGGATTAGGATGTGTATTTAAGATTGAATCACACAATCACCCGAGTGCTTTGGAGCCTTATCAAGGTGCCGCAACGGGTGTGGGTGGAATTAATCGCGATATTTTTACCATGGGAGCAAGGCCCATAGCACAATTGAACTCGTTGCGTTTTGGTAATATTGAATCTGCACGAACAAAATGGTTAGTTCGAGGAGTTGTTAAAGGAATTGGTGATTATGGTAATGCTTTTGGTATTCCGATTGTGGGGGGTGAAGTGTTTTTTGATGATTCCTTTAATACGAATCCTTTAGTTAACGCCTTTTCAGCGGGACTAATTGATGCTAACAAAATAATCTCTGCCACTGCTAAAGGTCCAGGAAATCCTGTTTTCATCGTTGGATCTTCAACAGGTAAGGATGGGATTGCAGGTGCCGCTTTTGCTTCAAAAGACATTACAGAAGATTCAGTGAATGATTTGCCATCGGTTCAAGTTGGCGACCCTTTCATGGAGAAATTATTACTTGAGGCAACGATGGAACTAGCTGAAACTGATGCGATAGTAGGAATGCAAGATATGGGAGCTGCCGGAATCACCTGCTCTACATGCGAAATGAGCGCAGCAGGAAACGTTGGTATGGAAATTCATTTAGATCGCGTCCCTAAGCGGCAAACAAACATGCTTCCTTATGAAATATTACTTTCAGAATCGCAAGAAAGAATGTTAGTCGTTGTTCAAAAAGGAAAGGAAGATATCGTGAAAAGGATTTTTGATAAATGGGATTTGAATGCTGAAGAAATTGGAGTTGTTACAGATACTGGAAGAATTCGATACTACATGAACGAGGTTTTAGTTGGCGATGTTCCTGCTGATTCATTAGTTTTAGGAGGTGGCGCACCCCAATACGAGCGCGAGTTTAAAGAACCAGCCTATTTTAATGAATACAAGAAATTTTCGATTGATTCAGTAATTGAGCCAAGCAATTTAAAAGAAATAGCCTATCAACTCATTCAACATCCAAATATTGCATCAAAAAGATGGGTGTATGAACAATATGATTCGATGGTTGGTACGAAAAACATGACTACCAATAAACCGAGTGATGCCGCCATTGTGAACATTAAAGAAACCAACAAAGCGTTGGCTATGACTGTTGATTGTAATTCAAGATACGTGCATGCTGACCCAGAAATTGGAACCATGATTGCCGTTTCTGAGGCTGCTCGAAACATTGTTTGTTCCGGTGGTATTCCAAGTGCGATTACCAATTGTTTAAATTTTGGAAACCCCTATAATCCAGAATCTTATTGGCAATTTGTGGGTGCTATCAAAGGAATGTCGACGGCTTGTTTAAAATTTGGCACACCCGTAACTGGAGGTAATGTTTCCTTTTATAATCAAACCGTTTCAAATGGTGTTGAAGTTCCTGTATTCCCTACCCCTACCATTGGAATGATTGGAATTGTACCAGACAAAAACAAAGTAATGTCGTTAGACTTCAAACAAAAAGGAGATTTAATTTTTGTTATTGGCGAATGCACAAATGATATTGCTTCCTCTCAATATTTGGTGAGTCGTCATGGTATTTCGGCATCACCTGCGCCTTATTTCAACTTGGATAAAGAATATGAACTTCACCAAACAATTGCTGGTTTAATTGAAAATGATTTTGTCAATTCTGCTCACGATGTTTCAGACGGAGGATTATTTACAACCTTGGTTGAAATGTCCTTCCCTCGAGAATTAGGCTTTGATATTGAAACTGACTCCGAGATTCGAACGGATGCATTTTTGTTCGGTGAAGGACAAGGAAGAGTGGTAATTACGGTTTCTGAGGAAAAAGAAGACGCGTTTATCGAATTTGTGGTATCTTCGTCAGTAAGTTTCACCTTATTAGGTCATGTGACCAAAGGAAAACTTCAAATTGATGGAGAACACTTCGGATTTATAACAGAAGCGAAAAACCTTTATGACAATGCTCTTTCTAAGCATATAGAAAATTAAAAATGGAATACAACACAACAAGAGACAAAATGCTACTTCCAGAATACGGAAGAAATGTTCAAAACATGATTTCGTTCGCAATGAAAATTGAAAACAAAGAGGAACGAAACCGCGCAGCTCAGGCAATTATAGAAGTTATGGGTCAATTGAACCCACATTTGAGAGACGTGGATGATTTCAGACACAAACTTTGGACACATTTATTTGTGATGTCGGATTTTAAATTAGATGTTGATTCACCATATGTGATACCACAATTGGAAAAACTTCAAGAAAAACCGAATGTGTTGGAATATCCTAAAAGCTCGATTAAGTACGGTCATTATGGAAAATACACTGAAAAAATACTAGCCACGGCAAAAGAAACGAAAACTCCTGAAAAAAAAGAATTCTTGAAAACGTGCATGTCTAACTTCATGAAAAAATTGTATCTCTCCCACAACAACGATGCAGTTGAAAATCACGTAATAGCAGAAAATTTAAAGGAATTATCTCGCGGTGAATTGGTATTAGATAATCCGGACGAATTAACGAGTACATATACATTGTTGCGTTCAATGGGAATGAATAATAGTCAGAAAAGAACTATTCCGAACAACAATAAAAACAATTCCTACAAACAAAAGCAAAAAAAGAAATTCAAAAAGATTTGATATGTCTGCATCATTCGAAATACATGGAGGTAAAAAACTGAAAGGTGAATTAATACCCCAAGGCGCAAAAAACGAGGCACTTCAAGTACTGTGTGCTCCTCTATTAACGGCTGAAAAAGTCACAATTTCAAACATTCCGGATATTGTTGATGTAAATAAATTAATCAACTTACTTCAAACTATGGGAGTAAAGATTGAGAAAATTGAAAAAGGAACCTTTAGTTTTCAAGCCAAAGAAATTGATTTAGCGTACCTTGAAACCGAAGACTTCAAAAATCGAGCTTCTGCATTGAGGGGCTCTATCATGATTGTTGGTCCGCTCCTTGCTCGTTTTGGAAAAGGATTTATTCCCAAACCGGGTGGTGACAAAATTGGAAGAAGAAGATTAGACACGCACTTTGAAGGATTTACCATTCTTGGAGCCAAATTTAATTACGATGCTGGTGATCACTTTTATTCCATTGAAGCAAAGAAATTAAAAGGGACATACATTCATTTAGATGAAGCATCCGTTACAGGAACTGCAAACATTTTGATGGCTGCGGTAATGGCGGAAGGAAAAACAACCTTTTACAATGCGGCTTGTGAACCATATATACAACAATTGTGTCGTATGTTAAACGCTATGGGAGCCAAAATTGAAGGGATTGGGTCGAACTTATTGCACATAGAAGGGGTTAAAGAATTAAAAGGATGCTTCCACCGCATTTTGCCTGACATGATTGAAATCGGAAGTTTTATTGGCTTGGCAGCTATGACTCAATCAGAGATTACTATTAAAGATGTGAGCTGGGAAAACTTAGGTATAATTCCAAATGTCTTCCGTCGCATGGGAATTAAACTGGAAAAAAGAGGAGATGATATTTATGTTCCCGCACAAGAAAAATATGAGATCGAAACATTTATTGATGGCTCAATTTTAACCATATATGATGCGCCTTGGCCCGGTTTTACACCTGATTTGTTATCAATCATTTTAGTGGTAGCAACGCAAGCAAAAGGTTCCGTGCTCATTCATCAAAAAATGTTTGAATCACGCTTGTTCTTCGTGGATAAATTAATTGATATGGGAGCTCAGATTATTTTATGTGATCCACACAGGGCAACAGTAATTGGGCTTAATAGAGAATTCCCGTTACGTGGAATACAAATGACATCGCCTGATATTCGAGCAGGAGTTTCCCTATTGATAGCGGCACTTTCGGCTCAAGGAAAAAGTGTAATTCACAACATCGAACAAATTGATCGTGGATACCAAGATATTGAGTTGAGGTTAAACAATATTGGAGCAGACATAAGACGAATTGGCTAATGAGATTCTTATACTTTCTTTTAATTACACTACTTTTTTCTTGCAAATCTACCGCTGATTCGAAGTCAATAAATTCTGCCTCAACAGAACAAGAAACTGAAATTGAACTCCTTAACCCCTCCGGTAGAAAAGTGAAATTATCTTCTCTAAAAGGAAAATTGGTGCTAATCGATTTTTGGGCATCTTGGTGCGGACCTTGTAGAAAAGAAAATCCCAAAGTGGTAGAAGCATACCAGAAATATAAAAACAAACAATTCGTTAATGGAAAAGGGTTTGAGGTTTTCAGTGTATCTCTTGATAAAGACAAGGAACAATGGAAACAAGCCATTAAAAACGATGGCTTGATCTGGAAAAACCACGTGCTCGATAGTGAATCCAAGGCTTCCAAAGATTATTATGTAAATTCGATTCCTTCTGCCTTTTTAATGGATCAAGATGGAAATATTATCGCCAAAGGAAATGAATTACGTGGATTAAATCTACATATTACATTGGATAAATACCTCAAGAAATAATCTATATGCCATTTGACGAAAATCAGTGGAAAAATCAGTTGTTCCAAATTTTCGATAGCGCGTTTGATGCAAAAAAAGCCCATCTTGAAATGTCTCCTTACCGCAAATTGTGGGATTCTATGCATTCGAAATCGGCTTTAAAATGTGCAGTAGGAATTCATGTTTTTTTTGATGAAGAACCACAAATCGTTTTAATTGAGCGCCCATCTGGCATGCGTAAACATGCAGGACAAATAGCATTTCCCGGTGGAAAAATGGATGAATCAGACCTGCATTTGGTTCATACAGCCATTCGAGAAAGCGAGGAAGAATTAGGGATAGACACTCAATCAACTCAACATGCTGGAAGTTTAAGTCCCGTTTTTATTCCCGTGACCAATTATGTCGTTTATCCATTCGTTTTTATTCATGAGAAAAAACCATCTTTTGAAGCGAATGAATTGGAAGTAAGCTCAATTCTTTTTTTACCTTTTTCTCAGTTGGTAAATCCTTCGTTTCCAACCTCAAATGACATTTCCTTAGAAAATGGGGAAGTACTTTCCGATGTTCCTTGTTTTGAATTTGAAAATAAGACAATTTGGGGGGCAACATCGCTCATGCTGAATGAAATGAGAGAGCGCATTAAGATTTTTCTTCTGCCAACTGTTTAGCGTACATTTCAGCATAAATGCCATTCTCCATCATTAAGGAGTTATGTGAACCAGATTCAACCACCTCACCCCCATCGATTACAATTATTTTATTGGCATTTCTTACGGCTGATATTCGATGACTAACAATGATCGAGGTTCTTTCTTTTTCCATTTTTTTCAAATTGGTTAAAATAATTTCTTCCGTCTCTGTATCAACCGCCGATAAACAATCATCCAATAAAAGTAATGTTGGATTGCGTATTAAGGCGCGCGCAATACTAACACGTTGTTTTTGACCTCCACTCAAATTGACTCCACGCTCACCAAGAACGGTTTCAAATTGATCTGGAAAATCTTGAATGTTGTGATAGACATGCGCTTCTTTGGTAACTTGAATAAGTTGTTCCATTGTAACTTGGTTGGAAACAGACCCAAATTGCAAATTATTTTTTATCGTATCTGAAAATAAAAACACATCCTGTGGAACAATCCCCGTCTGATCACGAAATGATTCCAAATTAATCGATTTTATCTCTTCTCCATCCACAAAAATATTCCCAGATGTAACGTCAAATTGACGCATTAACAAACTCAAAAGAGTTGATTTCCCACTTCCTGTTCTTCCAATTATTGCAAGGGTTTCGCCTTTATCTACACAAAAACTAATGTCTTTTAAGGCCTTAATACCTGTGTTTGAATAAATAAATGAAACGTGTGAGAATTCGATCTTACCAGTAAAAATGAACGCAGATTTATTGGTTGAAACCACCTCTGAATGTTGAATCAAAAACTCATTGATTCTTTTTTGAGATGCTGCTGCACGTTGAATTAAAGAAGTAACCCATCCTATACTAGCAAATGGCCATGTTAAATTATTTACAAAAAAAATGAACGCAACAATCCCACCTAATGAAATTGTTTTTTCATACACCATTAATCCTCCTAAGTAGATTGCAATCAAGGTACTTAACCCAATAAGAAACATCATAGTTGGCATAAATAAGGAGTTGATCAAAACCAACTTCATTGTCCTTTTTTTATATGCTGAGGAGGAAGAAGAAAACCCTTCCCAAATTTCTTTTTCTCTGCTGTAGGCTTTAATTACACGTATTCCAGCAAAAGATTCTTGAGCAATGGTAGATAAATTAGACTGTTCTTCTTGAACTTTTCCACTAAGAGAATTCATTTTGGTTGAAACAAAATAGATTAAAACGGACATTATTGGAAGCGGTAACAATACAAAAAATGTCAATTCGGGATTAATTGCAATCATCTGATAGATTACCATAAAAAACATGACTACCAAGTTGATTGAATACATAACTCCAGGACCTAAATACATGCGAACTTGACTGACATCTTCCGAAATCCGATTCATTAAATCACCCGTAGAATTTCGTTTGTAAAATGGCGTATCTAAATTTTGATACTGTGTATAAATTTCATTTTTTAAATCAAATTCAATTAATCGAGACATCACAATGATCGTTTGACGCATGAGAAAAAGGAAAAAACCCTTTGCGATGGAAAGAAACATATATATCCCTCCCAATTTAAGCGACAATAATAATACACTATCAACCTTTGTGAAATTTGTATTGGTCATGAAATCATCCACTGTTTCCTTCACATAAACAGGCATTTTCACTCCAAAATAATTAGAAACAATTGTGAACAAAATCCCCAATAAAAGGTGCCATTTGTATTTAAAAAAATATTTGTTGAGATAGCTCAGCGACTTCATGGGATTATTTTCTAATTTTGTGGACTTATTTTTTATACTGGAGGCAAAATTAAGCAATCGAATTCAAAAACTATTGATTAAAACGGATAAACGCGATTCTTCATGGAGGTAAAGACAATAAACGAAATTAATTTAAACGAAAACCCTGTGTTGGCGCAAATGGCAAACATGGGTCATGAGCAACTTTTATTTTGCAACGACGAAGAAACAGGATTAAAAGCAATAATTGCCATTCACAGCACTGTTTTAGGGCCTTCTTTAGGCGGAACGCGCATGTGGAAATATGCCAATGAAATGGAAGCGCTCAATGATGTATTGAGACTTTCTCGCGGAATGACTTATAAAAACTCAATTTCTAACTTAAATTTAGGTGGTGGAAAGGCAGTAATTATTGGAGATTCTCACACCATGAAATCTGAAGCTTTTTTTCGCCGTTTCGGAAAGTTTGTTGAAAGTCTTTCAGGAAAATACATTACAGCAGAAGATGTAGGTATTTCACCAGAAGATATGGGTTGGGTAAGTAAAGAGACAAAACACGTTGTTGGCTTACCAGGAAAAAGTGGCGATCCATCCCCCGTAACTGCTTTGGGTGTTTACATGGGAATGAAAGCATGTGCTAAAATCCAATTTGGATCTGATTCACTAACAGGTAAAAAAATTGCCGTTCAAGGAGTTGGCCACGTTGGAGAGTATTTGGTTAAACACCTCACAAATGAAGGAGCTGAAGTTTTTATTTCAGATATCTATCAACAAACGCTAGATCGTGTTTCATCAACCTACAATGCCACAGTTGTTGCTCCACAAGATATTTATGATATTGACATGGATATTTATGCCCCATGTGCCCTTGGTGCAACCATCAATGACGAAACTTTAGCACAGCTGAAATGTTCAATTATTGCAGGTGCAGCGAATAATCAATTGAGAAACGAATCAATTCATGGTAAAGCGGTAATGGATAAAGGAATTATTTATGCTCCAGATTATGCGATAAACGCTGGTGGGGTAATCAATTGTTTTTCTGAGGTTCATGGATTGTCAAGCGAATGGGCACACACAAAAGCAGAAGAAATTTATCAAACCATTTTCAATATTGTAAACCGTTCACAAAACGAAAAACTTCCAACTTACCAAATAGCTAACGCAATAGCAGAAGAGCGCATCAAAGCCGTTGGCATCATCGATTTCACAAAATAAAAGCATGTTAAACAGAAGACATTTACGTATTAAGATTTTACAAATGCTTTATGCCTATTATCAATCAGGCGAAGAAGATCTATTGAAGTTTGAAAACGAATTACTTGGATCCGTTGAGCGAATGTATGATTTGTATTTGCTTCTGCTACTTTCCATACCTGAACTAGTACATGCAGCGGAAAATCGATTGGAGGACAAAAAAAAGAAAATGCGTCCAACACAAGAAGATTTGGAGCCCAATAGAAAATTTATTAATAATTTATTGAACAAACAACTGAATATTAGCAAAGAATTACGATCTGCCTCTAAAAAACAAAAAGCAAATTGGATTGGAGTAGAAAATCAAGAAGTTATTCGAAAAATGTTTCTTCAAATTCATGAAAGTGAAACCTACTTTGAATTTATGAATGATGAAAAAAACGGCTTTGAAAATGACAAAGCATTTATCCTAAATTTATTCAAAATAGAAATTGCTAATTCAGAATTTCTGCATAATTTTCTAGAAGAACGCAGTATACATTGGATGGATGACTTGGACCACACATGCTCCATGGTACTAAAAACATTGAAATCAACCAACGAAAACGAAGAATTTCACGTGTTACCACTTTACAAGGAAAATGATTCTGAAAAAGACTTTGTGATTCAATTGTTCAGAAACACAATCGCCAAGAATGCTGAAAATGAATCATTAATTGACTCTTTAACTAAAAATTGGGAATTGGATCGAATTGCAAAAATGGATATAATCTTATTAAAAATGGGTATTACCGAATTGCAGATTTTTCCAGAAATACCAATAAAAGTTACACTAAACGAAACCATCGAAATTTCAAAATACTACAGCACTCCAAAAAGCAATACCTTTATTAATGGTGTATTAGATAACGCAATTGAAATATTGAAAAAAGATAAAAAAATTGTAAAAATGGGCCGTGGCCTTTTAAATTAAAAATCATGAAAAACATTCTCGTATTTTGTTCCTTATTTTCATTTTTAAGCTTTACTTCCTGCCAATCAGATAACAATGTAGAAATTGGAAAGAAAACTGAAATGAAAGTAAACGCCGTTTATGATGCTGGAACCGTGAATAAAGGCGAAAAAATCAAGGCCATATTTAAGGTTACAAATACCGGCAAAAGCCCACTTGTTATTAGCGAAGTAAAAGGTTCATGCACATGTACTGTTGCCGACTTCCCAAAAAAGCCAATTCCTGCTGGAGAATCGGCAGAAATAAAAGCTGAGGTGAATACAGATAAAACGGGTGATGGGGCTATTTCAAAATCTATTCGAATTATTGCCAATACAGAACCTAACTTAACGGTTGTTCATGTTAAAGCTAAAGTTGTAATCAAATAAATAAAACAAAAAATGAGTAAAGATGTAATCAATATGTTATTACTGCTTGGGGCAGTGCTTGTATATTTTTTCTTAATCTTCAGAGCGCCAATGAAACGACGCAAGGAATTAAAAAAATTCGTAGAGTCTTTAAGTGCTGGAGACAAAGTAATTACTTCTTCAGGAATACATGGAAAAGTATTGGAAGTTGCTGAAACAACAATATTAATTAGCTCTGAAGGAAGTAAATTGCGCGTAGATAAAAACTCAATCGCCCGATCTTCTGAGGATTTGGTTAAGTAATGATGAAAATACCGCTCGCTATTTGTGTAGTCATCGGTTTATTTTCCTGTGATTCTACCAATGGTACAAATTCGAAAAATACCGGTAGCTCAAATGAGAGTCGTCCAAAAATTGACACAATTCAACGTGAAAACAAAACCCGTATCGAAAAAAAATATGGTGCTCAATGGGATTTTTGCGATTGCGTGAAGAAAAGTGATTCATTAGACAAAGTGTTAAAAAAAAGTACACTGTCGGATGAGGAAACGGAAAAATTATTACTTCGAGCAGATGAAGTTGAGAAAAAATGCAAACTTTTCTTAACTGATTTACAATCCAAAAAACCGAATGATAGAGCAGCTCATCAAGCGAAGGTTAAAGCTTGTTTGAATGGCCAATAATGAGCTAGCCTCCTTTAAATTTCAAATTCATGAATAATCTTTGATTTTACAATCTAAATGGTTTCATGTCTTTCTTTATTTTTATTGAAAGATGGTATGAATTAAATTATTTTTTACCAGCATTTCACATTGAATTATTGAAAAGAAAAGTTAAATTTGCTTCGACTAAATTCAAAGTATAACAGAAAATACATGAGACTTTAGATTAAGATATTGATTATTGGACATTTACACACGAAAAATGAATACATCTTCATCTACTATTGATTACCTTCCATTACTTCTTCAGATGATTGTGGCCGGTGGATTCGTAGTTTTCACGCTATTTGTTACCCATATATTAATGCCGCGTCTGAAATCAAAAAAGAAGGATGCTAATTTTGAATGTGGAATAGAAGTTCAAGGTAATGCTCGATTCCCCGTTTCAATTCGGTATTTTATGACTGCAATATTGTTTGTTCTATTTGATGTTGAGGTTATTTTCTTTTACCCTTACGCTGTAAATTTTAACAAACTGGAACTAGAAGGATTATTAGCTGTTATTATGTTTGTGGCGTTCTTCCTTGTCGGATTTTTCTACGTATTCAAAAAAGGTGCATTAGAATGGGAAAAATAGAAGATTTAAAAGTAATCAATGGTGAAGGGTATCAATTGACAACCCTTGATAAGGCCATAGGATTGGCTCGTGCTAATTCAGTTTGGCCACTTCCATTTGCCACATCTTGTTGTGGAATTGAGTTTATGGCAACCATGGGAAGCACCTATGATATGTCCCGTTTTGGGATGGAACGTATGTCATTTACGCCACGTCAGGCTGATTTATTAATCGTTGCCGGAACAATATCCAAAAAATTAGGGCCTGTGTTGAAACAAATATATGAACAAATGGCAGAGCCTAAATGGGTTCTATCCGTTGGCGCATGTGCTTCTTCAGGAGGTATATTTGATACATACAGTGTTTTACAAGGAATTGATCGAATTATTCCCGTTGATGTTTATGTTCCTGGATGTCCTCCTCGACCTGAGCAAATAATTGATGGGGTAATTAATATTCACAAACTGGTGAAATTGGAATCTATGAGACGCCGATACAGTGATGAGTATAAGGACTTATTGAAAACTTACCAAATCGATATTACGGATGAACGCAATAAGTAATGAACAGGTATTGAAAAGGCTCAATGAATTTTTCGAAGCCGATATTCTTTCCAATGAGGAGCCTTTTGGTTTACTCACGCTGGAAATAACTCCTTCAAAAGCCTATGAGATGATTGAATGGTTGAAAAACGATACTGTTTTACAATGTGATTTCCTAACCAATATTGCCGCTGTTCATTATCCAAAAGATACGAATCGAGAAATGGTGGTTGTGTATCAATTGCATAGTTGGAGAAATAATTTCCGTTTACGGTTAAAAGCATTTCTACCAATCTCAAATCCTTCCATTGCAACTATAGTTCCCATATACAACGGAGCTAATTGGATGGAGCGTGAAAGCTATGATTTCTATGGCGTAAATTTCACCGGACACCCTGATTTACGCAGAATATTGAACGAAGATTCGATGGATTATTTTCCCATGCGAAAAGAGTACCATTTGGAAGATGGAACAAGAGAAGATAAAGATGATCGATTTTTTGGAAGATTTTAAATCATATGGAAGCTAAAGAAAAATATAAAGAAAACGAGCTAACCGATCTGTCAAAAGATACAATTGACGGAGAAATAGCTACCATAAATTTTGGACCCACTCACCCTTCAACGCATGGAATTTTTCAGAACGTGTTACAAGTAGATGGTGAAAAAATTGTTTCTGCTGAACAAACCGTTGGATATATTCATCGTGCATTTGAAAAACTGGCAGAAAGAAGACCCTACAACCAAATAACTCCTATTACAGACCGCTTGAATTACTGCTCCTCCCCTATTAATAATATTGGGTGGGAAATGACTGTTGAAAAACTTATTGGGGCAGAAATCCCAAAAAGAGTTCAATACATGCGTGTCATTATTATGGAATTAGCGCGTATTGCTGACCATTTAATTTGTGATTCAGTTGTTGGAGTTGATGCTGGGGCGTTAACGAGTTTTTTTTATCCTTTTACGGAGCGTGAAAAAATTTATGAGTTGTATGAAGAAATTTGTGGTGCTCGTTTAACTACAAACATTGGTAGAATTGGTGGTTTCGAACGGGATTTTAATGAAACATTTCATACCAAATTAAAATCCTTCTTAAAAACCTTCCCTCCTGCTTTTGAAGAATTCAATTCTATGCTTGAACGGAATCGAATTTTTATGGATCGTACGAAAGGCGCTGGACCTATTTCAGCAGAAAGAGCGCTAAACTATTCTTTTACAGGTCCAAATCTTCGCGCAGCAGGAGTTGATTATGATGTACGTGTTGCGCAACCATATTCATCCTACGAAGATTTTGATTTTGTTATTCCTGTTGGGGTAAATGGTGATACTTATGACCGTTTTATGGTGCGACAAGAAGAAATCCGTCAAAGTATGAGGATCATTCAACAAGCTTATTCAAATCTACCGGAAGGATCTTATAAAGCTGATTTACCGGAATTTTTCTTACCACCAAAGGCTGAAGTCTATAATCAAATGGAAGCCTTAATCTATCATTTCAAGATTGTTATGGGCGAAACGCACATTCCAGCTGGTGAAGTTTATCATGCCGTGGAAGGTGGAAACGGTGAGTTGGGTTATTACCTAATTAGCGATGGTGGAAGAAACCCGTACCGTTTACAATTTAGAAGACCTTGTTTTATATATTACCAAGCATATCCTGAAATGATTAAAGGAATGACAATAAGTGATGCAGTACTCACATTGAGTAGTATGAACGTAATTGCAGGTGAATTAGACGCATAGATTATGAAAATACACGTTGATTGGAATAAACGACGCGCAGAGAAAAGGGAATTAAGTCCTGAATCTTTGGCAAAAGTAAATGAATTAATGACTCATGTTCCGGAAGGAAAACACAAAAGTGCGTTGATTCGAGTGCTACACCTTGCTCAAATTGAATTTGGGTGGCTGAGCATAGAAACAATGGATTATGTGGCGGAATTATTAAAAATTCAACCGATTGAAGTGTATGAGGTAGCAACCTTTTATACCATGTTTCATTTAGATCCCGTTGGTAAGCATGTTTTTGAAGTGTGTAGAACTGGCCCTTGTATGTTGGTGGGAAGTGATGATATTATAGCTCATCTTGAAAATACATTGAACATTAAAGTGGGTGAAACAACTCAAGATGGTATGTTTACCTTAAAAACGGCAGAATGTTTAGGCGCTTGTGGTTATGGACCAATGCTACAATGTCGCTTTAAAAACCATGAGTTTTTAACAAAAGAAAAAGTTGATGAATTAATTGAGGCCTATCGATCAGGCCAATTTGAATCCTAAGTATATGAAAGGAAAAAAATTACTTACAGAACAAGTCAATATTCCGGGCATCGAAACTTTTGATGTCTACAGAAAAAATGGTGGTTATCGATCCGTTGATAAAGCGATTAAAACGATGTCGCCAGATGATGTCGTTGAAGAAGTGAAAAAATCAGGTTTGCGCGGAAGAGGTGGAGCAGGATTTCCTACTGGAATGAAGTGGTCTTTTTTAGCAAAACCAGAGGGAGTTCCTCGTTATTTGGTTTGTAACGCCGATGAATCTGAACCTGGAACATTCAAGGATCGGTATTTAATGGAGTACCTTCCACACTTATTAATTGAAGGAATGATTACCTCAAGCTATGCTTTAGGCTGTAATTTATCCTTTATTTATATTCGTGGCGAATTCATGTGGATTCTCGATATTTTAGAAAAGGCAATTGCCGAAGCATATGCTCAAGGATATCTTGGGAAGAATATTATAGGTTCTGGCTATGACTTAGACCTACGTGTAATGCCAGGTGGTGGTGCATATATTTGTGGTGAAGAAACCGCATTAATAGAATCATTGGAAGGAGAACGTGGGAATCCAAGAATTAAACCTCCTTTCCCTGCCGTAAAAGGTTTGTGGGGATGTCCAACAGTTGTAAATAATGTTGAAAGTATTGCTGCGGTGGTTCCAATCGTTAACGATGGCGGCGATGCCTATGCTCAAATTGGAATTGGTAGAAGTACTGGAACAAAATTAATTTCAGCAAGTGGAAATTTGGCTCGTCCGGGAGTTTATGAAATTGATTTAGGCTTATCGGTTGAAGAATTTATATACGGCGATGATTATTGTCGTGGAATGGCTAATGGTAAAAAGTTAAAAGCGTGTATTCCTGGCGGTTCATCAGTTCCTATTTTGCCTCATTACCTTGTTTCTAAAACAGCAATAGGTGAAGAAAGACTCATGACTTACGAAAGCCTTGCTGATGGAGGATTTTCTTCAGGATCCATGCTTGGTTCAGGCGGATTTATTGTGTTTGACGAAGATCAATGTATTGTTCGAAACACGTGGAATTTTGCACGATTCTATTCTCATGAGTCTTGTGGACAATGTTCTCCATGTCGTGAAGGAACTAGTTGGATGGAAAAAGTACTTTATCGTTTAGAAAATGGTCAAGGAAATTTAAGAGATATTGATTTATTAGCTGAAATAAACAAGAAAATTGAAGGAAATACGATTTGTCCATTAGGTGATGCGGCGGCTTGGCCAGTAGCGGCTGCAATTCATCATTTTAGAGAAGAATTTGAATGGCACGTAACAAATAAAGAAGAATCACAAACAAGAAACTTTGGGTTGAGTAAAGAACCTGTAAGTGCTTAGAAATCGAGTTATGATTAAAGTTACAATTGATAATATTGAAGTAGAGGTAGAACCAGGAACTACAATACTTAACGCAGCAAGACAAATTGGTGGTGAAGTTGTTCCACCTGCGATGTGTTACTACAGTAAATTACCTGGAACAGGAGGGAAATGTAGAACCTGTTTAGTGGAAGTTGCAGCGGGTTCAACGGCGGATCCAAGACCAATGCCAAAACTAGTTGCATCTTGTTCTACAAATGTGATGGATGGAATGATTGTGAAAAACAAAACCTCCGAAAAAGTACATGAAAACAGAGGCGGTGTTGTTGAATTTTTGTTAGCAAATCATCCGTTGGATTGTCCGGTTTGTGATCAAGCTGGAGAATGTCATTTACAAGATTTGAGTTACGAACATGGGGCTCAGAAAAGTAGATTTGAAGAGGAAAAACGAACGTTTGACCCAATCGATATTGGCCACACAATAAAACTGCACATGAACCGATGTATTCTTTGTTACCGATGTGTTCATGTCGCTAATAATTTAACGGAAAACAGAGTTCACGGTGTATTAAACAGAGGTGAACACGCAGAAATCAGCACCTATATTGAAAATGCTATCGAAAATGATTTTTCAGGAAACATGATCGATGTATGTCCTGTTGGTGCTTTGACTGATAAAACGTTTCGTTTCAAAAGTCGGGTTTGGTTTCTGAAACCAATGGAAGCTGAATGTAGTTGTACAAAATGTTCTGGAAAAGCAGTTCTTTGGATGTTCGGGAACGAAGTATATCGCGTTACAGCACGGAAAGATACTTACGGAGAAGTAGAAGATATTGAAGGGAAACCAGGTTGGATTTGCAACGAATGTAGATTTGAGAAGAAAGACACGGCAAAATGGAACGTAACAGGGCCAAGGGTAGTAGATCGTCATTCTGTCATTTCCCAAGGGAAATATGAAACAAAAATAGATTCGCCAACAAAAAATATTGAATAATGGATACGGCGCTTTTAATTGAGAAATTCACGCTAGTAGTAATCATTTTCCTAATATCATTAGGTGTTGCGGCATACTCTACTTATTTCGAACGGAAATTAGCGGCATGGATTCAGGATCGAATTGGACCTGATCGCGCTGGTCCATTCGGTTTACTTCAACCCATTGCAGATGGAGTAAAAATGTTTATGAAAGAAGATTTCATACCAAAAAACTCAGACAAATGGTTATTTATCATTGGTCCAGGAATTTCCATGTTTACGGCATTAATAACAAGTACAATTATTCCTTGGGGTCCGCCGATTGAAATTTTCGGGAGACAAATCTCTCTTCAAATTGCTGATTTTAATATTGGAATCTTATTCATTTTTGGAGTTGTTTCGATTGGAGTTTATGGAATTATGATTGGTGGTTGGGCTTCCAATAATAAATACTCACTTTTCGGTGCAATACGGGCATCCTCTCAAATGATTTCTTATGAATTAGCAATGGGGATTTCCTTAATAACGATTATTTTACTTACAGGAAGTTTAAGTTTAACTGATATCGTGAAAAGTCAACATGGCATGAATTGGAATATCTTCTATCAACCTGTTTGTTTCTTGATTTTCTTTATTTGTTCTCTTGCTGAAACAAACAGAGCTCCTTTTGATTTAGCAGAGTGTGAATCTGAACTAGTTGGTGGTTATCATACAGAATATTCCTCCATGAAACTGGGTTTATTTTTATTTGCAGAATACGTTTCCATGTTTATTTCTTCTGCTTTGATGGCTATTCTTTTCTTTGGTGGATACAATTTCCCAGGTATGGATTACTTTGATGGTAATACGCTAGCAATATTGGGGGTTCTAGCTTTTTTCACCAAAACATTTTTGTTCATTTTTGTTTTCATGTGGATTCGTTGGACCATTCCGCGATTCAGATTTGATCAACTGATGCATTTGGGTTGGAAAACACTGATTCCAGCCGCCATAATTAATATGTTAATTACAGCTATTGTGATCGCCTTTCACAAAGGTTGGTTCTAAAAATTAAAAGAAATGGAAAGCTTCACTAATAGGAAAAAAGTTGTTTCTGACAAACCAATGACATTCATTGAGAAATTGTATTTACCTTCTATTTTTAATGGGATGATGATTACAATGAAACATATCCTCACACGAAAAAAGACAATCAAATACCCAGAAGAAATACGTGTTTTTGCACCTTTTTATAGAGGACAACATGTACTGAAACGTGATGAAGAAGGAAGAGAAAATTGCACGGCATGTGGATTGTGCGCAGTTGCATGTCCGGCTGAGGCAATAACAATGGTGGCAGATGAAAGAAAACGTGGCGAAGAAAATTTGTATCGTGAAGAGAAATATGCTTCAACTTATGAAATTAATATGTTGAGATGTATTTTTTGCGGATTGTGTGAAGAAGCCTGTCCAAAAGAAGCAATTTTCTTAACAGACAGAATCGTTCCAACCGAATTTGAACGTGCCAATTTTATATACGGCAAAGATAAATTGGTTGAGTCAATGGAAGATCGAATAGACATCAGCCTTAGGCAAAACACAGGAAAACGAGGAGCAATATGATATTAGAACTTATCTCAATAATCTTGGGCGGAATGACTATCGGTTCAGCACTGATGGTGATTCTCAGTAAACACCCAATTAGAAGCGTACTCTATTTAGTAATTACATTCTTCTTTATTTCTGGACATTTCATATTAATGAATGCTCAGTTTATTGCAATTGTGAATATTATCGTTTATGCAGGAGCTATAATGGTTCTTTTCCTGTTTGTTTTAATGCTCCTAAATCTAAATAAAGTAGATGAAAAAAAAACAAATCATCCTATTTCGTTTACCGCAGTAATTGCTGGTGGAGCTCTTCTACTTGTAATCTTGGCAGCATTAAAAGACGGAATCACGTTTACGAATACCATAGTTAAAAGTGATGTTGGTTTGGTCGAAAATTTAGGAACCTTATTGTTTTCCAAATACGTTGTTCCCTTTGAGATTTCGTCGATTTTATTCATCTCTGCAATGGTGGGAGCTGTATTGCTTGCCAAAAGAGAAAAACAACATATTGATTAATTATGCCCGCAGCTTTATCTATCACACAAGGATTAACAGTAGATTACTACGTAATTCTTTCCTCCATTCTATTTTCAATTGGAGCCATCGGACTGATGACACGCAAAAATATGATTGTTATGTTAATGTGTATTGAATTAATGCTAAACTCTGTAAATCTTTTACTTGTTGCATTTTCTAGTTATTTCAATCAAGGTGATGCGCAAATTTTTGTTTTCTTCATCGTGGTTGTTGCAGCAGCGGAAGCAACAGTAGGATTATCAATTTTAATTCTTGCCTACAGAAATAATCGAAATATTGACGCTGACTTATTTAACAATTTAAAAGGGTAATCGATGGGAACTGAAACTTTAATACTATTCGTTTTACTTTTTCCACTTATTGGGGGCCTGATAAATGGGACAATTGGAAAGAATTTGTCCGAAACTGTAGTTGGAACAATTGGCACTCTTATGGTCGCAATACCATTCGTTATTTCTTTCAGCATTTTTCTTTCGTTAGAATCTGCAGTTAATATACCCTTGTTTTCTCTATTAAAATTATCTGATTTCAGTCTGAATACTGGATTACAAGTAGATGCTTTGGCAATTTGGATGACAATGATCATTACTGGTATTGGTTCCTTAATTCATATTTTTTCCATGGGATACATGAAAGGAGATCCTGGATTTTATAAATTCTTCAGCTACTTGAATCTATTCATTTTCTCCATGTTAATCTTAGTGTTAGGAAGTAGTTATTTCATGCTGTTTTTTGGATGGGAAGGAGTTGGAATCTGTTCGTATCTATTGATTGGTTTTCATTATAACGACAAAGAAAAAGGATTGCTAAATACATTGGCTGCCCGAAAAGCGTTTGTAATGAATCGAATAGGTGATTTAGGTTTGTTAATTGGTTGTTTTTTATTAATCAATCAATTTGGCTCACTTGAGTTTTCTGTGATTGCTGAAAAAATGAAGTCACTTTCAATTGCCACTGATTCTGTTGTTATTATTGGAATTACCTTGTGTTTGTTCATTGCCGCTACTGGAAAATCTGCACAAATTCCATTATTTACTTGGTTGCCAGATGCAATGGCCGGGCCAACTCCCGTTTCTGCATTAATTCATGCCGCAACAATGGTTACAGCAGGTATATACCTTGTGGTTCGTTCCAATTTCCTATTCGAATTAGCTCCCTACACACAAAATATAATCTTATACATTGGCCTTGCAACTTCATTGGTTGCTGCATTTATTGCTATGCGTCAAAATGACATCAAAAAAGTACTTGCTTATTCAACCGTATCCCAATTAGGTTTAATGTTTGTTGCACTTGGATTAGGCTCTTATACGGTTGCTATTTTCCATGTTACAACTCATGCATTCTTCAAAGCACTGTTATTTCTTGGCTCCGGTAGCATTATTCACGCGAATCATCACGAACAAGATCTCACAAAAATGGGTGGACTAAAGAAATATATGCCTGTAACACACCTCGTTTTCTTACTAGGAACCTTAGCAATTTCTGGATTCCCGTTACTATCAGGTTTTTTCTCAAAAGATGAGATTTTAGCAGCCGGGTTTGTACACAGTCCATTAATTTTTTCTTTATTGATTTTATCCGCCTCATTAACAGCTATTTATATGTTCAGAATGTATTTCCTTGTATTTTTTGGTCAATTCAGAGGGGATCATCACACGAAAGAACATTTACATGAAAGTCCCGGTGTTATGACACTACCTTTGATTGTTTTGGCCATATTTTCGGTACTTGGTGGTGCACTGAATATTCCCGATTTTATTGTTTCTAATGGCGCACATTGGTTGGATCATTTTCTGAATCATGGAACGTTTGGATTAGACAAAATTCATCCACACCATTTGGAAACAAGTTCGGCTGTTGGAATCATGATTGGAACAAGTGTTATTACATTCTTAATTATTGGTATTTCCTACTGGATGTATGTTTCAAAACAAAAAGTAACCAAGGATGAACACGACTTTACCGGATGGGAAAAACTTTCATCCAAAAAATTATATTTTGATGAGATTTACAATGCTTTATTTGTGAAATCAGTTGAATGGAAAGCATCAAAAGTACTACCATTCATAGAAAATAGCATTTTAATTAAAGGGATTGGACTTTTAACTCACATGATTAGTTTTTCAGGTTCTCAAATCCGCAAAATTCAAACGGGTATTTTGTCGAGTTACTTTTTTTGGATGATTTTGGGAATCGTTGGTTTAATTAGTTATTATTTAATTTATTTCAAGCTGTGGAACTTCTAATTATAACAGTTGTCCTAGGATTAATTTCCTTTTTTGTTCCCCGAAATAGTATCAAACTATTTGGGTTGGCTGGTAGCTTTGTGTCTGCAGCAATTGCAATAATTCATCTAATTAATTTTGAAACGGGTTCATATGTATCCATTTTTGAGACTACAGAAATGCCATTCGGATTAACTTTTCAAATTGGGTATGACGGATTAGGCTTAATGATGATCGCTCTAACAAATTTGATCGTTCCTATAATTATCTTAAGTAATTATAACAATTCAGCTACCTCCGAAAATCGTGTTTTTCATGCACTTGTATTTTTCATGCAATTCGGTTTGTTAGGAGTATTTACAGCGGCTGATGGTATCTTATTTTATATTTTTTGGGAATTTACGCTTATTCCAGTTTTTCTTATCCTGTATTGGTTTGGAAAAGGAACGAATAAAGTTTTGCTGAAATTTTTCATTTATACACTTATCGGATCATTAGGAATGCTACTTTCCTTTATTGCACTAGGTTTAAAAGCAAATTCTTTTGCTTATTCTGATTTATTAGCCGTTCATCTTCCTGCGAAAGAAGCGTGCTGGATCATCTCTGGATTTCTTCTTGCATTTGCCATTAAAATTCCACTTTTCCCTTTTCATACTTGGCAGCCTGACACCTATACTTCAGCACCCATGTCTGGAACAATGCTACTTTCAGCCTTAATGTTGAAAATGGCACTTTTCGGAATGATTAAATGGATGATTCCGCTTGTTCCCGAAGGAGTCGCTGAAATTAAATGGTTAGTAATTATTTTAAGTGTTATTGGTATAATTTACGCTGCAATTATTTGCATTAAACAACAAGATATTAAGCGTTTATTTGCTTATGCTTCCATAAGTCACTTGGGGTTAATAGCAGCTGGAATTATGGTATTTACCAAAGACGCACTGGTTGGAGTATCTATTCAAATTGTCAATCACTCTTTAATCGCCATCGGATTGTTCCTAGTAGCAGATATTCTTGAATCACGATTAAAAACACGTGAGTTATCGCACATGCAAGGTACTGCTACCCTAGCTCCTAAATTTGGTTTTTGGTTTGCTATTACTGCTTTTGCATCCGTTTCTGTGCCCTTTTCTGCAGGCTTTATTGGAGAATTCACCTTATTGAAAGAACTGACAGAATTTCATTTTGCTGTTGGACTACTTTCTGCCACTACGCTTGTATTTGGTGCAGTGTATACCTTAAGGGCATATCAGTTAAGTATGTTTGGTGCACCTAAAAATGAAACTTTTGAAGATTTGCGTTGGAATGAAATTTTAGTATTTATTCTACTAACCAATGCCATTGTTGGAATCGGATTGTTTCCTCAATGCATTGCAGATCTTGTGGGACCGAGTCTTGACAAGCTAATTATTATTTTTAACGAAACAACTACCCACTAATATGGAGGCTATCATCGTATTATTTCTTTCAGGAATTATTGCTTTATTTTTAGGTATTTACAATCAACCAAAGCTAACTACAATCATTTCTGTAATTGGTTTAATTGGAGCCGCCATTGTTCAGCATTATCCATTGAATATACTTCCGGCGGAATATAATTTATTAGAATTTAATCAAGTTGGAAATGGATTTGTTGTATTGGCTATTTTACTAACACTTTTAATTGTACTTTCTGGACAAAAAGAATTTTTAGAGGAAAAAAGTCATGCCGGTGATTATAATGCCTTATTATTATTTCCCCTTTGTGGAGGAATTATACTGATTGGATTTACCGATTTATTTATGTTTTTCCTTGGATTGGAGATTTTATCCATTCCTTTATATGTGCTAGCAGGTTCAAGAAAAGGGGTTTCTGAATCTTCAGAAGCTGCAGTAAAATATTTTTTTATGGGTGCATTTGCAACGTGTCTTTTGTTGTTTGGTGTTGTTTTAACCTACGGCGCAACACAATCTTTTGAGTTATCCGAGATTCTATCTAAAACGATTAATTCATCCGGAAATGCAATGTTGTATGTTGGAATGATTTTTATTTTAGCGTCTTTTCTTTTCAAAGTAGGTGTTGCCCCTTTTCATTTCTGGGTACCCGATGTTTACCAAGGTAGTCCAACGGTATTTATGGGATATATGTCATCCGTTGTTAAGGTAGTTGGGATTTATGCATTTATTAAGTTTTTTCACATGGCATTTGGTGGGTTGTACGATTTCTGGTCAACCTTAATAGCCATCTTAATCGGAATTTCAATGTTTATAGGGAATTTAACTGCCCTAGTTCAAACCAAATTCAAGCGGTTAATGGCCTATTCGAGTATTACAAATGGAGCTTATGCTTTAATGGCGATTTTGTATCCAAGTGCATTAAGCGATTCAACGTTGTGGGTTTTTATGTTAGGTTACGGAACTTCTGTTGTTGCTTTATTAACGATTTCCATGATTGTGAATGATGATGCGGATGAAATTGCTTCATTTAAAGGAATTGGGTATCGCAAACCTTTAATCGGATTAGTTGCTATTGCTGCTTTGTTGTCAACATCGGGAATTCCACCAATGACCGGTTTTTTTGGGAAATTAATGTTGTTTTCTAGTGTTTGGTCTTATTACCCTTGGTTGATTGTCTTTGCTCTGATTAACTCAGCAATTGGTGTTTATATTTACTTGAGATTGATCATGACAATAATGTCCAAGGAAACTGCAACTGATACGAAAGAAGTAATAGTAAGTATATCACAGACAATTGTGCTCGTTCTTAGCTTGTTACTGTTGGTTGCGGGTTGGTTGATGCTTCTGTGCTGGAAGTAATTACCGTCTTTAGCTAGATGATTTTGGTGCGCTGAATAGAAATTAATACCTAAATCTATAAACCAATTAAATAGAAATTATCTTACTCTATTATCCTTTGGTTTTAAACCAGACTTATTTTTCTTCAATAAAATTATTTCTAAAAATAAACCTTCGGTAAACGATAGCAATTAAAACGCTATTCAAGGTAACATAAACCATTAATGCTAAAAGTGATAGAGTCATAGTGAATTCAGCGCTGAAGAACATTTCAGGACTTTTCTTCATTTCGCTAAACAATTGTTCTTTAGAATAAGCCATGAATTGTGGATTATCTATTTTTATTTTTTTGACTTGGACCGAATCTCTCAAAATTTTATCAATTTGAGTGTAGGTTTTGGATAGTTGACGTTGGTTATAACTTTTGTCAATTTTACCGTAATACAAAAAAATAAATATACTTGTCAAAACAGCATAGGATACGCCCGGTATCATTGCATTTTTGATATCCATCAAAATATTACTTTCTAGCCCTTTTTTCTTGATCAAATAAAGTCCAAAGGCCACGGCAAACGTAGCTAAAAACATATTCAGAAATACAAATCCATTCACGGAATCCGAAGAAAAACCTGCTCCAAAAAAAGCCAATTTGGTACAAAACCACAAAAGGGAGGCAAAAGTCCCAATTAATAACCCTGTTTTCATACTAACTATTCATTGAAACTAAAAACTCTTCGTTAGATCTTGTGTTATCCATGTGTGATTTTAAGAATTCCATGGCCTCAATTGGGTTCATATCCGCTATAAATTTACGGATCAACCAAACTCGCTGCAACACGTCCTTACTAACCAATAAATCTTCTCTTCGTGTTCCTGAAGCAGTAATATCAATTGCTGGATAAATTCGACGATTTGCAATCTTACGATCCAATTGAAGTTCCATATTACCTGTACCTTTGAACTCTTCGAAGATAACCTCATCCATTTTGGATCCTGTATCAACTAGTGCGGTTGCTAAGATAGAAAGCGAACCACCATTTTCAATTTTTCGGGCTGATCCAAAGAATCGTTTCGGTTTGTGAAGCGCATTGGCATCCACCCCACCCGATAATACTTTACCTGATGCAGGAGAAACGGTATTATAGGCTCTTGCTAAACGTGTAATTGAATCCAGTAGGATACACACATCATGACCACATTCTACCATTCGTTTGGCTTTTTCCAAAACCATATTGGCTACTTTCACATGACGTTCTGCCGGTTCATCAAATGTTGATGCAATTACTTCAGCTTTTACGCTTCGAGCCATGTCTGTTACTTCCTCAGGACGCTCATCAATCAATAAAACAATTAGATAGGTCTCTGGATGATTTGCTGCTATCGCATTTGCAACGTCCTTCAAAAGCATGGTTTTACCCGTTTTTGGTTGCGCCACAATGATTCCACGTTGTCCTTTACCAATTGGAGCAAACAAATCCATAACACGCGTTGAAAGCGTTTCTTGGCTGTGTCCCGTCAATTTGAATTTCTCATCCGGAAACAAGGGTGTCAAATATTGAAAAGGAACACGATCCCGAATATACGATGGATCTCTACCATTGATAGATTCTACTTTCACCAATGGAAAATACTTTTCCCCTTCTCTTGGTGGACGAATCGTTCCTTTGACAGTATCTCCTGTTTTAAGTCCAAATAATTTAATCTGATTTTGTGATACGTACACATCATCTGGAGAAGGCAAATAATTGTAATCTGATGAACGTAAAAAACCAAATCCTTCTTGAATAACTTCTAATACTCCTTCGGCTGAAACAATTCCAACTAAGTCAAATGCTGAATAATCTTTTTCGGATTGTTTATTTTCCTCATGATTGCGTGATTCAGAATTACGATTTTCTGGATTTCTATTTTCTGGAGTGCGTGAGTCTTGGTTTCTGTTTTCCGGATTACGATTTTCTATATTTCTATTTTCTTGGTTTCGATTCTCTGGATTTCTTCTTTCCTGATGTCGATTTTCATTGGTTCGGTTTTCGTGGGGAGGATTTTCACCACTTCGATTTTCAACCTGTCTATTTTCTACCTTTTTTGGGTCAGCATTACGACTATCTGCTCCGGGCTTTTTTTGTCCCGAATTTATCGGCGAGGTGCGATCTACCTTTTCGGATTTTTCTGGTGCATCCGCTTTTGGCGTTTCAGGTATTACTGAATCTTCTTTTAAAATCTTCTGCTCAATAAACACTGGTGTTTCATCAAATAACGAAACAGCTGGTTCCGATTGAGATTCCTCACTAATTTTTCGAGTTCTTGTTCGTGTTTTTTTTAAGTCTGTATCTTGAATAACCGTTTCAGATTTTTCCAATTCAACCGTTTCTTTAGAGCTGTTTGCGATTAATAGTTTTATTATTTCATCTTTCTTAAGATCGTTTGCATTTCCAATGCCTAAAGTTTCGGCAATAACGCGCAAATCAGAAATCTTTTTCTTTTCAAGTTCTTTAATATCCATAAATGTTGTTGATAATCAATAAAATGTGGGTGATTTAATAGAATGTACTTAGATGTTGTACATCAATTTATGATGCAATAATACAAAAAATTCTTTACATTCAGAAAATAAACAAAGTTTTATTTAAACTGTATTTTATAGTTTTTAATTGAAAAATGGAGAGTGCCTTTATATTTTAAATATCTAACTATTTTAAGAAAATAACATATTGATAAATTCCAAGATTCAAAATACGAAAAGTGATTTTAATAGAGAAATCAAAAGATTGACAAAAATCACCCCGCTACTTCACCAACTTCCGATACTTGATTCGTTTTGGACCAGCATCGCCCATGCGTTTTTTGCGGTTTTCTTCGTATTCGGAGTAACTTCCCTCAAACCAATAAACCTGAGAATCGCCCTCGAATGCTAAGATGTGTGTACAGATTCTATCCAAGAACCACCGGTCGTGAGATATAACCACCGCACAACCTGCAAAATTTTGAATTCCTTCTTCCAAGGCACGTAAAGTATTTATATCGATATCATTCGTTGGCTCATCCAGTAACAATACATTTGCTTCAGTTTTCAAGGTCATCGATAAATGCAAACGATTGCGCTCCCCTCCGGAAAGAATTCCTACTTTTTTGTTTTGATCCGATCCGTTGAAATTAAATTTGGACAAATATGCTCGTGAAATAATTTTCTGGTTACCCACTTCTATATATTCCAATCCGTCTGAAACCACATCATAGACTGTTTTTTCTGGATTAATGTCCTTATGATTTTGATCAACATAGCCAATTTTCACCGTTTCACCAATGGAAAAAGTTCCTCCATCGGGAGCTAATTCTTCCATAATCATTTTGAAAATGGTGGTTTTACCCGCACCGTTCGGACCAATTATCCCCACAATTCCAGCAGGTGGCAGTTTGAAATTCAAATTATCGTAAAGCAACTTTTCGCCAAAAGCTTTTGCTACATTTTCTGCATCAATAACATTCATTCCTAAGCGGGGACCATTCGGAATTGGCAGTTCCAATCGCGCTTCTTTTTCTTTCGAATCTTCAGCCATCATTTTATCGTAATTCGTCAAACGGGCTTTACTTTTTGCTTGTCTGGCTTTCGGATTCATGCGCACCCACTCCAACTCACGGGCCAACATTTTTTGACGCTTAGATTCCGATTTCTCTTCTTCTTTTAGGCGATTCCCTTTTTGCTCTAGCCATGACGAATAATTTCCTTTCCATGGAATACCCTCTCCCCGATCCAATTCCAAAATCCAACCAGCCACATTATCCAAGAAATAACGGTCGTGAGTTACAGCAATCACAGTTCCTTTGTATTGTTGTAAATGTTGCTCCAACCAATCAATCGATTCAGTATCTAAGTGATTGGTAGGCTCATCCAATAATAATATATCCGGATTTTGAAGCAATAAGCGACATAATGCCACACGCCGTTTCTCACCCCCTGAAAGTGTCCCAATCAGTTGATCATCCGGTGGACAACGCAATGCATCCATAGCTCGTTCTAGTTTTGTATCTAATTCCCAGGCATCAAGAGTATCAATTTTGTCTTGCACCTCTCCTTGCCGAGCGATTAACTTATCCATTTTATCGGGATCGTTTAATACGGCCTCATCCATGAATGAGTTGTTGATTTCCTCGTATTCTTTCAACACATCCACCGTCTCTTGCGCGCCTTCCATCACAATTTCCTTCACTGTTTTGTTGGCATCCAATTCGGGCTCTTGAGGCAAATATCCTACCGTATAACCTGGAGAAAATACGACGTCTCCTTGGTATGACTGATCCAAGCCTGCTATAATTTTCATTACGGTAGATTTACCTGAACCATTCAAACCTATGATTCCGATTTTTGCACCGTAATAAAAGGATAAATAAATGTTTTTTATTATTTGTTTTCCTTGTGGCGTATGCTTTGAAACTCCCACCATTGAAAATATAATCTTTTTATCGTCTGACATTTTTTTTAGATTTTATGCAAAATTAAGCAATTAATCGATTTAAAATTCATTCGACGCTTTGGGTATAATGCTTATCTTTGTTCCCTATAAATTGATATATGGCATTAAAATGTGGAATTGTCGGCTTGCCGAATGTGGGAAAATCAACGTTGTTCAATTGCTTGTCAAATGCAAAAGCGCAATCTGCTAATTTTCCGTTTTGTACAATTGAACCCAACATCGGAACGATTTCAGTTCCTGATCCGCGGTTAGAAAAACTTGAATCTTTAGTAAATCCAGAACGCGTTGTACCAACAACAATGGAAATTGTGGACATAGCAGGATTAGTAAAAGGAGCCTCCAAAGGAGAAGGGTTAGGAAATCAGTTCCTAGCAAACATTCGCGAAACAGACGCTATTTTGCACGTTTTACGTTGTTTTGAAGATGATAATATTGTACATGTAGACGGTCGTGTAGACCCGATAAGCGACAAAGAAATAATCGATATTGAGCTGCAGCTTAAAGATTTGGAAACAATCGAAAAGAAATTAATCAGCTTGTCACGAGTAATTAAATCAGGGGATAAAGACGCCGTGAAAGAAAATGAACTTTCATTGTTAATCAAAGAGGGATTGGAAAAAGGTATTTCTGTTCGTGGGTTAAATTTTACCCAAGATGAATTTGATATCATTCAAAAATTTCAATTAATCACCTCAAAACCGGTTATGTATGTGTGTAATGTGGATGAATCTTCGGTGAAAACTGGAAATCACCACGTGGATGCTGTTCGAAAAGCAGTGGAACATGAAAAAGCAGAAGTATTGGTAATTGGTGCTAAAATCGAGGCAGATATAACTGAATTAGAAACCTATGAAGAACGCCAATTATTCTTGGATGAACTGGGCTTAGAAGAACCAGGAGTTAATCGATTGATTCGTTCTGCCTATTATTTATTGAATTTACAAACCTATTTCACCGCTGGAGTAAAAGAAGTACGTGCTTGGACGATCCGAAAAGGAATGACTGCTCCGCAAGCTGCTGGTGTAATACATACAGATTTTGAAAAAGGATTTATTCGCGCTGAAGTAATGAAATACAACGATTTTGTGACCTTAGGAACGGAAGCAGCGGTAAAAGATGCAGGCAAATTCAAAGTGGAGGGAAAAGAATATGTTGTCGAAGATGGCGATTTAATGCATTTTAGATTCAACGTTTAAAAATCTAACAACTGAAAAATGATTAAAGCAAATAATCCCCAATTAGTTTCTTGGGTTGAAGTACCTGAAGGATCAGATTTTCCGATTCAGAATTTACCTTTTGGAATATTTAAAACAAGCTATTCAGACGCTCGTGTAGGTGTAAGAATTGGCGATTATGTGTTAGACATGTCAGTAGTTCATAATCTTGGTTACCTGGGCGAACTATCTTTTTCACTTTCCGATTTTTCATCTTGTTTTTTAAATGATTTGATGAAAAAAGGAAAAATGGCAAGCCGAGAATTGCGTAATCGAATTTCAGAATTATTGCAGTCAGATAATTTCGAAATGCAAGAAAAAGCCGATCAGGTTTTGATTCCAATAGAAGATGTAATCATGCAAATGCCTGTTCAAATTGGAGATTACACCGATTTTTATTCAAGCAAAGAACATGCAACGAATGTTGGGACCATGTTTAGAGATCCAGCTAATGCCTTATTGCCTAACTGGTTATGGATTCCCGTTGGTTATCACGGCAGAGCGAGTTCGGTGATTTTATCCGGACAAGACATTCATAGACCTAAAGGACAAATCAAACCAGATCCGAACGAAAATCCGATTTTCGCTCCTTCTCGACAAGTTGATTTTGAATTAGAAATGGCGTTTGTCACTTTTGATGGAAAACCGTTGGGTGATTCCATTTCCACTCAGGAAGCAGAAGATTTTATTTTTGGGATGTGTTTATTCAACGATTGGTCAGCCCGCGACATTCAAGCTTGGGAATATGTACCACTCGGACCTTTTTTGGCAAAAAACTTCGCCTCTTCTATCTCACCATGGATTGTAACGCTAGATGCGCTTGAACCTTTTTCAGTTGAAACGGGAATACAAGAACCAGAAGTATTATCCTACTTGAAGTTTGAAGGTAAAAAATCGTATGACATTCAATTGGAAGTAGGGATTCAACCTCAAAATGAAGAAGTAACAACAATTTGTAAATCTAATTTCAAATACATGTATTGGAATATGGCGCAGCAATTGGCACATCATACTGTAAACGGATGTAATGTTCGTTGTGGTGATTTAATGGGTTCAGGAACAATTTCGGGGTCAACACCTGATAGTTATGGATCCATGCTGGAATTGGCTTGGAAAGGAACCAAACCCCTTACCTTGAAAGATGGAACGGAAAGAAAATTCATTCTTGATACCGATACTGTAATCATGCGTGGTCATTGTGAAGGAAATGGAGTTCGAATTGGTTTTGGTGAGGTTTCAGCAAAAATACTCCCGGCTAAATAACTGCAATCGTGTCAAAAGAACATCCTGAAATTGACTTAGTTCAAGAGCGAAAAGAAATTCTAAACGCTTTCAAAGGGCTCATGAGAGCCATGAAGGATAGAAGCCGCGAAGAAACCAGACTGATCCGGAAGGCTTTTGATATGGCGTTGGAAGCTCACAAAGATGTCCGAAGAAAATCAGGTGAACCCTATATTTATCATCCCATAGCCGTTGCACGTATTTGCGCGGAGGAAATGGACTTGGATGCTACCGCTGTGGCATGTGCCTTGTTACATGACACGGTTGAAGATACCTATATTACTCTACAAGATATTGAAGATTCTTTTGGAAAAAAAGTACGCAGAGTAATCGATGGATTAACGAAAATTCCAAAAGTTTTTGATGAAAATGCATCTGTTCAGGCAGAAAATTTCCGAAAAATGATCCTTACCATTTCGGATGATTTCCGAGTGGTTTTGGTAAAATTGGCAGATCGATTACACAATATGCGGACTTTGGGAAGCATGCGACCCGATAAGCAATTAAAAATCGCTTCTGAAACGAAATTTTTATACGCTCCACTCGCCCATCGCTTGGGTTTGTATGCCGTTAAAATGGAATTGGAGGACTTGTCGATGCTCTATTGTGAACCGGAAGCCTATCTAAAAATTGAATCCAGTTTAAAGAGCTCCAAAGATGTTCGAAATCGCTTTATTCGTCGATTTGTTGCACCTATTCGCGAAACCTTGCTTCATGAAGGATATATCTATGAAATAAAAGCGCGGACAAAATCCATTTCTTCCATTTGGAAAAAAATGCAAGACCAAGACATACCCTTTGAGGAAGTATACGATGTTTTTGCCATTCGAATTATTGTTGAAACGCCTGTTGAATTAGAAAAACCCGATTGTTGGCGCATATATAGTTTGGTGACGGATTTTTATCAACCGAGTCCTGAACGATTACGCGATTGGATTTCTACTCCACGAGCCAACGGATATGAATCATTGCATACCACCGTAATGTCTCCGCAAGGAAAATGGGTAGAAGTTCAAATTCGTTCTAAACGAATGGACGAAATAGCAGAAAAAGGCTTTGCAGCCCATTATCGATACAAGGAATCAAAAAATGATGACAACAAATTCGATCGTTGGATTGCCGAAATTCGAGACCTGCTTGAAAGTTCAGATTCGAATGCCTTGGACTTTGTCAATGAATTCAAATCAAATTTATTCAATGATGAAATCTATATTTTCACTCCTAAAGGAGAGTTACGGGTATTGCCAGTAGGTTCAACCGTTGTGGATTTTGCGTTTGACATTCATACCGACATCGGAAACAAATGCATTGGTGCAAAAGTGAATAATCGCCTGGTTCCGTTGAGTTATCAATTGCAAAATGGGGATCAATTAGAAATAATTACATCTAAGAAGCAAAAACCTTCGGAAGATTGGCTGCGGTTTGTTGTTTCAGCTCGCGCAAAGCAAAAAATCAAATCTTCGCTGAATGAAGAAAGAAAAATTATTGCTCAAGATGGCAAAGAGATATTAACACGTAAATTCAAACAACACAACCTTAAATATAATTCCGAAAACATAACTTTTCTAACAAATTACTTTGGTTTACAAAGTGCCACTGAATTGTATTTCCGCATAGCTAAAGGAAAAATAGATCTATCCAAATTAAGGGATATTGATGAGTCAAATGGAATTCTTCAAAAGAAAATTACAAAAACCAAGAGTAAGAAAATAGAATCTGACGAAACTCCTATTATTAATACCAAGGAGGACACTCTGATTATTGGTGATGATTTTAATGGCTTTGATTATAAAATAGCCCAATGTTGCAATCCAATTCCCGGGGATAAAGTATTTGGATTCATTTCTATTTCAGATGGAATAAAAGTGCATCGTTACAATTGTCCAAATGCCGAAAACATGATGTCGAAAATGGCGTATCGTTGCCTGAAAGCACAATGGAAATCTGAGAAACTGATTGAACGTGAAGCAGCTATAAAGATTATGGGAATTGACCAATTGGGATTAGTAAATAAACTAACAGAAATTATCTCCAAAGAAAATAACGTAAATATGAAAAGCATTGCTTTTGATACAGAAGATGGTATTTTTGAGGGGAAAATCAAAGTGATGGTTTACGATACGGAACACTTAGAATTGCTCATGCAAAAATTTGAACAAGTAGAAGGCGTTCAAAATGTTTCTCGGTGGGACAATCAAGAGAAAAAAGAGTGATAATCAATTAAAACAATTACATGATTGGTTAATTGACATTAAACCACATTGGGTCGAATTCTTCAATTGGTTCAGAATAATCAGCATTTTTTTAATCAAAATTTTAGCTCGTTCACCATATTATTGTACGTATCGACGATGTGAACAAAATAAAATCCATTGAAATGGATAATCCAAACACATTTAAATATTTAGGGGCGGATTTAAATCCGCCCCTAAATGATAAATAATATCAACAAATGGTTTTAACCATTTATCACTGCAACACAATCTTCCTCACCGTAACCGTATTATTTTGTGGATCAATTAAATGCACAAAATGAAATCCATTGAAATGGATAATCCAAACACATTTAAACAAATAGGGTCGGGATTCCACCTACACTTTCGTTTCGGTCGATAAATAATCCCGACCCTATTTGAAGAATCACATATTAAAAATGGTTTCAACCATTTATCATTGCAACACAATTTCACGAACCGTAACCGCGTTGTTTTCCGAATCAATTAAATGCACAAAATGAAATCCATTGAAATGGATAATCCAAACACATTTAAACAACAAGGGGCGGATTTAAATCCGCCCCTAAATGATAAATAATATCAACAAATGGTTTTAACCATTTATCACTGCAACACAATCTTCCTCACCGTAACCGTATTGTTTTGTGGATCAATTAAATGCACAAAATACAATCCGTTGAAATGGATAATCCAAACACATTTAAACCCATAGGTGCGGGATTCCACCTACACTTTCGTTTCGGTCGATAAATAATCCCGCACCTATGGGTAAAATAATCACAAATCAATAATGGTTTTAACCATTTATCACTGCAACACAATCTTCCGAACCGTAACCGTATTGTTTTGCGGATCAATTAAATGCACGAAATACAAACCGTTACCTGACCAAGTGCTCAAATCCACATAAAATTGCGCTTGATTGATTAAGCTTTGGAATACTTGCTGACCAGCATTGTTTTCAATTTTTATCGTATAACCAGCCATTGCTGTGTAATTGCCATTATCAATGGTAATGTGATCACTTACCGGGTTGGGATAAATCAAAATCGTATTCTCGTTATTGGGAGCAGGTAAACTCAAGGTAGTGTTGATGATAAGCGTATCGGTTACGGTGGTTAAACAAGTATCACCAATAATAATATTTGCCACATCTGAAGTATCGATACAACCACCTGTGTTTACAATAGCTCTGAAAGGTTGATTATGGTTGGAAACTGTTGTGTTTGAAACATTTAATGTATTGCTTGTTACACCACCATAAGTAGAATTGTTAGTTAAATTCAACCAACCTGTATTTAGTGGATTACTTTGCCATTGAAACGAGCCTCCAACAGTTGAACCAACAGAAAATTGCGCAGATGAGCCAATGTTTACAGATGAATTTGATGGTTGTGAAGTAATAGTTGTTCCTTGGCATGAATTGTACAAAGCGGTAATTTCTTGTTGTGATAAAGCGCGATTCCAAAGACCGAAATCATCAATATTACCGTTGAAAAATTCTGTGCCAGCCCCAGCCGGAAAGTTTACTCCAAGTTTAGTAGTAGCTGCAGGAGAACTTGGATTCGATATCGATTGAGATGAAAGATTAAAACTATTAATTAGTATTCCATCAATATAAATTTTTGTATTTCCTCCTTGCCTAGTAAAAGTATAATTTATCCATTGATTCAATTGCAAGTTGCTTGTATATAAAAGAGAACTTTGCCAAACAGTATTAACCAGATATTCAGTTGCATTTCCACTCACATCAAATCTTGAAATAAATCTCCAAGATGATGAGTTTTGGTTAGAGTAACTACTAATTACAACGCCCCCTCCAGGACTTACGCCTATTTTAACCCAATAAGACAATGTAAAGTCATTAAGAATTGAATTAATGGAAGGATTTATGCCTAAATCAATAGAGGAGTTTATCCCGTTAAATAAATATGAACTATTAACAGAACCAAATCGATCAGAACTCAAAACAGCTGCATTAATGACTCCATTTGTGCCTAAACCACTCTCATCATTAGCATTGCCGCTAAATGGATACCAACCAACTAATCCATTTGTTGGTACATAACTTGGTACTTGCGCCCAAAAATTCGCTGTTAAACTAAGCCCAACTGCAAAGGCTGTAAACATAACTTTTTTCATTTTTAAAAGTTTTAGTTTCACTCGTCCCGCAGTGAGATTATATACCATAAAAAAAGCGTGGGACAGTTGCTGAAATGCTCGTCAATGAGGTCCGACCAAGAACCTGTACACAAAGCAAAGCAACGCCCACGCCGTAGCATGAGCGTTTCACTTTAACTTCCCTGTGGATTTGAAATTTCGTCTTTTCAGTTACAGGACGTTTAGCAAACGCTATTTTTTTTTAAATAAGATCGCACTTATCCCTAAGATTATTTCAAAGATAAATAAAACCCTTTAAA